>Ga0302326_10011749_pt1 | contig 18799 bp, 23 predicted proteins | sample Palsa_T0_3_FD_202264 | JGI IMG/M metagenome (GOLD analysis project Ga0302326, IMG submission 202264) | Peat permafrost microbial communities from Stordalen Mire near Abisko, Sweden - Palsa_T0_3 | ecosystem: Environmental > Terrestrial > Soil > Palsa > Peat permafrost | place: Sweden: Abisko...
TGTACTGCTTGCGGCCATCGGGGCCAACTCCAAGCACTTGTGCCCGGCGGGTCGGTCTCTTCGGCCTCGGCGTCGCTCCGTCGCTCACCAGTTGGGTCTCGCTCGCCTCGCCGTCCAGGTCCACGGTCACTGCGTCACCGTGCAACGCCCCCCAAGTCTCGACATCCGTCCCGTCGACGGCGACCGAGCTCGACGTACGGAACTCGCCCAGCGTGGCTGCACGCGGGTCGTTATCGGGCCACGGCACCAGGACGCCCACTCCTTCGTCGTCGACCAGGCGCACCAGCCTGTCGACCTCGGGGTAGTCGAGGCGGCACCGGGCTGCCTGGACGCCGTCGCGGTCGGTACGCACCGCCGGGTCGGACAAGAGGCGCTCGAACCAAGCTCGGGATAATGCAGGCTCACCGAGGGACGCAACCCGGTCCGCTAACAGTGCCCTGGTGATGGGGACACCGGCGACGTATGAGTCATCAGGCGGTAGGTGGTCCCCGACAAGGTCTACGACGACGGTGTCGCCTTGGCGTAGGCGACCTTCCCGGTTGCACCGGCCAGCGGCTTGCTCCGCAGCGGTTGAACGCCCTCATCGCCTCGGACCAGCACCGCCGCTTCCACGACGAGGTGGCGCTCGTGTGGTGGGCGAACCAGGACGCCCCCGACCTCATGGCGGCGTTGTTTGAGGGCACCCGTCCCGAGGACGTGGCCCATAAGCAGCCGAGCCCCCGCCGATTTGTGGTCGCGGGATGGGTAGCGCTGGCGAGCCATGATGTCGCCGTCGTCTCGGCAAGCCCTCAGGTAGTCCTGGAAACAACCCCCGGCCTTGCCAAGGTCGTGCACGAGCCCGATATCCGCGGCCAGCCCAGCGCACCCAAAGGCGTCTGCGCGGCGTGCCGCTAGTTGTGACGTGGCCCGGAGGTGGTCGGCCAGGAGGTGTGGCTGACCGACATGGTTGGGGGTATGGGCCCACAGGTGAGCGCGGTTCTCATGGGATACGGCATCGTCAGGCCCCACCACGTCGCTACCGAGTGTCACATCCCTCTGGCGGGATGAGGCGTTGGCCATCGCGCCAAACGCTAGCCAGTGCCAGTGACCGTTGTCCGCGTAACCCCCCCGGCGGGGGCCCCCATGCGATCCAGACCCGAGACTGCAAACCGGGCGCGGAAGACGACGAATCACAGAGGTGTAACCTCTGCTATGCCCGAGCAAGCGTCCATAGCTGAAGTTGTAGAGCGCCTGGTCCGCGAGGAACCGCATTACACCCCGTCCCTCCGGGCATACTGCGCCGTAGCACGAGACTTCGGGGAGCACGGTTGGGACACCTTCATGGCCCGGCACGCGTCCAGAAAGCTAGACGAATGGGGCGAGCCAGCGCGGGTTGCGCCCACGCCAACCCACCTCGTGAAGTTGGGGTTGCTCGAACGTGTGCCACAACAGCGAAAGACGCCGCAGTACCTCATGCCTCACCGGGAGCAGATAGTGACAGCCCTCGAAGCCCTGGGCCTGGGTATTCCTAACAGCCCCATGGGGTAAGCGAGGCACAAGTTGTCGAGCGAAACGAATACCCCGGTATCTGATCCGGTTGGAAGATCCACCGTCGATCCCGCCGAACCTGACCCACGTCACCTCATATCTGCCTCCGTCGGTGCGGTCCTTTTGGTCCTTGCTGTGGCGACCAAGGTTCTGGCTGTGGCGCACGGCAACTTGACCATTGCGCAAGAGATCCTCAGTACGAGCAATCAATGGACGATCGTTCTGGGCTCATTGCTGCTTATGTTTCCTTTCCTCGTCACGATAGCTTCTTTTGCATCGTGGTTCGGCCTTTCGTCATGCCTAATTGCCTATACTAAAGACCGGGTTATGACGCGTCGCAATTGGGAAAACTTAGCCATCTGGGGAACCGTTCTCATTCTTACGGTCTACCTCACAACCGTCCTGGTCTACTGGCTGATTGGCGTTATCCTTCTGTGTGGGACCGTGGCTATCTTGCACGTCTTCATTTATCGGCTATTTCCCCGGCTCCCCGTACTTCCTTTTCTAACCTGGCTCAGGCCACATACTGCCCGAAAGCGCCGTCCACCATCCCAACCGTCTATTGCCCTACTAATTCCGTATTGCATCTTCGTTATTGGGATGCTGTGCGCTCTTCTCTTTAGTAGCACCACTTGGCTACCAGCACAAAAAGTCCTCCTGCGCAACGGTCCCATCCATCGGCCGTTTACTGCTTACGTACTGCGCGCCGACGATATCGAGGTCGTATTACTTATAGACACTAGTCGAACGGTGATTTCTATACCCCTACACGACGTGATCACAGAACAACCATGTCACCTGCCAAGCTCCTTAGTACTACAAGGATCATCTCTTTGGGGACTTCTTACCTCCAACTCCGGGCCAAAACTGCCTGCGTGCCCAAGGTGAGCCGCCGCGCCCGTATGCCGGACAACCAAATGGGTAACGAGAAGCGGCGTCGTCCGGCCAATGACACCTCCCTGTGAACCGGACAAATGAGCAACATCCGGGTCAATACATACAACTTGCTTAATAAGTTGGATATGGTGAGCACCTTCCATTACCCATCTGATCTGCCTCGTTGCATTTGAGCCCTCGAAGTTGCTCAATTGACAGTGTTACGGACAACTTGCTCATGCCGACGAGCACTGGCAGTCCGCTTCCTGCCTCGCTACACCAAGCCCTCGGCCCTCTCTATCGTCGCTGATCCGGCAGTAAATGGCCGCTCGCTGGGGTACCACTTCAAGGTTACTCATGGGTTAGTTTAGGTTCTCTGTTTGCTGAACAGCTGGCCCTCGACGGTGCCAGCGTGGTGAGTTCCGCAGGGCGTAAGTTCAACGATGTTCCTGGACCGCGCTGGGGAGGGCAAGCAGGCGGGGCTGGAGCCCAGGGTTAGGTTCGGCTCGGCTCCAGACAATAGGCCTGTGCGAGCGGCGCCCCATCCGCAGGCTCGCTCTGCAAGGACAAGTGAGCCCCGTTGCGCATCGCCAACTCAACGACTCGGCGGATCAGATACGCGCCGTCGACGCCGAACGTCGAGCAATATAGGGTGGTCGGCAAACTATGACTGGCAGGTGTTCTGTGCTGCGGGCGTTTGGCATGACGGCTGTGCTCGCTGTGACCCTGGTGGCCCCCGCCAGCCCGGCAGCGGGCACTGCGCCCCCGGCGGGGCCGGCCCTAGTCCTGTCGGCCCGGGCTGTGCCCTGGGTACTGCCTGCCAGCGGGGGCTTCGTGAACGTCACCGGGCGCGTCAAGAACGCCAGCTCCTGCCAGCTGGAACTGCTCTCGAGCTATGCAATTCCCGTGGGGTACTCTCGCAGTTCGACACCCTGCGGCGGTGGCAACTTCAGCGCTCAGGTCACCTTCGGCGCCAACCTCGCCTCGGTGGGCCGTACTGTCGAACTGGCTCTGGTCGCCCGCAGCGCCACCTCCATGTCCAGCGGCCGGTTCTACGTGCACCTCGTGTCGGGCTACCAAGCGGTGGCGCCGACCCCCGTGCTCCCCGCTGGGGCGCCTTCGCTCCCCGTCAAAGACATCAAGAACCCAATTTGGTCCGGTTACGTCGCGGTCGGCGGGCCCTACAGTGCCGTCAGAGGTACTTTCACCGTCCCGGCATTGGGTCCTGGTACCCCGCGCGGCGCGTCCGTGTCCGAGTGGGTCGGCGTCGACGGCCTCACGAGCTCGGGCGTCTTTGTCTACCCTCCCGCGCCAGGCACTGGGGTCATTCAGGCAGGAGTCTACGAGACGCCCGACCCGCGCAGCCCAGATGGCTACGACGTGCAGCCCTGGGGGGAATCCTTCCCAGCGCCCCTGAGCACGATAACCGGCCTCGCCGTCAAGGCTGGTGACATGGTCACGGTGACCGTCTGGGAGGCGGGGCCGGACCAGTGGAAGATGCAGGTCGCAGACGACACCAACGGGCTCGCCTTCACGATGCCTCCCGAGCCTTACGCCGGCCCGGGGGTGAGCGCCGAATGGGTGGTGGAGAGGCCGTCGAACTGCAACGCGCTGTCCTGCCTTCCCTTGACGCTCGCCGCCTACTCGCCCTCTGTCAGTTTCAGCGCCATGGGGATGGCTGGGGGCCGTCAGACATCGCTTTGGCGCATGCTCATGATGCAGGGCGGGCAACAGGTTTCGACGCCATCGGCGTTCAGCCCCGAGGGTTTCTCGGTTAGCTACACCGGGCCCAGGCCGGCTGGCAGCGGCGCACGCACCTGACGACCGATCGCCGGCATCACCCGACGACACCCATCGGCCAAGCTGAGAACCCGGGTGCAAATGGCCGGCCGGGAGAAGCCGAACTGTGGCGGCTCTGCTGGATTGGGGGTAGTGAGGACAGACTGTGGGTGGCTCATGGCCTCAGAAATTGACGTGGTTTCTATGAACGGGCAGGTGGCTCTTGCAATCACTGCGAGAACCCGAGTGCCCACCCCGATGAACCGGTGCAAGATTACGTAGAGGCGGTGGGGGTTTCGTCTAGCCGGGCGTTGCGGAACCGGGAGAGTCGGAGGGCGGTAGCGGCGGTCAGGAAGCCCGCAGCGGCCGCCCACAGCATCGGCCGGTAGCCGATCGTGTCAGCTAGTAGTCCACCGAGTGGCGCACCGATGACGAGCATGGACCGGTTGATCGAGCGCCTAGTGGCATTCATCCGTCCCTGGAGCCGGTCCGGGGTGACCGCCTGCCAGTAGCTCATCTCGTTGGCGTTCTCCGCCCCCATCGACAGACCAAACAGAAACTGGCCGAAGCCGAAGAGCACCCAACCGCCCCAGTCATTCGTGCTTAGAGCCACCACCGCCCAGGAGAGGGCCGCGAGGGCGCGGCAGGCGATTACCACTCGTCCGGCAGCGAAGCGAGTTCCGAGCCTGGTCGCGGAGAGACTGCCAACCAGTCCTCCGAGGCCGCCGGCAGCGAGGGACAGACCTAGCCCGAAGGCGTTGAGCCCGAGTGTCCGCAACGCGAAGGGCACTAACACGGCGCTGGTCACCGCAGAGCACAAGAACCATCCATGGGTGCTCAAAGCGAGCGGTCGCAGCATCGGGTGGGTGTAGACCCATCGGATACCTTCGACTGCGTCAGCTCGGATCTTGCGAGTCGACTTCGCAGTTGGCGGGGGTTCGATTACTGGACTGCGTAGTAGCAGCAGACCGGAGATGAAATAGGTGGCGGCGTCGATGAGTACCGCCCAGGGCGCCGTGAGCAAGGAGACGAGGCCGCCGGCCAGGGCCGGTCCCGAGGTCTGGGCGACGGCGTCACTTTGGTTCAGTCGGGCGTTGGCCGAGGTGAGCAGCGATGGGGGGACCAGTCGGGGAAGGAACGACTGGAAAGCGGCGTCGTTGAAAAGCGACATCAGCCCGAAGACGGCCATGAAGACGATCAGGACGACCAAGGAGAGATGGTGGCTAAAGGCCAGCAGGGGAATGGCTATCAGCAGTGCCCCGCGGCCGAGGTCGGTGATGATCAGGATCGGTCGTCGGCGAGAACGATCGACCAGCACTCCGGCGACCACCCCGAAGAGCATGTAGGGCAACCAGCGGGCAGCGCTGACCAGGCCCACCCCGGCCGCCTGCTGGTGCAATGTCACGACCACCAGGATCTGCACGGCGAGCGTCGTGATGTAGGTGTCGAACCCCGAGACCGTTGACGCCGTCCAGAACCTCAAGAACCCCCGACAACCCCACACGCCTCGTGCATTGGTCCCGTCCTCGATACAGACGTTCTATCAACGATGCCGTCGCGGGTCGGTGTGTCGCGACCGTTCAGGCCTCTCGGCGCCACCAAGAAGTCAGTCGAGCAATGATGAACGGTGGAGAGGAGGTCGACCCGCCGGGGCCGCAATCACCACGCCGTCGGACGGCCCGTCGTTTTGGCTCGAGGTTGATAGGTGGTCCAATACCTCCTACGTCCAACCGAAGTGCTTCAGGACTGTGGTGACGCCGAGCTGCAGTTCGTTCCTTTCGGCGCTGGTCAGCGGGGCCTGGTCGTGATATGCCGCCACGAACGCTTCACGGACACGCTGGCTCGTCGGGCCCCAGTTGTGGTAGCGAGTGCCGAGCAGAACCGTCGCCTTGGCAAGGTCCGCGACCCTTGTGCGGTAGGTCGCCTCCTCGAAATCCAGGACTGCGGTGATACTCGTGTCGTCGTGGAGGATGTTGGCGGAACGAAAGTCGTTCTGGACAAGCTGCTCGTGTCGGGCCGGCCGGCCGCCGTCGATGCCGTGGGGGTAGGCCGCCAGTGCTTCGTGAAGCGTCGCCAGCATTCGGCCCGCCTCGGTGACTTGTGCCGGATCGCCGACGTCGAGGAGATCGCCGTCGATGACGGGATAGACGCCGAGCGAGACGTTATCCAACTCAACTCGAAGCCGACCGTCTTTCGCCGGAGTTGGGGCAGCGACGGGGATGCCGCTGGCATGAAGCCACATGGTGAGAGTTGCCGTATCGGCCAGACGCTGGAACAGCCACGGGGAGACGGACCATTTTGCGATTAGGCGCCTACCATCGGTCGTGATCCAGGCCAGCAGGTTCCCGGCGCTCATGACGATGCGGTCGCAGTCATCAACCGCGATGGCCCAGGTGTCCCAAAGGGCGTCACCCATCCAGCCGACCGCGGAAACAGCATCGGCGAAGCCGAAGCGTTTGGTCAGGGCGTCTGCGGCGTCAGCTGACTCCCACAGCATGCTGAGTAGGGGCGCGGTCGTCACGACCGAACAGTCAACCACTTCTTCCGCGCCGCTTCGCAGGCGCACAGAATGTCAGCGCGGCGGGCGAGGCGTCAGCACGCAAAATCGGCAGGGAGGAACCTCTCACGCTCGGGTGCTGTTAAGAGAGTCACCACCGTATGTGGTCCTTTGGCGGACGCTCCTGTTGGCCGCCATTGGGCAGTTTCTGGTGGCAACCGACAGTGTGGTGAGCACTGACGGGTGACGGTAGTTACTACCTCAGACCTAAAAGCGGACCACGGCGGGCAGCTCAGCGGTCTGGCGCATTCTCGAAAGCTCGCCCTCCTAGCCAAGCGCGCGAGCTGAGCAGCAGTGCCCTCGTCTGCGCCATTTTTCGTCCCGTCATTCCCGGATTGTTGGCGGCCGGCGTGCAGCCCTTCATCGCGCGAACCTTGTTTCGTGACGGTGAGGACCAGAGCAGCTGTCCGGGCTGATGCCCCGCTCATGCGCCAGGTAGAGATCACTTCGGGCCAGCGCTTCAGGGAGGTTGGTCTCGACGCCATTGCCGATGACGAGCCCCCTCCGGCCACCGTGTTCGAGGCGTATGCGGCCGCCGGCAGGGCATGGGTCGCCGTGGCCCCCAGCTCTCACGTGGTCGGCTTCGTCATTGTCGACATGGTCGACGGTGCGGCGCACATCGAGCAGGTTAGCGTCGTCCCTGCCCACGAGGGTCAGGGCGTGGGGCGGGCGCTGATCGACCAAGTAAGGCGTTGGGCTGACAAGAACGGTTTGTCCGCGCTTACCCTCACCACCTTCAACTACGTGCCCTGGAACAGGCCCCTTTACGAACACCTGGGTTTCCGGGTGCTCACTGCTGAAGAGATAGGTCCGGGCCTGCGTGCCGTGATGGCAACGGAAGCCTCCCACGGCCTCGACCCGGCCAGCAGAGTGGCCATGCGGAAAGACATTGACGAAGCCGACCGGCGGACTTAGCGACCCCCCAACCGGTCGTTCAAGTAAAGAGAATATCTACATATGGTAAGTAGCTCAGTGTGGTTCCCGGAGGGCGGCGTACCCGTGCGACCAACATGCGAGCCTCGCTGCTCGTCCGACGGCTCTCGCCCTTCCGCTTGATTGCCGGCCGCGTCGAGCTGCGGACGGTCAGGCCTCGGCGAAGGCTACCGGTCGGAGGTACTGAAGATCTCCTTGAGGAACGTGCCGGTAGCCCAACGACTCGTTGAGGGCGATCATCGCATCATTAGCGGCATGATTGTGGGTAACCAGGCGCACGGCGCCCGCTTCACTGGCCACGGCGAAGCCGGCAACCTTCAGTGCCCGGGCGACACCGTGGCGACGTGCTTCGGGCACCACGCCTACGTACCAGTTGTACCAAGACCCGGGCACGCTCGGAGCAATGGAGGCGATGCCTACCGGGACCTCTCCATCGTGGGCGAGTAGGACTTCGGCCACCGGCGGGAACAAGTAGTCCACCTCTGCCAATGTGGCGCCCGCCGGCGTGTCATTGGGCAGGCCGAGCTTCGTCCGTTCGTACAGTTGCCGCAGCTCCTCGCGCTTATCGGGGCCGGTCGGCGCCCAGCGTTCAACGTAGGTCCCCACTTTGGTTGCCGCTGCCAACGCTCTGTCTTGGTACTCAGCGGTACTGGCGGCGAGGATGGCTTCCCGGCGCTGGTTCACCTGGCCATGTCTGTCGTAACCCCGGCGCTGCGCCCCCTCAAGGCTGGAGGCATCCCAGACGAGCACCGCCGTCGTCACCGGGCCCGCTCCAGCCACCTGTGCCAGCAGCTGGCTGCCCACGCCGCAGCCGCGTCGGTCGGCGCGAACGGCCAGGCGGAAGGAACGGCGCCCCAGGTCGACTGCCAACCCGGCCCCGACGGTCTCGCCGGCGCTCTCGGCGACCACAGCAGTCGCGACCGGTAACCCCTCCGAACGTGATGTCCATGCTCCGAGCACCTCTCGGCCGGCTGTGGTGAGGAGTCCGAGAAGGTTGATGATCTCCTGGTGATCAGAGGTCCGCGCCGGTCGGACCGTCGCGGTGCTGGGGCTCGGCACACAACCATGGTTGCATGTTGCAACCCGGGACGCCGTGTGATGCTAGTCGGGTCAGTTGTCTGACATGGCCGTAGATCGGGCTGTCCCCGTTCGGACGAGGCGATCTGTTTTACGGTCGCCGGACCCTGACAATAAGGAAGAAGGGCGCGATCCTGGTGTCCGCCACCTCGGGGTGCGCCTCAGCAGTGGCTTTGTCCGCGTGCGGCTCGCAGATTGCCTCGAGGACCACACCAGCCGCGACGACGTCGTTGAGCCAGCCCGAAAGCGTCTTGCGGGCGTAGCGAACCCGGAACGGCTGGTGTTTGCGTCGTAAATGCTCGGGCGCCGCCCCGAAGCTCCACGTCTCCTCCAATGGGCTCTCCACGAAGTAGCCCCCCAGCCCCATCCCTCTCGTTGGCAAGGATGACACCACCGTCGCCTCCTTCACGTGTCGGGAGAGACCCGGCGAACCGCCGGGCTCCTCCTGGGTCGCTAGGTCAGGCGTGAGGCGGCCACCCGACCGCTTCGAAGACCGCGATCGGGTCAAGGTAGTCGCGCCATCGGGTGACCTTGCGGTCGACGATCGTGAGTACCGAGATATAGCGGTTTGCGTAGGCAGCCCCGGTCGCGACGACACGACCCTCGGAGGCGCACTCAAGAACGACCACACCGGCTTCTCGGTCGTGGTGAACAGCCAGGTCGAAGCATCGGTAGAGCACGAAGGTGCTGCCATAGGGCCGGTACAACTCCGCTACTGCCGAGCGACCGACGACTTGGCGTGGGTAGCCGGGAACAGTGATGACGTAGTCGAAGACGACATCATCGGCGAGGAGGTCGAAGAAGTGCCCCTCCTCGGCGAGAGCGCTCAGGCCCTCTTCGATGATGCGGAAGAAGGGATCGAGCGCTGCGAAGTTGTCCAGGTCGTTGATGGCGGTCACGGCGCTAAATCTCCGGTCCATGCCGCGGCGGTACTTCTGGCGAAGTCTGTGAAGTCCCCGGGCGGCGCTCCAGTCACCTTCTCGACGTCGTCGTTGGGCCAAGAGCCGCGGCCGGAGGCGATGGTCTCGGTGAGGAGCTGGAGCATCTCGCCGTACTCGGCGGGCACCCCCGACGCGATCACGCCGTCAACCCAAGCGCGTCGGTCGATGTCCACGTGCCGGACCGGTCGCCCGGTCACGTCGCCGATGATGTCGGCGGCCTCGCTCACCGTCAGGATGCCCGGGCCCGTTGGGGCGTACTCGGCGCCCGCATGACCTTCCGGATCGGCGAGAGTCGCCGCCACCACGGCTGCTATGTCCTCGGCGTCGACGAAGGCTTCGCCGCCGTTCCCAGTCGGCACAACGATGGCACCGTCAACTGGCATCAAGAAAGTCTCACTGAAGTTCTGCATGAACCAGGCTGGCCGCACGATCGAGTGCGTCAGCGTGGAGTGGCCGATGAGGTCCAGCTCGACGGCTCTCAAGGCAACCTCGGGCGGAGCGAGCTCGATGCCGTAGGCGCTGAGGCACGTGACGTGCCGGACACCCACGGCTTCCGCGAGATCCAGAAATGCTGACACCTGCGGGGCGAAGCGGGCGCGCATGACCGGAGCGATCAGGTAGACGCGATCCGCACCTCGGACGGCGTCGCGGTGCGTAGCCGGATCGTCCCAGTCGAACCGCACATCGGCGCCGTGGCGGGCGGCGGTGCGGACCGGAAGACCGAGCCCGGTCAACTTGCTGGCGACGCGTGCCCCGGTCTTTCCTGTGCCGCCGAGCACGAGGGTCATGTTCCTTGTCTCTGTCATAGGACCATCTTCTATCGCAAGAACGAGCGTATCAATGTGTCTAACGCTCAGATCACTACGCGATACTCTCAAAGGGTGGACGTGCTCCAAGAACACCTCATCCGCGCGCGAGCGTCCGGCGGCGTCTTCGCTCGGTCAGTAGCACGACCCCCTTGGGGGGTATGCCTGCCCGGCACAATTCAACTTGCCGTGCACGCCGTCGTCCGGGGCCATGCCTGGCTGTGGCTCGACGACCCACAAGCGGCATTCGAACTCACCCCTGGCGATGTGGCGCTCGTCCGCGGCGGTCTCGACCACCGCGTCGCGCACAGCCCCGCCGCCATCTGCATGACCGCAGACGACTTCCGAGCTGAGCACTGCGAAGATGAGCAGGCCGGCGAACCTCAAGAGACCGTGTTCCTCTGCGGCGCGTACCAGTTCGCCGGCGACGTGGGTCGCCAGCTGGTCGAAGCGCTCCCGCCCGCGCTCCATCTGCCCCACGTCGATGACGACCCATTGCACGACGCCATCGGCCTGCTCGCCCGCGAACTGGCGACCCCGGCACCCGGCCAGGAGACGGTCCTCGACCGGCTCCTCGACGTCGTCCTGGTCCACGCCCTGCGGGCCTCGTTCCGCCAGAGCCCCCAGGCGCCACGCTGGTATCAAGCCTCGGCAGATCTGCGTTTGAACCCAGCCCTCCAAGCCATTCACAGCGACGCCGCACACCCATGGACCGTGTCCGAACTCGGTGCCCTCAGCGGCCTCTCTCGGGCGGCGTTCGCCCGAGCATTCCAACATGCTCTCGGCCAAGCGCCGATGCAGTACCTAACCGAGTGGCGCATGACGCTTGCCCGAGACCACCTACGCTCCGGCGACCTCAACCTTGCTCAGATAGCCAGCCGCACTGGCTACACGTCCCCTTACGCCTTCGCAGCCGCGTTCCGACGCCAGCACGGTCAGCCGCCCGGCCGCTGGCGACTGCACCACGACGATCATCAGCTAAGTCGGCTGAGCAAGTCCGCCAGGCGTGCGAGCAACTGACCGGGCGATCACAGCGATAGCCGACGCCGTTGAGGCGAACGGAGAACGGCTTTGGGAAGTGTCACCCAGAGCCCGGTCGGCCGCCAGCATGGCGACCCAGGAACTGGGATCACCAACCCACTGGTCGCGTAGTTCCAACATTAGGTGAACGCGATCTCACTCAGATCTATCGTGATCGTCTCTCCCTCGCTGATGAGCGCCGCGCCATCCGGCCCGCGCGAAAAGACTCTGCGTTTGGTTGGGACCATGATGCCGGCGACCTCCGTGTAGTCAGAGATGTAGTGAGCACCGCCGATTCCGCCCGATATCTCGACGTCATAGTCGTGGCGTCGGAACAAGCCTGGACCGCAAGACCGTCCAGCGCTACATTGCCGCCGCCACTGGGGCCGGCTTGCAAAGAGATGCAGGTGAAGACGCTCTAGGCGACGAGCTAATGGCCAAGGTTTGCGAGCACGCCAGGCCTCATCGCCCCAATGGCCATGGGGAGTCCTGGGCAGCGCTGCGGGCCAACCACGACCAGCTGAAGACCTGGCTTGTCGAAGCTGCGCTCACGTCTGTCAAAGCGACCGAGCTCCTTTCCCGCAAAGGGGTGGTGGTGCCCGAGCGGACCGTGCAGCGCTATGCGCTGAAGGTGCTCGGTGTTGGCCGCTCCGCCCGCTCGAGCACGCTGCGGGTCGCTGACGGCGAGCCCGGCTCTGAGCTGCAAGTCGACTTCGGCAAGATGGGACTGGTCCCTGACCCCGAATCGGGACGCAAAAAGGTCTGCTGGGCGCTCATCTTAACGGCCTGCTATTCCCGTCACTGAGTCGGTCCCTTGGGCGAACCAAACGAAAGCCCCGGTGCGGCGGGCACTGGGGCTTCTCATCGTTTGGTGGTGGTATGCCAGCGCCACAGCGCTTCGATCTTCGTACTTCCCAAGATGGGGGTCCTCAAACGCTGGCGGGCTCGTCCCGGTAGATGACAGACATAGGTTCGGGCTTGCGCTTGAGCGGTGCGGTAGGCCTTGGCGATGAGCAGCAGCGTTCAGGGCGCGTAGTAGCGGCTCGGTCGTGGTTGTGGGGGAGAAGTCGGTGACCTCCATGCCGCACTGTGGGCACCGGGCCATCAGGCGCTGCCGAGCTTCGTGGTGGCGCTGGCGGGTGGGGCTGGGAGAAGGGCAGTTAAGCTGAACAGCCAGGGCTGCCAGGGCTGTCAGGGCGGTTCGCGCCTTCCGGGAGCCGCGTTGGGGCTGACTGCTAGCCTCGCGTGATGCCTGCGTGGAGCCGCGGGCTCGGCTTGGGCCTTGTCGTCCCCTTGACGGTCCCATATGCCAATGGCGCTCGGGCGGCCAACACCAAAAGAGCAGGGCAAGACCGCGACCCAGGTCATCGTCGGTTCGGAAGCGGCCATGAAGGAGACCACTGATAGTTCATGGGAAGTTGGCAAACGTTCTTTGCTACGCAGGCCGGGGTCGGCGCCGCACTCACCGGGCTAGTGTTTGTCGCGCTCTCGATCAACCTCAAGCAGATCCTGGCGATCCCCAGCCTGGCAAATCGAGCCGGTGAGGCGCTGCTGCTGCTGCTATTGCCGGTGATAAACGGGTTGGTTGGTGTCCTGCCTCAGACAAGCACCCGCGCTGTGGGCGGCGAACTACTCGCCGTCGCGCTCACGCTCTGGGTGGTTGTCTCGCTGATTTTGGCAAGAGCACGCAAAGACGGTCACGGACGGCCCGCGCATGAATTTGCAATTCGAGTTGGGACTGCCGAGGCGGCAGTGGTCCCAGCAATCGTGGCCGGTTGCTTGTTGCTGACTGGCAATCTCGACGGGATGTGGTGGCAAGCGGCAGCCACCATACTGTGCATCGTTGCAGGCGTATCCGATGCATGGGTCCTATTGGTTGAGATTTTGCGGTGACGTCTTAGCCACGGGGGACCCGCTGCTCCGGCGGCAGGCCTTCTTAGCGATTCGGAAGGTAGCTCTACCAAAGCATTGGGCGGCGTCCTGTAGGGCTTCATCTGGCGGCAACGGGGCCTGCCCAGGGTTCCCGGCCTCGACGGGAGACTACAGATGGTGAGCGAGGTGTGGAGGGGAGCCGAGCACCGAATCGCGGAGTTCGATGCGGCGGCAGTGGCGTACGACCGATACCGTCCTCGATACCCTTCGGCGCTTTTCGCCGATCTCATGGCTGTTTACGGTCTGGAGCCCGACGAGCGGGTGATGGAGATCGGTCCAGGTACGGGCATCGCCACAACGCCCCTGGTCGAATGCGGCTTCCGGGTAACGGCAATCGAACCGGCTGTAGCGATGGCGGCTTTGCTGGAGGCCAAGGTCGGTCCCCGCGCCCAGGTGATCGTCGGACGGTTCGAGGAGACCGCAGTCGAGGGGTCTGTTGACTTGATAGCGGCTTTCAACTCTTGGCATTGGGTGGACCCGGTACGCGGAGCGGAACGTCTCGAGGAGGTGCTCAGGCCCGGAGGAGTGATCGCCCTTGTGTGGACCGCGGTCATCTCATGGGGAGAAGACCCGTTCGCGGACCGGTTGGCTGACCTATCTGGCATCCGCGCCCGGCGCCCTCACCACCTCAGGGCGAACAACGAATGGTAACCCCGAAAAGATAGCAGTGGGGATGTAGGACGAAAAACGGTGATGGTTGTCCATAAGTAACGGTGAAGCCCGTGTAATTGCCGATGGTGAACGGCGAAGCATTGGCCCATTCGGATGGGTCATGCTGTGTTATGGAAAACGGGACCTCATCCGGAATAAGCCCCCCTGGTGTCAATATTCCATTGACCTCGGCGATGTTGTCAGAAAACGTGACAGGGCTGAAATCTGCGAGTTGGAGAGGCTGGCCCGCTCCTGTCGTTGAGGGGGCCTCCACGATCCAGGCTGCGTCAGACAAGGCAGGGTTCTGAGCCACCCCGGTATACGGGACGACCGAATTGATGCTTACTGGGTTTGACCATGTCCATCCTCTGGTAGTGTCCGAGACGGACAGGTCCCACTCGTTGGGGTAGGGGTCAAAGTAGTCCCCAGGTGCGGCGACGGAGGCCTCGACATAGTCCCCTGGGAAAATGGTGTTCTTGTTGTTGTTGTTAGGGTCATTTACTATGGGCGCGGGGTACATCTCGTAGATCGCCCTCCAAGAGGGCTGTCCACCGGTGCAGGTGCCCCATATCCCCGGTTGAATCAGGGGGTTGGAGCTAGACGAGTTGACAGCATCAATGGCAACCCAAATAGCTACATCAGCATTTGGGGTTACACTGCAATTAAGTGTTGGGACTGTCCAGCTCCCAGTGAGATAGGTGACCGACCCCGACGGGATTCCCGGTTCGGACACGTCGTAGCCGGCAAAGCTATGCCCGACATCCTGCGCTGAAGAAAGCACCAGGTTTCGCAGACTCGTGTTCGGCGTCGTAGACGTCCTCGGTGAGCGCACACTTCCCGAGTTGAGCGGGAACAAAAGAATCAACATGAGGGCAGAAAACCACAGGAGCGGCTGTCGCCGATTCAGGGTCATCCCTGGCGCTCCTTCCTGCGAGACTTCTGCTGTCTCGTCGGGACGCTGATTACCAATTTCGAAGATTACAGTGCGGCGATCCCGATGTCAAGTGGGCGACGCCCTGTTCCGGCGCATCCCCGACGACCCCGAGTTTCAGGACGCAACCAAGAACTTCTACGGGTGGGTCCAAGGTATTTAGGGGTGCACTCTCGCGATTCGGCACTCAAAGCTCGTGCAAATGCTTTCCTAGAGGGTGGACGACGACGTCGGGGCATGCCAATTCCGCTTGCTGTAGGCGGGAAAAGCAGGAACTCAACGTACTTACCAAAGACTGACATAGCCAGCCTAGAGTCAGGCAGCAAGCCGGTATTCGTGCAGAAGCTCGACGAGACGGTCAACTCGCTCGACAGTGTCCCCACTTTCGAACTGCGGCACCGCCAGGTCGGGGACCGGCGGTTCGAGGTCGATGCCGCGGTGCGGGCGCTGATGATTGTAGTGGGCCACGAATTCCCGCAGTACGCGCTCGGAATGGCGTTCGCTGCGAATGAGCACCCAGTCCAGGCACTCGGCCCTGGCTGTGAGCACGAAGCTTTCGGCGAACGCGTTCGCCCTGGGCGCTCGGAAGGGTGTCTTGATGACCTGGGCACCGACAGATCTCATCACCTCGTCAAAGGGAAGGGCCTGTGGTCCGGGGGGCCGGTCCGAGACCGTGCCGACGAAGGACTTTACGGACCGTTGTCGCCGAGACGGTCACGCCGAGCTGCCGCACTCGCCCACGATGCGCAGGTAGCCCCAGCGAGGTTCTCCCGGGCCAATCGCAGGACGAGGTCGACGACCCCTTCGTCAAGGGCTTTAGGACCCGAGCGGCTGCGGTTCGGGTAGGTCCACGACCGGGCGACGAGGTCCCGGTGCCAGCGCGGCAGCGTGGCTGGCGTGACCAGGAACACCCCCCAGCGGTCCGATTGAGAAAACGGGCGAGAGTGGCCAGCACGGCGCGATCGGTCTGCGAGTACCGGGCCGCGCGACCTGACGGCGTAGCACTGCCAGCTGGTGGCGCAGCACGGCGATCTCGACGTCTTTCTCGTCGGGTGAAGTCCCAAGCCGCAGGAGGTTAAGGAGCCGACGGAGGAGCAAGAAGGTGACCGAACAAACCATACGGAGGATCTCGGCAGACCGGCGTAGCCCGGCTCAGACGCCGGATCCTGCGCGTGCACCCTCACGCCGAGAAGCGGTACGAGCAGTAGACGGCGAAGTCCGCGCTGGTCAACTTGCTGAATAGCCGGGTGATGCCACGGGCCGGTTTTGCTTACCAAGCTTCTGGGCGACAGGTTGTGGTGGGTACGCGGCGCAGACTTGTCCTGACGTGACAGGAAGGTGCCGTCTTGACCGGAGCGGCGCTTGTGGCTGGCGCCAGCACCCCGAGCGACGTCGTCGCAGCTAAACAGAACCACGCCAAATGGAACCCTTTAGGCATTTTTCGCCAACCTCCACTTTGTGAGCGGTGATCGACTGCATGCTGAGGCGTCGCGCCCCAGTTCGGTCGGTCCCCGCAAGCTCTTGGGGACACGTCCGGTCGCTCTCGCTCGACCCTGTCACATCCTGCCTCCGTAGGCTCCAGCTCAACCCGAGATCTAGCCCGCCGGGGAGTCTGCTCTGCTAGACAGGCGTCTGCACCGCTGGTGCAGCAAGTGCGACGAAACGAGGGACTCATGTCCGCACAGTCGACCGCTATAAGCCTCAATGCAAAACAAGCGATCTGGTGGATCCTGGTAACGATCCAACCGCTTATCGTTGAGGTTGACGGAGTACAAACGAAGGGGACCTGGGGTGACCAGACGCTCCCGGTGGCGCCCGGCAGCCACCGCATCTCGGTGAGCTGGAAGTTCTATTGGGTGCTTCCCGTGCAGCGGGCGACGCTCGACGTGACCGTCGACCCCAGCGCAGTCGTGTCACTGCGCTATAAAGTTCGCTGGCTCATCTTCCTGCCAGGCAAGCTGTCCCGCGCCAGCAAATAAGGCCACGCGCGGGAGCGCTAGTCGTGCAGGTGCGGCCCAATAAGTGACAAGTCCGCCTCGCTCAACCGGTCCTTGGCGTACCAAGATTGGTGCCAGTACGGGTAGATCAGCGGTGGCCGGGTTGCCCGTTCGAGCCGGCCCTGCTCATCCTCAGACAGCACTAATGAGGCTGCCGCGAGGTTCTCCGCTAGTTGCGCTTCCGTCCGCGCTGCCACTATCACACTCGTCACAGCGGGCCGGGTGACGAGCCAGGCCAAGGCAACGCGGGCGGGGCTCACACCGTGCGCAGCACCGATTTCGGCCAACAGTTCGACGATGTCGTAGAGCCGCTCGCGGTCGTCTAGCGGGGGTTCATGCCACCCCCCCGAGTGGCGGCTTCCCCCCGGCTCGGGGTGACCCCGCCGGAACTTGCCCGACAGTAGGCCGCCGGCCAAAGGGCTCCAGATCAACAGGCCGAGGCCCTGGTCGAGCGCGGTAGGGACTATGTCGTACTCAGCCGAGCGTTCGAGCAATGAGAGGTAGACCTGGTTGCTCACAAAGCGGGGCCGACCATCCCTCGCGGCCACTCCCAGCGCCTTCATGACCTGCCATCCTGCAAAGTTCGAACAACCGATATAGCGCACCTTGCCGCTGCTCACGAGGAGGTCAAGAGCCGAAAGGGTTTCCTCCAACGGTGTTTGACCGTCCCACTCGTGGAGCTGATAGAGGTCGATGTGCTCGGTCCGTAGCCGCCGCAAGCTGGCCTCACAAGCCTGGACCAAGTGGTAGCGAGATGAGCCGGCATCGTTGGGCCCGTCGCCCACGGGGAACCGACCCTTGGTCGCCAAGACGACCCGGTCGCGACGTCCTTGCAATACCTGGCTGAGCACGGTTTCCGACGCCCCCGCGCCATAAGCGTCGGCCGTGTCGATCAAGTTGACGCCGGCCTCGAGTGCCATATCGAGTTGATGTTGGGCGGCGGCTACGTCAACTACGCCAGATTTTCGCTCCGGGCCACTGACGCCGAAGGAAGCGGTCCCGAGCGCGAAGCAGGACACCCGCAGTCCTGATGAGCCCAACTGCCGGTAAAGCATTGAAGGTGTCATCGCCGTACAGACTTGCCCACTAGCCGCCGCCAGTCAACTCTAACGATGGCCGAAAAACCATAGCGCCCTAGAAAGTTCGCTGGGCCCGGATTTCGACGCCGAACGGGCCCAGCGACAGAGGGTGCAGGGTCGATTAGCCGGGGATCTTCATGGCCAAGCGGACCAAGTCAGCGAGCTTTGACTTGGGGAGCGTGAGATTGTTGACTCCTGCCCCGAAGCTGATCTTTCCGTTCAGCGTTGCGATCCCCTCCAAGTCGAAGCCTGTGCTCATGCCTTTAGGCAAGGGCACACCCTTAGGAATATTCAGTTGCGAGGTGATCGTGAAGTAGATCGCGGTAACCCCGAGCCCTGAGTACGACGAGTACTTAGCCTTGAAATGGATGGCCTTTTCCGCACTCGACTCTTTCGCCTCTTGCGCTGCTTCGGCCTCTTTAAGGAGGGCCTCCGTCACCGGTTTGTTGAAGACCTCGTAGCTGAGAGAAACCACCTTCGAAGCATAGGGGTCCGCGGCGGTCGGCAAAGTGTCGTAGCTACAGTCCGTAGCGGTAGCCGAGATATTCAGTGCTGCGTCGACCGGGTAGCTGTCAGTGGCCGAGGTCGGCGCCGGCACCGTGTAGCCAACGATGCCCGAGACCGATGCGGCGCTCGCGCAAGCGACGGATGGAGTGACCGCGACCTTGTTGGCTTGGACGGTGGACGCGGCTG
>Ga0302326_10011750_pt1 | contig 18799 bp, 18 predicted proteins | sample Palsa_T0_3_FD_202264 | JGI IMG/M metagenome (GOLD analysis project Ga0302326, IMG submission 202264) | Peat permafrost microbial communities from Stordalen Mire near Abisko, Sweden - Palsa_T0_3 | ecosystem: Environmental > Terrestrial > Soil > Palsa > Peat permafrost | place: Sweden: Abisko...
GTGGGGTTGGTGTCATCGAGTTGCTTGCCGCTGACGAATTCGAGATCGAGGTTCACGTCTCCGTAGAGCGTGACATTGGAGAGCTGCGCCTGGGCTGCCGGAGGCAGAACGGCGGCGCAGGCGACGATGAGGGCGACGAGGGATCTCTTCATCCGATTGTCACGGCGACGGCACACCCGACCTCCGGCCGCGTCCATTGTCCCACGTTGCACCGCGCGCGGCTCGCCGCGCGCTACAGGCGATACGCCGCGAAAGTCATCACGCGCGCGGCGCTGCGCATGAGCGCGCGCGCAAACCAGGGCAATTCGGTCGCGCCGGCGTCGCGTGCGGCCATGCCATGGCGCACTTCGTCGTCGCGCATCGCGGAGACGATGGCGCGACTCTTGCGATCGCCCGCGGGTAGACGATCCATGTGGGTGGTGAGGTGCGCTTCGACCTGGCGCTCGGTTTCGACCACGAAGCCCAGACTGACACGGTCACCGGCGACGCCCGCCAAGAGGCCGGTGGCGAAGGATCCGGCGTACCACAGCGCATTGACCAGGCTGGGACGATCGTCGAGCTCGCTTAAGCGCTGCTGCGTCCAGGCGAGGTGCTCTTCTTCTTCCCGCGCGGCCTGCACCAGCCGGTCACGCGTGGCGGCATCGCGCGCGATGAGCGCCTGCGCCTGATAGAGCGCCTGCGCGCACACTTCACCCGTGTGGTTGACCCGCATCAGCCCGGCTGCGTGACGCCGCTCGTCGGGCGTGAGCTGCGCTTCCGGCAGGCTGCGGGCCGGATGGGGGCGCGTACTCACGGCGCCGCCGGAGAGCGTGCGCAGCGCGCGGTCGAAACCGAGGATCAGATGATCGATCATAGAGATCCGTCCGTCGCAGAACAGAACCGCGCATCCGCGGCAGCGACACTATGTTCCTGCAGCTGACGGTGACAGCCCACAGGCAAAAAAAACGGGCGCCCATTGGACGCCCGCGTGATCACTTCAAACCCAGCTAAACCTGGGAACTGCGGTGTGCAACCAATTAGAAGAAGTGCACCATCCCGAACACGACGCCGGTCGGTTGCCCGTCGTTGCAGTTCGTACCGTATTCGCAAGCCTGAATCGAGTACGGGTTGATGTTGAACGTAGTCTGGTTGTACGCCTTGTTGGCGATCTTCACATAACCGGTATACAACATGGTCCGCGGCGACAGGCTGTAGCTGTAGCTCAGTTCCCACTGTTGCGTACTGGTGTTCTGGCCCGCTGTCACGTAACCGACGGTCGTGCCGTTCGGAACGCTGCCATGGCCATTGCCCGCCTTGCCCCAGAACAGATAGGCTGTGCCGCCACCGATCGGAACGGTACCCGAGACGCCCCAGAAGTTGCGATTCAGGTTGCCGGTCGACGCGTCAAGATTCTGCACTTGGTAATTCGTGTGCTCGTATACCAGGCCCACACGCAGCCCGAACGCCTTCATGATGGTGCCGAAGTCATACGCGCCGGTGATCGTGTAGTCGTAGTCGTTGGCGTTGTAGATGCAAGGTGCCGCGGCGGAGCAACCGACTGCCACCGTATTGGCATATTGCCGGACCTTGTTGTTGAACTCAGCCGACGCCGCCAACTGCAACGGACCGTTGGTGTAAATCCCGTTCAAGCCAATCACGTTGGCGTGGCGATCACCCTGGGCCTGGCTGCCGTTGCTGCCATTCCAGCCGGGAGTGATACCGTTCGGTGGCTGGTTGGTGACCGTTCCCACCGTGGTGTCGTTGAATCCGCCGGTGGCGCTTTGCGTCGAGTACTGCAAGGCCGCGGTGAATCCGTTCCAGTTCGGGCTGTCGTAACGCACGTTGTTGCCGGTACGCGCATCCCAACCACCTTGGCCCTTGGACAGGTTGCCCTGTGCCCAGACGTCGGCGGTCGACAGGATCGAGGTCAACAGGGTGGGCACGTCACCAAATACCGCGTGCACATCGTCCTGCGGCATCAGGAACTTACCCATCGTAACCTTGCCCCAGCTACCTTGCAGGCCGACAAAACTTTCACGGCTGGCCAAGCCCGAGCTCGAGGAATTGCCCGTGTCCCAGCTTACGTTCGACTCCAGCTGGAAAATTGCGAGCAGGCCACCGCCCAAGCTTTCCTGGCCGCGAAGGCCGAAGCGCGACGTGTTGCTGGAAACGCGAACAACGGTGGGGTTGTCGCCGGCTGGAATTCCGGCGCCGACATTAGCTGCCTGCGCGCCGCGAACGAATTCCAGGTCCAAGTTCGCGCGCCCGTAGAGCGTCACGTTCGCGGTTTGCGCTTGCGCGGCCAGCGGCAGCGCAAATGCGCCGGCGACGGCAACAGCGACGAGCTTTTTATTCATGGAAATTTCTCCTCTATCGGAAAAAATAGGCAAGTAATTTCGCTTGCGCCTGCCATCGGAACCTTCTCAATTGGATAAGCGAGAAGTTAAAGCGATTGTGCCAAACCGACGAATCCATTGGCAAGCTAAAAGCGGCGCCCCCAAAACACCCCGAGAACCATGTTGTTTAATTGCAACAAGAGGCCGCTTCCGGACGCGCGCGTGCCGAGCGGCCTGCGGCGTATAATTCCGGCCTTCAATCGCCTCTGCGGCGCACTGCGGGCAAGGGCGACAAAATGGTCGCAAACAACAGCTTGCGGAAGCTGCGCCGGTTGCCGCGCGCGGCCTTGCGGGACGGGGGAAGGCAATGACGGGCTTGGCGGCACTAATCGCCGCCGTGGTCAGCTGGCTGGCGCTGCGCGCGCTGCTTTGGCGCCCGGGCCTGCTGCCCCTGGATCAGCCCAACCCGCGATCGCTACATAGCGAACCCATCCCGCGCGGCGGTGGCCTCGCAATCTGGGCCGGATGGTTCGCCGCCACCCTTTGGCTCCCCGGTGCCAAGCCCTGGCTGGGACCACTTCTGGCGGTCATCGTCGTCTCGCTCCTCGACGATCGCCGCGGCATCCATCCCGCGCTCCGGCTTGTGGTGCACACCGCGGCGGCCGCGACCTGGGTATGGCTCGCCGCGCCACCGCTCCATGCCGTCCTCGCCGTCCTCGGCATCGTCTGGATGGCCAATCTGTACAATTTTATGGATGGCAGCGATGGGCTGGCCGGGACCATGGCGGTGGTCGGATTCGTCGCCTACGCCGCCGCAGCCTGGCTCGCCGGCGGGACGGCGACGGCGCTCTACCTTGCGCTGGCGGCGGCCACGATTGCCTTCCTTGGTTCCAACCTGCCTCCGGCGCATGTCATCCTGGGCGATGTCGGGGCGGTGCCGCTTGGCTTTCTCGCCGCCATTTTTGGCTTGGCCGGCTGGCAGGCGGCTTGGTGGCCGCCGTGGTTTCCGATCCTGGTCTTTCTGCCGTTCATCACCGATGCGACCGTTACCTTGTTCTGCCGCCTGCTGCGCGGCGCGCGCCCGTGGGAGGCGCACCGCGAGCATTACTACCAGCGCCTGGTGCAGATCGGCTGGGGCCACCGCAGAACGCTTGCGCTGTACACGTCGCTGATGGTCGGCGGCGCGGGATCGGCGGTAGCCGCCTTGGCATGGGCGCCCGGCGCGGGGGTCCCATTGCTTGCCTTTTGGGGGGCGATACTGGCGTTCGTGTTCGTCGCGATCGAGTATCATTGGCGGCGGCGAGGTGTGCGCTGTGAAGAAAGTAAGGGCTAACTGGCGGATCTGGCTCGCGTTCGTGCATGACGTCTGTGCAGCGGCGATCGCCTGGGCCGGGTTGTACTGGTTGCGCTTCAATACCGACCTGCACGAGCCGCAGCTCTCCGACATGGTGCATACGCTGGCCTGGATCCTGCCGTTGCAGGCCGGCATCTTCTTAGCCTTCGGCCTCTATCGCGGCCTGTGGCGCTTCGCGAGCCTGCCTGACCTGCAACGCATCGTGCTCGCGGCCGGCCTCGGTGCCGTGGCGATTCCGCTCGTGCTGGTGATGCTGCAGCTGACCTCCGTGGTGCCGCGCAGCGTGCTTTTTCTCTATCCGCCGGTGCTGATCTTCCTCATGGCGGGGAGCCGCTTCACCTATCGGGTGTGGAAGGAGCACCGTTTGTACAGCCCCCTGGCGGCGCTCGGCGAACCGGTGCTGGTCCTGGGCGCAGGTGAGGCCGGGGCGCGGCTGACCAAGGAGCTCGCGCAGAGCCGACAATGGCGCGTGGTTGGCCTGCTCGACGATGACCGCGGCAAACAGGGTCGGCTGCTGCGCAACATCCGCGTGCTGGGACCCATCGCCGAGTTGGCCGACTGGGCGCGCCGCTTCGGGGTGCGTACCGTGATCATCGCGCTGCCCTCGGCGGCGCACGGTGTGCGCCGCCGCGTGGCCGAACTGTGCGCCGCGGCCGGCCTCGAGGCGCTGACCGTGCCGTCGTATGAGGACCTCATCAGCGGCCGCTCGCAATTGACCACGATACGCCACGTCGAGCTCGACGATCTGCTCGGACGCGACCCGGTGGTGCTCGACAGCGCCGGATTGCGCGAATGGCTGGGCGGGCGCGTGATACTCGTCACCGGCGCGGGCGGCTCGATCGGCGCGGAGCTCTGCCGGCAGATCGCGCGCTATCAGCCGGCGCGACTGGTGCTGCTCGAATTGTCCGAATATGCTCTCTACCAGGTTCAGCAGTCGCTGCAGGACGATTTTCCGGGCCTGCAGGTGGCCACCATCGTCGGCGACGCGAAGCACGCGGCACTGGTCGAGCAGACACTCGCGCGCGAGCAGCCGTCGGTGATCTTTCATGCGGCGGCGTACAAGCACGTGCCGCTGATGGAGGAGACCAATGCCTGGCAGGCGGTGCGCAACAACGCCTACGGCACGTGGGTACTGGCGCGCGCGGCGCTTGCCGCGAAGGTGGAGAAGTTCGTGCTCGTGTCGACCGACAAGGCGGTCAATCCCAGCAATGTCATGGGCGCGTCCAAACGTCTTGCCGAAATGATCTGCCAGAGCCTGCAGAACGGTGGCACGCAGTTCGTGATCGTTCGCTTCGGCAATGTTTTCGGCAGTGCCGGTAGCGTCATCCCGCGCTTTCGCGAACAGATCGCCCGCGGCGGCCCGCTCACCGTCACCCATCCGGAAATCAAGCGCTACTTCATGTCGCTGTCGGAGGCCACGCAACTGCTGCTGCAGGCGGGGCTGATGGGCGGGGGCGGCGAGGTGCTCGTGCTCGACATGGGCGAACCGGTGCGCATCGTCGATCTGGCGCGCGACATGATCCGGCTCTCCGGTGCCGATCCGGATGCGATCCGGATCGTCTTCACGGGCCTTCGTCCCGGCGAAAAGCTCTTCGAGGAGCCGCTGGCCACGGAAGAGACGCCGCTGGCGACCCCGCACCCGAAGCTCTATATCGCCCAGGCGCGGGCGAATGGCGCCGATGCGATCGATCAGATGATCGCCTGGCTCGAGCGCGATCGCGCCGCGAGCGACGCGGAGGTGCGCTCCTGGCTCAAGGCGTGGATTCCGGAGTACGTGCCGGCAGGCGAGGCGCCGCGACCGGCTGCCGCTGCGGACCGCTCCGTCGCGCGCCGCGCCCGCTAACGGCAAGCGCGCGCCGCGCTAGGCGAGGTCGATGCCGAGCGCGGCCATCGCCGCGGTAACCGCCTCGACGTCAATGGCGTCCATGCAGCGCGGATGCGGGCATTCGGCCAGGGAGCGTTCGCAGCGCCGCACCCACGCAATCTCGCGCTTGAACAGCGTGCGCTGATCGCGACACGGAAACGGGTCGACCGTGACCGCGCGATAGGGCACCTCGCGCCAGAACGCACCGGCACCGGTGAGCGTCACCGCACCCGGCCCGAACAGCGCCACGGTCGGCGTGCCGACGATGCGACCGAGGTGGGCGATGCCGGTGTCGGGGCTCACCAGAAGCGCCGCGCCGGCAACCAGCCGCCAGATCTGGGCCAGCGAGAGTTCTCCGGCGAAGGAACGATGCCGCGCTTGGGGATCACAGTCGCGCACAATCGCCGCTTCGCTCGGTGCCGCGGACCACACCGGTTCGATGCCCCGTTCCGCGAGGCGCTGCGCCAGGTTCGCCCAACGTGCAGCTTGCCATTGCTTGAGTGGCGTGCTCGCGCCCACGTGCAATACCGCGTAGGGCGAGCCCGGAGGCGAGACGATGGCCGCGGCGGGCGGTGCCGGCCACGCCGAGGGGCGGTACGCTGCCGGCGGCGGCCCGGCGATGAGGCCGGCCACCATGTCGCCCCAGGCAGCCGGCTGGTTCGGATAGTCCCACTGCGCGTCGATAGGCCAACTCTTGCTCGGCGGACGGTCGCCGGCAAAGGCGACGATCCAGCGCGCGCCGAGCGCGAGCGCAAGCCAGCTCATGCGGTTGTCGGCTGGAATGAGCGCGAGATCAAAACCGCGTTCGCGCCACAGCGGCGAGGCGCTCGGACGCCGCGGGTCCCAGCCGATGGCGCGCAAGCCGTAGGGCGCGCCCGCATACAACGGCGCGAAAGCCTCCGGCACGGCCATCACCAGATCGGACGCGGGATAGCACTCGCGTAACTTGGCAACGAGCGGGGTCAACATCAACGTGTCGCCGAGCAGCAGGTGATGCGCAATGAGGATGCGCTTCGGATCGACAGGATGCGCGCGACTACCGCCGCTGGCGAGCCGCCACAGCAACGCGCGGGCGATGACCCGGGCTCGCCCGGCCAGACGACCGCCCCCGTCAGCGATAGCGGTTGCCATCGGCGGCGCGGCGCAATACCGCTTCCATCGCATCGAGCATGGCGTCGATGCCGAATTTCGACCGCGCGCGTTCGCTTGCGGCCCACGTGAGCCGCGCACGCAGCGGCGGTTGGTCGAGCAGGCGTTCGATCCCGGCGGCGAGCGCGACCGCATTCTGCTTGGCGACGACGACGGCGGTGGTGTCGGCAATGGCGATCTCGCCGATCGCGCCCGCGTTGGTGGTCACGCAGGGAATGCCTGCCGCCATCGCCTGCAGCAGCGCCTGCGGTACGCCCTCGAGTGCATACGAAGGCAGCGCAAAAACGTCGAGCGCACGCAGCCACGGCGCCACGTCTTGCTGCTCGCCGGCGAAACGTACCCTCGGACCAAGCCCGAGTTCGCGAACCTGCGCCAGGAGTGCGACGCGTTCCGGTCCGTCGCCGACGATCACGAGCTGCACGTCGCGGCGCGGCAGGAGCGTCAAGGCCTCCACCAGGTAGCGATGTCCTTTGGCGCTGCGCAGCGGCGCGACGATTCCGACCAGGGGCACGCCTTCCGGCAGTTGCAGTGCCCGTCGCGCCTGCGTCGGGTCACCGGGAGTAAAGCGCTCCAGGTCGATGCCGGTGGGAATCGATGCCACGCGTGCCGGCGACACCCCGGTGGCTTGAATGAGCTCCTGCCGGATCACCTCGCCGGTGGTCACGATCTCCGCCATCGCCCGGGCGTAGAGCCAGCCGCTGGCCACGCCGCCCGGCGCGGGGGACAGGCAATGACGCGTGTGCACGAGCGCCGGCGGACGCCGCTTGCCGAGCCATCCGGCGCGGCACGCAAGCGCCGCAAGCCAGCTGTCGGCCGTGCCATGGCTGTTGACGATGTCAATGCGCTCGTCCTCGAGCACGCGGCGCAACGCGAGCAGGCCCAGCGCGCCGGCGCGGCGGATGGGCAAGGCGAGCACGGGAATACCGAAGCGTTCCGCCTCGGCAAAGATTGGCGCCTGGCGCGGACTGGCAATGCGCACGTCGTGGCCGCGGCGGCGCAAGCCGGCTGCTTCGGTAAGGATGCGCAGCTCCGGGCCGCCCCAACCGAGCGAGGACTCCGTGTGCAGGATGCGCAGCGCGATGAACGGCCTCCTAGCGCGTGGCGCTGCGGGGACCGGGCGGGTGGCGACGCAGGCCGGACGAGACGATCATGGAATGGCGTGTGCCGCGGGCGTGCGAAAAGCGGCAGAAAGCAGCGTCGATTATAGCGCCGCGCCCTAGCGTCGCGGCGGCGGCATCGCCGCATGCGCGGCGTTGAGCAGCTCGCGGTAGAGGAGGACGAGTTGCAGCGTCATGGCCGCGGGCGTCAACGGCAACACGGCTTCCCGGGCACGCGCGCCCAGCGTGGCCCGCGCTCCGGCATCGGTGAGCGTCATCATGTGCCAGGCGAGTGAATCGACATCGCGCGCCGGACAGGCGAATCCGGCGTCGTGCTCGATGACGAGTTCCGCCGCGCCGCATTTCGTGCTCGTGACCACCGGCAGGCCACAGGCCATCGCCTCGAGCGCCGCGTTCGGACACGGATCGTAGAGCGTTGGCAGCACGAAGGCGTCCGCCGCGCCGTAGAAAGGCCGTGGATCTTCCTGTGGCCCGAGCAACGCCACGCGATGCGCGACGCCGAGCTCCCTCGCCAGGTTCTTGTAGGGACGGCGCGACTTGTCGCGACCGACGACGAACAGATAGGTGTCGCCCGGCAGCCGCGCCAGCGCGGCGATCGCGCGTGCCACGCCCTTGCGCGCATAGCCGGAGCCGACGAGCAGGAACACGGTCGCGTCTTCCGGCACGCCGAGCTTGGTGCGGACCGGGACACGATGGCTGCGCAATTGCGGCGAGAAGAAGTCGCTGTCGACTGCGTTGTAGATGACCGACAGGCGCTCGTCGGGCAGGCCGAAACGTTCTTGAATTTCCGCCTTCACCATCTTCGAGTTGCAGATCACCGCGCGCAGCGCCGGGCTTGCGAAGAGTCGCCGCTCCATGTCCAGGACGTAGCGGTGATAAGGGCTCCACGCGGCGAGACGCCGCTCCATGGGCGACGCATCGCGCAGCCGCTCCTCGAGCCAGACCCCGTGCACGCCGTCGCCGGCGCGATAGACGTCGCAGCACAGGAGGCGCTCGTGCGACTGCACCAGTTCCGGTGGCTTGCGGGCAATGTTTCCGCACACCGCGCGGGCAAAGCTCCAGTCGCGCCAGAGGCGGCCGAGATAGGGCGGGTTGCACAGTACCGGTTCGATCAGCTGCAGCCGCGTCTGCGGCCAGCGCCTGGTGTAGAGCGTGATGGCGATGCCGCGCTCGAGCAGCGCCTCGAGCGCCGCCTCGACGAAACGCTCGGCGCCACCATAGGGCGTGTAGCGCTGGCGGATGATGGCGAGCCTCATCGCGGCAACCCGTCGGTCTCGGCCAAGAGGTCGACCAGCGCGGCGCGGACGCGCTCGACGGGGAGCGTCGTGAGGCACTCGGAGACCTTGCCCCCGCCGCAGCCATCGTTGCCGCAAGGTCGACAGGGGTGCGCGGTCGAGGTGACCACGCGGTGCGCCACCTGCCACGGGCCCCATTCGATCTCGCCGCTCGGGCCGAACAGCGCGACAACCGGTGTTTGCATGGCTGCGGCGATGTGCATCGGTGCCGAGTCGACGCCGACGAACGCCCGCGCCTCGCGTGTGAGCGCCGCCAGTTCGCGCAGGCTGAGTGCGCCGGCGAGATTGACGACCTGCTTGCTCACCGCGGGCGCAAGCGCCTCGAAGATCGCCGCCACCTGGCGCTCCTCGGCGGCATCCGGTGCGCCGGTAATGACCACCGGCCAGCCGTCGCCGACGAGGGAGGTGACCAGCGCCGCGTAGGCGTCCACCGTCCAGCACTTGAACTGCCAGCGCGAGCCCGGATGCAGCTGGATGAAACGCTGCGTTTCGAGTCCGTGCTGCGCGCGGTACTCGCGCGCACGCTCGATGTCGTTCGCATCGGGCACGAGCACCAGGCGGCGGCTCGCGCCCGCCGGTTGCACACCGAGGCGCCGCAAGGCATCGAGATTGCATTCGACCGTGTGCCGCGGCCGCGCCCGGGGCAAGCGATAGAGGTGGGTAAAGCTCGTGCGCCACAGCCAGTGCGCGCGCGGCAACTCGCGCGCGACCGCGTAGCGTGGCCGCAGCAGGCGACACAGCCACGCGCCGCGCGGATGCTCGGTCAGATGCACGATCAGGTCGTAGCGGCGCGCGCGCAACGCGCTCAGCAGTCCGCTTTCGCCACGCCATTGGCCGACCCATCCGCGCCGCTTCCAGTCGCGGTCGATGGTATGCAGGCGGGCGAGCGCCGGATGGCCTGTCAGCAGCGGCGCGGTGTCGCGATACACCAGGGCGTCGACCTCCGCCGCGGGCAGCGCGTTGTGCAATACCGTGAACACGGGCGAAGTGAGCAGGACGTCGCCGTGATGGCGCAGCTTGGTGACGAGCACACGACGCACAAGATTCGGGTCGATGGCATCCGGCGGCGCGTCTTGCATCCACGCAAGATACCAAAGCGCTTTGTCGGTTACAAACACGTTCTCGACCTCGCCAGTCAGGGCTTACTAGTCGAGCAAGCGGCGCGCTTACTTTGTTTGCGCGCGTTCGGGTAGAATCGTCTCGACCTGAGCCCATGCGCCGCGACCCCCCTGTTATGCCCCCCGAGGCCGCTTCCGCGCTCAAGGCTCAGATCCTGGCTGAGGCGCTGCCCTACATCCAGCGTTTTCATAACAAGGCCATCGTCATCAAATACGGCGGCAACGCGATGACCGAGTCGGTGCTCAAGGCCGGATTTGCCCGCGATGTCGTGATGCTCAAGCTGGTCGGTATGAACCCGGTGATCGTGCATGGGGGTGGGCCCCAGATCGGCGACCTGTTGAAGACGATGGGCATTCCGAGCCAATTTCGCCAAGGCATGCGCGTTACCGATGAAAAGGTGATGAATGTCGTCGAAATGGTCTTGGGAGAGCTCAATCAGGAGATCGTGGGGCTCATCAACCAGCACGGCGGCCGGGCGGTGGGCTTGACCGGCCAGGACGGCGCGTTCATCCATGCGCGCAAGATGCTGCTCAAGAGCGACGCCGGCGACGGCGAATCCGTCGACATCGGTTTAGTCGGCGAAATCGAGCGCATCGATCCGGAGCTCATTCAGTTGCTCGACTCGCGCGATTTCGTGCCGGTGATCGCGCCCATCGGCGTCGGCCCGGAGGGCGAGGCCTACAACATCAATGCCGACCTGGTGGCCGGCAAGCTCGCCGAGACGCTGAAGGCGGAAAAGCTCGTGCTGATGACCAACACCGTCGGGGTGCTGGATAAGGACGGCGTGCTCTTGACCGGCCTGAGCGCGAGTGAAATCGATCGCCTCTTCGCCGACGGCACCATCCACGGCGGCATGCTGCCCAAGATCGGCTCGGCGCTCGACGCGGTGAAGAACGGCGTGCGCAGCTCGCATATCATCGATGGTCGGGTCGAACATGCGTTGCTGCTCGAGGTGCTGACCAACGAAGGTGTCGGCACCATGATCAAGGCTGACTGAAGGCGCACGAAGGAGCATCTCGAATGGCGACCAAACCTGGAGAACGCCGGCTGCAGATCCTGCAGACGCTGGCAGCGATGCTCGAAAGTCCGCGCGGGGAGAAAATCACCACTGCCGCGCTCGCCGCACGCCTGGAAGTCTCCGAAGCGGCGCTCTACCGCCATTTCGCCAGCAAGGCGCAGATGTTTGAAGGGCTGATCGAGTTCATCGAATCGACCCTGTTTTCACTCGTCAACCGCATTACGAGCGACACCACCGACGGGGTAGCGCAGGCGGCGCAGATCGTGTCGGTGCTGCTCGGATTCGCGGAGAAGAATCCCGGCATGACGCGGGTGTTGATCGGCGATGCGCTGGTCAATGAAGACGAAAGACTGCAGGTGCGCATGAACCAGCTCTACGAGCGCATCGAGGCGTCGCTGCGCCAGGCGTTGAAGATCGCGCAGGCCGGCGGCGCATGGACGGGCGACCCGGTCGCCGAGGCCAACGCCCTGCTCGCCTTCGTGCTCGGGCGCTGGGCCCTGTTTGCCAAGTCAGGCTTCAAGCGTCTGCCGCAGGAGTACTGGGAGACGCAACGCAAGTACCTGTTCGGCTAGGCGGCCTGCACCGTGGACGGCGCCAGCCGGCAGCCGTTGATGCGCCAGCCGTCGGGCAATTTCTCCAGCGAGTAGAACGCGACCAGCACCGTGTTGTCGGGCGCGACCAGGCGCAGCGGCTGGATAGCCATGCCGTCGACCAGTGCACCGTCGAGAAATTCGGTGTAGCGGGCAACGAGCAGCGCCGCGTACATGCTCTTCACCATCGACAGGAAGCGAACCGGGTCGCCGAACTGGGCGCGAATGCCGGGGCTCGCGTAGGCGAATGCACGCGCGGCGTCGTCCGCGCGCAGCGCCGCGAGCTGGCGGCGGATGACGTCGCGGATCGCCTGCCAGTCGGACTCGCCGAGACCGGCCTCTGCGGCTAGTGCGCGCGGCAGCGGCGCGAACGCGAGCACGCAGGCGAGCGCGCGCGCAACAAAGGCGCGGCGCGCCGGGTATCTGGGCGCGCTCATCGGGGCGTCGCCGGTGCGCACACCGCGCATGCGGGATCGCGCGCGACGCGCACTTCGCGCCATTCCATCGTCAGCGCGTCGAGCAACAACAGCCGCCCGGCGAGGCTTCGCCCGGCCGAGGCGAGGAGCTTCAGTGCCTCGGCCGCCTGGGCGGCGCCGACCATGCCTACCAGCGGGGCAAATACACCCATCGTGGCGCAGCGTACTTCCTCCAACTCGTCGCCTTCGCCGAACAGGCAGTGGTAGCAAGGATTGGCGGGGTCGCGGCTGTCGAAGACGGCGATTTGGCCATCGAAGCGGATGGCCGAGCCCGACACCAAGGGCTTTCCTGCTGCCACGCAAGCGCGGTTGACCGCGTGCCGCGTTGCGAAGTTGTCCGAGCAGTCGACGACCACGTCGGCGGCGGCGACCAGCGGCGCCAATGTCTCCAGACCCACCCGCTCAGGCCGGGTCAGTACGCGCACCTCGGGGTTGACCGCGGCCAGGCGCGCGCGCGCCGCGTCGACCTTCGCCTGGCCGATGGCGCCCATATCGAACAGGGTCTGACGCTGCAGATTGGTGAGATCGACGCGATCGGCGTCGACCAGGGTCAGGGTGCCGACGCCCGCCGCGGCAAGCAATTGCGCCACCGGATTACCCAGGCCCCCGACGCCGACGATGAGCGCATGGGCCTGGCTGAATCGCTGTTGGGCATCGACGCCGAGCTCGGCGAGCAGGATATGCCGGCTGTAGCGCAGCAGTTGCGTGTCATCCATCGCTGTGGCTGTGTTTGGACGTCAGGCACCACCCTGACCGAGCCCAAGGCAAAAACGCCCGGACGAACCGGGCGTTTTCGCTGCAGGACTCGGCGGCGCGCTTACTGCGGCTTCGCCTGCGCGGCAACCGCCTTGTTCGAGGCGAACACGGGTTGGCCCTTGAGCTGGTTGAGCGCCTGCTTGAGTTGAAAGTCGTCGCTGGCACCGAATTCGAATCGCGGCGGCAGCGTGTCCACGTCGACCTTGGCCACCGGCTTGCCATCGGTCTTCAACGTCGGCTGGGCGGTCGCGCTCTTGCCCTTCATGTTGAGCGCCTCGGTCGCCGCCGCGGAAGTCGGCGTCTCGAGATGATGGTCGAGATTGGCCTCGCGCAGCCGATTGGGCGAGTCGCGCCCATCGTCGACGATGACGTCGGGCTCGATGCCCTTGGCCTGGATCGAGCGCCCATTGGGCGTGTAGTAACGCGCCGTGGTCAGCTTGAGGCCGGTGTTATGGCCGAGCGGGACGATGGTCTGCACCGATCCCTTGCCGAAGGTTTGCGTGCCCATCACGATCGCCCGCTTGTGGTCCTGCAGGGCGCCGGCGACGATCTCCGACGCCGAGGCCGTGCCACCGTCGACCAACACCACCATCGGCACCGACTTGATGCCGGGCGGCAGATCGCGCAGGTAATCGTCGCCGCGGCTGCGCATGTAGTTGTCCTTGTTTGCGCCCAGGCGCATGCGGGCATCCGGCGTGCGCCCGTCGGTGTACACCACGAGCGCGTCTTGCGGCAGGAAGGCGGCGGAAACGCCGACGGCAGTCGGCAACAGCCCGCCCGGATCGGTGCGGACATCGAGCACCAGTCCGGACAGATTGCCCTGCTTGTAGAGCTCCTTGATCGCCCGGGCGAGGTCCTCGCCAGTGCGTTCCTGGAACTGGGCGACGCGGATGTAGCCGTAGCCGGGCTCGATCATCTTGTACTTGACGCTCTTGACGACAATTTCTTCGCGCGTCAGGGTAAAAGTGAGCGCGGTGTCGACGTCCTTGCGCGCGACCGTGAGGATAATCTGCGTTCCCGGCCTGCCCCGCATCTTCTGCACGGCTTCGTTCAACGCCATGCCGCGAGTGGCAATGTCATCGATCTTGACGATCAGATCGCCAGCCTTGACGCCGGCGCGATAGGCGGGCGTGTCCTCGATGGGCGAGATCACCTTGATGATGCCGTCCTCAACGCCGACCTCGATGCCCAAGCCGCCGAACTTGCCCTGGGTCGAGACCTGGAGCTCGCGGAAGGCCTCTTCGTCGAGGAAGTCTGAATGCGGGTCGAGGTCATGAACCATGCCGTTGATGGCGCCACGGATGAGCTTGTCATCGGGCACTGCCTCGACATAATCGCTCTTGATCCGCCCGAACACGGCCGAGAAGAGTTGCAGGTCGTCATAAGGGATGGGTAGTCGGGCTTCCTTTTCCGCCATCGCCGAAAAGTTAAGGCTCAGCAACAGCCCGAGCACAGCTCCCAGACCGACCAAACCCGCTTTCTTCCAGCCGTCACGCATCGCAAACCTCATTAGTGGAACCGCAACCCGCGAGCGCGGATCGCATGAATGAAACGCTGCATCCGAGTATACGCTCGTTTTCCGCCGCGCAACTCGCGCGGCGCCGCACGTGAAGACGGTTTACGCGGCGGAATCGCGCGGCGCACGCCTCGCCGTTCGTCCCGGTGCCAATGCGCCGCGAACCTTCATGCTGAACCGATGCCACCGGTCGGATCCCGCCATGCGTCGGCAAGCGCCCGACCGACGGCGGGCAACGCAGCGATTACGCCAGAGCCCACCTCGCGTACCGTCCGGTAGAAACTCTCTCGCCGGCGATCGCCAACCCCAACCAGGCGAGCGTGTGGCCTACGCGGATGGACCCTGCCGGCAGCGGTTGGTTCCATGACAGTGGCGACCGGAGCGGGCTCCTGACTGCGCTATCATTTCGCCTTTACAGTGACCCGACACGCGTGCGGACAATCGATGGACCGGCAATTCCTGCAGGATAACTGGCTGCTGCTCGTGGCCATGATCGGCTCCGGCGCGATGTGGCTGTGGCTTACCGTTCGCCATCGCTTCTCGTCGGTGCGCGAAATCGGGGCGTTGGAGGCAACCCAACTGATCAACCGCCGCGACGCGCTGATGCTCGATTTGCGCGAGTCCAAGGAGTACGAAGGGGGCCGCGTCCCGAACGCGATGCATCTGCCGCAGTCGCAACTCGCAAGCCGGGCGCACGAACTCGAGAAACTGACCGGGCGGCCGGTTATCGCCTATTGTGACCGCGGACAACGCAGCCGGAGTGCGGCCTCGGCATTGACGCAGCTGGGCTTCGCCGAGGTCTACACACTGCGCGGCGGCTTGCGCGCTTGGAGTGAGGCCGGATTGCCGCTCGAGAAGGGGGCTTAGGTGCTGGCGGTGGATCAATCCCACGAGGCGAACGTGGCGATCACCATGTACACCACGGCCTCCTGCCCCTACTGTATTCAGGCCGAACGGCTGTTGCGCGCGAAGGGGGTCGCGGATATCGCCAAGGTGCGAGTCGACTTGGACCCCGCGCGGCGCCAGGAAATGATGGAGCGAACCGGTCGTCGCACCGTGCCGCAAATCTATATTGGCGCGCAGCACATCGGCGGCTACGATGACCTCGTGGCGCTCGACCGCGCCGGCAAGCTCGCGCCGCTTCTGGCCCAAACCGCGTCCTGACCGAGGTCCCCGCGGGGGCTGTGGGGCTCCGGTATAATTGTTGGTTTCCCCCTCCAATCCGCTTTCACAGGAAGATCGCATGGCCGACCAGGACCTCTCCGCGGGACCGAAGCTCAAGATCGAAAAGATTTACCTCAAGGATTTATCGCTCGAAAACCCGGGCGCGCCGCAATCGTTTGCCGCGACCCAGGAAACGCCCCAGGTCGAGGTCGGCCTGCGCAGTCGCGGCGAGCAGCTCGATCAAAATCTTTTCGAATGCGTATTGACCGTCACCATGACTGCCCGGGTTGGCGAGAAGACGCTGTTTCTGGTCGAGGCCGCTCAAGGGGGGCTTTTCCGCATCGAAGGGGTTCCGCTGTCGGATATACAGCCGATTCTCGGCATCCATTGTCCGAACATGCTCTTCCCCTATGTGCGAGCGGCCATCGCGGAGGCCGTGTTGCGCGCCGGATTTCCTGCCGTGCACCTCGACCCGATCAATTTCGAAAGCCTGTATCAACAGCAAGTCGCGAGCACGCAGCAGCCGCAGGTGGCGGCGCAGGCGTAGCAGCGCATGACACGGCGCGCTCTGCGCTACCTGCTAGCGCTGCTTGCGCTCGGTACGGGCGTCGCGGCCGCCGCCGATTACCGGTCGACCTCCGAGGTCGCGGTCCTCTACGACGCGCCGTCGCTCAAGGCCAAGCCTCTGTACGCGCTCGGTCGCGACTACCCTGTCGAGGTTGTGGTCAACGTCGAAGGCTGGCTCAAGGTCCGTGACGCGAACGGCACCGTCGCCTGGATAGAGAAAAAATCGGTTGCCGAGAAGCGCGTGCTCCTGGTGCGCGCCGCGGTGGCCGATATTCTGGCCAGCCCCGATGCCTCCGCCCCGGTGGTGTTCAAGGCGGAACAGAACGTGCTCCTCGACCTGGTCGATTCCGACTACGTCACCGCGACGCCGGGATGGGCGAAGGTCAGGCACCGCGACGGTCAAGTCGGATTCGTACGCATCCAGCAGGTCTGGGGTCTCTAGCCGCGCCCGGTCGGCGTCGAAGCGACCATGGAGACGATCGCCATCCTCGGGGCGGGCGCGTGGGGCACTGCGCTGGCCATTCATCTCGCCCGTGCACACCCGGCACCGGCACTGCGCCTTTGGGCGCGCGATGCGGCGGAAGCGCGGGCACTCGCGAGCGCGCGCGAGAACGTGCGCTACCTTCCAGGCGTCGCCCTGCCGCCGGCCATCGCGGTTGGCGCCGCGTTACCGGACATGCTGGCCAACGCCTCGCTCATTCTCGTGGCAACGCCCATCGGCGCGCTCCTCGATGTCGCCGCGGCGGCACGGCGGTTGGCCTCGGCGCCGCTGTTCTGGCTGGGCAAGGGATTCGTCACCACGGAAGGCCCGCCGGGGGTTGCCCTTGCGCATCGGGTCCTCGCGCCGAGCTGGCCTTCGCCGGTCGGGGTTATCTCCGGGCCGAGCTTTGCCGGCGAGGTGGCGCGCGGACTTCCCACCGCGGTCACCGTGGCAGCGACCGACGCGGGCCTTGCCGAGGCGGTGGCTCAGCGCCTGCGTGGCGAGACGTTCCGGGCTTACGTCAGCGACGACCTGACCGGGGTCGAGGTCGGTGGTGCGGTGAAAAACGTGCTTGCCATCGCTGCCGGGGCGAGCGATGGCCTGGGCTTCGGCGACAACGCGCGCGCGGCGCTGATCACACGCGGGTTGGCTGAGACCGGACGGCTGTCGGCGGCGCTCGGGGGCAAGCGCGAGACCCTCATGGGGCTGGCCGGCCTGGGTGATCTGGTTTTAACCTGCACCGGTGATCTTTCGCGCAACCGCCGCGTCGGTTTGGCCCTGGCGCGAGGGCGGCCGCTTCGCGCCATCCTGGGCGAGCTCGGACATGTGGCCGAAGGCGTTGCGGCGGCACGCGATGTGCGCGTGCTCGCGCACGCACTCGGCGTCGACATGCCGATCTGCAATGCGGTGTTCCGTGTCCTCTACGAAGATCTGCAACCGCGGCGCGCGGTCGAAACGCTGCTCGCGCGCGAACACGGCCCCGAGTTTCATTGATGCAGGAGGCTCTGCGGTGGCTTGTCGAGCGCGCAATGCCGGCGCGGCCGCACTGATGGTGGCGAGCACGCTCGCGCTCGCCGCGGGCTTCGATCCGCCGCCGACTCCGGGCCGCCCCGTGGTCGACACCGTCCACGGCGTGAAGCTCACCGACAACTATCGTTGGCTCGAGGACGGTCGCAGCCCGGAAGTGCAGGCGTGGACGAAGCGGGAGCACGAGGCAACGCTCGCTTGGCTCGATGCCAACGCGCCAACGGTCGCCGGCCTGCATGACGAACTGAGCGCGTATTTCGATCGCGACATCACCCTGCCGCCGTTCTTCAAGATGGCGCGCGAATTCTTCTACCGCACCAGGAAGGGCGAGGAGCAGGCCAAGGTCTACACGCGCGTGGCCGGTCGCGAGCTGCTGCTCTTCGATCCGATCGCGCTCGATCCATCGGGGAAGACCAGCGTCGGATCGGTCGTTCTCAACCGTGACGCAAGCCGTGCCGCGGTGGCGACCTACAGCCGCGGCTCCGAGATCACCGATTACCGCGTCATCGACACCCTCACCGGCGAGCAGATCGGTGCCTTGCTGCCCGGGATCGCGTCGTTCCACTGGGCGCGCGACGAACGCTACGCCTACGTTTCGCCTCGCACCAAGGAGTCGATCGAGCGGCAGGAACCGCAGCGCTGCTATCGGCACCGCCTGGGCGACGACCCGAAGAGCGACGAGCTGCTGCTGTCGATGACCGACGCCAAGGACTGGTGCGCGGTATACGAGCCCGAGCACGCCGATGTCACCGTGTTCGAGACCGGCGACTTCTACTCCAACACCATCCGCATCCGACCGCTCGGCTCGACCGCGGAACTGAAGACGATCTACAGCAGCAAGCAGTTTCGCGCCAGCGCTGACTTCCGCGCGGAACGAATCTATATCCTCACCAACGATCATGCGCCGAACTTCAAGCTCATGAGCGCGAGTTACGCGGCGCCGGAATTCGAGCATTGGGAGGTGCTCTGGCCCGAGCAGGAAACCGTGCTC
>Ga0302326_10011751_pt1 | contig 18798 bp, 17 predicted proteins | sample Palsa_T0_3_FD_202264 | JGI IMG/M metagenome (GOLD analysis project Ga0302326, IMG submission 202264) | Peat permafrost microbial communities from Stordalen Mire near Abisko, Sweden - Palsa_T0_3 | ecosystem: Environmental > Terrestrial > Soil > Palsa > Peat permafrost | place: Sweden: Abisko...
AGCCCCGTTCCTCGATGCTGACGCCCTATATGCAGCGGTCTGGCAAGCATTCGACACGCAGCGCAGGCGGCCGGCAAGAACCACCGCACCAACACGCCTGAAGCAATGGCTAGAACAGTCCGCAGACTAAGCGACCACCGCCAGAGCTTGCACGCAACCTTCTGTCCGCATACCGGAGGTGGTGATGCGTTCATCGCCCACGCCGGTGACGTCGAGCGCAGGGAAGTCCCGCAGCTTGCGCCTACGCAGCTCGCGCCCTACGGCGCTTGCGCGCCGATCTCGACAGCCTGCTGGAACGTCGGCCGGTTGATCCACTCGATCAGCGGCTGTGTGATCGCCCCGATCGCGCGGAACTGGATCGAGTCGGAGCACATCTGGTTGCCGGCCTTGCAGACACCGTCGGCCGGGTACACCTGCTGCGCCGACTCGCCGATCGCCTGGCTCAGCGAGGTCTCGAGCGCGGCGCGGCAGCGGGCGAGCGAGCCGCTCCCGCAGTAGACCCGGTTCAGTGGGCCGGCGACCCGCTTTCCGAGCACAGCGCGGAGGTCCTTCTGGACGATGCCGTAGAAGCCGACGTCGAACGACGAGCCGAGGTGGCTGCCGCTGGTGCCGTGTCCCGGCTCGTCGTTGATCGGGAAGTCGGCCTCGATCTCGCCCAGTAGCGCCGAACCGAGGACCGGCCCGAACTCCGCTGTGATCAGCAGCGGCCACCACGCGTCCATGATCTGGACGGCGGTGCCCTGGTCGTACTCGCCCGAGGCGCCGGGGTGCTCGCGGTTGATCCGGTGCGCCCCGCTCGCGTACCAGGCCTGGAGCTCGTCGACTGCCTGCGCGAGCGCCGGGTTCGTCGGGTGGCCGATGATCCGCAGCGCGTAGGGGAGCACCTCGACGCCGCGTAGGTCCTGGGTGCCGGCGTTGCCCATCGCGTTGATCAGGTCGACGAGCGTCAGCTTCCGCTTGCCGCCGTCGAGGTAGCGCTTGATGTTGTTGTCGAGCAGCTGCGAGCGGTAGACGGAGGCGAACTGCTGTCCGGTCGCGGCGTCGTTGTAGCCGGGCGCCTGCTTGTTGTTCCAGCTGGTCAGGTACTCCTGGTTGGTCGTGTGCGGATGCGCGCTCTCCGGGGTCTGCGCCTCCGTCAGCGTGGTCGGGTCGTAGTCCTTCCACGGGAACGTCGACCAGGTCGGGAACAGCGGGTTCGTGCGCGGCGCGCGGACCGGGTTGTGGCCCGAGTTGAAGTACGCGATGTGCTTGCTGTCGATGTAGAACCAGTTGAACGTGTAGCCGATCTGGTAGGCGGCGTTGAAGAAGTCCTGCGGGCTGCGCATCTCCGCCGGCTCGTTGAACAACATGAATCCCGCGGCGGAGTCGAGCTCGTGCATGTAGGTCGAGCGCAGGTTGGTGTATACGACCGGCACGCCCTTGATCGTCGCGCGCGCGATCACGATCCCGAACGCGGTCCGCTGGCTTTGTAGCGTGACCGAGCCCGCCGGCGTCATGTCGGCGAGGGTCGGCGTCCAGGACTCGGTGCGCGTCAGCGTCTGCATCTGGACGCACTGGCCGTCCAGCACGTAGTAGTCGGAGTCGATCGAGGGCACGGCGCCGCTCGGGTTGCAGAGCGGCTCCGCGAAGGTGTCGATGATGTTCTGTCCCGCCGATGTAGCCGACCACGCGTAGTCGGGACCGTGGCCGAGCTCGACGTACAGGTTCACACCCGGGAACGCCGCGCCGTCGGCGTCGATCCCAGGCCCGTGAATGTCCTCTTCCATCAAGATCTCCGGCGAGAAATAGGCGACCTGCGGGCCCATCACCGCGATCGGGTGCCCTGAGACCGTATGCGCCCCCGACACGAGCAGCGCGTTGGAATCGGTGCGAGGGAAGGCGAACAGGCCGGGTCCTGCGTTCGCGGCGGACCCGAGCGCCACGCCGATGGCACCCCTCGCCTTGGAGAGCCCCTGGGCGGGCGGCGCGCCGCCGGGAACCGCGCCGGCGACCACGTGAGCCACGTTCTGGACCGAACCAGGGTCGGGCAGCGCAATGCTGCCCGGTGCGGTCTTGCTCGGCAGTGGCAGCGTCTGATACGCGAACGACTTCCCGTGCACGGTCGTCGGCGCCTCGGGGTCGCTCGGATCGACGAAGCTCAGGAACGTGCCGAATCCCGAGAGGTCGCGGACACGGCGGGCGCGGCGGTCGGCGCGGTCGGCGCGGCGCGTGCCCTTGACGTTCTGCGGTGAGCCGGCGACGGCGTGGTGCTCGGGCCCGAAGCGCTGCTCGAGGCTCTCGTAAAGGACAGCGTTCGAGAGCTGATCGCCGCCGCCCCGGCCGAAGATCCCGCCGACGAGCGAGGCGATCGAGACCAGGTTCTCGAGCGTGAACGGCTGCGGACCGCCGAGGTCGCCGATCGCCGCGTACTCGGCCGGCATCATCAGCGGGTCGAGCTGGGCTCGGGAGATGTAGGCGTTGATCCCGGCGACGTAGTTGCTCGCGTCGGACAGGATCTGTTGCCCGTCGGGGAGATTGGCGATCCCTTCGTTCACCTGGTTGACGAGGTCCTGCTGGGTATACGGACTCGTCGCCCACACGCTCTCGTCCATCGGCACGTTCGAGCCACCGGCGAAGCCCGCCAGGTCACCCTGGCCCGCATGCCGCAGCGCGTCGATGAAGAAGAGCCGGTCCTCGGCGGTCGCGTAGCCGATCCCGAACATCAGCTCGGCGCGAGTGTCCCCATAGATGTGGGGGACGCCGAACTGCTTGTCGCGCTCGATCGTGACGCCGGACTCCGGGCTCTCGCTGCCGGCGAGGTCACCGGTCTTGACGCCGAAGGTCGCGTCCTTGAAGAAGTCCGTGATCTGCGAGGCCTGGATGTTCGGGGCGGCCGTCGTCAGGTTGGAGTACATCGCGAGCTGGTCGTCGTTGTGTGGCGGCCGTTCTCCCAGGGCCTTGAACTCAGCCAGCTGCACCGCGTTGTCGAGTCCGTTCGTCCCGGGCGGGAGGATGTTGTAGAACGTGCCGTAGTTGTCGGTGCCGTACGGCTGCACCTGCCCGAGCGCGGCGCCGGCAGTCGTGGCCGCGAGGGCGGCTGCGACGATCGCCGCGGCCGCCGCCATGCGTCGTTGTCGCGGCAGAGTGGCAACCGAACGCTTCCTCATCCCTCTCAAGCGGCGAGCCTACTACGGCCTCGAGCGTGGGGCGGCGGCTGATCCCGTTAGGCTGAGCAACACCGTGGATCGAACCCGGATCGCACGACACACGGTGACCGCGCTGATCGGCTGGCTGCCGGTGGCAGTCCTGGCCGGGATGCTGAGCGGTGTGGGCCCCCGCGCGCCGTCGGCCCGCCTCACCGCGTCTGCGGCGGCCGTCAGCACCGAGCTGCACACTGCCCGCTTCGGTGCCGTGGCCGCGCCGCTACCGGGCGGAGAAGTGCTGATCGCCGGCGGCCTCGACCACGCCAGCAACAGCAACAAGGTCCGCAAGAGCCTGCGGACCGCGGAGCTGTTCAACCCCGCCAACGACACCTTCACCGCGCTTCCAGCGACCAAAAGGACCGAGCTGCACACCATGCGCTTCCAGGCCGTGGCTGCGCCGCTGCCCGATGGACAGGTACTGATCGCCGGTGGCACCCAGAGCTACGGCACCGGCCTGCGCACCGCGGAGCTGTTCGACCCCGCCGGCGACACGTTCAGCGCGCCGTAGGACGAGCCGCCTACGCGGCGCGCGCGAGATCCGTCAAGCCGAGCTTCGCGCGGACCGCGTCGACCGTCGGTGCCTGTTGCAGCGCGGCCTGCAGGGCGTGATCGCCGCCGAGGCGCTCGAGGTACCAGGGATAGAACTTCCTCAGATACCGGGTGGCGCGCTCCTCGCCGAGATGATCGATCGCGCAGTCGATCACCCAGTCGAGCTCGGCGAGGACCTCATCGCGGGTAGGGTCGCTCTGCCGCGTCCCCAGCAGTTGCTCGAACAGCCACGGGTTCCCGAGCGATCCCCGGGCGAGCAGCACGCCGGCGGCGCCGGTTCGCTCGAACGCTACTCTGACCTGGGACACGGTGTGCAGGCCACCCGAGATCAACACCGGGACCGGCAGCGCCTCCACCAGCGCGCGCGCGAGATCGTAATCCGGCGCCCCCGAGTGGCGCTGCGAGGCGTGGCGCGGGTGGATGCAGAGACCGGCGACGCCGGCCTCCTCGACGAGTCGGGACGCCAGCGAGATCCCGCCGAGGTCCCCCGGACGCAGCCCGGTGCGGAGCTTGACCGTCACCGGCAGGCCGCTGCCGCGCGCCGCCGCCCGCGCCAGCGCCACGGCACGATCGGGATCGTCGAGCAACGCGGCGCCGGCACCCGTCTTGCACACCTTCGGCACCGGGCAGCCCATGTTCAGGTCGATCAGGTCCGCGCCGGCCGCCGCCACCGTCTCGGCCGCCGACGCCATCACGTCCGGGTCGTGCCCGAACAGCTGGATCGAGACCGGATGCTCGTCGGGGTGGATCCGCAGCAGCTCCCGGCAGGTCTTCTCGTTGCGGTAGTGGACGGCGAAGCTCGACACCATCTCTGAGACCACGAGCCCGGCGCCGTGCCGCTTGGCTTGCAGGCGTACGAACCAGTTGCCGATCCCGGCCAGCGGCGCGAGCACGACCCGGTTCGGGATCGAGACACCGTCGGCGTCGGATCCGAGCCTCCAGCCGTCGGTGAGCTTCATGCCGGGCACCCGTCCATGGTACGAACATGACAGGCTCCAGCCCGTCATGGACCTCCCGAGCCTGATCCGCCCCTGGTACGAGGTCGTGCGCGAGCAGGTCCCCGGCCTACAGCTTTTCGACGCGCACACGCACATCGGCCAGAACGATCCAGACGGGATGCACGCGACGCCAGACGAGATTGTCGAGTCGCTGACGCTCGCGGATGCGGTGGGGGGCTTCACGTTCCCGATGCACGAGCCTAACGGCTACCCGCCCGCCAACGACATGGTGCTCGAGGCCGCCGCGCGATCGGATGGGCTGCTGATCCCGTTCTGCCGCGTGAATCCGCACGCTCACGCTCTGGCCGAGGCTGAGCGTTGCCTGTCCGCCGGCGCGCGCGGGATCAAGCTGCACCCGCGCGCCGAGGAGTTCACGCTCGACCACCCCGGCGTGCGTCCGCTGGTGGCGCTGGCGGCGGAGCGAGCGCTGCCGATCCTGATCCACGCCGGTCGCGGGATCCCGGCGCTCGGCGAGCACGCGGTCGCGCTGGCGGGTGAGTTTCCCGACGCGCGGCTGATCCTCGCGCACGCGGCGATCTGCGATCTGGGATGGATCTGGCACGCGGCGCCGGATCACCCGAACCTGCTGTTCGACACCGCGTGGTGGATGCCCGCCGACCTCGCCGCGCTGTTCTCGCTCGTCCCGCCGGGCCAAATCGTGTTCGCGAGCGACGCCCCCTACGGCACCACGATGATGGCCTGCGCGTTCGGGATCAGGTCGGCGCTGCAGGCCGGCCTGTCCACCGAGCAGATCCGATCGATTGCCTCCGGTCAATCGCTCAGGCTGGCGGCCGGCCAGCCGCTCGAACCGTCCGGGCCGGCCGTCGGTGCCCGCGAGCGAGCGCCTCACCTCCTGCTCGATCGCGTCGCGGAGTTCCTGATGCTGACCGCGATCGCGTCGATGCGCGGGGGCGACCCCAGCGAGATGCTCGCGCTGGCGCGACTGGCCTGCGACGTGCCCGCCGACATCGACGACGCGCCGGTGTTCGCGGCGATCCTCGAGCTGCTCGACATCTACGAGCAGGCGGTGGCCGCCTATCCGGGCGAACGTCGGCCGATGATGTTCCTGATCCTCGCCGCGACCGTCGCGCGAACCCCCGACGTGCCGGTCCCCGGCCGCGTCACGGGAAGCTGAGAACCCGGTCATGGGCTCCTCGCCGGCTCGGCGATCCAGTCCGCGGCGTCATAGCGCAAGAGCGCTGGAAACGCGACCACAATCGCCGCCACCCCGAGAACGCACAACACCCCGCCCGAGAGGACCGAGAACCGCGGGCCGGCGGCGCCCGCTACGGTGCCCGACTCGATGTCGCCCAGCCGTGGCCCGCCGGACACGACGAGCGTGAAGACGGCGGACATGCGGCCGCGCATACGCTCGACGGTGACGGTCTGATTGATTGTGGTGCGGCACACGGCGCTGACCGAGTCGGCGGCACCGGCGACGGCGAACAGGAGCGCGGCGATCCACAGCGAGCTCGCCAGGCCGGCGAGCGCCACAGCACCACCCCACACGGCCACCGCCCAGATCACCACCCGCCCGAGCCGGCGCGCGTGCTTCAGCCATTCAGTGGTCATCGCTGCCAGCGTCGCCCCGGCCGACATGGCTGAGTAGAGCGCCCCCGTCCCACCGGCCCCGGCGTGATACACGCTGACCGACAGCACCGCGAACAGCGCTCGGGGCATGCCGAAGGTCATCGCCACGAGGTCGATGGCGAACGATCCCATCAACGCCTGGTTGGCGCGCACGTAGCGCAGCCCGTCGGCGATCGAGCGGCCGATCGGCTCATGGTGCTCCACCTGACTCGGCGGCTGCCGCCTCACCGCGAGGATGGCGAGCACCATCGCGGCGCAGCTGACCGCATCGGCCGCGTACGCCCATCTGACCCCGAAGGCACCGATCAGGATCCCGCCCAAGCCGGGGCCCAACACCATCGTCAGCGTGCTCAGGCCGTAGTTGAGCGCCAGCGCGCTGCGCAGCTGGGCGGGCGCGATCACGTTGGGCACGATCGCCGAGGTCGTCACGCTCTGCAGGGCGGTGAAGGCCGCCAGCAGAGCCGCGAGCGCGTACAGCGTCACCACCAGGGGATGACCGAGCCACGCCGCTACCGCCAGGCCACCGGCCGCGAGGACCAGGCCGATCTGGTCGAGCAACAGCAGCGTGCGCCGATCCACCCGGTCGGCGATCGCGCCGCCCAGGAGCGCCGCGGACACCAGCGGAACCAGCTCGACCGCGCCGAGGAGCCCCACCAGCAGGGCAGAGTGCGTCTGCACGTAGATCTGGTACGGAAGCGCGACGAGCGTGGCCTGCGAGCCCATGCCCGAGATGAAGCCCCCGAGCACGACAAGCCGCAGGTCGCGGCTGTCACGCAGGGGCGAGAGATCGGGACGGAGCCGGGGAAAGCGCAAACGATCGAGGTACGACTCCGCCCGACGCGCGTTCAGCCGGCGTTGCGCTCGTAGATCAGTCGCAGCCCGGTAAGCGTCAGCAGGTCGTCTACCTGGTCGATCGTCTCGAGGGTGAAGGGCACGACGGCGCGCGCGAGCCCACCGGTCGCGATCACCGGAGTGTCGGCGCCGAGCTCCTCGCGTAGGCGACGGACGATGCCCTCCACCTGACCGGCGAACCCGTACACAATCCCCGAACGGATCGCGTCGACGGTCGACTTCCCGATCAGCGACCGAGGCTCGGCGAGCTCAACCCTTGGCAGCTTCGCCGCGCGCTCGGCCAGCGCCTCGATCGAGATCTCCGCCCCCGGGCTGATGATGCCGCCTAGGTACTCGCCCGCCGCGGACACGGCGTCGTAGGTGATCGCGGTGCCGAAGTCGACGACGATGCACGGGCCGCCCAGCCGCTCGTACGCCGCGACGGCGTTGACGAGGCGGTCGGCGCCGACCTCGCGGGGATTGTCGATCCGGATCGGCATTCCGGTCCGGATCGATGGTCCGACTGCCAGCATCCGGTGTCCGAGGTAGCGCGCCGCCATCTCCGTCCACTGCTCGACGAGTTGCGGCACGGTCGAGGACAGGATCGACTTCTCGACGTCGCCGAAGCCGAAGCCGCGCAGCGCGAGCAGGTTCGACAGCGCCGCCCCGAGCTCGTCCGAGGTCGACTCACGGACGGTCGCGAAGCGCCAGTGCTGCTGGAGCTCGTGCTCGCCCCAGACGCCGAAGTGGGTCTGGGTGTTACCGACGTCGACGACCAGCAACATGGGGCGAGCTTAGTGCGCGCCGCGCCGGGGCGTCAGACGAGCGGCGGTCCAGCGAGCCGGACTGCCTGACCCTGGCCGAGCGCGGCCAGCGCGTCCGCCAATCGCCCGGCGCCGGGCACGACGAGGTCGTGATCGAGCTCTAACAGCGGCACGAGCACGAACCGCCGTGCGAGGACCTCCGGGTGCGGGAGCGTCAGCCGCTCGGTGCGGAGCTCGAGTCCGCCCAGCAGCAACAGGTCCACGTCGATCGGCCGCGGCCCATGTCTGATTCCCCCGGCGACGCGGCCAAGCGCGCGCTCCACGGCCTTGCAGGCATCGAGCAGCGCTTCGGGCCCGAGGCCGGTTCGCACCCGCACAGCGGCATTCAAGAACTCCCGCTGCTCGGTCACCTCACCGACCGGCTCGGTCTCGTACACCGAGGACGACGCGATCACGACGACGCCGTGCTCGGGCAGCGCCCTGACGGCGGCCTCGAGCTGCGCGCGCCGATCGCCTTCGTTGGAGCCGAGGCCGAGGTAGCCGGTCTGTTCAGGCACGCCCGCGGATGGCCCGCTCGTCAGGCCTCGCGCCACACCTCGACCGAGACCTCGCCGACCGGCAGCGGCAACGGAGGCTCGGGCTTCGCCGCCTTGACCCAGACGGCAACGGCCTCGTAGCGCTCGAGCAGACGATCGGCGATCGCCGTGCACAGTCGCTCGAGCGTCTTGTATGAGCGCTGCTGTGCGACCAGGTTCGCCGCTTCGCAGACTTGCGCGTAGTCGATCGTGTCCTCGATCCTGTCGGTGATCGTCGCGTCGCAATCGCCGACGTCGATCCTGATGTCGAGCAGCAGACGCTGGCCGATCTCGCGCTCGGCGGCGGTCACGCCCACGTGCGTGAACAGGGAGAGGCCGCTGATCTCGATCGTGACCTCGGGCTCGGAGCCGCCTTCCTCCTCTTCGTCTACACCTTCGTCGAGGTCGTCGAACTCGTCCGCGTCGTGCTCTGACATCCGGCCCGGACCGTAGCAGCCGTCACCGCGAGGGCGTCGCGGACGGGGCCCACGTCGTGCACCCTGAAAACGCTGGCACCGCGCTCGTACGCGAGCACGTTCGTCGCGATCGTCGCGGCGAGTAGCTCGTCGGTGGCGCGCCCCGTCAGCCGCCCGAGGAACGATTTCCTCGACGTTCCGACGACTACCGGCCTCCCGAGCGCGACGAGCTCGTCGAGGCGGCCCAGAAGCTCGAGATTGTGCGCGGCTGTCTTTCCGAAGCCGATCCCGGGATCGAGCAGAATCCGCTCCTCCGCGATGCCCGCCGAGACCGCGAATTCGATGCGCCCCTCGAGGAACGCCTTGACCTCGGCCACGACGTCCTCGTAGCGCGGGTCCTGCTGCATCGTCCGCGGCTCCCCGAGCATGTGCATGAGGCAGCAGTCGGCGCCGCTCGCCGCCACCAGCGACGCGATCGCGGGGTCGCTGCGGAAGGCGGTCACGTCGTTGACGAGCGTCGCGCCCGCGGCGATCGCCGCCTCCGCCACGGCGGCCTTCGAGGTGTCGATCGAGATCTGGGCCCGTGCCCCCGCCGCGACGAGCTCCTCGATCACTCCGATCACGCGCCGCGCCTCCTCCGCCGCGGGCACCGGCTCGGCGCCGGGACGCGTCGATTCGCCACCGAGGTCGAGAATCGCGGCGCCCTGTCGCTCTAGCTCGAGCGCATGCTCCACCGCCGCCGCAGGGTCGAGGTAGAGGCCGCCATCCGAGAACGAGTCGGGCGTCACGTTGACGATGCCCATGATGCGAAAGGGACCGGCACCGCCCAGGAGTTCGGCGTTCACAGCGCCACCCGGCGACGCACCCACGACCGAACTCTTAAAGGAATCCGCGCAAGCGGATTCCTCAGAGTCCATCCGGCCACTGCCCGGTCCGGTCGAAGGACCGGCGCGCCTCCTCTTCTTCCTCGCGGTCGTGATTGCTCTCGATGCTCATCCGGAACAGCCAGTTGATCAGCCATACCGTCAGCGCCACCAGCAGCAGGCAGACGCCGACCGCGGCGAGGTTCGACCGGCCGTGACCGATCACGGTGAGCACCGCGCCGACGAGCGCAAGCGACAGCGGCAGCCAGACTCGGGTCGCCACGAGCATGATGCGGACGAGCCGCTCGTGGGGCTCAGGCTCAGACAAGGTCAGCCGTCAGGCAAGCTCGGGCTTTTCGGGGAGCTCAAGCCCTCGAGCCTCCGCCGTCCCGCCTGCCAGCCCGGGCCTCGGCAGTGGCCTCGGCGCCTCGCGCCCGGCCCGGTCTGCCTGCGCCGACGGAACCGGCAGTGCCGGCGGTGGCGGCGCCTCGGCGCCGAACACTTCCTGCTCGGTCTGGCCGTCGAGCAACGCTTCGAATTCCGCCTTCTCGATCGTCTCGCGCTTGAGCAGCACCTCCGAGAGCTTCCCGAGCGACTCCCGGTACTGGCTCAGGATGTCCCGGGCCTGCTGGTGCGCGGATTCCACGATCCGGCGGATCTCGTCGTCGATCTCGCGTGCGATCTCGTCCGAGTAGTCGGGCTCGGCGGAGAACTCTCGACCGAGGAAGGGCATGCCGTGGTCGTGACCGAACACGCGCGGGCCGAGCTTCTCGCTCATCCCGAACCGCATCACCATCTGCTTCGCGGTCGCGGTCACCTTCTCGAGGTCGTTCGACGCACCGGTGGTGACCTCGCTGAACACGATCTCCTCCGCGGCGCGGCCGCCGAGCGTCATCGCCATCGTGTCGAGCAGCTCCGCGCGGGTGGTCAGGAACTTGTCCTCGGTCGGGAGCGAGATCGTGTAGCCGAGCGCCTGGCCGCGTGAGATCACGGAGATCTTGTGGACCGGGTCGGAGTTCGGCAGGTAGAAGCCGACGATCGCGTGGCCCATCTCGTGGTAGGCCGTTATGCGGCGTTCCTTCTCGCTCAGTACCCGGGTCTTCTTCTCCGGGCCGGCGATCACTCGCATGATCCCTTCCTCGAGCTCGACCTGGGTGATCTCGCGCTTGCCTGTGCGGGCCGCGAGCAGGGCGGCCTCGTTGACGAGGTTCGACAGATCGGCGCCGGTGAAGCCGGGGGTCTGACCCGCGAGCACGTCCACGTCGATCTCGCGCCCGAGCGGCTTCCCGCGGGTGTGCACCTCGAGAATCTTCTTGCGCCCGAGGCGGTCGGGTCGATCTACGACGATCTGGCGGTCGAAGCGACCGGGACGGAGTAGCGCCGGGTCGAGGATGTCCGGGCGGTTCGTGGCGGCGATCAGAATGATGTTGTCCTTCATCTCAAAGCCGTCCATCTCGACGAGCAGCTGGTTGAGCGTCTGCTCGCGCTCGTCGTGCCCGCCGCCGAGTCCGGCGCCGCGGTGCCGACCGACGGCGTCGATCTCGTCCATGAAGATGATGCAGGGCGAGTTCTGCTTGGCCTGCTCGAACAGGTCGCGGACGCGCGAGGCGCCGACGCCGACGAACATCTCGACGAAGTCCGAGCCGGAGATCGAGAAGAACGGCACGCCCGCCTCGCCGGCGACGGCGCGTGCAAGCAGCGTCTTGCCCGTGCCCGGGGGTCCGTAGAGCAGCACGCCCTTGGGAATGCGCGCACCAAGGGCTTGGAACTTCTTCGGGTTCTCCAGGAACTCCTTGATCTCGTGCAGCTCCTCGACCGCCTCGTCGACCCCGGCGACGTCGCGGAAGGTGATCTTCGGGGAGTCCACGGACATTCGTTTCGCCCGCGACTTGCCGAACGACATCACCTTCGACCCGCCTCCCTGGACCTGGTTCATCAGGAAGATCCACAGCCCGATGAAGATCACGAACGGGAGCAGGTACGTGAGCAGCGACAGCCAGCCGCTGCTCGAAGTGCTCTGGACGTCGAGCCCGGTGGGGCCGATGCCGTTGTTCTTCAGATCCTTCTGCGCCAGCGAGATCAGCGTGTTGACGTAGTTGTTCGGGTAGCCGACCGAGAACTTCGTCCCGCCCGCGGTCTGCGTGAGCTGCACCGAGGCGCTCAGATCCTTCTGGTCGAGCGAGATCGACTTGACCTGGTTGTTCTGGAGGTCGGTGACGAGCGCGCCGAAGCTCGGCGCCTTGGTGTGGCTCGTGCCGCCGATCAGCTTCTGCGCGAAGAAGGCGAGCACGACCACGATCAGGATCGGGAAGGCTGCGCTCTTGAAGAACCGGCTCATGGTGATAGTCCCGCGCTGTCCACCGGGTGGTCTTCGCGCAGAATGGTCAAGCGTAGCACCTGCATTTCATGCCGCTGGGAGGTTCGATTCGCGTTCGATGGATGTGGCCCGGCTCCGCGCGCGAGGTGGGCGCCGCCGGCAAGCGGGCTCTATAGCCCGGGTGGGTCATTCCTTCAACGCCGCCACATACGGCAAGTTGCGGTAGTGCTCCTGATGGTCGAGCCCGTAGCCGATCACGAACCGATTTGGAATCTCGAAGCCGACGTAGCGGGTCGGCAGGTGGACCTTGCGTCGTTGGGGCTTGGTCAGCAGCGCGCAGACCTCGAGCGAGCGTGGGTTGCGGGCGCCGAGGTTGCGTAGCAGGTACTGGAGCGTGAGACCGGAGTCGACGATGTCCTCGACGATCAGGACGTCGCGACCCTCGATCACCGCGTCGAGGTCCTTGAGGATCCGCACGACGCCTGAGGACTTCGTGGCCGATCCGTACGAGGCGACGGCCATGAAGTCGACCTCGCATGGCACGTCGAGCTGGCGCATCAGGTCCGAGAGGAAGAACACCGCTCCCTTCAGCACGCCGATCAGAACGAGGTCCCGATCCGCGTAGTCGCGGGAGATCTCGGCCGCGAGCTCGCGCACCCGGTTCTGCAGCTCCTCGGATTCCACGAGGATGTCCCCGATGGCGTGGTCGTCCACCACGTGGGAGTTTAGGTGCTGTCCTCGCACCGCAACGTAGCCGTCAGACAAATGGCCTCGCGAGTCGTCGCGGTCACCTTGAAGCGCTCCGACGTCGCCACCCCGGCGACCCACACGATCTCGCCGCCCGACTCGACCACCGGCACCGTCGCTCGGCGCGCGCGTGCGACCCGTCTGGCGGTGAACAGATCCTGGAGGCTCTTGGTGCCCCCGAGGCCGAGCGGCGCCATGCGATCCCCACGCCGCCACGTCCTGACCAGCAGCTCGGGCCCGAGCTCGGCGCGATCGAGGGTGCCGGGGCGCCGCTCGGGCGGCCCGACCTCGCACCGGATCTCGTAGGCGCCGAAGCCGACCGTCCCCGGGACCGCCAGCCGGACCTCCGCCGGGGCGGGCGCCGGCTCGGTCACGAGCTCGAACCGCAGCACACCGTACTCGGACACCGCGCGGACGCCGGACCCGAGGTCGAGCGACGTCGTGCCCCGCTCGCCGAGCGCCGCGAGCTCGTCCGCGCGAGCGGCGATTCCAGGAGCGGGACGCTCCACCGCCAGGTCGGCGAGTCGCTGGACCACCAGCCGGCGCAGCGCCGCAGGCAGCTCGCGCAGCCGTGGGAGCTCGATCTCCCGTCGCCCCTGAAGGACGTCGTCGAGCAGCGAGTCGAGCACCGCAGCCTCGTCGCGGAGGATCTCCACGAGCGTGAGCACGTTCGCCTCCGCCGCGGGATGGATCGCCCGCAGCGCGGGCACCAGCTCGCCCCTGACGCGCCCGCGCGCGTAACGGTGCTCGGCGTTGGTGGCATCCTCGCGCCAGCCGAGGCCGCGCTCGGAGCAATAGGCGCCGGTCTGCGCCCGCGTCAGCCCCAGCAGTGGACGCACGACGATCCCGTTGCGCTCGCGCATCCCCAGCAGCGCGCGACGGCTCGGCGCGGACGCAAGCCGGTAGAGCACGCCCTCCACCTGGTCCGTCGCCGTATGACCCACCGCGACGTCGGCGCCCGCGTGCTGGGCGAGCCGCGTGGCCGCGCCGTAGCGAACGCCGCGCGCCCACGCCTGCACGTTTCCCCGTGCCGGCGGGCTGCTCGAACGCTCGATCTCGATCGGGACGCCGAGGCGCTCGCACAGCACGATGCAGTGGCGCTCGTCAGCATCGGACTCCTCGCGCAGTCCGTAGTTGACGTGCAGCGCCCGCACGGCATCGGGCCCGGCGATTCGAACCGCGATTTCAAGCAGGCAGACGGAGTCGCGGCCGCCCGAGAGCAGCACCAGCACCGGCCGTCCCGCGACCAGGAGCCCACTTCCTCGCACACGTTCGAGGATGGGCTCGCTCCCCTCGAGCGCGCTCTCGCCGGCCGAGCTCGCCGGGGGCTGGCTCATTCGGTCTCCGGAATGCTCGCGAGGAAGACCTCTGTCGGCTCGGTGAACCCCTTCAACTGGACCTCGGCGATGCGGTCGAATTCGAGGTGAGATCCGGCGTGCTCGACCACGGGCTTGGTCACGAGCACCTCGCCGCCGGCCGAACGGGCTGCGACCCGGGCGGCGATGTTGATGTCGCGGCCGAAGTAGTCGCCGTCACGGTAGATCGCTCGGCCGTAGTGGATCCCGATCCGCGGCAACGGGCGCTCGGTCATCATGCTCTGGAAGCCCACCGCCCAGTCGGTCAATGTGCCGGGGTCCGAGCCGACGACCATCACCTCGTCGCCGATCGTCTTGATCACCCGAGCCTCGTCCGGCAGCGTGACCTCGACCGCCTCGACGAAACGCTCGACCGCATCGACGGCCTCCAGCTCGCCCTCCTCCTCGGTTAGGCGCGTGTATCCGGCGAGATCGGCGAACGCGACCGCAACTCGCATCCGCCCGAGGCCTTCGGCCGCGCCGTCGAGGTCTGACTCCATGTGGCCGACCACGTCCTGCTCGACGAAGTGCTGCAGGAAGCGCTGATGGACCTGGTCCATCACGGGCGACGCCAGCGGCAGCAGCTCACGGGCAAGGTTCTCCATCTCCTCAGCCATCTCGAGGCCCGAGACGCCCGTGCGCATCAGCGGCTCGTGAACATAGAGATGGAAGAGCCGAACCTCTGCATCGGCGATCTGCGCCATCGCTTGGCCGTAGACGCGCACGAGCTGGAGCAGCGCGACGAGCGGGAATCCGGCCGCCAGCACGGCTGCGATGTAGCGCAGCAGCTGTAGGTCGTCCTCGGACAGCTGCTCGGCGTGGACAGGTCTGAGCCCGAGCGCGGTCGAGATGCGCTCGATCATCGCGGGCTCGAGTCGTGTCTCGCGCGCGGCTTCCGCGAGCGTGTAAGAAGCACCGGTCGACTCGAACAGCTCCTCCACGTATGCGAACGCGAGCCTGCCTTCGTCGGAGGCCTGCCGGATCTCGCGCAGCGAGTGGTTGCGCTCGCGCATACGCGCGACGACGCGCGCATGCGCGGCAGCCTCGGGTGTCCACTCCCCGTGGTACTGCGGGATCAGGCCCTGGGCGACCCAGCGTCTGAGCTTGGCGGGCGTCACCCCCGCCCGTTCTGCTACCTCGCGGAGGCTCAGCACGGCATTCGGCGGGCGGGACGGCGCCCGCCTAGTCCTCGAGATGCGGATAGTCAGCCGCGATCATCGCTCGATAGTGGGGAAACAGCTGCTTCGTGATCGGGAAGATGGCGAGCGCCGCCTTGACGTCTCCGGCGGCCTTGATCCGCCGGCGCGCGATCGCGATCGCGATGTTCTCCTTGCCCTGGAAGTAGCGGTTCGCCGTTTCAGAGCTCATCGTCATCCTGACCTTGGGCTCCCAATCGATCTCGTCAGACCAAACCCAGGACAGGTTCGGCTCCTCGGGACCGCCGGCGCGGATGTTGACGACGAGCTCCACGTCGGTGAACTCGAACCGCTGCGGCGTGTCCGCGTCGCGCAGCTTCGGCCCCATCTCGGGATCGTCGCTCATCAGCGCGAACGTACGATCCATGACCTCGCGGAACTCGGTCTCGGATTTGAACTCGCTCATCGTGGGTCCGTCAAATCCGCCGCGTCGCGGGGCATGGCGCCGGAGTCTACCCGCGGGGTGTGGCCCGGCACGAACATGCGATGCGCGGTCTCGGTCATGCAAGATCGGCGCGCGAGGGCGTTCTCGATGCAAGAGTGAGCCGGACGTGAGCGCCGAGCCAATCCACCTCCGTCCGACGGCTCCGCTGGCGGAGCGCGTGCTCCTGCCCGGCGATCCGGGACGCGCCCTGTTGCTCGCTCAGGCCCTGTTGCACGAGCCAAGGATGTTCAACCACCATCGCGGCCTCTGGGGCTACACGGGCACGGCCGCCGACCAGGAGCCGCTGACGATTCAGAGCACCGGGATGGGCGGCCCCAGCGCCGCAATCGTGATCACCGAGCTGGCCATGCTCGGAGCCCGCCGCCTGATCCGCGTCGGCACCTGCGGAGCCCTCGATCCAACGCTCGAGCTCGGCGACCTCATCCTCGCGCGCGCGGCGATCGCGAACGACGGAACCAGCCAGGCGCTGGGGGCCGGCAGGAGAGTGGAAGCTCCCGGGGGCCTGACCGACGAAGTAGGCGCCACCGAGACGACGCTCCACCAAGGCCCCATCGTCTCCACCGACCTCTTCTACGACAACACCGGCCAAGAGCACCACTGGGCCGCCGAAGGAGCACTCGCGATCGAGATGGAGACCGCCACCCTGTTCACGATCGCCAAGAACAAGCAGCTCCAAGCAGCATCCCTCCTGATCGTCACAGACCTGGTCCTGCCAACCCGCCGAAGAATCTCCACCGACGCTCTAACCGACGCGGAGCACCGAGTCGGCGAAATCGCCACCACCGCACTCCTGCGCTGAGAGGCCCCCCGCCCCTCGCGGCTAAGCAGAGTCCGGCGAAGCCTCCAGCCGCGCCAACGACTCCTCAATCCGACCCAACCGGGCCTCCACAGCGCTGCTCGACCCCAGCCGCTCGATCCGCTCCTCGACCCGGTCCAGCGCGTCCTCGATCCCCTCGAGGCGCTGGGAGACCCCACGGAGACGACGAGTCAGGCGCTCGAGATCGCTCGCGGAGGGAAGGTTGAGCGCGCCCATCGCGACCTCTTGTGCGCGGACCGCGCGCTCGCGGGTCTCGAATGCCGCCGACAGGGCCCCGGTCACGATCGGGTTCTCCAGCAACTCCTGGGCGAGCTTGCCGATCGCTTCCTCGCCTTGGCGCGTGACGCGCTCACGTAGGCCCTTGCTGTCTTCGGACAATTTTTGTAGGCCTCCGATCTCAGGCTCCCACGGTAGGCGCGTCACTGTAGCGCACGCCGTCGCGTCCGCCGGACCCGCGTCGTCAGCGCTCAGGCTCAGATTGAGCCTTATGCTTTTGGTAGCCTCTGTTCGCCCAGTTTGGGCGTTGAGGTGCCCCTGGACGCGGCGGGGCTTCGGCTACAGTGTTGCCGCGGGTTGGCCGATGTAGTTTCAGACGGCCCGCACCGCGGTCCACCGGTCCGGGCGCGCTCCCATTGGGCGCGCCATGGCCACCGAATGTCAGCGCAAATCCCCGTCTGGAAGCTTCTTCGTTGCAAACCTTCCCGCCAATCTGTACCGTGCACCCCCGCGCTGCCTTGACCGTAGCGCCGACGACTTGCGCAGGCCGTAGTACGGGAGGAGATAGGCAACAGTGTTGAGGAGTCGGAGGGTTATTGGCGTGGTGGCCGCAGGGGCCATGTTCGCCGGCCTAGGTGTCGCTGTGCTTCCATCGGCTTCGGCTGAGGAGTGCGTCGTCACGGTTACGTTGCTCGGCGGTATTAAGCTGCCGTTCACGGTCGATGTGCCGGCGGGGACGCCGTTGTCTTCGCTCTCGTTGCCGGTGAAGCTGCCGATTTTGGCGGAGTCGGAGTCGTGTCCGACGGTGCCGGCGCCGGTTTCGACGGGTACGTCGCAGGCGCCGAGCGCGCAGCCGTCCTCGGCGCCTTCGGTGACGGGTACGCCGAGTTCGCAGTTGCCGACGGTCGTGTCGAAGTCGAAGGGGAGCGGGTTGAAGAAGGCGGCGGGGAAGTCGCTGTCTGGGCAGGTTCAGGGTCAGACGGTGCTTAGGAGCGCGGTGCCTGAGTCGATCGCGGCGGTGAGGAATGGGGCGGCTCCGTTGCGGACTTCGGATGGGGCGCCGACGCCTGAGAATCCGACGTATGAGCTTGCGTTGCCGGATCCGGCGCCGATTGGGGTTCCGAACTTCTTTATCGATTCGTTCCAGATTCCGCCGTTCTTGTTGCCGATTTATCAGGCGGCGGGGATTCAGTACGACGTGCCGTGGCAGATCTTGGCTGCGATCAATGACATCGAGACTGATTACGGGCGGAACCTGTCGATCAGTAACGCGGGCGCTGAGGGGTGGATGCAGTTCTTGCCCTCGACGTGGAAGCGCTACGGGCTTGATGTGACCGGTTCGGGGACCGCGGATCCGTATAACCCGGTCGATGCGATCTTCGCGGCCGCCAGGTATTTGAATGCGGCTGGTGCGGCGAAGAATCTCGCGAAGGCGATCTTCTCTTATAACCATGCGGGCTGGTATGTGCAGTCGGTGTTGTTGCGCGCGAAGTTGATCGGCGGGATGCCCGAGCAGCTGATCGGAGCTTTGTCGGGTTTGGTTGAGGGGCATTTCCCGGTCGCGGCGACCGCGACGTATGCCGATGATGATGTCGAGCGGCTCGCGACCAGGCGGGTTCAGGGCGCGAACGCGGCGATCCCGGTCGATTCGAAGGCCGCGAAGTCGGTCTCGATCTTCGCGAAGGCGGGGTCGCCGGTGATCGCGGTCAACGACGGGAAGATCGTCGCGATCGGCCATAGCGCGTCGTTGGGTCGCTATATCGAGTTACAAGACGCGAACGGGAACACGTACACCTACGGGCAGTTGGGATCGATCGCGAATGTGTTCCCGGTCCCGAAGCCGGTCAAGATCACCGCCAAGCAGATCGCTTCTGAGCTCTCGAGCAAGCCCGCGCCGACGCCGACCGCGCCCGCGAGCGCCGGCTCGCAGCCGTTGA
>Ga0302326_10011754_pt1 | contig 18795 bp, 14 predicted proteins | sample Palsa_T0_3_FD_202264 | JGI IMG/M metagenome (GOLD analysis project Ga0302326, IMG submission 202264) | Peat permafrost microbial communities from Stordalen Mire near Abisko, Sweden - Palsa_T0_3 | ecosystem: Environmental > Terrestrial > Soil > Palsa > Peat permafrost | place: Sweden: Abisko...
GGAATCGGATTCCGGGGGCGACGTCTTCAAGGCGGCCTGGGACACCGTGTCGCTGGCGCTGTGGGAGTACCGGAACGGGGACTACCCCAGGGCCGCCGAATGGGCGCAGCGGTGCCTGGCATGCACCGAGAGAAACGCTCCCCGCTCGGCCGCCGCGGAGGCGATCCTTGCCATGTCCTACAGCAGGCTGGGCCGCGCCGGCGAAGCCGACGCCGCCCTCTTGGCCGGCCAGGAAAGCGTCGAGGGCAAGCCGAGGAGCCGCCTCGACCTGGGCACTCCGGTCCAGGGATTCTGGTTCGACCGGGCTTTTGCGCAGATTTTGCTTCGCGAGTCGAAGGCACTCATAGACAGGCAGTAACGCGCCCTTGTGTCCCCAGGGGCCGGGAAAATCCTTTGTTCGTGTCGGGTTTCGTCGCCGCATGGCGCATGTAGGGCGAGTAACCAACAAGCCGGGAATATCGAGGCATCGTCCCCCCAGAAGTTCGGCCGACAGACAGAGACGCCCCGACGTTTTCGCACCAACACCCCATGACTAACACCCCTCGTTTAGGTTTGCGCAGGATTTTCCCTGCTTGCGAAGGCATGACTCTCGCGGTCAGCGCTGCGGCCGTCCTCGCGGTTCTGCTGGGCATGAACCCGGTGCGCGCGCAGGAGGCGCCCGTCGCGCCGGCCCAGGCCAATCCCACGCCGGCCCCTGCGGTCCCGGTCATGACGCCTCCGGCGAACCCGGCCCCGGACACGACGGTCATGCAGGAGTACACGGTGACGGGCGTGCGCGCCAGCCTCGCCACCGCGCAGGAGCTCAAGGAGGATTCCCTCAACCTGATCGACTCGGTCGCCGCCCAGGACATCGGCAAGTTCCCCGACAACACCGTTGTCGACGCCCTCTCCAGGCTTCCCGGCATCCAGGTGTCGTATGCCGACGGCGAGGACAGCGGGGTTGTCATCCGGGGCCTCCCGAACATCGAGACGACCATCAACGGCTACGAGGTCTTCACGGGGACCGGCCGCGGCGTCGCCCTCCAGGACATCCCCGCGGAGATGCTCGCCGGCGTCGACGTGTACAAGTCGGTCAGCGCGGACGCCATCGAGGGCGGCGTCGCCGGGTTGATCGACATCCGGCTCCATCGGCCCTTCGACTTCGAAGGGGAGGCCTTTGCGCTGACCGCGCGCGGCTATGACAGCTCGCAGGCGAAAAAGGACAGCTATAACCTGAGCGCCCTGGCCAGCGACCGCTGGAAATTTGGCGACGCGGAACTCGGCGTATTGCTCGACGTGTCGGTCTCCCACCAGAACTACGAGGACCAGATCGCCGACAACTATGTCCACTTCGGGGCGAACGGCGAGCTGTTCGACATTGCGACCGATTCCTCCGGCAACAAGGGCTACTACGCCGACAACTACGGGTTCCAGATCATACCGGGCACGCGCACGCGGCCGGCGGCCTCGCTCATGCTGCAGTGGCGCACGAAGAGCGGCCTCAACTTCTACTGGGACAACCTCTACACGGGCTACCGCAATGACAACGACGTCAACTTCTTCATCCCGATACCCAGCTTCGGCGGCTTCACGAGCAATGTCACGCTCTGGCCCGCCGGATACGAGGGGTACGACGTGCCGGAGCACTACGACAACCTCGGAACGCCCGCGCGCTTCGTCGAAAGCCTCACCGCGAACAACACCAACACGATCGCGAGCAAGCAGGCCTTCCACGACACCACCAACGGCTACCAGGGAGCCTTCGGCGGCTACAAGGACCTCGGCGCCGTCAGGCTGGACGCCGAGATCAGCTACGACTTCTCCACGGTCAACACGCGCGGCGGCATTCTCGACACGATCATCATCACGCCCGTCATGAACGTGACCTACAACCTCAACTCGCCGACCGACATCAACATGTCCGGGGTGGACTACACCAACCCCGCCAACTACCACCTGAGCGACTATTTCGACCAGTGGGAGCGGGATCACAGCGAGGGCTATGCCGCCAAGGCGGATGCTCTCGTCAAGCTGGAGAACTCCTTCGTCGAGTCCCTCAAGTTCGGCGTGCGCTATTCCGACCGCGGCGTGGACTCGCACCAGGCCTATCCCGGCGACTACGGCCTGCCCTTTGCGACGATGGCCTCGACCATCCCGGGCCTGATGGTCCCGTCCGAGAGCAACCTGTTCGTGTCGTCCACCCAGCTGAACATCCGGCAATGGGAGTCCGGCAGCTCGGGCTTCCTCCTCAACGACAGCGACATGAACATCCTGCGCGCGCTGGCCGGGCAGCCGATGGGCATGCCGGCGCCGGACCCGGCGCTCACGTTCATCGACGAGGAGCAGGACTTTGCGGTCTTCGCGCTGGGGAATTACCACGTGGACCTGGGCGGGATGCCCCTCGACGGCGAGTTCGGCGTGCGTTTCACGGACCTTCACCAGTCCCTGGGGGGCTACCAGCAGCAGAATGTCAACGGGTCCACGACCGGGGCCTATGAGCTGACCACGGTCGACGAGGCCAACTGGGCGGTGCTGCCGACCATCAACGGCCGGCTCAAGCTGCTGAGCGACCTCTTCCTGCGCGCCTCGTTCACGAAGACCATCACGCGGCCGGACTATTCGGACCTTAATCCCGCGGTGGAGCTCTCCTCTCCCGGGCCCACGCTCCAGGGGTCAGGCTCGGGCGGCAACCCGAACCTGAAGCCCATCTCGTCGACCAACTACGACCTGTCCCTCGAATATTATCCGACGAAGTCCAGCCAGTTCACGATCGCGGGGTTCGACCGGACGATCGACGGCTATATCCAGAGCTATGCCGACGAGGAGACGATCGGGGGCAGCTCCTACAGCATCACGCGCCCCCAGAGCACGCACGGCGGCGAGCTCGCGGGCGTCGAGACCGGCTTCACGGAGTTTTTCGACTTCCTGCCCTCGGCGTTCAAGGGCCTCGGGGCCCAGGTCAACTACACCTACGTTGACGGCCACACCACGGACCCGCTGACGGGCATGCAGAGCCCCCTCGAGAACGTGTCCCGCAACAACGCCAATGTCGTGCTGATCTACGAGCGCAGCGGCTTTTCCGCCCGGCTGGCCTACACCTGGCGCGACCGGTACATCGCCGCGTTCAACGAGCCCGGCATCCAGCCGACGACGGTCTGGGTGCAGCCGCTCGACCGCCTCGACTTCTCCGGGAGCTACCAGGTCACGAAGAACCTGACGTTGACGATTGATGCGACGAACATCCTGGGACACCTTTACCATGATGATTTTGGCAACCTGCCGATGTTCACCCGGGACACGAGAAGCTACGACAAGACCTACGGAGTGGGCCTGAGATACCATTTCTACTAAGAGATTTCCATAAGACCTTGGGTGGCGGGGAGGACGGCCCGCTCGCATGGGCACGGCTCCCCGGCCGGTGCCCGTGATCCTTTCCGATTAACCCCATGTCGGCTCCAAACTCTCCCCACGCAATCCTGAGAACAGTGCGGTGGCCGCTTCTCATGGCGCTCGTCTCACTGGCGGCCCCGGCGTCGCTCCCGGGCGCCAGCGTGACCGTGGACGTCGGCAAGCCGGGCGCGCGGATCAACCCGGCCATGTGGGGGGTCTTCTTTGAGGACATCAATTTCGGGGCCGACGGCGGCCTCTACGCGGAACTGGTGAAGAACCGGTCCTTCGATTTTCCGCAGCCGCTCACCGGATGGAACGTGCCCGCCGAGAGCGCGGGGGCGACGCGCGTGACCGTGCGGGGAGAGAATCCGGCGTCCGCCACGACGAGGCATGTCCTCAGGGTGGAATCGAGCGGCGACGGGGCCGTCCTCGAGAACGAGGGATTCCGCGGAATGGGAATCCGCGCGGGCGAGGGTTACGACTTCTCGGCATCGATCCGCGGTGCGCCGGGGCTGGGCCTCACGGTCGAGCTCACGGCTCCCTCCGGCGAGGTCATCGCCGCCGCGAAGGTGCCGGCGTGGGGCACCGACTGGACGAGGAGCGGCGCGACGCTGATGGCGAAGAGGACGGAGCTTCGCGCCCGCCTCAGGCTCGTCTTCGATGGGTCGGGGACGGCCGAGATGCACTTCGTTTCGCTCTTCCCGGCGAAGACATGGAAGGAGCGCCCGGGCGGCCTGCGCGCGGACATGGTGCAGGCGCTCGCCGACCTGGGCCCGGGGTTCGTGCGCTTCCCCGGGGGCTGCATCGTCGAGGGCAGCATCCTCGACTTGCGCTACCAGTGGAAGAAGACCCTCGGCCCCGTCGAGGACCGGCCCCTTCTCTTCAACCGCTGGAATGCCGAGATCAAGAAGCGACCCGCGCCCGACTATTTCCAGTCGTTCGGCCTCGGCTTCTATGAGTACTTTGTCCTTTGCGAGGACCTGGGCGCCGAGCCGCTGCCGATCGTCAACTGCGGGATGGCGTGCCAGTTCAACTCGGGCCAGCTGGCGCCGATGGACGAGCTCCAGCCGTATATCCAGGATGCGCTTGACCTTGTCGAGTTCGCGAACGGGTCCGCGACGAGCGAGTGGGGTGCCAAGCGGGCGGCCATGGGACATCCCGAGCCGTTCCACATGAAGATGCTCGGCGTGGGAAACGAGCAGTGGGGGCCGCAGTACATGGAGCGGTACGCGCGATTCTCGAAGGCGTTCAGGGAAAGGCATCCGGAGATAGCGCTGGTCGGCGCGGCGGGACCGTCGCCCGAGGACCCCCGATTCATCTATGCCTGGCAGCAGATGCGCACCATGAAGGCCGATTTCATCGACGAGCATTGCTATGCAAAGCCCGAATGGTTCCTGGACCACGCCCATCGGTACGACAACTACGACCGCAGGGATCCCCAGGTCTTCATGGGCGAATATGCGGCGCAAAGCGTCGACGTGGTCAGCCCCGACAACAAGAACACCTGGGGATGCGCACTGGCCGAGGCCGCCTACATGACGGGCATGGAACGGAACGCCGATGTCGTCAGGATGGCGTCCTACGCGCCCCTCTTCGCCCACGTGGACGGGTGGCAATGGACGCCGGACCTCATCTGGGTCGACAACCTCCGCACGCTCCTGACCCCGAGCTACCACGTCCAGCGCCTCTTTGCCCGCAACCGGGGCGACCGCGTCCTGCCGGTCGCGCTGGACGGAACAAGCGCCGACGAGTCGCGGCGCTTCTATGTGTCCTCGGTCTACGACGAGGCCGCAGGCATCGTGATCTTGAAGATCGTGAACGCGCTGCCGAGGGATTCCACGTGCGCGGTCAAGCTGGACGGCGTCCAGTACCTGACCAAGGGGACGATGACGGTGCTCCGGGCCGACGACCTGGAGGCTGTGAACTCGTTCGACTACCCTGACAGGGTCTCGCCTCGGGAGACGGACTTTTCGCCCACGGACACGAAGTTCGAGCTCACCCTGCCGGCAAATTCCCTGACCCTCCTGCGAATTGGCACCGCAAGATGACCCCCTGCGAATGTCAGCGTCGCTTCGCGCCCCGGGAGCGGCCGTTCCGGCCGATCGCGGGCCTGGTGGCATGGCTGGTGCTCGCATTTTCCCCGGATCCGTCAGCGGCCGCTGAGTGGCGGCTGGCTGGCGCACTGGGCGTCCACGACCCGAGCATCGTGAGGGAGGGCGGCGTATGGTGGGTCTTCAGCACGGGACCCGGCCTTCGCGTGAAGTATTCCCCGGACGGATTGACGTGGGCCGGCCGTGAGGCGCTTTTCAAGGCCGAACCCCAATGGTGGCGGACCTACGCCCCCTCCATGCGCCCCCTCGACGTGTGGGCTCCCGACGTTCACCTCTTCCGGGGCCGGTACTGGTGCTTCTACAGCGTCTCCGAGTTCGCCACGAACCACTCGGCGATCGGCCTCCTGTCCTGCAGCAGCCTCGCGAAGGGCGACTGGCGGGATGACGGTTTCGTGATTGCCTCGGTGGACGCCTCCGGGGCCCGGGCCGCTTCGGATCCCGAGCGCAGGACCGACCCTTCGGGCAAGCCGTGGTTCAACACGATAGACCCAAGCCTGGTGACCGACGCCTCGGGCGACCCGTGGCTGGTGCTGGGCTCGTGGTTTGACGGCATCCACGTGGTGCGGCTCGACGCGGCAACGATGAAGCCGTCCGGAGCGCTTCACTCCATCGCCTACAAGCCGAATGGAATCGAGGCGCCCAACATCGTCTATCGCGGGGGATACTACTTCCTATTCGTTTCCATCGACAAGTGCTGCCAGGGCGCGAAGAGCACCTACAAGATCTCGTACGGCAGGTCCCCCGATGTCACCGGACCCTACCTCGACCGGGAAGGCAGGCCCATGCTCGACAGCGGCGGATCGATACTGATTGCCGGCGGTCCCCGGTGGAAGGGCCCCGGAGGCCAGTCCGTCATCCAGGACGGGGACTCCTGGATCGTGGCCTACCATTCCTACGATGCCGAGAACAAGGGATTCCCGACGCTGAGGATCAGCGACCTGTACTGGGATGCGAACAACTGGCCCACATTCACGAGCCCGGGTTCATGACCTCAGGCCGGAAGGAAGCTTCCGAGGCCTTGCGCTTGCCTGCCTGCTGCTGGTCGCGATCATCCGGCCGGCTGCGGCGGCGAGCTGGGCGCTCACCGGCGCCCTTGGCGCGCACGACCCCACGATCATCCAGGAGGGAGGCACATGGTGGGTCTTCAGCACGGGCACGGGCATTCCCGTCAAGTATTCCCCCGACGGACTGAACTGGACCCAGGGCGTGCAGATTTTCGCAGCGGAACTCCCTTGGTGGCGGACCTACGCGCCCACCATGGGCGAAAACGACGTATGGGCGCCGGACATCCATCTCTTCGCGGGAAGGTACTGGTGCTACTACTGCGTCTCCGAATTCGGCACGAACAATTCGGCCATCGGCCTGACCTCGTGCACGAGCATCGCTCTGGGCGACTGGCGGGATGACGGAATGGTGATCAGCTCGGAGAGCGGCGCCCAGACCTACAACGCCCTGGACCCGGATATGGCCATCGACGCCTCCGGCAGCCCATGGCTTGTCTTCGGGTCCTATTTCGACGGGATCCATGTCGTGCGGCTCGACCCGGGCACGATGAAGCCGACGGGCACCCTGTATTCCATTGCCGCGAGGGCCAACGGCATCGAGGGCACGAACATCGTGTACAACGACGGCTACTACTACCTCTTCGCTTCCATCGACCAGTGCTGCGAGGGCGTGAACAGCACCTACAAGATCGCGGTGGGCCGGTCGGCGAGCATCACCGGCCCCTACGCGGACGAGTCAAACGTCGCCATGCTGGACGGCGGCGGAACGGTCCTGGATTCAAGCGGCCCGCGCTGGATAGGGCCCGGCGGCGAAAGCGTCTATCACGACCTGGCCGGGGGTTGGATCATTGCCTTTCACGCCTATGACGCCCTGAACAACGGCAATCCAACCCTGATGATCAGCGACCTCTACTGGGATTCGAGCAAGTGGCCGACGTTCACGGCTCCCGCACAGGCCGCCGCGCCCGCCTTCACGACGCAGCCCATGTCGGTGACCGTTGCGGGGGGGACGGTCGCTCTGGACGCGGTGGCGAGCAACTCGCCGACCTACCAATGGATGCTGAACGGGTCCACGCCCGTGAACGGCGCGACGGGACCGACACTTCTTCTGAACAACGCGGCGTCGGCCGTCGGCACCTACACCTGCGTCGCCACCAACTCCGCGGGCACCGCGACCAGCAGCCTTGCCGCGGTGGCCCTGGCGTCAACGGCCAGTCCGGGCAGGATGATCGACCTGTCCTGCAGGGCGACCGTCGGGACGGGGGCCAACGTGCTCATCGCAGGATTTGCCATCGGGGGCCAGGGCACGAGCGGCTCGGAACCCGTGCTTGTCCGCGCCTCGGGCCCGGCGATCGCAGCCGCGCCATTTGACGTGCCCGGAACTCTCGCCGACCCGGCGCTCCAGCTCGACGGGCTCGCAGGCTCAGGCTCGACGCCCCTCGCGTCTGACACTGGCTGGGGCGGGTCCGCGGCGGTCGCGAGCGCCGCGGCGTCGGTGGGGGCCTTTCCGTGGACCGACCCGTCGAGCGCGGACTCGGCGATCGTGACGGCGCTTCCGGAGGGCGCGTACACCGCGGAAGTCTTCGGAGCGAGCGGCGACACGGGCGTGGCTCTGGCGGAGGTCTATGACGCCACGCCGGCGGGCGCGTATGGCGCCTCGAGCCCCCGGCTGGTCAACCTTTCGGCCCGAGTCGAGGTGGGGACGGGCGGGAACGTGCTCATCGCGGGCTTCGTGATCGGGGGCTCGACGGGCAGGACCGTCCTCCTGCGGGCCTCGGGCCCGGCAATAGCCGCCGCTCCATTCGACGTCCCGGGCACGCTTCCCGACCCGGAGCTGCTGATCACGAACCTGGCGAGCGGCGCCGTTGTCGGCACCAACAGCGCCTGGGCCGGCGACCCGGAGATCTCGGGCACGGCGGCGTCCGTCGGGGCGTTTGCCTGGAACGACCCTTCGAGCCTGGATTCGGCGATCCTCGTCACGCTGCCACCCGGAAACTACACGGCCACGGTGGAAGGCGCCGCAGGCGACACGGGAGTGGCGCTCGTCGAGGTGTATGAGGTTCCGTGAGCGGGTTGCGCCCGGGGATAGGGACAACCTCCGGAAACCCCACACCTAGTCCGTGATCTCCACTTTCGCCGGTGCACCCCGCGTGCAATCCGGCGCCACCCAGACGTAAAGGGAGCCGGGCTCGGCCACGTCCTTCATGTCAATGTTCCAGAAGGAGAGCTCATCCCGGCCGAGCGAGAATTCGACGCGGCTCCTTTCACCGGGAGCGAGGAACAAGCGCCTGAATCCCTTGAGCTCCCTCACGGGGCGGGCGACGCTCGTGCCGCGCAGCCTGATATAGAGCTGTGCCGTCTCGGTGCCCGCGCGCTCTCCCGTGTTGCGGACCTCGGCGCTCACCGTCAGGCGGCCCGTTCCCTCATTGACCGCCCGTGCGCTGATCGAGGATGCGCTCAAGTGAACCGAGGAATAGCTGAAATTCGTGTAGGTGAGTCCGTACCCGAACGGATACAGGGGGGTGTTGGCCTCATCGATATACCCGGTGATATAGTAGGGATCCGCCTTCTGGGAACCGAGCCCGATGGGATCCACGCGGGGACGGCCGGTATTGAGGCAGTTGTAATAGATGGGAACCTGTCCGACCGAGCGCGGGACCGAGACGGTCAGGCGTCCCGAGGGATCAACGTCGCCAAACAGGACCCGCGCGAGTGCCGGGCCGGCCTGGTAACCGGGAAACCACGCCTCGAGCAACGCGGCCACATGGGCCGAGGCCCAGCTGATCGCCAGAGGCCTGCCGCTGAACACCACCAGGACCACCGGTTTCCCGGTGGCCACGACGGATTCCAGCAGCTTTTCCTGGTTTCCCTGGAGGTCCAGGGTGGACCGGGAAGAGGCCTCGCCGGAGGCGTGACCGCTTTCGCCAAGGGCGAGGATGACGACGTCTGCATTTTCCGCCGCCGCTATCGCCTTCGGAAATCCGGATTCCGATGCGCCCGATATCACCGTCCCGAGTTCGTAGGATAAGCTCATTCCGGATCGCTCCGCGTGTTCGGCCAAGGCGGTTCTGAGGGTCACGGCGTTTTCGGCGTCGGAGGCTCCCGGCCAGGAGCCGAGCATGTCCAGGGCACTGTCCGCCAGCGGCCCGATCAAGGCGATCCGGCGCCCCCGGCCGGCCGCAAGGGGGAGCAGGGGCGCGGCGCCCCCGATCCTTCGATTTTCAAGGAGCACAAATGACTCCTCGGCCGCCCTGCGCGCAATCTCCGTGCGTTGCGGGGCCGCCGGGTCGATGGCGGCGGGCGCCTTCACGTAGGGCCTCTCGAACAGTCCGAGGGCGATCTTGACGCGCAGGATGCGCCGGACGGCCTCGTCCAGCCGCGCCAGGGGCACCGCTCCGGAACGGACCAGGCCGGGAAGCTGGGGCAGGTAGAGGTCGCTCTGCATGTCCATGTCGACTCCCGCCATGAATCCCTTTCGCGCGGCAGTGCGCTCGTCATCCGCGATCCCATGGAGCATGATCTCCCGGATCGAGGTCCAGTCGCTGACGACAAAGCCCTTGAATTTCCATTCATCGCGGAGAATGCGCGTCAGCGTGAACGCGTTCGCGCTGGCCGGCACGCCGTCGAGGGAGTTGAACGCGGACATGATCGTTCCGGCGCCCGCTTCGACAGCGGCGTGGAACGGAGGAAGGTAAACGCCCCTGAGCGTGCGCTCGGATATCTCGGTCGTGTTGTATTCCCGGCCGCCCTCTGCCGCCCCGTAACCCACGAAGTGCTTCGCGCAGGCGACGATTGAATCCGGGTCGTCGAGACGCGCTCCCTGGTACCCGCGGACGTAGGCGCGGGCGAATGCCGATCCGAGATACGGGTCCTCGCCGGCGCCCTCCGCGATACGCCCCCAGCGCGGATCCCGCGCAATGTCCACCATCGGCGAAAACGTCCATCGGACGCCCTGGATCGAGGCCTCCTGGGCCGCCGCCCGGGCCGTCTGCTCAACCAGGCCAAGGTCCCAGCTTGCGGACAGGCCCAGCGGGATGGGGAAGAGCGTGTGAAAGCCGTGGATCACGTCGAATCCGAAAAGGATCGGGATGTGCAGCCGGGATCCCTCAACCGCCTCCCTCTGGTAGGCATTGGTCTCACGCGCCACCACCACGTTGAAGAGGCTCCCTATCAGGCCCTTCTTTATCAGATCGTCGGCGCGGCCGGCCGGCTTTCCGGGGCCGGTGAGCGTGTCCGCCGCGAATTGGTTCACCTGGCCCACTTTTTCATCGAGGCTCATCCGGGCCAGAAGCGCATCCGCCCGGGCTTCAATCTGGGGGGAGTCGAAATCCCCGGCCGGGGCGGCCACGCCGGCCGGCTGCGCCGCCGATTGAAGCAGCAGACCTGCAAGGACGAGACGGGCGGCATTCATGCGGGGTTCCACGGAATTGCTCGGCAGCGTAGCCGTGCGCGAAAGTGCTGCAACCCCTGACAGCCGCGCCTCACCCTAGGTTCGCCTGATTCGGCGGGCGCTCGCCTGCAGCGGCTTCAGGGCCACGAGGTAGACCAGCGGGATCCAGAACGGCGCCGCGACCGCCCATCCCAGGATGGCATGCAGGGCGGTGACGCCGAACTGGCGGAGGAATTGGCGCGGATCGTGTGTGAAGAGCGAGATCATGACAGGAATGTTCAGGTCCGAGCGGGCCGAGCGCGCAAGGGCGTCCCCGAGGCGGACGAACGCATAGAGCAGGGGAAAATAAATCACCGTGCAGAGGACGTTGACGCCCTGGAGGATCGGCTGGTTGAGGCCGAGGGTGATGCCGGCAATGACGCAGAGCGTGGTGGTCGTGCCGAGGATCGGGAACAGCGCGAGCGCGCTTCCGACCGCGAGGCTGAGCGCCACTTTCTGAGGGGTGACGCCCTGGGTCAGCTGCCTCGCTATCGGATCGGCCAGCCAGCGTTGCCAAAATTTGCGCTTTCGGGTCCCTGCTGCCGGGTCCGGTTCGATATTTTGGCTCACGCAATAGGGGTGCTCTTATCTCGCGAGGAAGCGCTTTTCCCAGGCTGGATCGGGCAGCGGCTTGGGCCGGTAATTCCCGAAAATCGCGTAGCGCGTCTTTGAGATGAGCTTGTACACGGCGTCGCGCAGCACCTTCGGCACAATGCGCAGCCAGGACAGCGCCCGCCAGGCGCTGTCCAGCTCGGAAAACGCCGCCAGCGCCCCGTCCGTGCGAAGCAGGTAGGCGCCGCGCCGCTGGTCCTTCCAGTCCGGGACATAGACAAGGCTGCCAAAATCGGTCGCCGGCAGCCCCTGCGCGTTCAGGTATCCTTGGCCGGGCTCGCTCTGCAGCGGCGCGAAATGGAGTCGCCCCTTGGGATCATGGCGGAGCATGAAAAGGACGACCCCGTTGCACAGGCCGCATTCGCCGTCGTAGAGAAGCACCGGAAGGCGTGGCTCCGTCATCGGCTGCAGAATAACCGGAGCCGGCGTCCCGCTTCAATGGCAACGTGCGCCGGCGGGATTCCTATTCCGTCCGGGCCCGGAAGGCTCCGACGAACTGCTCCAGCTCCGCCGCGGGAATCTCCGAAACCGCCAGGAAATTGAGGTCGGCCTGCGACCACGTGCTCGCATTGTAGCCGCTCTGCCGGCCCTGGCGCCCCGCGATCGGTCTCCCGTTCGCGGGCCAGATGAAGACATTGATGGCGTGCTGCCTGCGCCGGAAGACGAGCGCCGCCGCATTTCGGCCGTCCAGGTGCTCCAGCCTTCCGCCGGCGAGGGGGAAGCCGGCGTCGGCGAGATCGGCGACGGGGGGCGAGAAGTCGAGCTTGCCGATAAACCACGGCTTCACCGTATGCTGGTCCGTCGAGGCGACGTCCATGAGGTGGCCGGCCTGGAGCGAGCGCACGTGCTCCGAAACGGCCTCGCTCAAGAGCGCGTCGCCACGCGCGTGCGCGCTGCCCCATGCGTAGCCGCCGAGGAGGGCGAGCGCGAGCGACGCGGCGATGCCGGCGAGATTCCATATCGGCCAGATGACGGGCGCGCGGGGAGCGTCCTCGGCCCTCAGCGAGGCGCGGATTCGTCCCACGAGCTGCGGCGGGGCGGCGAAGCGCGGCAGCGCCTCGCGCAGGGCCGCCCGGCGCGCGCGGATCGCCCCGGCGGTCCTCGCGCAGTCCGGGCAGGCGCGCAGGTGCGCCTCCAATTCGACGTGCCGGACAAGGTCGAGCTCGCCGTCGGCGTCTGCCTCAAGGAAACGGCGCGATTCGTTACAGTTCATGGGAGGGCTTTGTCCCGGAGAGGGAGAGCAGTTCGGTTTGCAATTTGCTGCGCGCGCGGGCCAGGCGCGACATCACAGTGCCGATCGGGATCTGCGCCACGCTCGCGATCTCCCGGTAGGCAAGGCCCTCGATCTCGTGGAGCACGATCACCTCGCGGTATTCGTCGGGAAGCTGATCGAGCGCCTTGCGAAGCAGCTCGCCCTTGGTCTCGCGCCACTCGATCGCGTTCGCCTCTGACGGGTCATGGGTCGAGCCGTGCGCCTCGTCATCGAAGGCGTCGGTGGCGGGTTCGCGGCGCCCCTGGCGCAGCCTCGAATAGCAGACATTGCGCACAATGGTGAGCAGCCACGGCCGCCCGTCGGCGCCCCGGAATCGGTCCATCGACCGATAGGCCCGCAGGCAGGCGTCCTGGAGGGCATCCTCGGCATCGTGCGGGTCGCGCAGCAGCCAGCGCGCAAGGTTATAGGCGGCATCCATGTGAGGCAGCATCAGCTGTTCGAAAGTCGGCGACACCGGTGGCGCGGAGGCTTCCATCTGTAATATAACGCCTGGGGGGTTCGTTTTATTCCCGGCCGGGCGGGAAAGGCTGATTTTCTCTGCAGTGGGAATATTCCGCCGGCGGCCGGCGTATTCAACGGCAAAGGGGCAGTGCGCCCCCATTCAACAGCCCACCTCAAAAGACAAGGGACACAATATGAACGACTCCATTATCGACGATCCGAGCACGGACGGCATCGACCGCCGCGGCTTCCTCAAATGCATGGCCTGGGCGGGGACCGGGGTGGTGTGGACGCTGAGCGGCGGCATCCTCACGTCGCGGGCGCTCGGCCAGGCGGCGGCCTCCGGGTCGTCGGATCTGGTGCAGGCCCCGGCCGGCACGCTGAACTTTGTCCAGATCAGCGACAGCCACATCGGCTTCAGCAAGCCCGCCAACAGGGATGTGAGCGCGACGTTCCGCGAGACGATTGCGCGGATAAACGCCCTGCCGGTCGCCCCCGAGTTCCTGCTTCACACCGGCGACCTCACGCACCTCGCGGAGGCTGACGAATTTGACGGGCTGCAGCAGATGCTGAAGGACTGCCGCACGAGCCAGGTCTTCTACGTGCCCGGCGAGCACGACATCCTCAACGACAACGGGGCCATGTACCTCGAGCGCTTCGGCAAGGGCACCCGCGGCGCGGGCTGGTACAGCTTTGACCAGAAGGGGGTTCATTTTGTCGGCCTGGTCAACGTTAACGGAATATCCGAGGGAGGCCTGGGGGTCATGGGCCCCGAGCAGCTCGAATGGCTGGCAAGGGACCTCGCCCCCGTCTCCTCCGAGACGCCCGTGGTCGTCTTTGCCCACGTCCCGCTTTGGATGGTGTACCCGAAGTGGGGGTGGGGCACCGACGACGGGGCGCGGGCGCTCGCGCTCCTGAAGCGGTTTGGGTCCGTCACGGTGCTCAACGGGCACATCCACCAGGCGGTGCAGAAGGTCGAGGGGAACATGACGTTCCACACCGCCCGCTCGACCGCCTTTCCCCAGCCCGCCCCCGGCACGGCTCCAAAGGCCGGCCCGATGGTCGTCGAGGCCTCGAGGCTGCGCTCGTTCCTTGGCCTGACGAGCGTCTCATACGTCGAGAGCCACCCCACGCTGGCCATCGTCGATTCGACCCTGGCTTCCCTTTGAGCGATGCACGCCGCGACTTGGGCGAAGATGCACGGGGCGAGCGTGCATTTCCCGATAGCGCTGGTGCTTTGCTCCTTCGCGCTGGACGCGGCGGGTCTCCTGTTTTCGGGTCTTGCGGCGCGGCGGGGACTCCACGCGGCGGGATACTGGACGCTCCTCGTCGGTGCCGCCGGAACTGTGCCGGCTGTCATTTCCGGCTTGGTGATGACGAAGGGCGTCGTACTTGGCCATGACGCGCTCCGGCTTCATCACCTCTTTGCGTGGCCGGCGTTTGCGCTGATCGTAGGAACCGCGGCGTGGCGCTCGCTCGCATCCGGTTTCGCGACGCGCAGGGAGCTTGCCGCCTATCTCGCGGTGGTGGGGCTTGCCGCCGCGCTCGTGTCGGCCGCGGGGTACTGGGGCGGCGAGATGCTGCTTGCCCGTTAGGGCCGGCGAATGGAGATGCCTATCCCAGCGGTCAGTCCCGGCCGGCGGCGGGCCCTCGCGATCGTCGCGTCCCTGCTGGCAATTGGCTCGGCCTTCGGACTCTCGGTCGGCCTTCGGCGCGCCGAGGCCCGCTCCTCCCGCCAGCAGCCTACGCCCGAGGCGTGGCTCGAGACCCCCACGCCGACGTCGACCGCGCGGGTGGCCCAGGGGCGCAGGCTCTTCCTCGGAAGCTGCGCCCACTGCCATGGCGCGGACGCGGCGGGCGACGAGGGGCCCGACCTTCACGGCGCCGAGGTGAGCGACCGCTACATCGCGCACATCATCACTCACGGGATAAAGGGCGAGATGCCTTCGTTCGCGAAAAAACTCGGATCCCCCGACATCGCGGACCTCACAGCCTATCTGCGCTCGCTCGAATGACACGGCCCGGGCGCGGGACAAAAGGGTATCGACTCCCCGGCGCCCCGGGCATTCGCTTGCGCGATGACCCCCTCCCTTTTCCGGTGCGCGTTGCCGGTGCTGGCCGCAAGCGTCGGCCTAGGAGCCGAGCCCCGGGCCGTCAATCTCTGGCCGGACACGGCCCCGGGCGAAAGGGGCGACATCGGCGTGGAGCACGACACGACCAAGCCGACCGACAACCTGATCGCAGGCAGGCCCGTCATCCGGATCGGCAATGTCTCCGTGCCCACCGTGTCCGTCTATCCCGCGCCCGGCGACAAGAACACCGGTGCCGCGGTCCTGGTCTGCCCGGGCGGCGGCTACACCATCCTTGCGATGGACCTCGAGGGCACGGAAGTCTGCGAATGGCTCAATTCAATCGGCGTGACGGCCGCCCTCCTCAAGTACCGCGTGCCGAAGCGCGAGGGCCAGGCCCCCTACGTTGCGCCGCTGCAAGATGCCCAGCGTGCCATGAGCCTCGTGAGGCTGCACGCGAGGGACTGGGGCGTCGATCCGCTGCGGATCGGCGTGCTGGGTTTTTCGGCGGGCGGACACCTGAGCGCGACGCTCAGCGCCAGCCTCAGCCGGACGTATTCCCGGATCGACGAGGCGGACGATGTGAGCAGCCACCCTGATTTCCAGATCCTCATTTACCCCGCCGGCCTGGTCGGCCAGGCCAGCTACGCGCTCGCTCCCGAGGTCGCCGTCACGAACGCCACGCCTGCGAGCTTTCTTGTGATGGCCGAGGACGACCCGATCCACGCCGAGAATATCCTGGGCTACGCGATGGCCCTCAAGGCCGAGAAGGTGCCGATGGAGATGCACCTGTACCCGACGGGCGGGCACGGCTACGGGCTCAGGCCGACGAATGACTACGTGACGACCTGGCCGCAGCGCGCCGCCGACTGGATGCGCAGTCGGGGGCTTCTTGAGCGCCAGTAGCGCCCGGCTTCGCGCCATGACGAGGACCCCGTTCGCTCTGCTCCTCTGGATGTCGGCGGCCAGCGCCCTTTCCCAGGGCGCCCCGCCGCCCGTGCGCCTGGCGATCATCGGGCTCGTGCACGACCATGTCGGGGGAATGCTGCCGAGCCTCGCGGGACGCGCGGACGTCCAGCTGATCGGCATCGTCGAGCCCAACCCGGAGCTGGCGGCGCTCTACTCGGAGAAATACCACCTCGACCCGAGGCTCTTCTTCACGACCCTGGACGCGCTCCGGGCGACGGCGAAAGTGCAGGCCGTCGCCACCTTCACCACCACGCTCGACCACCGCCGCGTCGTCGAGATGTGCGCGCCGCTCGGCATCGACGTCATGATGGAAAAGCCCTTCGCCGTGAGCATGGACGACGCGCGCGCCATGGCGGCGGCCGCCAGAAAGGGCGGCATCCAGGTCGTCGTCAACTACGAGACCACGTGGTACCGGAGCAACGCGAGCGCCTTCGCGTTCGTGCACGGCGGCGACGGGATCGGGGACATCCGCAAGATCGTGGTGCGCGACGGGCACAAGGGCCCCGCCCTCATCGGCTGCTCGCCCTATTTCCTCTCGTGGCTGACCGATCCCGTGCTGAACGGCGGGGGCGCGCTCATGGACTTCGGATGCTACGGCGCGGACCTCGTCACCTGGCTCATGGAAGGAAAGCGCCCGACTTCCGTGTTCGCGGTGACCCAGAATCTCCAGCCCGAGCTCTATCCCAAGGTCGATGACGATGCGACGATCGTGCTCACTTACCCGCGGGCGCAGGCGATTCTCGAGCCCTCATGGGACTGGCCCTATGGCCGCAAGGACATGGACATCTACGGCCAGAAGGGCGCCCTGCGCCTGCCGGACGGAAATTCGATCTACCTTCGCAGGGGAGACGCTCCGGAGGTGCCGATCCCGGCGCCCGCCCTGGCGTCGCCCAATTCCGATGCGCTCTCGTATTTCGCCGCCGTCGTCCGCAGGGAGATCCGGCCAACGGGGCTGTCGTCCGTCGAGGTGAACATGGTCGTGACCGAGATCCTTGACGCGGCCAGGCAGTCCGCGCGGACGGGCAAGCGCGTTGAACTCGCCGCGGATCCCCCCTGGTGAGGGTCCCTTGAGGAGATTCGCAAGACGCGTCCTTGTCGCGGCGGTGCTCGTGGCCGCCGCTCTGGTGGCCGTGCCGGCCGGGTTCGTGGCCCTGAGGTGGGTCGCCGAACCCAGGGCCCAACTCGCCGACCCGGCTCCGGGAAGCAATGACTTCAGCCGCCTGAGCCCAAACCTCCCGTTGCGTGTTGTCGGGGTGCCCAACGACGCGGCGGCCGCGGAACTCCAGATCTGCGCGCTCGTGAGGCACGCGGCCGCGCACGGCGAGCACGTGGCCGTCAGCGGCGCCCAGCACTCGATGGGAGGCCATACGCTCTATCCCGGCGGCGTCGAGCTGGACATGACCGGTTTCCACTCGCTGCGGCTCAATGCCGACGGGACCCTCCTGTCCGCCGGCGCGGGGGCGCGCTGGTCCGAGGTGATCGCCTTCCTGGACCACGCCGGGCGCTCGGTCGCGATCATGCAGTCGAACAACGATTTCACGGTGGGCGGCTCGGTTTCGGTGAACTGCCACGGGTGGCAGTTCGACGCGCCGCCGATGGCCAGCTCGGTGGAGAGCTTCCGTATCGTGGACGCCACAGGGGCGGTCCTGAGGTGCAGCCGCGGGGAAAATCCGCGGCTGTTCGCCCTGGCGCTGGGCGGCTACGGCCTGTTCGGGGTGATCCTGGACGTCTCCCTGAGGGTGGTGCCCAACGAGGAGTACCGGACCGAGACCCACCGTACCGATTCGGCGAGCTACGCCGCGGACTACGACCGCCTGACGAGGGGCAATGACGGCACCATTGGAATGGCCTACGGCCGCATCAGCATCGCCCCGGGCTATTTCCTGAAGGATGCCGTCATCGTCCTCTTCAAGCGGATTCCGGGCACCGCCGGGATGGCCGACACGCTTTCGGAAAGGGGAAGCTTCCTGAAGCAGGCCATATTCCGCGCCTCGGTGGGCAGCGGCTTCGGCAAGGATCTCAGGTGGAGGCTTGAGACGGTCTCCGGTGGCGAGAACGGGCGTCTCCCCCAGGTCCGAAACCAGATCCTCAACGATTCGTCAGCATGGTTTGCCAACCGTGACCCCGACGCGACCGAGATCCTCCACGAGTATTTCATTCCGCCCGGCCGCCTCGCGGATTTCATATCGCTGGCGAGGCCGATCCTCCTTCGCGAGCACCCGGACCTTCTGAATATCACGGTCAGGCAGGTGCGGGAGGACCGCGACACCGTGCTCGCCTACGCGCGCAGGGACGTCTTCGGCCTCGTCATGCTCTTCCACATGCGCAAGACGCCCGAGGAGGACGCGCGGATGCGGCAGCTCACCCGCGAGCTCATCGAGGCCGCGCTCGCCAGTGACGGGACCTATTATCTCCCGTACCGACCGCACGCGACCCGGGAGCAGCTGGACCGAAGCTATCCCCGGGCGGCGGAGTTTTTCGGGGAGAAGAGGAGGCTCGACCCGGGCGAGGTGTTCTC
>Ga0302326_10011755_pt1 | contig 18793 bp, 18 predicted proteins | sample Palsa_T0_3_FD_202264 | JGI IMG/M metagenome (GOLD analysis project Ga0302326, IMG submission 202264) | Peat permafrost microbial communities from Stordalen Mire near Abisko, Sweden - Palsa_T0_3 | ecosystem: Environmental > Terrestrial > Soil > Palsa > Peat permafrost | place: Sweden: Abisko...
CAGCCAACGTCAACAGCAGTGCCGCGATGCGCGTCACTGCGGCACCGCCGCCAGGATCTGGTCGGCCAGCTGGTCGTAGTTGTGATCGAAATGATGACCGCCGCTCTTGGCGATCACGGCGGCGCCGACTGCGCTGGCAGCCGGGGTGGTACACAGGCTGTCGGCGCCTTCGTCGGTGCCGTAGATGCATTGCAGATGCAGACCCGATAATTTCTTCAATTCCGGGCCGATCGGCATGCCGGCGTTGTTGTGCACGCCCAGCCAGCCGGTAGTGACCACCTCGAACGCGGTGGTGCGTTCGGGCGACAGCAGCGACACCAGGCTGACATCGGCCTGAAGGTCCGGCGGCAGGCGACTGACCATGAACGGCAGCACATTAGCGCCCAGGGAAAAACCGATCAGCACCACGTGGTTGCGCTGCCAGCGCTGCTGGTAGTAATGGATGATGCGCGCCAAGTCGCTGGCCGCCACTGCCGGGGCTTTCTGTTTCCAGTAATAGCGCAGCACGTCGACCCCGACCACGCTCATGCCCTTGCCGGCCAGCACGTCGGCGAGGCTCCGATCCAGATCGCGCCAGCCGCCATCCCCCGAGTAGATGATCGCGAACGCGTCGCCTTTGGGCTGCGCTGCAGGCACCTCCGCCAGTGGCAGGTCGCCGATGCCGCTGCCGCTGCGCTCGGCAGCGATGTTCGCCAGCGCCGCCCGGTAGGAGGCATAGAGCGTGTTGCCCGCGAGCACCGAACCTGCGCCATCGCCGGGGATCTCAAGAGCAAACTCGCGCTGCGCCGGCGTCGCATCCGCATCCAGCAGCACGCGCAACGGCACGTTGTTTCCGGGCCGCTGCGGGGCGAGCGCGTGGTCGCAAAACGGCCGTTGCAGCGTGATCTGGCCCTGCGGATCGATCGCCACCGCAGCGTTGAACGCCACCGGCGGCGCCTGCAGCTGCGCCATGTAGACCAGCGCGCCGCCGACGTCGTGTCCGAGCAGCAGCGGTGCCAGGTACTGGCCACTGTCGGCGGCGCGCTGCTGCGCGCGGCTGTAGTCCTCGAGCTGCCCCGGCAGGTAGATGCAGCCACTCTCGGCCTGATCCATGAAATTCAGCAACTGCGGCGTATCGATGCCGACCACGAAGCTGCCGCGACGCGCGAAATCACGCGCGCTGTCCTCATCGGCGGTATTCCAGCCGTGCGTGCCGGAGAACAGGTAGACGAAGCTCGTGGTGGTGAGCCACGCCGGGTAGATACGGACCTGGCCCAGACGCGCCGCGCCCACCACGCGCGGCGCGCGCGTATGCACCAGGTAGCCGGCCACCGCCAGCAGCGCCACCACGATGGCACTGACGGCGAGCCGAGCCAGCCACTTGATCAGCGAAATTTCGCCAGCGTCTTCGCCAGCGCCTGCGGGCCAGGATTGAGCTTGGCGTAGGGAATCTGGTTCAGCGGCAGATCGGGGGTGCCATTCAGAGCGTGCAGCTCGGGCTGATCCGAGCCGATGTATAGCAGTCCGGTCAGGTATTCGCCGTGCTTGAGCCGCTGCTGGATGGTCTCCAGCGCCACGGCGCGATCGGTGGCGTCGTACTGCGTCTCGACCTTGCGCAGCAGCACTCGGCTGCCATCGTGCATGCTGACGGCGGTGGTCTCGCCGGGCGCGTAGCTGACCGCGATCTCGCTCGCCGGCGGCACAAAGTCGGTGTGCACCATCTCCTCGTAATGCTCGCGCGTGTAGGCGTAGCTGCGGGTCGAGCCTTCGTGATCGTTGAAGGTGACACAGGGCGAGATCACGTCGATCAGCGAGAAGCCCTGGTGATGCATCGCGGCCTGCAGCAGCGGCACCAGCTGCGCCTTGTCGCCGGAGAAGCTGCGCGCGACGAACGACACGCCGAGCGTGATCGCCAGCTGCACCGGATCGATCGGCGGCTGGTTGTTGACCTCGCCCTTCTTGGCGGTGCTGCCGACGTCGGCCGAGGCCGAGAACTGGCCCTTGGTGAGTCCATAGACGCCGTTGTTCTCGATCACGTACACCATGTTGAGGTTGCGGCGGATCGCATGGCAGAACTGGCCCAGTCCGATCGACAGCGTATCGCCGTCGCCGGACACGCCGATGTAGGTCAGCTTGCGGTTGGCAGCGTTGGCGCCGGTCGCGATCGAAGGCATGCGGCCGTGCACCGAGTTGAAACCGTGGCCGCCGCTGACGAAATACGCGGTGGTCTTGGACGAGCAGCCGATGCCCGACAGCTTGACCACATCCTCCGGCCGCACCGCGTCCATCCAGCAGGCCTCGACGATCGCGGCAGTGATCGAGTCGTGGCCGCAGCCGGCGCACAGCGTGGAATTGACGCCTTCATAGTCGCGGCGCGTCAGCCCGAGCGCATTCTTCGGCATCTCCGGATGCGCGATCTTGGGTTTTGCCATGAATGTCATCGGGTGCTCCCGCGCGGCGTCAGCCGACCAGCTGCGCCGCCGGCCGCTCCGGCGTGATCCACGCCGCAACGCCATCGTAGACGTAGCTCGCCGGGATCGGCATGCCGTTGTAGTGCAGGATCGAGCGCAGGCGGGTTTTCTCGACCCCGGTCTCCATGATCAACAGCGAGCGCAGCTGCGCGTCGCGATTCTGCTCCACCACGAAGTTGATGCGGTGCGCCTGCAGGAACGGTTCGACGTCGTCGCTGAACGGAAAGCCGCGCACCCGCAGGTAGTCGGTGTGAATGCCCTGCGCCGCCAGCCGCAGCCGCGCCTCGTGCACCGCGGCGTCGCCGCTGCCGAGCGAGACGATACCGATCTCGGTCTTGATGTCGGAGCGTTCGATCACCGACTTCGGCACCAGCCGCGCGGCGGTCAGCCATTTCTTGCGCAGCCGGTCTACCACCACCTGGTATTCCTTGGAATCCTCGGTGTAGGCGCCGTACTGCGAATGACCCGAGCCGCGGGCGAAATAGGCGCCCTTGGGATGCACGCCGGGCAGCGTGCGCTGCGGAATGCCGTCATTGTCGTGGTCGTAGTAGCGCCAGAAGCGATCCAGCTTCTGGATCTGTTCCAGATCCAGAAGCTTGCCGCGATCGGGCTGGTAACTCTCATCCCATTTGAATTCCGGGCACATCCAGTCGTTCATGCCGATATCCAGATCCGACAGCACCAGGATCGGCGTCTGCAGCCGTTCCGCCAGGTCAAACGCCTTGAGCGCGAACTCGAAGCATTCCTCCGGATTGGCCGGATACAGGCACACCTGGCGCGTATCGCCATGCGATGCGTAGGCCGCCGAATGCAGGTCGCCCTGCTGGGTGCGCGTCGGCATGCCGGTGGACGGTCCCACACGCTGGATGTCGAACACCACGGTGGGCACTTCGGCGTAGTAGGCCAGTCCCAGGAACTCCTGCATCAGCGACAGGCCGGGGCCGGACGTGGCGGTGAACGCACGCGTGCCGTTCCAGGCCGCGCCGATCACCATGCCGATCGAGGCCAGTTCGTCCTCGGCCTGGATCATGATGTAGTTCTTGCGGCCGGTGTCCGGATCAACGCGCATTTTGTCGCAGAACACCTTGTAGGCATCCATCAGCGAGGTCGACGGCGTGATCGGGTACCAGGCACCCACCGTGGCGCCGGCATACACGCAGCCCAGCGCCGCGGCGGTATTGCCGTCGATGATGATGTGGCCGGCGGTGGCATCCATCTTCTCGACCCGCAGCGGCAGCGGACAGGCGAAGTGCTCGCGCGCGTAGTCGTAGCCGAGCTGGATCGCCTTCATGTTGGCATCCAGCAGCTTCGCCTTCTTCGAGTAGGTCTCGGCCAGCAGCGCGCGGATGATCTCCAAGTCGAGGTTGCACAACGCCGCCAGTACGCCGGCGTAGCAGATGTTCTTCATCAGGATGCGGGTGCGCACGCCCGGAAAGTTGTCGTTGCACAGGCGCGCCAGCGGCACGCCGATCACGGTGACGTCGTCGCGCTTGAGCAATGCCGCGCGCGGCCAGGTGGAGTCGTAGATGAAGTAGCCACCGGAAGCCAGCTCCGCCAGATCGCGCGCGTAGGTCTCGGCGTTGAGCGCGATCATGATATCGGTGTGGCCGGCGCGGGCGCGGTGGCCATCGCGGGTGACCCGGATCTCGTACCAGGTCGGCAGCCCCTGGATGTTCGACGGGAAATAATTCTTCCCCACCACCGGTACGCCGCTCCTGAAAATGGCCTTCATCAGCAGCCCGTTGGCACTGGCCGAGCCGGTGCCATTGACGGTGGCGATCTTGACGACGAAGTCGTTTACGCGGTCTTGAGCTTTGGCGCCCGGCATGAATGACCCCCATCGGCGGCCTGCGGCCAGTGAATCGTCGACTTCTGCATATCCCAGGCCGCGGTCGGACAGCGCTCGGCGCACAGGCCGCAGTGCACGCACAGGTTCTCGTCCTTGACCATCACCCGGCCGGTCTGCGGCAGCGCTGCCGACACGTACAGCAGCTGCGTCGGTTCCAGCGTCGGCGATCGCAGCCGCGCGCGCAGATCCGCCTCCTCGCCGTTGTGGGTGATCGTCAGGCAGTCGACCGGACAGATGTCGATGCAGGCATCGCACTCGATGCACAGCTTGGCCTCGAACACCGTCTGGATGTCGCAGTTCAGGCAGCGCTGTGCTTCCTGTGCCGCCTGCTCCGCCGTGAACCCCAGTTCCACTTCTATGTTGAGCTTCTTGAAGCGCTCCTTGAGCGACACGTGCGGCATCAGCCGCCGCTCCAGCGGCGCATAGTCGTTCTTGTACGACCACTCGTGCATGCCCATCTTGCGGCTCGACAGTGTCACTCCCGGCCGCGGCCGCTCGGTCACCGCGGCGCCGCTGCACAGGTTGTGAATCGACAGTGCGGCCTGGTGCCCGTGCTCCACCGCCCAGATGATGTTCTTGGGTCCGGCGGCCGCATCGCCGCCGAAGAACACCTGCGGCAGTGTCGACTGGAACGTGACCGGGTCCACCACCGGCTGGTCCCGCTTATCGAACTTCATGCCGATGTCGCGCTCTATCCAGGTGAACGCATTCTCCTGGCCGATGGCGAGAATAACGTCGTCGCAGCCGATCACGATCTCGCCCACCACGCGCTCGCGCTTGATCACCCCGTCCTGCAGCTCGTACTCCATCTCCTGGAACAGCATGCCGGTGAGCCGCCCGTTCTCGATCACGAACGACTTGGGCGAGTGGTTGACGATGATCTCGACGTTCTCCTCCTCGGCATCCTCCAGTTCCCAGGTCGAGGCCTTGAAGAAGCCGCGCGGCTTGCGCGCCATCACCTTGACGCTGGTAGCGCCCAGGCGCAGCGAGGTGCGGCAGCAATCCATCGCAGTGTTGCCGACGCCGATGATCAGCACCCGCTCGCCGATGGAACCGATGTGGCCGAAGGCCACCGACTCGAGCCAGGTGATTCCGATATGAATGCGATCCGACTGGTGCCGCCCCGGCAGCTCAAGCTCCTTGCCCTTGGGCGCGCCGGAACCGACAAACACCGCGTCGTAGCCGCCGTCCGCGAGCAGCGCGCGCAAGCTTGCGATCGGGGAACCCAGCTTAAGCGCCACGCCCATGTCGAGGATCATGCCGATCTCTTCGTCCAGCACCGTCTGCGGCAACCGGAATGACGGGATATTGCTGCGCATCAGGCCGCCCGGCACCTCGTTCTGCTCGAAGATCGTCACCTCGTAGCCGAGCGGCGCGAGATCATTTGCCACCGTGAGTGAGGCGGGCCCGGCGCCGATGCAGGCGATGCGCTTGCCGTTGCCGACCGCAGGCGCTTGCGGCAGCTGGCCGTTGAGCTCGCCCTTGAGATCGGCGGCCACGCGCTTCAGGCGACAGATCGCCACCGGCTTGTCCTCGACCCGGGTGCGCCTGCAGGCCGGCTCGCACGGCCGGTCGCACACGCGACCCAGAATGCCGGGGAACACATTCGACTGCCGGTTCAGCATGTAGGCGTCGGTGTAGCGCCCCTGCGCGATCAGCCTGATGTACTCTGGTACGTCGGTGTGCGCCGGGCAGGCCCACTGACAATCCACGACGCGATGAAAATAATCCGGATTCGCCGTGTCGGTAGGGTTCATATTGTTCTTGTATAGCAAATCAACCGTCAGGATGCGAATGACGTATGTCTGATATCAGCGCGACGGAAATCAAATTACGCCGGCGCTCGCGCGTGCTTGAAGTCAGCTTCGCCGACGGCAGCCGCTTCGAATTGCCGTTCGAATATCTGCGTGTGCACTCGCCTTCGGCCGAAGTGCGCGGGCACGGCGCCGGCGAAGGCGTGCTGGTGCTCGGCAAGGAGAACGTGGTCATCAGCGCGGTCGAGCCGGTCGGCCAGTACGCGGTGAAACTGGTGTTTGATGACGGCCACGATACCGGACTGTTCACCTGGCGCTACCTGCACGAACTCGGCTCGCAGCGCGAACAAAAGTGGAGTGAGTACCGTGCGCGTGTGGAACGCGCGGCGCGCGATGCAGATCCTGCGTGAATTGAATTTTCTGCTGCACAAAAAAGAAAGGCCGGGCGTTTTCACCCGGCCAAATCTTCACAAGACCCCCACTCGGTTGCGGCCTTTTGAGCCACCAACCGGGGCGGGATTCTGGGCGAACTCTGCAAAGATTGCCAGCGTTTTTGAACGAGTCCAAATCGGTCAGATATCAGGCCACGCGACATAAATAAGACCAAATTGGTCCTTTTCAGCTTTGCGACCGGCGCAGCGCATTATGCTGCCCTGTACAGTGCATGCGGCGCCGCCCAGACGCCAATAGAATGGCTGGTTTGTTACATAAATTATGGTATCTGACATGACCCAGGACCCTCCCGGCAGCACCGACTTCGGCTTCCAGCAGGTGCCGTGGCGGGACAAGGCGAAACGCGTGCGCGCCGTATTCGACTCGGTCGCGGATCGCTACGATCTGATGAACGATCTGATGTCGGCCGGGGCACACCGGCTGTGGAAGCACTTTACGCTGTCGCTGACCGGGCTTAAGCCAGCGGATCGGGCGCTGGATATCGCCGGTGGCACCGGCGATCTGGCGGCGGGCCTTGCGCGCCAGGTCGGTAAATCGGGCCTTGTGGTGCTGGCCGACATCAACCCCAGCATGCTGCAGCATGGCCGCGATCGTCTCACCAACCGCGGCCTGACAGGCAATGTGCAGTACGTGCAGGCCAACGCCGAGCAGCTGCCGTTCCCCGACGAAAGCTTCGACGTCGTGACCATCGGCTTCGGACTGCGCAACGTCACCGACAAGGCCGCCGCACTGGCCGCGATGCGACGCGCTCTCAAGCCGGGAGGACAGCTGCTGGTGCTCGAATTCTCCACACCGGTACTGCCGGCACTGGGGCGCCTGTACGACGCTTATTCATTCAATCTGCTGCCCTGGCTCGGACGCGCGGTCGCGGGCGATGCCGAGAGTTACCGCTACCTTGCGGAATCCATCCGCCGGCATCCGGATCAGGAGGGATTGATTGAGCTGATGAAAACCGCCGGCCTCGAAGGTTGCCGCTACCACAACCTCACGGGTGGCATCGTGGCCGTGCACCGCGGCTACCGGTATTGATGATGGGCCTGATGGGCCTGCTCGATCGGGCGGTGGCGCGGGCCATGGCCGACTCGCCGCGCGCGACCGAGCTGATCAAGCGGCTGCAGGGACGCCGACTGGCGATTACGGTCAGCGGCACGCCGTGGAGCACCGTGATCGAGTCCACCGGCCACTCGCTTAAAGTACTGCGCACCGAGGATGCCGGCCGTTCGGGCGCTGCTGCGCCGGCCGACGCGCTGGCCAACGCGCTGGCCGACGCGACCATCATCGGCGCCCCGTTGTCGCTGCTGGCCCTGGCCGGCAGCGACGCGCAGGCCGTGATTCAGCGTGGCGATGTCCAAATCTGCGGCGACGCCGGAATCGCGCAGCAGTTTCGCGAGCTCGGCGGGCTGCTCAAACCCGACCTCGAGGCCGGCATGGCGCGCTTTCTCGGCGGCAGCGGCGCCCACCTGGCGATGCGCGGCATGCGCGCCGCGGCCGGATGGACCCGCACCGCTGCCTGGACCTCGGTGCGAAACATGGCCGAGTACCTGTCACACGAAAGCCGCGATCTGGTGTCGCGGCCCGAAGCCGAGCACTTCCTGCGCGGCGTCGACGCCCTGCGCGAGCAGCTCGATCGCCTCGACGCGCGCCTGCAGCTCATGGAGCAGCGCGCCGCCACCCGCACGATGCCACCTAAGATGACGCCACCCTGATGCGGTTACGCGTCCTTGCCAGACTGATCCAGATCGAACGCGTGCTGGTGCGCCACCGGCTGGATGATTTTGTACGCGCGACACATCTGTACCGGCCACTGCGATTCGTGTTTTTCATCTCGCCCTGGACCTGGTTCCAGCGCGGCTCGGACCTTTCGCGCGGCGCGCGGCTGCGGCTCGCGCTCGTCGAGCTGGGTCCGATCTTCGTCAAGTTCGGCCAGGCGTTGTCTACCCGGCGCGATCTGCTGCCGGCCGACATCGCCGACGAGCTGGCGAAGCTGCAGGACAAAGTGCCGCCGTTCCCGGGCGCCCTCGCGCGCGCGATGATCGAGCGCTCCTACGGCGAGCCGCTCGACACGCGCTTGCGCGCCTTCGAAGAAACACCGCTGGCCGCCGCGTCGATTGCGCAGGTGCACGCGGCCCAGCTTCCCGACGGCCGCGAGGTCATCGTCAAGGTGCTGCGGCCAGGTATGAGGGCCACGATCGAGCTCGACATCGAGGTGCTCTACACCATCGCCGGCATGGCCGCGCGCTGGTGGGCGCCCAGCCGAAGGCTCAAGCCGATGGAGATCGTCCGCGAGTACGAAAAAACCGTGCTCGATGAGCTCGATCTGCTGCGTGAGGCCGCCAACGCCTCACAGCTCAAGCGCAACTTCGCCGGCTCGGCGCTGTTGTACGTGCCGGAGATCTACTGGGATCACTGCCGAACGGACGTGCTGGTGATGGAGCGCATCCGCGGCATTCCGATCGGCGATCTCGCGCGCCTCACTGAGCTGGGCACCGATTTCAAGCGGCTGGCCGAAAATGGCGTCGAGATCTTCTTCACCCAGGTGTTCCGGCATAATTTCTTTCACGCCGACATGCATCCGGGCAACATCTTCGTGCTGCTGGAGGATCCGGCCATGCCGCGCTACGCCGCGGTGGATTTCGGCATCGTCGGCACGCTCGACCTGCGCGACCAGCGCTACCTGGCGGAAAATTTCCTCGCCGTATTCGATCGCGACTACCGCCGCGTCGCCACGCTGCACGTGCAGTCCGGCTGGGTTCCGCCCGACACGCGCGTGGACGAAATGGAGTCCGCGGTGCGCACTATCTGCGAGCCGATCTTCGATCGGCCGCTGAAGGAGATCTCCTTCGGTACCGTGCTGCTGCGGCTGTTCGAGGCACTGCGACGCTTCAACGGCCAGATCCAGCCGCAGCTGCTGTTACTGCAGAAGACGCTGTTGAACGTCGAGGGTCTGGGCCGCCAGCTGTATCCCGAGCTCGATATCTGGCAGACCGCAAGCCCGGTGCTGCGCCGCTGGATGCGCGAGCGCGTCAGCCCGCGCACCGTGCTGCGCGAACTGCGCCGCGGCTTTCCAGATGCGCTCGACGTCCTGAAGGCCCTGCCGCAGCTGGCTCGCCGCGCTATCGAGCAGGCGCAGGACGGACAACTGCGCGTGCCGGTCGATACGCAGGCGCTCGATGAGCTGCGCACCGCGCTCACCGAGCAGAGCCGGCGCAGCGACCTGGTCCAGATCGGCGCGGTACTGCTGCTTGCAGCCGTGTTGTGGTTCGGCCTGAGCATGCACCCGCGCTGGTTCGCGTTTCTGATCGGCGCAGCCGGACTGATCAGCTGGGTATCGGCCTGGCTGCGGCGACGAATCTGATTCCTTGGTGCGTTGAAGGATAGCGGCTTACCTATGTCAGGAAGTGACCGAAGCGGAGGCTCCAGTGAAATGCCCTATTAATTGCAACGTGGACCTGCAGCCAACGATACGGAACAAGCTAAAGGTCAACTACTGTCCGACCTGTGAGGGAATGTGGCTCGAACACGATGAACTCCAGGAACTGGAAGATGAGGTCTTTGACTTCGGCGATCGCTGGAAGGGAACTTTGGTTTTCAGCTCAGCCGCGACGACTCACAAGTGCCCGGAATGCGACGCTCTCCTACAGAGATTCAGGTACCGATTTTACGATACGGAGATGGAGTTCTGTCCGAATCAACATGGCTACTGGCTCGATCATGATGAGGACACTAGAGTCCTGGAACTGATGAAAAAAGAAGAAGCGGATCTCCAACGAAAACTGCTCGCAGAGGACAAGTGGAGCGCGACTTTAAGACACATGCGCTCGCCCTCATTTTTCAGCAAACTGCGGGATCTCTTTCACAAATAGTCTTCAGGCCTTACTTGCTACCTGGCGAGGCGGTCGATACGGGTGTGAGGTCTTGGTTGTGCATGACCGCGATGAGCCAGATGCCACCAGAGGATGTGAACACAAAATCAAGAAGGCCGGTGCGGACGGGGATTGAAGCGCCGTCCGAAGAGAGAGCGCCCGTCATTTCCCAGCGTACGTCGACAACGGCAACATCGGGTTTCAGAAACCGGATCCGTTTCACTTCAGCCGTCTGATGGCTCTGCATAAACATCTTTTGAAATGCCTGGGCGTGGAATTGTTCGATGTTTTCGCGGCCCGAAACGCCTGCGCCGCGAACATTGGTAAAGTCGGCGTCCGGTGCGAAAGCGGAAGCGAAAAGGTGTGCGTCGTGCGTATTCCATCCAGCGAGGAAGCGGTCCGTGATTACGGCGTTGATGGCCGCCTTGTCGGCAGGCTGCTCAACGCCCACGTTCGCCCCGGGCGCGGCTGCAACGCCGAGAGCCATTAGTAAAATGGCGATCAATGCATTGCGCACGGTGGCAACTCCTGGAAGGAACCAAAAATAAGGCACCGATCGGGAAGCGGAAACTGCCATCGCGCTCTCGCGCCAACGGAAACAAATCGCCCGATCTCTGAATGAAGCTCCGGTGATTGTGCTCGCAAGGCATCATCGTGTCGATGAGCTGGCGAAGCCCCAGGCGCGGTTTCTCAAAGAAGTTGCGACAATCCACGCCGAGGCGGCCAACAGCAGGTTCACGACCAGTTCTGACCATTGATTTTGGGGCGGCGTCGCCCATTCGGGCCGGGGTTGCGCCAAAAAGCTCGGCACCCAAACCAGAAGGCCAAACAAGCTCATCATGATCGCTTCAAGGGTGGCCGCAAGACGGGGAAGAATCCCGACAACGATGCCAATTCCAGCGGCAATGTGACCGAGCCCCGTGAGGTAAGCGAATTCCATCCGACCCGGTAGCCAGGCAGGCACCATGCTGGCGGTGTAATCGGCGTAGGCAAAGTGCGACCATCCGTAGAAGACACAGGTGAAGCCAAACAAAACTTGTGCCGCGCGCACGGCGCGCTGGCTCGCGATTGGCATCTCCGATGCTCGCGACTGCCGTTGCAACATGACGTAAACGATCCAGGCGCCGACAAGCGACGTCAGGGCTTCGCAAAAGCCATACCACGCGCCAACACTGAGCGGTTTGGAGAGGATCGGGGGCGCGCAAGTCACGGCCCAGACCGCTTCGTACGCGCCGATTGTCCATGCGCTCGGCAACGCCGTGCGCGAGAAGCAAAGACCGGCGCTAGCGACCAAGACGAGTAGTGCGGATCCGTAGAGCCAGGTTTCTCGCCAGGGAACCCAGGCGGGTAAGGACTGCCCTAACGGCGCGAAGTCGCCGTAAGTGAGGGTCAGGATAGCGAGGCTTGCTGCAGCGATAGCGAACAAGCCACGACCGAATCCAATAATGCGCATGGGCACTTACCTGCACGGGCGGCCGCCGGGCGGCAGCCGGAACGCGGCGACAGGATATCAATATCGGAGATACACCGATGCAAGCACCCGGAAGAAATCTGCATTGCGGTAGCGATGCAGCACGCCTGATCTGGATCATTTCGGTAGCCTCAGTAAACTGTGGGCGTGCCCGGTCTTAGCCGAAGTGCGGAGCAAGCGGAAAGCGCCGGCGGCGAGGCGATATCTGTGTGCTTCGCCCTGGAATAGACAATGTCAACTGACTTTCCATTCTGTCTTCGTATGGCGCTCGGGTTATCGGTATTGGTTGTATCAACAGGTATGGGCGCTGAGGCGGCGCGCGCCGCGGCAGCGCGCGATGCTGCGGAGGTTCAGCTTATCGGCCGAGCCGAGCACAGCGCTGCCGAACGCAGCGCCGGAGTATGGCAAGTCACCTGGCCTGGAGTGGGCTGGCGCGCGGCCTTCTCTGGTTCGCGCGTCGGAGTTACGACACAGGATTCCGTCGCTTATGCCGTCACGATCGATGGACTGAGGATGAATCCGATCCCGCCCTCACAAACTCGAAACACAACCTGGTATCGGGGGCTCGCTGCGGGTAATCACACTATCGAAGTCATCCGCATGCGCGCTACCCCTCGCGCTCCCGGACTTTTTTTCGGCTTCAGTAAGGGCGCCGATGGTCGCTGGCTGGCTCTGCCGCCGAAGCCCGGTCGGCAGATCGAATTCATTGCGGACTCCGCTTCGACGGGCTACGGCGATCTGTCGACGACGGTGGACTGCACCGACGACGAGGTAGCGTCGCGCAGTGATGCGAGCCAAAGTTATGCGATTGTTGCCGCACACATGCTGCATGCAGACTGGCAGCTCAATGCCATGGATGGCATCGGCGTGGTGCGCAATTGGCATGGCATCTGGAAAGGCACCAACTATGCGACTTACGCCGGTCTGACCCTGCAGTCCGACCCCGCGTCCCGCTATCGGGACCTCGATTGGCATCCGCAGGAGGCGGTAGTGCGGATCGGCAACAATGACTTTGGCTCGCCCTTAGGCGCCGATGAGCCATGGACACCGGCGCAGTTGGACACAGAGTTCACCGCCGGCTACCGCAACCTGCTCATGGAGCTACGCACCCGACTGGGCCCGAATGCCCTGATCATCGTCATTCAGCCGGCGTTCGAGGACAACCCTGCAATCCAGAAAGTGGCGGACATAGTCGACGCGCTGCGCTCGGCAGGTGACCGGCATCTCTATGAGATGCAGTTCCCGAAGTTGCAGCTGACAGGCTGCAATTCTCACCCCAACCTCTCTGACCATCGCCTGATGGGCGCGGCGCTGGTGAAATTCATTGCAGAGCACGGCGGCGCCGGACTTCACTAGGAAACACCATGCAATCGATACCGGTCGGTGCCTCGGGTTCGTTCAGTCTGGTCGTCATGCCCGAGCATCTCGCCAGTCGCTTCAAGGATATTACATTGCCTCCAGTCCTGGCGACGCCGGTCATGATCATGGTCATGGAGAACGCTGCGCTCAACGCGATCAAACCCTATCTCGACGCCGGCGAGAGCGCGCTCGGCACCCACGTCGACGTACGCCACCTGTCGGCGACGCCAGTTGGTCAACGCGTCATCGGCGAGGCGAAAGTGACCGCAGTTGATGGGCGGCGCATTGAGTTTTCGATTCGAGCGACCAACGGTAACGAGGAGATTGGCATCGGCACACACGAACGCGTGGTACTGCAGCTGTCGAAACTATCCGAGCGGATGAAAGCCAAATTCGGCTAGCGATGCGGCCCGGGGGCGCACGCGCGATTGATCGATGACGAGGTTGCAGGTGACACCAAGACAACTGACAGCAGTCATCCGCGGGAAGACACCCCTGCACGAGGGATTCCTTCGGGTATACCAATACGAATTCGACGTCGAGCAATACGGCGGAGGAATCAGGCGCACCTCGTGGGAGGTGATGGAGCGCGGCAATGCGGTCGCCGTGCTCGGCCATGACCCGGACCGCGATGAGGTCGTGCTCATAAACGAGTTTCGTCCTGGCGTAATGGTGACCGGTGACTACCCGTTTCGGGACAACCTCGTTGCGGGCGCCATCGAGAGCAATGAGACAGCGCTGCAGGCCGCTGTTCGGGAGATGCAGGAAGAGGCAGGGCTGGTTCTGAGTAATCCAGTACTTATTCATCCGGGCGCCTATGTCAGCTCAGGCGGCACATCCGAAAAGATTTCCATCGTCTACGGCACAGTGGACACGGCTCACGCGGGCGGCGTTCATGGCAACGCGGCAGAGCAGGAAGACATCCTGACCGTTGTTCTGCCGGCGAAGGTGTTCATCGACCGCGTGCGCAGCGGCGATATCAACGATCTCAAGACGCTGGTGGCGGGCTACTGGTTCGCCGAACGCCAGGCTGACGGCAAGTTCTGAGGCTGTCGTCGGCCGCTCGGCACGGTGCCCGGAAGCAACCGCCCTCGGCTTACGGTAGGCTAAAGGACCTGCAAACAATGAGCAGTTGAATGGCCGACCGCGCCGAACGCAAAAATATCCAGGGGTTCACCGCTGCAGGGACCCTGTGACCGAGACGGGCAAGGCAGTGTTCCTGAGCTACGCGTCCCAGGATGCGCAAGCCGCCCAGCAGCTGTGCAATGCGTTGCAGGCAGCTGGCATCGAGGTCTGGTTCGACCAAAGCGAGCTGCGCGGCGGCGACGCCTGGGATGCATCGATTCGACGCCAGATCAAGGCCTGCGCCTTGTTTATCGCGATCATCTCGCGACATACGCACACGCGTGATGAAGGGTATTTTCGGCTCGAGTGGAAGCTCGCAGTTGACCGCAGTCACCTGATGGTGGCGGACCGGCCATTTCTCCTGCCGGTCGTCATCGACGACACGTCGGATCAGGACGAGAAGGTGCCGGACCGGTTTCGCGACGTGCAGTGGACGCGCCTGCCGGGCGGCAAGAACGCCGAGACCTTTGTCGAGCGGGTGCGCCGATTGCTGTCACCGGATGCGACGCCACCCGCTGCGACCAGCGTCGGGTCTTCGGCGCTGCTCACATCATCAACACTCGCTGCGTCCACCCGAGCGATGCCCCCGACCGGCCGCTCGTTGCTGCCCTGGATCGTGGGCGGTCTGCTGGTTCTAGCAACCGGGTACATCGTGATCGACAAGTTCATGGTGTCGAAGCACGCGGCGCCGACGTCGGCAGCAACAGCCACCGCTGCCGTGTCAACGGCGAGCGATAAATCGATCGCGGTCCTGCCATTCACCGACATGAGCGAGAAGAAGGACCAGGAGTACTTCTCCGATGGCCTGTCGGAAGACCTGATCGATCTGCTGACCAAGGTGCCGGAGCTACATGTCCCGGCGCGAGCCTCGTCTTTCTACTTCAAAGGTCAGCACGTGACGGTAGCCGAGATCGCCAAGGCGCTGAGCGTCGCCTACGTGCTTGAGGGCACCGTCCGCAAGGCTGGTGCCACAATCCGGGTAAGGACCGAGCTGATTCGTGCGGATAACGGCTATAACGTCTGGTCCGAGACCTACGATCGCGACCTCAAGGATATTTTCAAGGTCCAGGATGAGATTGCCGGTCGCGTGCTAATAGCCCTGAAGGCGGCGCTACCGGCCGTCAAGACAAGCGATGCCGATCGCACGGACAACACCGAGGCCTATAACCAATACCTGCTGGGCCGGAACTTCCTGGATCAGTTTACGCTCGCGGGCTTTCAACACGGGGTGGAAGCTTTCAAGAAAGCCATTGCCCTGGATCCGAACTACGCTGGAGCCTACGCGGGGCTGGCTGAGGCCGAAGCCCAGCTGGCTGACAAGGTAGGGGATCCTGCGGGCCTTACGCGCGCGGTCGCGGACGCCGATCGTGCGATCGCGTTAGCGCCCCACGCCGAGAATGGCTACCGCGTCCGCGCCTTCCTACGAACCACCTTCCTATGGGATTGGGATGGGGCTCAGAAGGATGTCGACCAGGCGCTGGCTCTTGATCCCAACGGCAGAGCTCTCGGCTCCGCGGCGGACTTGGCGTATGCCCAGGGTAGGCTGATGGATGCGATCGCCCTTCAGCAGAGAGCCAACCAAAGCAATCCGTTGGTAACCGTCGGCTGGGTAGAGCTGGGTAACCTGTTACTTGCGGCAGACCGCGTGCCGGAAGCGCGTGCCGCGTTTGCTCGAGCCCTGGAAATCAATCCGAATTTATCTATCGCGCACGTGGCTCTCGCTGAAGCGGGGTTACACGATGGTCGGTTGGATGAAGCGCTCGCCGAGACCCGGGAGATCCAGGATCCGGAATGGCAACTGCTGGCGTCCGGCATAGTCCAGTATTCGCTGCATCATCCACAGCAATCCCAGCAGGCGCTGGATGAACTGATCAAGTCACAGGCTTCGGATATGGCCTACCAGATCGCCCAGATCTACGCATGGCGCGGGGAGAAGGACCAGGCGTTCGCATGGCTGGACCGCGCTTTCGTACAACGTGATGGCGGCCTTACCGGGCTCAAGTTAGATGAACTCATGGCTTCGATGCGCACGGATCCGCGCTACAGGACGTTGTTGCGCAAAATGAATCTGCCGGAGTAACGAGACGAACTTCAGTTTATCTTCCGCCAGTGATCGGTGAATTGACCATTAATGACTGCGGTAAAACCGTATCGATCGTACGTCGTGATCACTGACTCGCCCGGCGGAGCAAAAATCAACTTCTCGCCCGCCTTCTTTATCTGCGTGCAGTGGGAAGAAACCGGTGGCGCCTCGTTTGTGACGCCCGGCGCGTCCAGATTGTTGCGAGTCGTATATTCGATCCACTCGCAATATTGCTGCTCGCTCAGCGTGTAGCGAATGATCGATGACTCGGACGCGAGCGTGCCGTCGGTGTTACGGACAAATAGGTTGAAGTTCGCTCGTCCGTTGCCGAAGGTATAAAGTGCGGCGATATCCGGTGGCCGCAATACCTTGCCACTCTCCAAAACGCGATCGACCAACTCGTAGGTGCCCGGCAGTTCAGACGCGCGCAGCGGCGCTGCTTCTCGCTGGTCGGCAAACACAGCAAAGCCGCCCGCCCCAAACGTCAAGACCGCACCCGCGCAAAGTGCCACACGTACTGCCCTCATTGATCCGTCCCTTCGTTATTCGATCCGGATGATGACCTTACCGCGGGCGTGACCCTGCTCCAGGTAGCGCATCGCTTCGGCTGTATCCGCGAGTGCGTAGGTCCGATCGACAATCGGTGTCACCTGGCCGGACTTGATCAGCTCCGCAAGCGCATCCAGATCCTGCGTGCGGTTGACATCCCCCATCAGCGTGCCGTAGTCCTGACCCACGAATGGGCGGATGAATGTGACCTTGATCCAGCCGCTCATGGCGCCGATCCAGCGGTCGGTGCTCGGCGAGCCGACCACGACCAGCGTGCCGTGCGGATTGAGCACGCGCCGGTAAGCGAGCAGCGGGTAGCTTCCGACCATGTCGAGCACCAGATCGAAGCGCTCATTGCCCCGGGTGACATCCTCGCGTGTGTAATCCACGGCGTGATCCGCGCCGATGCGCCTGACCAGCTCCAGATTTCGCGTACTGCAGACTCCGGTGACCTCTGCGCCCATGGACTTGGCGATCTGGACCGCAAAGGTGCCCACGCCGCCCGAGGCCCCGTTGATCAAGACCTTCTGCCCAGCTTTGAGTTGCCCCTTGTCGCGCAGGCCCTGCAGCGCGGTAAGTCCCGCGATCGGCACGGCCGCTGCCTGCTCGAACGTGGAATTCGCGGGCTTGAGCGCGATGCCCACCTCGGTCGAGGTGACGTACTCAGCTACCGCACCATCGGCGGCCCCAAACACTTCATCGCCGACTCGAAAATTCTTCACCTGCGGTCCGACCGCCTCGACGGTGCCGGCGAAGTCCACGCCCAGGCGAGTATTTCGCGGCCGCCCGATGCCAGTCATAATCAGCCGCACGGGATACGGCAAGCCACGCATGCGGTGCCAGTCGAACGGATTGAGCGAGGCGGCGTGAACCCGGATCAGGAGCTCGTCCGCTTTGGGAGATGGTTTCTCGACCTCTTCGATGTGTAGGACCTCCGGACCGCCGTATTGGCGGAACACCACAGCTTTCATCCGCGCGGACTGTTGGGGGATCGGTGCGACCGGTGCCGGTCCCGCATCGTGGGAGATGTACCACGCGCACACCAGCACCAGGGCAGCTAGGATCACCAGCGTCCCCAGCGCAATCTTCCGGATCATCGTCATGGCTTCACCCTCCCCGTCCCCGGGTACGCGGAACGAGAGCGGCAACTCGCCCTCCATCCCTCCTTACATTAAACCCGGGCGATTTCCGGTTCTCATGCCGCCGCTGCGCAAGACGAACCTGCCGGAGTAGCGGCGTGGTGCAGCTTCACCCGCCGGTGGCGTCAGGACAGATCCTGACGAGAACCGAGCTGCCGTAACACGTCTTTAGGCGCCCAGGTGTCGAACTGCGGAATACCGTCGGTGATCGGCTCCCAAGGCGCCTTATCAGAGACAAACGTGTGCGCCTTCGGCTGCCTGGTAAAGGGAGTATCGAGACCCCCAAGCCGTATTCGCAACATATTCGGTGTCGCTGACAGATAGGCATAAATGGGGCTACCGCAGCGAGAGCAAAACGCGCGAAATTTTCCAGGCGACGACTCGAATTCTCGAAGGGTGTCAGCGCCACTATGCAAGTGGAAGTGCGGTCGACTGATTGGAGCATTCGCTGCGTGCCCTGTGCCGCTAGCCTTGCGGCAGCTGGTGCAATGGCAATAACCGAACTCGCCGGGCTCTTCGCTGAGTTCAAATTTGATATTTCCGCAGAGGCAGCTCCCCTTATACACAGTCAATTATATGGACGCCTCCCGATGGCAAGGTCTTCTCGGTGTGATGATCGACAGATAAGGCTGCAGGTTTATATCCGGCCTGTTTGTGCAGACCGAAGCCTGCGGGCCCTGATGGATTTCGCTGACCCG
>Ga0302326_10011756_pt1 | contig 18792 bp, 14 predicted proteins | sample Palsa_T0_3_FD_202264 | JGI IMG/M metagenome (GOLD analysis project Ga0302326, IMG submission 202264) | Peat permafrost microbial communities from Stordalen Mire near Abisko, Sweden - Palsa_T0_3 | ecosystem: Environmental > Terrestrial > Soil > Palsa > Peat permafrost | place: Sweden: Abisko...
TACCGATTGGCAATGCGGCCGCTACCGCATCAAATGAATTCATTGGTGCCGCACGAAAAGTACGCCTTTGCGAGCGCGAGTCAATTCCTTCAGTGAATCGTTCTGGAAATTAGATCGCTGTCGCGTCAGCCCGTTGTTGCAGAGCAGCGCGGGAGCTGCTACGGCGAACGCTCTTTCTGACGGTGATTGCCGCGCCGCAAGAGCGCAAACGCCAGCAAAACAAGCCATTGGGCGTAAACCATGAAATTCCGACGGCAGCTAATTCAAAAAGTAACCGGAGCCCACAGTCGGTTGTCGCTGGCGCTCTTGCTGCGCATTTTTTAAAGCTCGTGTTGGTGGTTCGTCAAATTGGCCTCACGCAGGTCGAACTCGCGCTCAAGTCGGCGTCGCGCTTCATCTCGCAACGTCCCTTGACGGTAAAGTTCATTGATCCGCTCGCGCTCGGCTGCGATTAGCAGCAGCTCGATTTCGTCGGGCGCGATTGTGTGCTGATGACTCGCTGCACGCTCAGGTGTGTGCTCGAAATGACTAAGGCGGTTCCGGTGCTCTGCTCGAAGCGGCCGAACGACATTATCAGGAAGCCCCAGTTCCACGGCGAGCTCGTCGAGACGCACCAGAGCAGCCTCGATGGCGTGTCGGCGCGCGAGTCGTTCCTCTGTCCTGTCGGCCTGGAGCTCGCGCTCACCGGCGTTGGCGAGGCCAAGCACGCGGATTAGCGCGGGTAGCATCAAGCCCTGGCCCACGAGTGTCACTAGGATGATTGAAAACGTAAGGAATAGAATCAGATTTCGATCCGGGAATGGACGGCCGTCATCCATTGCCAGTGGAATCGCAAGCGCCGCAGCAAGCGACACGATTCCCCGCACGCCGGTGAATCCGAGCACAAACGGCCATTGCCAGGGCGGCGAGGGGTCCTTGCGCGCTATCGCCGGGATCAGCCAGCGCGGCAGATAGGTTGCAGGGTAAATCCATACAAATCGCGCCACGATCACAACGGCACTCACAACGGCGGCCGAGCCAGCCAGGGCGGACCACGAATAGCCGCCCAAGCCCATTAGCAATGTGCGAGCCTGAAGGCCGGTCATAAGGAATACGATGCCTTCGATTAGGTACACAAGGACATCCCAGAAAAAGATGCCCTGGAGCCGCGTTGCGGCGCTGATCATGCTTAGCCCGTTCCAGCTGACATAGAGTCCGGCAACAACCGTGGCAAGTACGCCGGAACCCCCCAAACGCTGAGGTGGCCAATAGGCGAGGTAGGGCGTCAAGATCGAGAGCACGATCTCGATTTGCGCATCGGCGACCCAGCGACGCAGGCGCAACATCAGCCAGCCGACGCCAATCCCCCAGAGCAATTCTCCTGCAATGATGACGGCAAATGTTCCGGTCGCCTTTCCGAATGAAAATGCCCCGGCGCTCACCGCCACTATGGCGAATCGATAAAGGATTAGCGCCGTGGCGTCATTGGCGAGGCCTTCCCCCTCGAGGATGACCAGGATTCGCCTGGGGAGCTGCATTCTGCGAGCAATCGACAGGGGCGCCACCGCGTCCGGCGGCGAAACTATCGCACCTAGGACGAATCCTACCGGCCACGATAACCCCAAGAGCCAGTGCGTTGCCGCGGCGGCGGCCACCGTCGTAAATACGACACAACCAATGGCAAGCAGTGAAATCGGTCGCAGACTGAAGCGGAACTCTCGCCAACTCATCGCCACCGCTGATGAGTAGATCAGGGGCGGCAATACGAGCAGCAGCACAAGCTCGGGCGGCAGCCGCACTGCCGGCAAGCCCGGAATGAGCGCTAGCGCGACACCGCTCAACACCAGAAGAATTGCCGGCGGAATACGGGAGCGTTTCGCCACGACTCCCACCGCAGCGATAGCGATCAGTAGTAATACTAGGATCTGGATTTCGCGGATGATCAACGTTTGCGCCGGGTAAAATAAGCTGATCTACGCGCGCGCCAACCAATGTCTTCGATGCAAATATGATCGCAGCCAGAAAGAGGAATAGCCAAAGCTGATAACTTCCGCTGAAGGCACCTTGTTACTCGTCCCGCAGAAACATGCGAATAGGCATTGGGCTGAAAGGAGGAATAGGCATTTGCATACCAACAGCCTGGGCAATAAAACACAAGGCCTTTGGCGTAGCTTTGCTCGTGTACCCATTGCTAATGACTCCGCTGGAGTCTATGACCAGAATGAAGTCCGCATCATCCCTTCCTTTCGCGTTGCAACGCGATTTACTATAAAAGTGTCTAGCGTTTATGGCGGGGCCATAGACGGTTTGGTAGTTCCGATACTCCGCACGACGCTTCTTCGCTTCGTTCCAAAGTGCCAAGGCGGCTGCGTAGCCTTCAGTAACCTGAGTCTCCATACCGGAGGCAGCGCCTTCTCCGGCGCGGTGGCAGCGCATCCCGCTAAGAGCGCGATTAGCCCGCTACTGAATACGCGAGGGAAATGAATTCTTACTATCATCACGCACAACTCCGTGTGCTGGTGTAATGAAATTACTTCAGCAGCAACCTTGTGCGTTGTCAACGCTTACGGTGCGCGCCTGAAGCGCGCATATTGCGCAGAGACGTCAGCAAGAGCCGCAACCATCTTTTAAACTGTGAGCTTTGTGCAAACCGTAATGAAGTGTTGACTTTGCAGGCAGCGTGGGGAATGCGGTGTCGGTAAATATCAATCGACCCAGCGTTGCGGGCGAGTACAACGCGTCGATGCAGGCGCTGCTGCAACTCGTGTGGGGCGACGGCTTCCTGTCGCCGGGGGGAGCCGAGGAGGTGGCGCGCTTGCTCGAAGGCACGGACGTCAGTGGTTGCCACATGCTGGACATCGGTTGCGGGCTCGGCGCGATCGACGAGCTCCTCGTCAGCCGTCACGGGGCAGGCTCGGTGATGGGTGTCGACATTGATCCTGCGCTGCTGCTTCAGATGGACGCACGCATCGCGCGCGCCGGGCTCGCCGACCGGATCCGCAGCCGGCTGGTGAAACCCGGACCGCTGCCATTTGCCGACGGCAGCTTCGACATCGTGTTTTCGAAGGACGCGCTCGTGCAGATCCCGGAGAAGACGGCGGTGTTTGCCGAGGTCAAGCGAGTGCTGCGTCCGGGCGGGCGGTTTATCGCGAGCGACTGGCTCCGCGCAGGCGACGGCGCGCATTCAGCCGAGATGCTCGAGTTCTTTCGTCTCGAGGGCATTGCCTACAACATGGCGTCGCTCGCGCAGAGTGTAGGCGCATTACGCGCCGCGGGCTTCATCGAGGTCCAGGGACGAGATCGGAATGACTGGTATCTTGCACTCGCGAGACGCGAACTCGCGGCGATGGAAGGTGCGCTGAAGCCGGTGATCCTCGCAGCGATCGGCGCCGACCGCGCCAAGCACTTCCTCGCCAACTGGCGCCAGCTGGTTGTGGTGCTAGCCCGAGGTGAACTTCGACCCGCGCACTTGAGAGCCCGTACGCCAAGGTGAGGAACGCGGGTTAGCACCGACAGGGCGCCGCGCTTAAGGCGCGACATGACCGTCGAAATCCGCCACTCTCGCTACTCAAACTTATGGCTCAGTTCGTAATTCACCGTCACACCGATCTGTCGTGGATCCCCCAATTGCAGAAAGGTCTGATTGGGAAACTTCGGAGGAATCAGGCCGAAGTAAAACCCCTGCTGGGCATAGCGGGCGTCGAAGAGATTGTGGACCCAGAGGCTCGTGGTCCAGGCGCTGCGCCTATAGCCGATCCGGAGGTTTTCCAGGTTATAGGCGCTCGAGGTCTGCGCATCGCTCGTGTAGTAGTAGAAGCTGTCGAGCGCGGAGGCGTCAAGGCGGGCGAACCAACCGTTCGGGTCGTGATATTCCAAGGTTGCCGAGAGCTTGTATTCGGGCGCAAACGGTTGCGCTCGTCCGTCGATGTCCAAACTCGCAAATAGCCCGGTAACGTCTACGTAGCGCGTGCGCAGCAACGAGACACCGGCCGAGAGCTGCCAGCGGCTGCCGAGTCGATAGGTCGCTTCGCCCTCGAGGCCGTAGTTCTCTCCATTACTTGCGTTCTGGGTGTAAAACACATAGTTCAAAGGATTATTCTGTTGGAGCTGTTCGGAGAGATACACCTGCATGTTTTGCCGCCGCATGTAAAACACGTCGGTTTGCAGTTGCAGGGGACTATCGGCCTGAGCGTACTTAAGACCCGCCTCGACCGTCCACAGCGACTCGGGATCAAATTCCCGCTGTTCGGACAAGACGCCCGAGCCGATGTTAAAGCCGCCGCCCTTATAGCCGCGCGCGAGCGTCACGTAGACGTGCTCGGCATCGCCGATGCGTGTGGTCCAGGAGAGATTGCCGCCGATCATGTGATTCGTCTCCTTGGGAAATTGAGTCTGCGCGTCGGCGCTGTCGGAGTAGTTGGCGACGCGCTGTTCGAGGCGCAGGCCGCCTGACAGCGTCGTGCGCGTGCCCACGTCCGCGTCCAAGGAACCGTAGAGCGCCACATTGGTCGCGCCATACTGGCTGTTGAGCCCGCTGCTGCCGGCACCGGGGCCACCGGTTGGGCCCGCGTCGTAGGCGTCCCATATGAACATCTGCTGGTCCGACTCGGTCAAACGCAGCGCATATACGCCCACCAACCAGCGTAGCCGGCCGAATAGGGCGTGTGCCGGATCGCCGATCAGGCGCAGATCTTCGGCAATCGTGCGCCGGTCTCGATTGTCGCTTTGAAAGTAGTCGTACGGCGCATAACCGGTGGTGGCTAGCCAGAACGGGTCGTTGCCCCAATCGCCGTCGAATGAATAGACGATCGATGAGTTCGCGGCGCTCGTGACGCTGCGCAGCTCCCCCACACCCTCGATCGAATCAACGAGACGCAGCGCCGCGCCATTGGAGAGCTGTGCATCCCGGCCCGGCTGGTTCGAGTAGGTCGTGTAGGTGTTGTAAATCGACCAGGCGTCGTATCCGTTGTTGATATTCACATGCATCAGCGTCAGATCCGCCTGCACGGCATCCGTCACCTGCCAGTGCAGCTTGCCGCGCAGGATGCCTTCGTCATAGCCATTGGCGGAGTTCTCATCAAGGTACGCGTTGTGCCGGAAGCCATCGCTTAAGTACTGCTGCGCGACCAGGCGCCAGCCTGCTGCGCCGGAGGCGAAACCATCGCCGACGACGATCCCCGCAGCGCGCGTGTCGTAGGTCGCGCCGGTGATTTCGCTCTTCACCTCCAAGTCCGTTCCCGGATCTGCGGTGCGCACGCTGATGAGTCCTGCCAGCGCGTTCGCACCGTAGGTTGTGCCCTGCGGCCCGCGCAGCACTTCGATCTGCTCCGTGTCGAACAGCGTCGCCGGCATGCCGACGCCGGAGAAGTCAATATCATCAATGAGAAAGCCGACGGAAGGATTCGGCGCGCCCTGGTACTGTTCGACCTCGCCAATGCCGCGCAGCTGGAAAAAGCGCGGTCGCGAGGTGCCCGCGGCCCAATTCAAGTCCGGGATCAGACCGAGGACATCCTCAAATTGCTGAACGCCGGCCGTGCGCAGCGTCTCCTCATCAAGGACCGTGACGCTCTGCGGCAACTCCGCAACGCTCGTTGCGCGCAGGCTCGCCGTGACGACGATCTCCTCCAGCTGATCGTCGGCCGCGACCGCGGCCTGTGTTGCAAGGATACCGAGCGCAAGCGGCCCGCAGAATCGCCAGTGAGTTTGCATTCACCTGCTCCCTACGCCGGTACTAACCGGATCAGGTTCAACGGGTTCGCCGGTATGCCGACGTCTCAGGTCTCTTGAAGACCACCCCAAGGTTCGTGACTCGAACTATCGTTCAAGCTTTCGGATTTTGCAATCTCAACCTCATATGCAGCTCGCCCGAGTTAGTCAACCGTTTGCATCCGATACCATCATGTTTGAGCACGCGGTACCGCTCGTGTGACGGCCCGACGGATTTTGTGGACGCCTCGCCATGCAGAATAAGCATCGGCGATCGGCCGGAATTTAAACCCTATGAATTCGACCGCGATCTCAATGGCAGTCGGGCATCGGACGCTTCCTTATCTTTATCGGTCGACCCTGGGAATTTCGCGACATATCGAAGCCGCCGCATGTGGCTCGAAATGAAACGCGATATAGTTCATAACTATAGGATATACATGTATTAAATAAAATATTTTGGTAGTAGGCCGACCTTACCGAGGAGCGTCGGGACGTTTGCGGATGTCGCAGCGCCAAGCGACAGAAACAGACGCCCTGGAAGAATTGGCCGCGGTACCCGCGTGCTGGCACGCGGCTGCTGCGCGCGCCGAATCTAGACCGGATCGAGACCGACGTCGGCGGCGGCGGCCCGGCGTCGGTCAGCCTCGAGGTCCATCGATCGGCACGCAAACAGGTAGACGAGCGTTGCCACGGGCAGGCCGACGAGCATCGCAAGATCTGCACCCTTGAGGCTGCGCGCGACCGGGCCGGTGTAGATGCCGGTGCTGAAGAACGGGATCATCACGGCAAAGCCGATGCCGTAGGCCAGCAGTCCCCGCCAGTTCCAGCGGCCGTACATGCCCTGCGGATTGAAGATTTCGCGCACCGAATAGTGGCCTTTGCGCACGAGATAGAAATCCACCAGATTGATTGCCGTCCAGGGCGTAAAGAGGTACAGCAACACGGCGAGCAGATCTGCGAAGCGATTGACGAAGTCGCTTGAAGAAAGAAGCGCAATCACGGTCGCAGCAACTGCTGCCGCGAGCAAGCTCGTCAGACGCTTGGCGACCGTACACACAATCGGAGAGAACGAATCCGCAACGCTCAAGAGCGTCAATGAGGCTCCGTAGAAATTCAGCGCGGAGATCGTCACGAGGCCGAGGAGCGCGCAGACCAAGAGCAGGGTTCCGAGGCCCGGAACCACCGCATCGGCGGCGTTCTGCATGGCTGCGGCCACATCCATATGCGGATGCAGCGCAGCGGCAAATGTGCCCACCAGCATGGTCCAGGTCGCACCAATGAACGCGCCCACGTACGTCCACCAGAACGATGCGCGAACTCCCACGTCGGGCGGCAGGTAGCGCGAGTAGTCGGACACGTAAATGGACCAGCTCAGCTGATAGGCGGCCGCGGCGAAGAACTGCGCGAGAAAGGGAACGGCTCGAAATCCATGCAGCTGTAGCTGATCCGTCGGCAGGCGGATCACGAGCGCTGCGCCGATCGTGACGCAGGACAAAATAGCGATCAACAGATACGCAAGGTAGCGCTGCGCACGATGGATCCAGTCGTAGCCTATTGCCGCCAGAGTAGCGGCGATGACCGAGAAAACAATGATGGTTACGGACTCGCCCGGAACAGCCGAACCGGTCAATTCGTGAACTGCCTGAGCGGCAAGGACATCATTGAAGGCGTTGTAGCCGACGTATGACACGAGGGCGACACCCCATACGAGGAGGGCGCCCATGTAGCCGAACTGCGGCCGCGATTGGATCATCTGCGGCAGCCCGAGTTGCGGGCCCTGAGTTGCGTGAAAGGCCATGAAAAACGTGCCGAGCGCACACCCGGCGATGACTGCAAGCGCGGTCCAGATGAGATTGCCCCCGAGAGCTATCCCGAGGACGCCCACCGCGAGCGTCGCGAGGTGGGCGCCGCCCGTGAACCACACCGGCCAGAGATGCCAGACACGGCCGTGCCGCTCCGCAAGTGGCACATAATCTATTGACCTTTTCTCAATTTCCATTGAGCAGAAACGGATTGACTACGGCGGCAACGCCTTGCGGCTCTCGCAGGCTCTTCGGCAAATACGGCACGAGCGGCTCCCAATCGCGCGCCCTATCGGTGTAGCCGTGGATGAACCGCACGGGCTTGCCCTTGGGATCACTAAGTTCTACGTAGCCAAGCGTCAGACCGTTGGACGGGGGGATCGTCTTCTTCATCGCATCGAAATGGTCAAGATCGATGCGCAGCGGTGCGGCTACTGCGGCAGCTTGCGACGCGACGCCGAACGCCGGTGTCGAGATCGCCCAGGCGATGCTGAGCGATGCGGCGACGCCAAAGCCGCCCGCCGCGAGCAGTCGATCCCAGACCCTCATGATTTATGGCGCCCAAAGACGCACGCGCTAGAAGTTCCTCTTGTCCGGTACTCACGCCACCGTCCTTACGGGTTCTATCCCTGCCTTGCGCGAGCGGCGTGCTCGGCTCGGCGGAACCCGCAAGGACGGAAGCTCATTCCCGCTGACGGACGCCGGTAACTCGGCGCGACGAAGGATGTTTCGGGCCGCATTCACGTCCCTATCATGCCACTCACCACAGTGACAACACATCCAGTGTCTTACACGCAGCCCGTTGACGCCCTGCGGTCCGCTTAAAGACCCACAGGACGAACAGGTGCGGCTGGTGTTTCTCTCGCTGACGACTTGAACGGTTCTGCCCGCCTGCTGGCCTTTATATTGCAGATACCCTCTGAGCATCCCCCATCCGGCATCGAGCACGGACTTCGCCATCCGTGTCTTCGCAAGGTGAGGACTACTCACATCGCCCACGACTATCTTCTGGTACTGACCCACGATCTGACGACTGAACTTATGCAGCGCATCCTTGCGCCGGTTTGCCGCTCTTCGATGTAAACGCTTCGCCTGCCTGCGATGTCCCCGACGCTGGGCCTGCGCAATCTTCTGCTCGATGCCCCGATAAAAGCGGTCCTTCTCGCAACGTGCCCCATCGCTCGTGACCGCCACCTCCTTCAGCCCCAGGTCGATCCCGACTTTCTCCAGTGGAGCGACGCTCTCGTCCACCCGGACCTCAATCGGCAGGCAAAGCCACCAGTCACCGACCGCATCCTGCGCAAAGCAGCCTTGCTTCCATTTCACCCCCTCCAGGCGCTCGGGCTCGAAGACTCGGAAGGTCTTCCCACAGAATCTCACCGCACGGCCTTTGCGGTTTAAGCTTGCCGCCTTCATCGGGATCCAACCCAAGGATCGACGAGGCCCGCGGCTCGTACGCCAGCGCAGTCGATAACGCCTGGCAATGCGGCGCTTCTGGGCATACTCACCATTTACCCGCTGGATCGTATCCGCACCGATCATATCGAAGTACTTCGAGGCCCCCGAGGAGAGGTTATTAAGATCAAAGCCCGTGAGCCACTTCGGATCACCCGTGCAGGGCCGGGCGGCCTTTTCACTGACCTGTGCCGCCCAATTCCAGACCAGGTTCACCTCGCACCCAGCTGCGTTCAGCCAGTCATAGGCTTCGGCCTTCACCTTCAATCGAAGAGTGCGCGTGACCGTGAGGGTGTGAGGATGGGTCGATTCCTGTGACGGCATCGTCTTGCCCGAGTGTCGCAAGAGACGCATCCCAACAGGATCGCACGGGCGTGGCTAGACCACATTCCCAGTCATTTACATCAAATTTGGAGGTTGCGCTGACATAAGAAATCGGCTAACGCCCCGGAGTCACGGCGTGCAAGCTAATCGCGCGGGGGTGCGCGTGACCGAGGTGGCGTGAGCGGCATTGTTCACTCTCGCGGGCGCTCTTGCTCCATTGCATTGCGCAATTCGCTGGCGGGTCGCAACACCGTGTTGCTCGATCGACGCACATCACGGATGCTCCGCCATTTCGGCGCGAATGAAGAGCAGGCAACCCGTCTTCGACCAGAAATCCTCGTGAGTCGACCCTGTCCGCGCGATGTGCCAGTCGCCGCTGCGCATCACGTGCTCGCCGATGTTGACCTCGCCCTCGAGCACGAGGCAGTGTTCTTCCTGCGTATGCGAGTGGACTGGTACACGCGATCCGGGCTCCATTCGTACGAGATAGCTCATCGTGTGGACCGCTGTATCCTCGTGGAGCACTTTGACGCGGATTCCCGGCGCGAGATCCCGCCAAGTTCCCTCGTGAGCCCGGACCGTTACCGTGCCGGAAGGGGGCATGGCGGCGACGCGCTGCAGTACGCGTGCGCGCATCCGATCGCGCTCCGCTGCGCTCAGCTCGACCGGCACGAGGCTGTTTGCCAGCGCGTCCGTGACATCCGCATCGAGCGTGGAATCGGGGCGTTGCACTTTCATTCGACTTCCGCGGGATACAGCAAGCCGTGCAGCGTGTGAATTGCCCGGCGCATGTGAGACTTGATGGTTCCGAGCGGCAGACCCGTCAATTCAGCAATCTCAGAGTGGCTCGGGTCTTCGAAAAATGCGAGCCCGACCAGGCGACGCCGTACGGGCGTAAGTTGTTCGAGCGCAGTTCGCACGACCGAGCGGCATTGAAACAGGCTCAGTATCCGCTCAGGCGACACATACTCTGCACAGTCTGGAACGTCCTCCAGCGGAGGATCGTCGGCGAAGACTCGCGACCTGCCGCGCTGCCGACGCAGCCAATCGATGGCACGGCTGCGGGCGATGCTCATCAACCATGCCATCACAGAGCCGCGCGCCGGATCAAAGTGAGCTGCCGTCTGCCATGCCTGCGTGTAGACATCACAGGTCACTTCTTCGGCGTCGGCAGGGTTGCGGATGATGGCTTTCACGAGGGCGTGCACCTTGGCTACCGTCGAGTCATAGAGCTCCGCGAGCGCGGCCCTATCGCCGGCGGTGACGGCTGCCACGACGCCGATAAACTCTTCTGCCCGTGGAGCAATGGCGACCGACGACACTTCCATGGGGGTTGCGAAACCGACTCCCTCGCCTGCCACTGCGCTCGTCATCCTGTTCGGCCGCGCACCGCGCGCGACTGGCTGCTGCGAAGCCTCCCACAAAGTCGATCCAGACGTCCACGGCGACTGCGCCGAAAAACGGGTGACATCTGGGGGCTGTGCTACCGACTTTGCTCTCCGCATTCCGTCCTCTACGCAAGGCGGCAGCCTACTGGATGCACCCAGCGGCGAATGTACGCGGTAGGGTGGTGCGCCGGGCGCCGATGACGGCCCCGTGGCTATGCCAAGTTGCTGAATTTTATGAAATGTCGGCCGCACAGCGACGATGTGCGCGTGGGTTGCCTGTGCCGCATTGGCGAAATGCGCATGTAAACTAATATGCGCGAACAAATTCGACGCGGCAGCGATCCAGCGGCGTAACGGCGGCGGTTGCCGGAATAACGGTAGCGGGAGGTTTTTTGAGGCAGCTTGCTCCCAAGTACTCCGCTTGGTCGTTGTTGTGCGCCCGGGTGGCGGGCAACGACTATTGGCGGCCCCTGTGGACAGGCGCAACGCTGCGTGATGCCTACGATGTCGTCATCGTCGGAGCTGGCGGTCATGGATTGGCAACCGCGTATCACTTGGCGCGGGATCATGGCGTCAAGCGGATCGCGATTCTTGAGAAGCGCCTGCTCGGCTATGGCAACGTGGGGCGTAATACGACGATCGTCCGCTCGAATTACCTGCTGCCCGAGAACCACTACTTCTATGAGGACTCATTACGGCGGTGGGAGACGCTTTCCCGGGATCTCAACTACAATGTCATGTACAGCCCGCGCGGCGTTATTGACCTGGCGCATTCCGACGGCGACATGGCCGCGCTTGCCCGCCGCGGCAATGCGATGCGCGTGGCGGGAATCGATGCCGAACTCCTCGATGTACGTGGGCTTGCCCGTTTCGCACCCGAGCTTGATCCCAAACTAGCGCGGCGTTTCCCGGTGGTCGGTGCACTGCTGCAGCGCCGCGGCGGCACCGTGCGCCACGACGCGGTTGCCTGGGGCTACGCGCGCGCTGCGACCACGCTTGGCGTGGACATCATCGAAGATTGTGAGGTCATCGGGGTGCGCAGCGCCGCGGGTGTGGCGACAGGGGTTGAGACTTCGCGCGGCTACGTCAAGGCCGAGCGGATCGTCTTCGCAGTCGCCGGACATAGCGGCGCGATCGGCGCCATGCTGGGTGTGCAGATGCCCATCGAAACGCATCTGCTGCAGGCGATGGTCACCGAGCCCGTCAAGCCGTTGATCAGCAGCGTCTTTGTCTATGTATATCCGCACGGCGAGGTTTACCTCACCCAGTCGGACCGCGGCGGAGTCGTGATGGGCGGCAATCTCGACGGCTTTCCCTCGTACACGCGCGAAGGTCAGTGGTTCCGGCTCGAAGACGTCGTGCAGAGCGCCGTGGCGCTCCTCCCACAGCTGGCGTCATTGCGCATTCTGCGGCACTGGGCCGGAACCAATGACATGTCGATGGACGGCAGCTTCATCATCGACCGGATTCGCTACGACAACGTATTCATCAACGGCGGCTGGTGCTATGGCGGATTCAAGGCCATTCCCGCTTCGGGTGCCGCCTGCGCGGCGTTCGTGGCCACCGGCACCGCCCCTGATCTGATCAGGCATCACAGTCTCTCGCGCTTTCGCACCGGCCAGCTGCTGGATGAGCGTGGCGGAGGCCCGTTTCCGGTGCGCCAATGAGCCGCCTTTACTGTCCCTTCTGTGGCGCGCGCGAGCTCGAGGAATTCCGCTTTCACAAAACGCTTGCCGAGCCGGGAGCAAACGCCTACGAAGAAGTCTACGAGCGCATCAACCGCCTCGCGGTGAGCATGGAGCACTGGCAGCACGTACACGGATGCCGTGCATGGCTCCTCGTGCGCCGCAATCCCTCCGATGGCTCGGTGCTGGACGTCAGGCTCCTCGCCCGAACCGCTGTGCTTCCGCATGAACGCGCATAACACGCGCGAGGGCGCAAGGCTCGCCGCAGAGCCCATCGCCTTCACATTCGACGGCCGCAGGTTTACGGCCAGACGAGGGGACACGGCGGCCTCGGCCTTACTCGCAGCCGGTGTGCGGTTGATGGGGCGCAGTGTCAAGTATCGGCGTGCGCGTGGCGTGCTGAGCGCAGATTTTGATGAGCCCAATGCGCTCTTCGCTGTCGGCGAGCCCGGGAGCGCGGTGCCCAATCTGCCCGCGCCGGGTTTGGCGGTACAGCCCGGAATGATCATCACGAGTCAGAATCGCTGGCCGACGCTGCGTTACGACATCAGCGCTCTGTTGCAGCTTGGCGGCGGGTTTCTTGGCGCGGGCTTCTACTATAAGACTTTCATTTGGCCCTCCTGGAGCACTTACGAGGGATTGATTCGGCGGCTGGCCGGATTGGGCCCGGCGCCGCGCGTCTCCCAGCTGCCGCAGCCTTCGGTCGAGCATCTGACGTGTGACGTACTCATTGCTGGCGGCGGCCCGGCGGGTCTCGCCGCCGCGCGCTCGGCCGCCCGTGCGGGCGCGCGGGTTGTGATGTGCGAGCGCGATGTCACGTGCGGCGGTGAGCTCGAATTTGAAACCGCGACAGTTGATGGAGTAGCGGGCGCAGCTTGGATCACGACGACTCTCAACGAATTGCGCGTGCGCAATGTGCGGGTGCTGACCGAGACTGCAATTGTCGGAGGCTCAGGGGGTCTTGTAATCGGACTCATGCAGGCGGGTGGAATGCCGGCATCCGATGCGCTTTATCGGATTCGACCCAAGTCACTCGTCATTGCCATGGGATCCGTCGAGCGCCCCATCGCGTTTGCCGACAACGACCGGCCCGGCGTCATGCTGTTGGGCGCCGGTGAGCGTTATCTGACGCGTTACGGAGTGCGGGTCGGTCAGGACGTCGTGTTGTTCGGCAACCATGACCGCTTGTATGCCGCGGCCGGCCGGTTCCTCGGCCGCGGGGTTCGCGTGGTGGCCGTCGTCGATACGCGCGCACAGTTGCACGCAGTCGCGATTCAAACCCTGCGCGCCGAGCTTGTGCGCGCAGGTGTCAATTGCCTCCTGGGTCATGCCGTGCTCGGAACCGTGGGAAGAACTGTCATCGCTGCGGTGCACGTGGCGCCGGTTGCATCGCCCGATGCTGCGCGCACGTTCGACTGCGATGCGCTCCTCGTCAGCGGCGGATGGTCGCCCAGCATCCACGCGGGACTGCATGAGGGCGGAACTGCCGCCTATGCAGCCGACACCGTCTCATTCAATGCGGCCGCACAACCATCGTGGCGCATCGTCAGCGGCGCGGCGAACGGCAAGCTGGAGCTTGCCGAGATTCTGAGTGATGGCCACGCTGCGGGCTTCGCAGCGGCGCGGATTGCGGGGGCGCAGGCAGATGATCCGGGTCCGCCACCGGTCGGGCAGGCGGATGGCGCCCCGAATCTTGAGCCATTCTGGCGTTCGCCGGCGCCGCTTGCCAAGGAGAAGCGCCAATTCGTCGATTTGCAAAACGACGTCACGGTCGCGGACCTTCGACAAGCCATCGCCGAGGGCTTTCTTCACATCGAACATGTGAAGCGCTACACGACGCTTGGGGTCGGAACGGACCAGGGGCGCTTCAGCTCGGTGCTGGGCGCGGCGATCATCGCGGAGCTCCTGGGGCAGACGCCGCCCGAGGTCGGCATTTTCCGCACCAGACCGCCGTATCAGCCCGTCACCTTGATGGCGCTCACGGGCCAGCGGTATGCCGGACATCTGCGACCGACGCGGCGCACGGCATTGCACGACTGGCATGAAGCGCATGGCGGCGTACTCGAGGCGGCCGACCTGTGGCTTCGGCCGCGCCACTATCGTGCCAATGGCGACGATGCATTCAGTGCAGGACTCGCCGAAGCTGCTCGCGTTCGTGCTCACGGCGGCATCTTTGACGGTTCAACACTCGGCAAGATCGAGGTGGCGGGCGTCGATGCGGCGGCGTTTCTCGACAGAATGTATTTGAATCGCGCGACCACACTCAAGGTTGGCCGCAGCAAATACATGGTGGCGCTGCGCGAGGATGGCATGGTGCTCGACGACGGCATTCTGCTGCGGCTCGCGGACGATCGGTTTATTGCGACCACGAGTTCGAGCCATGCGCAACTGGTGCTGTCTCATTTCGAATTCTGGCGCGATACCGAATGGACGAGTAGACGCGTCACTCTCAGCGACGTGACCGAAGCTTGGAGTGTCATCGTCTGCGCCGGGCCGCAAAGTCGTTCGACATTGCGCGCGCTACTCGGAGCCGAATGGGGCGCAAGCCTCGACGGGTTGCTCCATATGCAGTTCGCAAGCTCGCAGTGGCGCGGCGCGGCCCTGCGCGTGCTGCGGGCGAGCTTCTCGGGTGAGCTTGCATTTGAGCTGCACTGCCGCGCGCAGATCGCAGTCCCGCTCTGGGAGGCTCTGGTGGAGGGCGGTTTGAACCCCTATGGCCTTGAGGCGCTCGACATTCTGCGCGTCGAGAAGGGTTATCTCACCGGGGCGGAGCTCAACGGTCAGACAGCGCCGGCAGATCTGGGGTTTGGGCGCTGGCTCGAAGCGGACAACCCGTGCGTCGGCCGAGAGCTACTCGTGCGGCCGGCGTTTTTGCAGACAGACCGCCCGATCTTGGTCGGGCTGAGAGCAGCAGACGGCAGCGCAAAATTTCTCGGCGGCGCACAGCTGACCGCAACCGATGACAAGCAACACGCACGGGGGTACGTCACATCGAGCGTCTACAGTCCGGAGTTGAAGCAATGGATCGGACTTGCGCTCCTTGCGCGAGATTTGGCGCGCGAAGGCGCAATCATGCTCGCACGAGATCCGCTGCGCGGTCTGGAAACATCCGTGCGCGTGACCCCAAGTGTTCATTTCGACCCTGCAGGCGAGCGGGTGAAGGCATGAGCGCTGCCGCTCACCGCGTCGGCGCTGTGGCGATGACGGCTCACCCGCTGGCATCGTGCTTTGAGTTCGTTGCATATCCCGGCAGAGCCGTCGATGCGACCGCCGGCGGCGCATGGCCGGCCAAAGCGGGCGCGGCGCTGCGCGATGCCGCGGGGCGGCCAACAGTGCTGCACTTCGCACCCGATCGGTGGATGGTTCCCGCACCGGCAGCGGCTCTACTGCGGCAGCTCTTATCGGTCGAGCATGCCGGATGCGGCATGCTGATTGACGTCGAAGGTAAGTGGCAGGAGCTGCTGATTGATCCTCAGGATGCGCATGCCTTCCTGGCGCGCAGCATCGACAGCGAGGCCGTCCTCACGGATCGGGAGTGTGCCGCAGTGATGCTATTTGACTGCCCTGCAATCCTCGCGCGCCGCGAGGGCGCCTTCAACCTATGGATCGAGACGAGCTACGTGCAGAGCGTGCTCGCATTGAGCGCCGCTTTGCCGAATCTGCGCCTCTCGTCGTAATGTCCGTCCCGGAACGCTCATCGGGGTTGGCGTGATGGGCGAATGTTCCTAATGCGTAGCGCGGGGAGACTACAGTGACCGGGAGGAGCACAGCGGCCGGCGCATCGGGACTGCTCCCCGTCCTTGGCCGTTGGCAACTCCTCGGCATCGGCATCGGCGCCATCATCGGATCGGGCATCTTTGTCATTCCAGGTCCGGCTGCGGCGCAGTTCGCAGGGCCCGCGATCGCGCTCTCTTTCATGATCGCGGCGCTCGGCTGTGCGCTGGCCGGGCTGTGCTATGCGGAGCTCGCCGCCATGTTTCCGAGCGCTGGAAGCGCCTATGCATTCAGCACGCACGCGTTTGGTCGTCTTGTCGGCTGGCTGGTCGGCTGGCTTTTGATTCTCGAGTATCTGTTCGCCGCCGCCATCGTCGCGCAGGCATTTGCGGCTTATTTTGTTGGTCTTTTCAGCTTCGCCGATCCGGCAACCGCGCACACGGTGCAGGCGGTTCTTCCGCTGCTGGTGCTGGCCGCGGCGGCCTGGCTTGCGGTGCGCGGCGTCAGGCTCTCGGCGACCATTGTTGGCGTCATCGTGCTCATCAAGCTGGGCGTGATCCTTCTCGTCATTGCATTCGGCGCCTCGTATGTGAACCCGCATCTTTGGGTCCCCTTCGTGCCGAAGAACACGGGCACCTGGGGCGAGTTCGGCTGGAGTGGGGTGGTGCGCGGCGCCGGCGTCGTGTTCTTCACCTATCTGGGCTTCGATACGGTCGCGGTCGCGGCGCAGGAGGCACGCCGGCCGCAGCGCGACGTGCCGTTCGCACTCATCGGCTCGCTCGCGGTCTGTACGGTGCTGTTTGCGCCGATGATGCTGGTGGTGACCGGACTCGTCGACTACCGCGCGCTGAATGTGGCCAATCCCGTCGCGGTGGCGATCGACGCGGCGGGAGCGCAGCTGCACTGGCTCGTGCGCGTCGTGCAGATCGGGGCGACGATCGGCATGGTCTCCGTGCTCCTGGTGATTCTCATGGCGCAGGCGCGCATTCTGTTCGCGATGGCTGAAGACGGCTTGCTGCCCGCGCCGCTTGCGCGTCTGCACGTAACGCGCAAGACCCCGGCCGTCGCGACTGTGTTGACCGCCGTTCTGGCAGCCGCGCTGAGCGCAATACTGCCGATCAGCCTGCTCGGGCAAATGGTCTCGATCGGCGTGCTGGCGGCGTTCGTCGCCGTCGCACTCGCAGTCCTCGTGTGGCGGGCCAAGTATCCGCAGGCACCGCGGCCATTCCGGACTCCGTGGGTGCCGGCGGTTCCCGTCGGCGCGGTTCTGGTGTGCGGCTACATGGCCGCCGGACTACCGGCCGCCACGTGGTGGCGCTTCGGCCTGTGGCTCCTGCTGGGGCTCGCCATCTACGGGCTGTACGGCGCGCGTTCCCATCGCCGCACCAGCGCGGCGCCACCAAGCGGTGTGTAGATCGCGAGATAACAGCGCGGCAATCTCATTCGCTTGTTCGCGGCCGAGAGGCGTTGTATGGTCCCCGGCAGAGGTGCGCGCGCGGCAGTAAACGTCGCAGCGCACGTGCCGACCCGGCACTTGGCCGGATTAGAAGAATAGAGAAAGTCAAGAGGGGAAGCGCCATGGTGAAGAGCTCGGATACGCCCAATCGAGAAATCGCAGACGAGGGCGTGGGCTTTATTTTCCGCGTCACGCTTGCCGCTGCAGTGCTTGCGGTTGCAGGCGCGCCGCGGTCGTGGGCGCAGCAGGCGTCGGCGGGCGGTGCGAACACCTCGGGCCTTCAGGAGATCGTGGTCACCGCGGAAAAGCGCACGGAATCAGTCCAGTCGGCGCCGCTCAGCGTCACCGCATACTCCGGCGCGCAGCTGCAGGCGGCGGGTCTTGCGGATATGTCGGCAGTCGGCTACGAGACGCCCGGAGTCTCGGAGCGCAATTCCGGTCCTGGCCAGACCGAGTATGAGATGCGCGGCGTTGCATCCTCCGGCGGGCAGGCGCCGACGGTCGGCTTTTATCTCGACGACACCCCGCTGACCCCGCCGAATGAGGCCCTCCTGGGCCGGGTCGTGATTGATCCCACGCTGTACGATCTCAACCGCGTCGAGGTCCTGCGCGGCCCGCAAGGCACTTTGTACGGCTCAAGCTCGATGGGCGGTACGATCAAGCTGATAACCAATCAGCCCGATCCGACGGGCTTCGCGGTGACCGCCCAGGCGATCGCTTCTGACACGAAGGACGGCGGGCTGAATTACACCGCGAACGGCATGGTAAACATACCGCTGATCGACGATAAGTTGGCGCTGCGCGTCGTCGGGACCGACAGCTACACGGACGGCTGGATCGACCGAATAGTTCTGAATCCGTTCCCGCTGGAGACGAATGGCGGCTTCACGCGCGGCAACGTCCAGGCCGCGCCCATTGAGCACGATTACAAGGACTCCAACTGGGAACAAGCGCAGGGTGTGCGCACCTCGCTGCAGTGGCTCCCCATGGACGGTTTGACCGTCACGCCGAGTGTCTTCGTGCAGACGATCACGCAGGGCGCCCCCAACTTCGTCGACGATCCGCCCGGCGTCAAAAGCGAAGCCCACTACCAGCCGTTCGATCAGACGGAGCCTTATGGCGACAGCTTCGAGCTCTTTACGCTGCCGATCAAGTACGATTTCGGCGGCATCGAGATCAGCTCGTCATCGGCGTACTACCGTCGGCAGACCCATCTTGAACAGGACACCTCGGAGGTCGCACAGGATTTCCTCACGGCGATCATCGGTGTTCCGGGCGTC
>Ga0302326_10011760_pt1 | contig 18789 bp, 16 predicted proteins | sample Palsa_T0_3_FD_202264 | JGI IMG/M metagenome (GOLD analysis project Ga0302326, IMG submission 202264) | Peat permafrost microbial communities from Stordalen Mire near Abisko, Sweden - Palsa_T0_3 | ecosystem: Environmental > Terrestrial > Soil > Palsa > Peat permafrost | place: Sweden: Abisko...
CGAAGGGGCCTTGCACAATAATGAAACTCCTTCGCTCAGATTCACCGGAAGTAGCTAACAGCATCGCCTCGACGGAAGCGCTGGCCTGCTGGGGCTGGTCCGTTCTGACTCTCGTTTGCATCGCAAGTGCACCGGGCCTGCTGATCGTCCTCATTGGGAGCATGACTGTTTCGGTGCGCGCAGCGGTTTGGCTCGGCGTGCCAGTCGTCCTTGCATCGAACGCATATCTGCTCTGGCGCGGAAGGTCCCCTCGCCTGAATTGGGTCATAGCGGGTTGCGCTGATCGGGTTTTCATTCGTCTGTTTGTGCAACGCGGGAAGGGTCGGGGAGACATAGAAGAGCCGGATGTAATCATGTTCGAAGCCTCCGAAATTGCTTCGATGTCGGCCCGAACAGTCGAAGTATTCTTGTATGGGCCCAAGTCCAGAATTGTCGAGCGTTTGGAGATCAAACCTATTCAGGCGGCAACGGAGAGCGTTTCCAACCACATCCGCCCATTGCTGAGGCCTCCAGGTAAACAGGTGTTCGTGGCCAATGAGGAGGGATGCCTCACCATCGAATGGGGATGGTGTCGTCCTGCTCTGCGGGTATTTCTCCCGCGAATCGCTAGAGAATGTCCAGCCGTCGTCGTAGCCCGCGAAGAACGTTCTGAGTTGGATTTGAATGGGATTTGGCATGGGGTTAGGGAGAAACCGGATGCACAACAGCGTCGGATGCTCGTTCAGGCAAAACGTCTCGGATTCGGTGACGATTGCGAGAGGCTGCTAAGACTGTATAGGCGCATGCCGTTCCGCGAGACTGGGGCATATCTGGCGCAGATTGAGCGAGAGGAAACCGGTAGAGACCACTCCGTCGAATGCTCAAACTGTCGATTCTGAGTCCTCTCCGCTGTCCTCTGCGCCACCGACAGAAGAGCACGGTGCTTTGCACCGGAATGATAGGGACACAACACCTCCATTTCGCCGCCGAATAGCTCTGCTAATCGCCACTGAAATGGTCGCCATCGGGGGCACGGTGCTTCGCACCGGGTTTATCTCGACACTCCACCCCTTTCAGGGAACTGTAGGGAAACCTGGCCTCTGTCTGAAGCAACCGTCTCAGCGTCCAATAGTTAGCGTGTGCCGGGGTTCCGTGGGGAAACCCGTGTTTACGTGTGTATACGTGGGTTCTGTGAGGAGGTTGGAGCGATGGCGCTGCTGGATGGGAAGAATCTTGCGGCGGAGGCGGCCAGGCGTGCCCGGTTCCGCGTGCATCACGTGGGGACGAAGCTGAACGAGGCCGAGCTGCACGAGCTGGAGGCGCTGGCCGCAAAGCGCAAAGAGACGCAAGCCGAGCTGATCCGTGGTCTGATCCTGCACGAGCTGGCGCGGGATGCGGAGGGCCCTCGACCCAGCGCGGAGATGACGGAGATCACGGCCTGCCGGTTGTTGCTGACCTACCTGCTTCGTCCGGTGGCGACGGGCCAGCCGATGACGGAGAAGGCGTTCGACGGATGGTCGAAGAGGTCAAGAAGCACAAGGTGCGTGTGGCTCGGGACCGGCTCAAAGACCACGAAGCGCGGCGCTGAGCATCGGTGGCCGAGTACCCTCCGCTGCGGTGGCCGTCAAGGGTCTCCGCTTCGCTCCGATGAACGCGCCGAGGACGCGCGCCCTTGACCGCCGTCCTCGCTGCGGGTGTTTTTCAGCTATGAGAAGAATGTCTTCTTCTCATGTTCCACATGACCAGGGCCACGGCTCCCGGCCATCGGCGGCGCGGTGAGGTCCAACGGCGAAGCACGCAGTACCAGGGCGCTGTCGGGCTTCCGTGGCTCGTTCGGCGGTGTGTTGTGAGGTAGACACCATCCCTAAGCCTGACGGCTTAGCGGGGCCGCTCTACGGCCCGTCCTCGAATCAAAATCGAACGCAGCTCGCACGGCATCCGGCGTTGTTCGAGCCAGGTCCGGCCAGTGTTCGGGGCCGGATCGAGGGCGGTTCAGCGGTAGGCTTCGCGGCGATGCTTGACGGCCAGGACGAGGATGGAATCGCCGTGGTCGTAGAAGCGGACGCGGTAGTCGCCGACGCGCAGCCGCATCTCGGGCGGCTCGATGTCCTGTAGGCGTTTCACGTCGCCTTCGCCGGAGGCGAGATAGCGGGCGACGGTGTGCAGGATGCGCAGGGCGGTGGGCTGGTCAATGGCGCGCAGATCGGCCTTGGCCTGGTCGGTCCAGGCGACCTTTTTCCGGTCCACGCTCACTGTCCAGGGTGGTGCGGTTCTGGTTCGAGAGGCGTGCGTCCCATGCGCTCGAAATCCTCAGCGGTCAGGCCGAACTCGGCCAGGACTTCCTCGTTGGGAATGGGTTCGTGGTCCTTGAGCCAAGCCTTGGAAGCGGCAACAGCGCGGGTCTCTTCCTCGCTGATCTCTTCGTCCTCAAAGGGGGCGTTGGCCAGGGCGCGTTCCACCGGATCGAGCATGGATGTAATCAGGGTGACGACAGCGGAGGCCTGCGCGGTAGATATGCGCTCGATCAGTTCGTGAGCCTGCTGCTTCGGGTTGGTTGCGGCGGTTGCCATGGGGAAAATCCTTGTTTACTAGGTTACCGCTCAGCGGACCAGCGGCGGGCTTCCTGCTGGAGAATCATGCTGTCGAGTACCTGCTGGACGACCTTCTTGGACTCCGGGTCGAAGCGGGAGACGGCCTCGAACTGGAGCTTGAGGGCATCATCGGGGCCACGCTCGTCCTTAGCAAAAAGTAGCTCATCTGCGCTCACTCCCAGAGCGACGGCGAGGCTGCGGATGACATCGAGGGTAGGCTGTGAGGTTCCGGCCTCATAGCGGCGAATCTGGGCGACGTGAAGGCCGATCTTCTCGGCGAGCTGAGGCTGGGTGAAGCCGCGCTCCTTGCGGAGCTGAGCCAGGTGTTCGGGGAAGCTCACTGTCCAGTTGTGGTTAATCGGCACGAGTACAGCGTAAGTCTGCATAGAGACTCCCAAATCCATCTGTTGATCAGAGTATCGCATATATGCTATCTGTATACTAGCTAATGTTCCTGAAAATGCCTCTTGACAGGTTTTCGACAGGGACGGCGCAACGGAGGGGATATGGCGCGAATCCCGGAGCAGGAAGTCGAGCGGCTAAAGAAAGAAATCTCGGTGCAGCGGTTGGCGGAGGCGCAGGGGGTCAAGCTGACGCGGCACGGTGCCGACCTCGTGGGCAAGTGCCCGTTCCACGACGACCGGACGCCGTCGCTGGTTATCACTCCGGCCAAAAATCTCTGGCACTGCCTGGGGGCGTGCAATGCGGGCGGAACGGCCATCGACTGGGTGATGAAGGCGCAGGGAGTGAGCTTCCGCCATGCGGTCGAGCTTCTCAAAGAGGACCATTTTTCTTTAGCCGCCGCTCCGGTGCAGCCGGTGAAAAAGAGCACGGTGCCCAAGCTGCCGCCGCCGGTCGAGCGGGAGGCGGATGACCGGGCGCTGCTGTTGCAGGTGGTGGACTACTACAACGAAGCGCTGAAGCAGTCGCCGGAGGCGCTGAAATATCTGGAGTCGCGCGGCCTCCAATCTTCGGAGATGATCGACCGGTTCCGGCTGGGCTTCGCCAACCGGACGCTGGGGTATCGCCTGCCGGCGAAGAACCGCGCCGCCGGCACGGAGATGCGCGGACGGTTGCAAACACTGGGCATTTATCGCGAGAGCGGCCACGAGCACTTCAACGGTTCCATCGTCTTCCCCATCTTCGACTCGGCGGGTGCGGTGGTCGAGATGTATGGCCGCAAGATCACGCCAAATCTGCGCGAGGGCACGCCGGACCATCTCTACCTGCCGGGTGCGCACCGGGGCGTGTGGAACGAGGAGGCACTGATCGCGTCACGCGAGATCGTTCTGTGCGAAGCGTTGATCGACGCGCTTACGTTCTGGGTTGCGGGCATCCGCAACGTGACGGCCAGCTACGGCGTGAACGGCTTTACGGACGATCACAAGCGCGCGTTCGAGAAGCATGGCACGGAGCGGGTTTACATCGCCTACGACCGCGACGAAGCGGGCGACGGCGCAGCGGCAAAGCTGGCCGAGGAACTGATCGAGATGGGGATCGAATGCTTCCGGGTGCAGTTCCCGAAAGGCATGGACGCGAACGAATACGCACGGAAGGTGACGCCCGCGGCGAAGAGTCTGGGCGTGCTGCTGAACAAAGCCGAGTGGCTGGGCAAGGGTCAGCGGGCAATGGGGCGTGTGGCGCCGCGCGTGTTGGAGCCTGTCATCGTGGCCGAGCCGGTGATCGAGCCGGAGCCAGCAGAAGCAAAAGCAGCGGCTAAAGGAAAAAAGATCGAGGACGAGTTGCCGGAGCCAGATCCAATCGCGGCGACAATGCCGCTGCCCGACGCGCCCACTGTTGCAGCGCCGACAGAAGAGGTTTTTTCTTTAGCCGCCTCGCCGGAGCCGGTTGCGCCGACAGAGCCATCGGCAGCGCCAGCGCCGACCATCGATGTTCCCGTGGAAATGCGCGGCGAGGACATCTTCGTGCAACAGGGCAGCCGCCGTTACCGCATCCGTGGCCCAAGTAATCCTTCCGGCCAATACTCGACTCGATTATTTGGCACCCATTGGTGTGGGCCAGGGGGCGCAGGTCCTACAGTCAATCAACTTGATGCTGCCTGCCAGGCTCATGATCAATGCTATGACGCGAACGGATTCACGCCGGGGTCGAACTGGAATCCGTTCCAGTCTCCGAATCAGATTCAAGCTCTCCAGCAATGCAATCAGAATCTTTGTAACGCTGCGGCACAAACCAACGATCCGGGTAGCACCCGTGTTGCCTTGTTCTTCACGCAGGTGGTTCCGGTAGGCGCTTGTAGGCCGTTTTAGGGAACACTTTGGAGGTTCTGCGTATGTACAGACGTCTAATTTGGTGGTCAGCGATTGGGTTCTGTGTTCCTATTGCCTGGGGCATTATGCTCCCCACCTTATCTTCGGATTGGCTTACCTTATGGCAGGTAGAGGCTTGGCGAGTGGCCTGGGTACCGGGGATGCAAAGTGAGTTTCCCCGTCAAACGATGGGTGCCCCAGGTGCCTCGTCCGCCGCGGCGGAGGCACCTGGGATAGCACGGACCGTGGCGATCCGTTTTTTGTTTTTCCTCGACAGGCACGGCCATGCGTTGTAAGCTTTCGGTCGATGCCGCGCGAAGGAATGATCATGGGAAGTGCGGTAGCGGAATTCGCGATGATGATGTGAGAGATTTCCGCATGTAGTCGAAATCGTAGCGGTCAAAGCACCTTGGAATGATCCAGAACCACAACGTTCAATAACATGGCCGCAATGCATTCAATCGAAAGAAGTTATTTTCACTTGATTTCAACAGCTTTCAATAAGCGGCCAAAACTGGTTCGGGACCAGGGGGTCGGAGGTTCAAATCCTCTCTCCCCGACCAATTCAATCAATAGCAAAATATTTTGTCCGACCCACTGGGATTAGCCCAGGGTCGTAGTTCGGGAAAGTGCATCAGAAGCGGTCGAAGACCTGCATTGCTGCGGGGCAGAGAAGCAGGCCAATCTGAACTTCAGCGGGGATCCTGTCGCATTCAAAGGGGCCCCCGCTTTTGTTGCACGACTATTGTGTCTGCCTGCGGCGGAGCCCGCCTGCGAGCCCCAACAGACCGGTCGCCAACAGGAGAAGGCTCGATGGCTCCGGCGTCGTGGCGGACGAAACGATGCTGGTTTCGGTCGATGGATCGGTTGAAGTGGTTGTCCCGTCAAGATTCACGTTCACTGTGGCGGCGAAGCCATCGGTTGTATCGGTGGTGAGGGCCGGTACGGTCCCTGCAGGGTCGGAAAACATGCTGAAGGCAAAGATGCTGCCAGACGTGGACGTTCCGTCGGGCGAACTCAGCGCAGGGCCGTAAAGACTTACCTCGAACGACAGGGTCGTGCCATAGGTGAAGTCCTCGAAGAAATCGTTGTATTGCGTTCCGTTGTCGTAGGTCAGCGTTGCGGGCAACGCTCCGCTCACATCGCCAGTGAGCGACGGGCTGCCTGCCAACACGCCGTTGCTGGTGAAATCCAGTATCTGGATCGAGGCAGCCTGCGTTGTCAAAGGGCCTGGGTTGAATTGGAAATCCAGCGATCCCGTCGTGCCTGCAATCGACGATGTATTTACAGTGATGTCGTAGATGACGGGACCGGCCTTGGCGACAGAGGCGGCGAAGAACAACGAGGCGATGAATAGAGATGTTTTTCCAAGCATGTTAGATGCTTCCTTCCTGAACTAGAGGTGTGAAGTGGATGGTGGCGTTCGAGAGGTCCTTGAATTGCACATTGACCACGACCGATTGACCGGGTGCGAGGCTGGCCGGAGCAGAGACGGTGATGTACGGAGTCCCAGAGAACGTTCCCGTGGCATTGACCAGCGTCACGTTTGCGGTCAATCCAGTGAAGAGAATCTGGAAAGGGCCTTCAACGCTGATGCCGCCGGTGTTCTTGAGAGTTACCGCTCCCACATAGGTCTGACTTATCCGGCTGTAGGCCAGTCCGGAAGCGGTGACGGAGATCGTGACTACCGGCGTCAGCACCGGCGCGTCGATGGTGTGAATCACTTCAGCAATGTTCAGCAGTGCTGATGGCGTCAGCAGGTCTGTATCGGTGGAGTGAATCACCTCAGCAATGTTGAGTATGGTCGGCAGAATGAGAACCGGCGCATCCACGGTGTGAATCACTTCGTTGATATTGAGAACGGCCACAGGAATCATGCCTGTCCCGGTCAACGCGGCGGTTTGTGGCGATCCAGGGGCATTGTCGGCCACGGACAGCGTAGCCGAGTAGCTGGCTGCTGCTGCCGGTGTGAAGGTGACGTAGATGAAACAGCTTGAGCCCGCCGCAAGCGAAGCGCCGCAAGAGTTGGATGCGGGCACAACGGCAAAGTCGGATGGATTGGCGCCGGTAAGGCTGATGACAATTCCAGTGAGCGCGGCGGTGCCGGTGTTGGAAAGGGTAACTGACTCCACGGCGCTGGTGGTGTTCACATCCTGGTTGGGGAACGCAAGGGGGTTGGGTGCGAGCGACGCAACGGGCGCACCCCCGCCGGAAGGCTCGGATGGCTGATACTCCCAAAGGTCGTTGAGGTAGGTGATAATGCCGCTGGAGTTTAAGTAGGATCCGCCGAACAGCCAGAAGTTGCCGCTTTTATCGACCCAACTTGAGTCCAGTTGGCGGCTGCCGGGCATATTTCCGGGGGCAGGCACGCCCAGTGTGCCGTAGACGCCTAACGTGCCGTAAATGTCAAAGCCTAACTCGCTCGGCGCGTCGCTTCCGCTCATCCATGCCCACTGGTTCGTCGAAGGAATGTAGATCCAAACGTCGTTGTCAAACAGGTATTTCGGGCCTGACTCCGACGCGCCTCCGAAGAGCCAGAGATTGCCACTGGCGTCGGTCCAGCTCACCGCGTCATTGCGCCCTGGCGGTACGTTCCCGGCGGCGGGAGTTCCCAATGTGCCGTAGATCCCTGGCGCAGTTTGGTCGCTGCCAGAGAAACCGTTCGCTCCGCCCATCCATGTCCACTCGTTCGTGGAAGGGTTGTACTCCCAAAGGTCGTTGAGGAAGCCTTCGTAGATGGATGTGGAGATGCCGTAGCCCAAGCCTCCAAAGAGCCAGAGGTTGCCGCTGCTGTCGGTCCAGGTTACCCCTTGGGCGCGCGTTCCTGGCACGTTCCCGGGGGCAGGCACGCCCAGCGTGCCGTAGACACCGGAGACCCAACCTGCGCCAGGCACCGTGCTGCTTCCGCCCATCCATGCCCATTCGGCGCTGGCAGGGTTGAACTCCCACAGGTCGTTCTGGGCCACGCCTCCGAAGATCCAGAAATGGCCGGTATTGTCGGCCCAGCTCGCAGCGCCAGAGCGGGCTCCAGGCACGTTCAAGGCGGCAAACTCTCCCAGCGTGCCGTAGACTCCTTTGCCGCTGTTGAACTGGCTTCCGGCTACCCACGTCCATTTGCTGGTGGCCGGATTGAATTCCCACAGGTCGTTCAGAGGGCCTTGGTTACCATTTTCATCGTAGCCGTCACCCCCAAACAACCAGAAATTGCCATTGTTGTCTGTCCAGCTAGAGGTCTGCGCGCGAGCCCCAGGTATGTTTGTGGCCGCAGGCACACCCTGCGTACCATAGACACCGGGTTGGTCGTGCGTGTCGCTTCCGCCCATCCACGCCCATTCGTTGGTGGAGGGATTGAACTCCCACAGGTCGTTGAGACTGCCTGCAAAGTTGGAACTTAACCCTACGCCTCCAAAGAGCCAGAGATTGCCGCTGTTGTCCGTCCAGCTCGCTGACCCGACACGCCAGCCAGGCACGTTTGCGGGCGAGGGCGTACCCAGCGTGCCATACACGCCGGGTTGGTTCGGCAGGTTGCTTCCGCTGACCCAGGTCCAATCGTTTTGCCAAGCCTGCGCCGCAGGCGGCATCGCAAATGCGAAAAGCAGGCAGAGGAAAGCAATTCCAAACGGTCCCTTCCCTCGGGAAACCCGGAAAAATCGAGCGAGAAAGGGCGACGGGATGGGCACCCTGACGCTGAATCGAGATCTCATGACAACTCCTTATGCCGCACGGGTCGTCGGCTTCAACTCCGCGCCCAGGCCGGCTGTCGCCGGGGCACGGTCCTAACCGGAATGAAACATGCCTCGGAGAACTTCTCTCATGCGTCAGGAGAAGCTGAGGGTGACCGTGACGGTGAGGATCTGGCCTGTGCTCAGGATTTGCGGCGTGCTCAGGGAGGTTCCGGTGAAGGGTGAATAGTCCAGAATGGCGTTGCCGGATGATGTGTTCGTGGGGTCGTTTAGCGTATCGCACGTCTGCGGGCTGATATTGAGGAGACTCGGCGTAGTGGAATCCAGGGTGCAAAAGCCCATCACGGTCTGCACGGCGTTGATGCTCACATTCTGAGTTGATGTGTAGCTGCCGCTGAGCACTATCCCAAAAGGCGCGCCAAAATGACCGGTCACCTGCTTATTGAGTCCGGATACGCAGCCCCCGCCGCATAGGTTGTTCGACGCAAGCAAGGATTCGATGGTGCCATTCGAACTTGGAACTAGCACCGCAACGGGGTTTGGGCTTGCTAGCGTGCAAACCGAAAAGGGTCCAATCGCTCCAGCCTGGGGGCACAACGCGATCGCAAAGTCCGCTGCAACGCTCTGACCGGCCAAGAGCGTTGAGAGCACAAAATCTCCGCCACTTGGTGTAACCAGCGAGTTCTCGAAGTCCCGTGTGCTGACCAGCTTGCCGTTGGAGTCGTGTACCTCAAACTTCCAGTGGCCGTGAATCTTGATTCCCTCGCCGCCCGCTTTGGCCGGCGCGGTAGTTTCGTTCTCCGCGGCTGCTGCCTGCCCGGCGAGCGGCCTGGTGGCGGGAAGCCTGGAGGTGGATGCGGTTGTTGCGGTGGAAGACGAGTCTATTGTGGCTGCCGGGTTTGTCGGCGCGCTCTGCTGGGCAAAGCCGGGCTGGCCGGCGCTGAGCATGAGCAGAACACTGCACACGCCGGCCAGCGAGCTTTGGAACTGCGAATTGCGCTGTTTGATTCTGGGTTTCATTTCGGTTCTCTCCTTGGTTGAAGTCGGGGGTTGAAATTAGGGCCGGGATTAGGCTGGACTTCGGGGACTACTGATGGACTGCGGTCAGAGTGGCCGTTATGGCGTGAGCTTCAGAGCCAGATTGACGGCGCGTATTGAGCGACGCCCGGATGGTTTTCATCTGCGAAGTCAGCTGGTCGATCTGCTGTTGCTGTTGCTCGATCAGGGATTGCTGCTCTTTGGTCGCCTCGATCAGCAGTGCGGTCAGGCGGCTGTAATCGACGCCCTGGGCGTCTTTGCCGTTCTTGTCCCAGGTGACGAGTTCGGGGACGACGGCCCCGACTTCTTCGGCAATGACCCCGACTTCGTGCTTGCCATTGGCCTGCAAGTCGTAGGAGACGCCGCGCAACTGCTCGACCTTTGCCAGTGAGCCGTGCAGTGTTTGAATATTTGTCTTCCAACGGCGGGAGCTGTAGGTGGTCCAACCGTCGGCGATAGCCGGACCTTGGCCCTGGCCGAGGGTCAGCAGGTTGGAAGGAGTGGACGTTCCGATTCCGACGGCGGTGGTCTTAGTGCACGTGTTTACTCCGGAGACGCAGCCCAGCACCAAGGCGTTGTTCGAGCCTACGACAGCGAAGGTGCCGATGGCCGTGGCATTGGTGAGTGATCCGGTGCCGAAGGCGGTGTTATATCCGACAGCGGTGTTATTGGATCCGGTGATCTTGGAACCATCCATTGCGAATCCAGCGTTACCGCCCACCCCCGTGTTGTAGTCGCCTGTGGTGTTCCAGATCAGGGCATAAGTGCCGAAGGCGGAGTTCCAGACGCCGGTGGTGCTGAGTTCCATTGCGCTGGTTCCGTTGGCGGTGTTGAAGTTGCCCGTGGTGTTGGAGTAAAGCGCTTCGCTGCCCGTGGCGTTGTTGGCATAACCTGTCGTGTTGCTGATAAGCGACGCATAGCCGGCGGCCGTATTGCTGTTGCCGGTGGTGTTGTCTTCCAGCGCACCTGCCCCGACGCCGGTGTTCTCGCTTCCCGTTGTGCTGACCGACATTGCGGCCTCGCCCAGAGCCGTGTTCCAGTTGCCCGTGGTGTTGTCAGGAAACGTGTCGTAGCCGACAGCTACGTTCGAGCCGCCCGTCATGGTGGTGTTGCCGACTGCGTAGCCGAGGAATGCATTGCCCGTTGCGGTCGAGCCCAGAATAAACGGATCTCCGCCCAGGCTATAGCTGGTGGCGGCGTTGATGTTGCCATTGACGTCCAGCGTGGCTTGCGGCGAGGTGGTATCAATGCCGATCAGCCCCGCACTCTGGAAGATATTCGAGTTTCCGAGCGCGGTTGAACTGAGCCACAAGGGAACGTAATCCGCGATGCCCGGACCACTGCCCGGAGCGCCCGGACCACTGGTAATGATGGTCTGACTTCGCGCGTCGGCATTGTTTTTGTGGGTTGACGCCACGCTTTGCGCGTGGCTCCATGCACCGCTGGCCAGCAGCAGCGCCGAAATAATTACTCCGTGGACGTTTTTCATCAGATGCTCCTTAAGCGTTTTGCTTTAAAACAGCGCCGAAGCGCGTTATTTGTCCTGGTTGTTCGCCGCATTGTTCTGCGGTGGAAGTGTGGATTGTTCTGTCTGTGCCGGACCAGTCCTGCGCATGAGGACCGAAAGTGTCTCTCGCTCGATCGTTATCGTCATCCGCCGATGCCCCCTTTGTTCCATTCCGGCTTCGAAATCCGATGTGGTATCTTCTTGTTGCGCGGCCTGTGTTGCCTGCAGCGCCCTCGGGGGAAGAATCTTCATGCTTGCTCCTGGGATACTGGCGTCGCGTTCATTTGCTTGATCGCCACTAGAGCGCAACCGAGAATTGAAAGTCTTGAATCGGTCGGAAAACATTTCGGAAAATTTCAGAAAATATATGAAAGTCTCTTATGTCGTTGGCAAAAAATGACATATATCGATTCGACGAGTTTGAGCTGGACCCTACCAGCCGCACATTTTCGCGTCAGGGCGCGCCGATTCCGCTGTACCCCAAGGCTTTTGAGATTCTGATTTACCTGGCAGCCAACTCTGGCCGGGTTCTCACCAAGGAAGAAATCTTCCAGGCTGTCTGGCCGGAGTCGTTTGTGGAGGAGGGCAACCTTGCCCGGCAGGTCTCGTCTTTGCGCAGAGCGCTTGGGGACCGGGCAGATTGCATCGCGACTGTTCCAGGCCGCGGTTATCAGTTCACGGCCAGGGTCGAGGAGGCGGCATCGGCAGCATCGTCCGCAGCGACTTCCGAAGGTGGGACCGAAGACCTGCTGGTGCAGAGAGTGCGGGAACGCACTCAGGTGGTGATCGAGGAGTCGTTTCCTATTCCGGTTGCCACGCCGGCTCCTTCGCGGGCTTCTCTTTTTAGCCGAATCTCCCATCCTGCCGTCGCCTGGTCAGCACTGGGAGCGGTTCTGCTTGCCGGCGTCACAAGCTTTCTATGGGTGCGTTTCTCGAAGCCGCCTGAACTGCGCAAGGTGATGGTTGCCGATTTTATGAACCTCACTGGCGACCCGACCTACGACCTGACCATGAAGAACGCGCTTGAAGGTCAGATCGGGCAGACGCCCTGGATCCAACTCATGAGCGCGGGCGAGGTCAACACCTCACTGGCCGCAATGGAGAAGCCCCTCGACACTCCGCTGCTGGGAGATACCGCGCTTGAGGTTTGCAAGCGAACCGGCTATCAGGCCATGCTGCGGCCCAGGATCGAATCTTCTCCGGATAAGTTCGGTACCCGGATTTCCATGGACGTGGTCAACTGCGTCACGGGCGCTACCCTGGCGACGTACAAGTCCACAGCAGGCAGCAAAGATGAGCTATTGGGCACGCTTGACTCACTCTCCTTGCGTGCCCGCCGGAAACTGGGCGAGCCCAGCAAATCCATGGATGACTACCAGGTGCCGTTCTTCAATGCAACGACATCCTCATTCGACGCGCTGCTGGCCTATTACCAGGGGATGACACTGGGCCGAAAGGCAAAATTTCAGGAGGCTATCCCCTATTTTCAAAAGGCCGTGGAGATCGATCCTAAGTTCGCCTGGGCACATTCAGCACTCGCCATCACTTACTTCAATCTGGGTGATCGGCCCAAGGCTGCCGAATACGCTCAAAAGGCATTCGACCTTACCGGCAACGTGAGCGAGTACGAAAGAATTTACATCCGGTACACCTATTACCTGACGACTCTTCACGATCTGGATGCCACGGAGAAGGAAGTCCTGGAGTGGAAGGCGGTGTACCCGAACGACATGGCCGCCTGGGAAGCGCTGACGGATGTAGAGATTGAGCGAGGCAGCTTTCCGCAGGCAATCGAAGCGGGCGAACATGCGCTGAAGCTGGTGGTGGCGCGCGCGCCCTCAACCTATACAGTTCTTGCACGCGCGTACATGCGGGGCAATCGCTTCGGCGACGCCAAGCGCATCATCGCCGAAGCGGAGGCTCAGGGTTTCGATAGCCAGCCCTCGCATGAAATTCTTTTTGAACTTGCCGCCATTGACCATGACGCGCAGGGAATGCAGCACGAGGTCGATTGGAACAAGGGCAAGCCGGTGTTTTATGACATGCTCGGGAATCAGGGGATCGTTGCCGCGGATGAGGGCAGATACCGGCAGTTTGAGGACATCTACAAGTCCGCCATCCCTCAGGCTGCCAAGGAAGATGGCGCGGAAGTTGCCGATGGCATGTTGTGGGAAGAGGTCAGGATTGAAGCGGAGCTTGGCCGCGAGGCCAAGGCAAAGGAGCTCCTGCGGCAGGTAAAGGACCGGAGCGGAATTTATGGAGCTGTGATAGAAGCAAGTGCCGGAGATGAGTCCGCGGCGGAAGCCTATATCAAGAAGCCGGAGCTATATCCGCATGGCACATTGGAGCATTTCGTCTACCTCCCCGAGGTGAAAGCCATTCTGGTTCTGCGCCATCACGACCCAGCAGCGGCCGTTGCGGCGCTGGAACCTGCCGCGCCGTATGAGCTGGCGGCGCCTGAAGTGATTGAAGTTCGCGGTAACGCTTACCTCGCACTGAAGCAAGGGGAAAAGGCGGAAGCGGAGTTCAAAAAACTGATCGCCAATCCCGGCCTCGAAGACCCCGTGCATCCCTGGACGGTTCTTGCCCACCTGGGCCTGGCGCGCGCGTATGCTCTCTATGGCAACAAGTCAGCAAGCAAGAGCGAATATGAGAAGTTCTTCGCCCTGTGGAGAGATGCGGACTCCGATCTTCCGGTGCTGCAGCAGGCTCGCCGGGAATACGCACAGATCCATTGATGGGCGCTCAAGCTCTGCAGAATCCGATCTTGAATCAAGAGAGACAGCCAATCCGATCTCCGCGGCATTTTCACCTCTGCTCATTGAAGCTGCAGCGAACCTGCAATCAACCTGCCATTTGGCGGTTGTTTCTGGCTCCCATGGAAACTGGTCTCGACCCCATTTTGTGCTATGGCGGGCTTCGCGCAATGCGGTAGTATTGCTGCTAATTCCCGAACATTGAAAATGAAAAGCGTTATCAGGTTTTAGCGCGATTGGGGCTTGTCCGTGATGCTCAGGGTTCTGCGGGGAGTGGTTGTTTCTACTGCTGTATTGCTGGTTTCCAACCTTGGTCAGGCGCAGCAGACGGTTCAGGTTCTCGAGCATCATGTACGCCCCGCCGTGTCCAGCGGACGGGCAGTGCTGGCCGGGTCCCTTCCGGCGGAACGGCGGCTCAGCTTTTCTTTCGTGCTGCCATTGCGCAATCAGAGCGAACTGGACAGCCTGCTGGCGCGGCTCTATGACGCGTCGAGCGCTGACTATCGCCACTTTCTGAGCGTGGAGGAGTTCACAGCGCGATTCGGCCCCACGGCCGAGGACTACCGGGCGGTGGTCGAGTTTGCGCGGGCCAGCGGATTCAATGTTACCGGCAGTCCTGCGAACCGCCTGGTTGTGCCGGTGAGCGGCACAGTGGCGCAGATCGAGGAATCCTTTCATGTGCGGATGAACGTCTACCGGCATCCGACGGAAGATCGCACCTTCTTTTCGCCGGACCGTGAGCCGACTCTGAACCTGCGCGTGCCTGTGCGCCATATTACTGGGCTGAGCGACTACTCAAGGCCGCACCCTATGTTGGAGCGCGCGGTGCAGGGGCAGGAGATTGCCAACGTAACCGGCTCGGGGCCTGGCGGTTCGTATCTGGCCGGCGACATGCGCGCGGCCTACTACACGAGTACGCTGCCCGGCGGCGCCGCGGCGCTCACCGGCATCAATCAGACTGTAGGGCTTCTCGAGTTTGGCGGCTACGACATCAGCAATGTGGCGCTGTCGTTTGACGGAACGGCGACGTCGACTGCAAATGGAAGCAACTACGTGTTGTCGTATACGCCGGTTTCGGGTGGTGCGGCCTACAGCATCGCCGTGAACAATGTTCTTCTGGACGGCGCTGACGGTGGCCCGTATGGCGATGATGGAGAACAGGTGCTGGACATTGTCCAGGCCATTGGCATGGCTCCGGGGCTCAACCAGGTGCGCGTCTATATCGGGAACGCGGGCGGCGCAACAGACGACGCGAATATCTTCAATGCCATCGCAAGCGAAAACATTGCCAAGCAAGTGAGTTCCTCCTGGGCATGGATTCCGGATGATCCGGCCACGGACGATGTGTTCTTCGAAGAGTTTGCCGCGCAGGGGCAGACGGTGTTTGTTGCTTCGGGAGACTATGGGGCCTTCGATGTGTCCATCAGCCCATACTTCTACCCTGCCGAAGACACCTACGTGACGTCAGTTGGAGCCACTCATCTTGAAACCAGTGGAGCGGGCGGGACCTGGGAGTCGGAAGCTGCGTGGAACTCGGGATTTTATGGCAGCGGCGGCGGCGTTAGTCCCGATGGCATCACGATTCCAAGCTGGCAGACGGGAGTGGCCAACACCGCCAATGGTGGATCGACGACCCTGCGCAACGAGCCGGACGTGGCCATGGAAGGGGACTTCGACAACTACAATTGCACGGTGGGTTATGGCTGCGAAGGCGGCTGGGCGGGCACCAGCTTTGCCGCGCCGCGCTGGGCGGGCTTCATGGCCCTTGCAAACCAACAGGCGCAGGAGGCCGGCACCGCGCCGGCGGGGGGCCTGGGCGCCATCAATTCCGCGCTGTATTCCATTGGACAAGGTTCAAATTACTCGAACGATCTGCACGATATATCCAGCGGAAACAACGATACGGACAACCAGCCGGTGTGGTTCAGCGCTGTTTCCGGATACGACCTGGTGACGGGCTGGGGCAGCCCGACAGGCCAGGATCTGATCAACGACCTGGCGGGTCCGCAGGTGCCGGGATTCTGGCTTCAGTCTTCCGGGGCGGTGACGGTCAATCCAGGAGCATCCGGTTCGGCCACCATTACGGTGAACGATGCGGGAGGTTTCAACGGTGGTGTCCACCTTGCCGTGACGGCGGGGTTGCCCACCGGCGTTACAGCGTCGTGGGGTACCAATCCGACGACAGGAACAAGTGTGCTGACGCTTGCGGCGAGCAGTTCCGCGCCGAACGCCAGTGCGACATTGACCATTACCGGAACGTCGGGCGACATCACTGAGACCACGACGCAGGCTGTGATTGTCCATGGGCCGAGCTTCGCGCTTTCGGCCAACCCATCCGGCGTATCGGTCAACCAGAGTTCTTCGATTACCACCTCGATTACTGTGACCCCGCAATATGGATTTACCGGGAGCGTCACGTTGGCGGCGTCGGGGTTGCCGAGCGGTGTGACGGCGACGTGGGGCACAAACCCGACCAGCGGCAGCAGCGTATTGACGCTGACGGCGAGCAGCAGCGCCGCGTACTTTTCCGGCCCGGTCACAATCACCGGCACCTCCGGCAGCTTGACGGCCACCACGGTTGTCACCCTGACGGTGCAGGTTCCTGCATTCACGATCGCGACGCAAAGCAATATCGATATTGGCCAAGGCGCCAGCAGCACGGCATACGTTTACGTGAACGGCGAATATGGCTTCAACGGGAATGTGAGTCTTTCTGTCACGGGATTGCCGAACGGGGTGACGGCATCGTGGACGCAGAATCCGACCACCTCGACCAGCGGGTTGACGTTCGCGGCAAGCACTACCGCGGCTATCGGGACGAGCACCCTGACGATCACTGGGACCTCGGGGACTATAAGCGCAACCACGACCCTCACGCTGGGAGTTTTTGCTCAGAGTTTCACGGTCTCGGCTCCGAGCCTGACACTCGGACTAGGCGCCGTTACCACCACAACATGTCGGTGACCGGCTTGCCCAGCGGAGTGACGGCATCGTGGAGCCCGAACCCGACGGTGGGAAATGCGACGCTGAAGCTAACGGCAAACAGCACAGCCGCCGTGGGTACTTCGACATTGACGATTACGGGCACATCGGGCGCGCTGAGCGCCACAACCACACTGAGCTTGACTGTAGCTGCGCCCAGTTTCACGGTGTCGGCGAATAATTTTTTGCTCGCCCAGGGAACTACCGGCGTAACCAATGTCTATGCCTCGCCGGTCAATGGATTCAGCGGCAATGTCACGTTTTCCCTGGCAGGGTTGCCCAAAGGCGTAACGGCTTCGTTCTCGCCGAATCCTAAACGGGAACGAGTTTGCTGACGCTGGTCGCGAGCGGCACTGCGGCCATTGGAACGTTTCCTTTGACCCTGACCGGGACATCGGGAACGCTAAGCGCGGCGACCACGATGACTTTAACCGTGGGCGCATTCGGATTCACGTTGGGTTCAGGCGGCAATTTGACCGTCACGCAGGGCACAAGCAATACCGCGTATGTTTTCGAGAGTCCGCAACTCGGATTCAGCGGCAATGTGACCTTATCCATATCGGGCCTGCCCAGAGGCGTCACGGCCTCTTTCAATCCAGTTACGGTGAGCGAGTACGGAAGCAGCACGGTGACGTTGACTGCCACCAGCGCGGCCGCGGCAACCTGACCGCGTCCACGCTCATTCCCGTTGGAGTGTATACGCCTAGTTTCAGCATGTCTGCGGGCAGCGCGACCATTGGCCAGGGAAGCAATGGAACTACCTGGGTTAATGTGTATCCGCAGAACGGATTCAGCGGCAACGTCAGGCTTTCCGTTGCCGGGCTGCCCAGCGGCGTAACTGCATCGTTCTCGCCCAACCCGAACACCGGATACAGCACAATTACGTTTACCTCAACGGCAACGTCGAGCCTAGGACAATATAACGTAACCATCACGGGGACATCCGGCACGCAAACGGTGAGCACTTTGAGCACCCTTTCGATTTACCCAGTAAGTTTCACGCTCTCCGATTGGCAAAACGTTCTCGCGACTGATCAAGGCACTTCGATTACATCGGCCATCAATGTAGAGCCGGCATATGGGTTCAATGGCAGCGTGAGCTTTGCCGCGTCGGGCCTTCCCGCGGGTGTCACGGCTTCTTTCGGACCCAATCCAACAACGACGGACGGAACGGTGCTGACGTTGACGGCGAGCAGCACGGCGACTCCCGGCTTTTCAATCGTGACCATTACCGGCACTTCGGGAGCACTGTCGGCAACCACCACTGTCAGTCTCCAGATCTACGCGCCGGGTTTCCTGCTCCAGGAAGCTCCCAATGAAGTAACTGTCTCTCAAGGAGCGACCGGCGAATCGACGGTGGCGGTGATTCCGCAATATGGATTCGTGGGCAACGTGAGCCTGGCTGTGAGCGGATTGCCGAGCGGGGTAAGTGGTTCCTGGAGCGCAAACCCGACCAGCGGAAGCAGCGTGTTGACACTGACGGCCAGCAGTTCTGCCAGCTTGGGCACGGCGACCGCAACCGTCACCGGCACCTCTGGAGCACTGAGCGGAACAGTGCCCCTGGTGGTGACAGTGAAAGCGCCAGAACAGCCCACGGCAACGTCGCTGGCGGTGACTGCCGGCGGAAACGCGGTTACGTCGGTGGCAGCGGGAACGCCGGTGACCCTGACTGCATCTGTATTGAACGGAACGGCCGCAGTGACGAGCGGGCAGGTTCTGTTTTGCGATGCGACGGCGCCGCGGTGCGAGGACATTCACATCCTCGGCGCGGCTCAGTTGACCGCAGCGGGAACGGCGACTCTGAAATTCATACCCGGAATCGGCAGCCACAGCTACAAGGCCTTTTTCACCGGCACGGGCCACGGCTCCCGGCCATCGGCGGCGCGGTGAGGTCCAACGGCGAAGCACGCAGTACCAGGGCGCTGTCGGGCTTCCGTGGCTCGTTCGGCGGTGTGTTGTGAGGTAGACACCATCCCTAAGCCT
>Ga0302326_10011761_pt1 | contig 18789 bp, 11 predicted proteins | sample Palsa_T0_3_FD_202264 | JGI IMG/M metagenome (GOLD analysis project Ga0302326, IMG submission 202264) | Peat permafrost microbial communities from Stordalen Mire near Abisko, Sweden - Palsa_T0_3 | ecosystem: Environmental > Terrestrial > Soil > Palsa > Peat permafrost | place: Sweden: Abisko...
GCCTCCGCGCGGATGGCTGGAACGATGGGCGCGCGCCGTTCTGCAGGCTGGCAATACTCCGTTGACCCTCGAAGAAATTTTGCGTCTCCACAGTGTACTTATTGAAGATAGGCGCTTCGTGGGCCAGGGCCTGCGCCCTGAAGGCGTTTTTCTTGGTCAACGCGATGACCAGGGAGATCCCCTGCCTGAGTTCATCGGTGCGAGGGCGAAGGATCTGGATGGACTGATGGCCGGGATGATCGAGGCCAACAACAGGATGAAAGAGGATGGAATCGATCCGATCATCCAAGCTGCCGTGGCCGCGTTTGGCTTCGTCTACATTCATCCATTTCAAGACGGCAACGGCAGATTGCATCGTTGCCTGATCCATCATGTTCTGGCTGAACGAAGATTCACTCCGCCAGGGATGGTATTCCCTGTGTCGTCGGTCATGCTTGCGCGCATTGATGCCTACCGGGATACTCTGCGGGCACACTCAGGACCGCTGATGAGTTGCATCGAGTGGCATCCTACGCCGGAAAGAAACGTCAAGGTAGAGAACGAAACAGGCGATTTGTACCGTTATTTCGATTGCACGGACAACGCGGAGTTCTTGTATGGTTGCGTCGCGCAGACCATCGATCATGACCTGCTGCAGGAGATTGATTATCTGAAGCGGCGCGACGAGGCGATGCAGCGCATGATGGAGACCGTTGAGATGCCGGACAGGTTGGCGGAGAACCTTCTGACATACATTCGGAAGAACAACGGCGCGCTTGGAAAAAAGCGAAGAGAGAATGAATTTTCCGCGTTGACGGATACGGAAGTGGCCGCTCTGGAGGCAATTGTGCGCGAAGTATTCGAAGAGGAGTAACTTCGGCCCGATTGACACAGCCTTGTAAAAGAGTCGACAATTCGAAACCAGGATGTCTATGAAAATCCGTTCCGCCGCTTTTGCCCTCCTCCTTTTCGCCACGCCCGCGTTTACCCAGAAAACCACCAAGGCCAAGCCCGCCCCGAGCGCGACGCCCGCGCCGCAGAAAATCGACGAAGAGTACACCAAGCTCATCAAAGAGTATTTGAACGATTCGCGCATCACCACTGAACTCGTAGACCACATGCCCGCGTCGGACACCGTGCCTTCGCCGCTCAAGTTCCTCGGAAGAATCCCCGGAAAGCCCGATGAACTTACGTATGCGAAAGACATCTACCGCTACTATGAGGCGCTTGCCAAGGCGTCGCCGCGCGCTAAGTTCTGGAAGGTCGGTACGACCGAAGAAGGCCGCGATCAGGTCGTGCTCGCTATTGCGGATGAAGCCACGATCAAGGATCTGGATAAATACAAGGCTCAGCTTGCTGCGTTGAACGATCCGCGCAAGACCACCGAGGAACAGGCTCGGGAGATTATTCACAAGACCGGCAAGCCGCTCTATTGGGCGAACAGCGGTATCCACTCGCCTGAAACGGGTGGGCCGGAAATGCTGATTGAGTTGGCTTATCGGCTGATTATCGAAGAGACGCCCTTCATCCAGGCGATTCGCAACAACAACATTACTTTCATTACGCCGGTGATTGAGGTCGATGGCCGCGAGAAGGAAGTGGATACCTGGTACTACGGCAAGGAGACGGGCAAACAACGTCCGCCACTCATGTATTGGGGCAAGTACGTGCAGCACGATAACAATCGCGACGGCATGGGCCAGTATCTGAAGATCACCCAGAACATGATGAAGGGCATTCTGGAGTGGCATCCGACAATTTTCCACGATCTGCATGAGGCGCAGTCCTACCTTTATGTTTCGACCGGCACCGGTCCTTATAACGAGTCGCTGGATTCGATTGCGATCGACGAATGGTGGCTGCTCGGCGAAACCGAAGTGATGGAGATGGCCAAGCGCGGCGTGCCTGGCGTCTTCACTTACGGCTTCTACGATGGTTGGGTGCCGAACTATCTGTTCTGGATGGCGCTGACGCATAACTCGTTTGGCCGCTTCTATGAAGTGCAGAGCTATGGCCCCGCGGTGCAGGAGCGCTTGCAACTTGCCCCGACCGCGACCAGTCGCGAATGGTTCCGTCCGAACCCGCCGCTTCCGACCATTAAGTGGGGACCGCGCAACAACACCAACATTCAGGAATCCGCGCTGCTCATCGCGATGCATAAGGTCGCGACAGAGAAGGAACTGTACCTGGAGAACTATTGGCTGAAGAACAAGCGGCAGGTCGATAAGGGAACCAATGGCCCGACCTTTGCCTGGGTAATGCCGGTTGGACAGCACTCCAAGCAGAACGTTGCGGATACTGTAAATGATCTGCGCACGCAGGGTCTCGAAGTGCATCGCGCCAACTCGGACTTCCAAGCGGGCAATCTGAGCATCAAGGCTGGCGACTATATTGTGCGCGCAGATCAGCCCTATCGGACGCTCGCCGATATGTACTTCGCGGTGCAGAATTATCCTACGGCGAACCCGCGTCCTTATGACGATACGGGCTGGACGATGCAGTATCTGCGCAATGTCAAGCTCCAACTGGCGACCGACAAATCCATTCTCAGCGCGCCGATGACGCTGTTGACGGCGAATACGAAAGCGGCGGGCGGCGTGGATGGCTCCGGCTCTACGTTGGTAATCGAACACACGACCGACAACGTATTGATGGGCTTCCGCTTCAAGAATGCAAGCGTGAAGATGCAAGCGGCTGAAGCGGATTTCGAAGCGGGCGGACACAAGTTCAAGGCTGGTGCGTTCATTATTCCGAATGCGGACCGCGCTACTTTGGAACCGCAGCTGAAGAACTTGGGCATTGCGGCGGTGGCTGTCGCGGCCGCGCCCACCGTTAAGATGCACGACTTGGATGTGCCGCGGATCGGTTACATTCACTCGTGGTCGCGCACGCAGGATGAAGGCTGGACGCGCGCCGCGCTCGACTACTACGGCGTTCCTTATACCTACTTCGCCGACAAGACCGTAAAGGACACCGATCTGCGCGCTAAGTACGACGTGATCATCTATCCGCACGTTGGCGGCACTCCGCAATCGCAGGTGGCTGGCATCCCGATGACGGGCGATCCGATTCCTTACAAGAAGACCACGCTGACGCCGAATTTGGGCGCCAACGATTCCGCTGACGATATCCGCGGTGGTCTTGGCATTGAAGGTCTGGCGGCGTTACATAAGTTCGTTGAAGCGGGCGGAACGTTGATCGCCGATGGTTCAACCAGCGCGATGCTGGCGGACTACGGCATCGCTGCGGGTGTGACGTTGGAGCATCCGGCGAGCCTGTTCGCGCGTGGATCGATTCTGCGCGGCGTGATCAGCGATTCGAAGAGTCCGATCATGTATGGCTTCGACCAGAAGGATATTCCGGTTTACTTCAATCAGGAACCGGTGCTGGCGGTCGCGGCTGGGGGCGCTTTTGGCGGATTCGGTGGAGGCGGCGGTGGCCGTGGAGCAGGTTCGGCTGAGGGCCAGAACGTAACTCCGATGGCGGTGCCGATTCACGTTTCTCCGCTTGATCCGGCCGATGCTACGGAAGCCGCAGTTGGCGGTGGACGAGGCGCGGGTGGACGTGGCGGCGGACGTGGCGCGGGTGGACGCGGAGGTGGTGGACGCGGTGGAGCGGCTGCCGCGGATGCTCCTCGGGCACGCGTTGTGATGCAGTTCCCGACGAACGCAAACGACATGCTGCTCTCCGGTACGCTGGGCGGCGGCGACACAATTTCGGGCCGTGCGTTGGCGGTGGACGTCCCGGTTGGCAAAGGCCACATCGTGATGTTTGCGCTGCGTCCGTTCTGGCGGTGGCAGACGCAGGGAACTTACTTCCTGGCGTTCAACGCGATCCTTAACTGGAACGATCTCGATGCCGGGAAGGGCGCTGCACCAGCGGCAGGCGATGTAACGACCGGCACTTTGCAACGCGAGCGGTAATTCGATTACAACGGGCTAGCTGGTTTCGCCGTCTCTTATTGGGGAGGCGAAACCATGCTAGCCAGACTTTCTTGCGTGGCTCTAGTTGTGGCGCAGGCGGCTGAGTTTGAAGTGGCGTCGGTACGTGTGCATCAAACTCCGCTTCACACTATCGCGGGGTATAAGAGTTCCGGGCCGAGAGTTACGCTTGAAGGTTACAACGTAGGGCTGCTGGTGATGGAGGCTTACCATCTCAAGGGCCAGTGGCAGATGTCGCTCGTGGACTTTCCAGGGCGCAATGAACACCTGGACGTCTACTACGACATCGTGGCCCAGGCTTCGGATGGTGCCGGGCACTCGCGAGATGAGTTCCGCGCGATGCTGCGTGGGTTGTTGGCTGAACGGTTCAAATTAGCTGTCCATCGCGAGATGAAGCAGATGCCGGTTTATGCGCTGACGGTAGGTGCGCGGAGGCCGAGGTTCAAGGAGAGCGTGGGTGAGGGGGAATGCTCGGTCAACGTTGGTGTGGTGACTGGCGGACAGAGCTATGCGTTTTCGCGGTGTGGGATCGACAGAGTGGTAGAGATGATGGGCGGTGGTCTGGTGGATCGGCCCGTGGTGGATCAGACGGGGTTAACGGGCCAATACGACCTCCGGTTTGTAACGGCTCTTCCCAATATGCGGCGCGCCGAGGAACTTACGGATATTAGTCCGTTTGCCGCAATGCAGGATCTGGGGCTGAAGCTGCAGGCGACCACTGCGCCGATGGAGATTGTGGTTGTTGAACGGTTCGAGCGGCCCAGTGCAAACTAACTAATCGCCTCGTTTTGCGATTTCGGGCCGCGCGTAGGCAGTGGACGTTCAGGTTGGCAAAGGCCATATCGTGATGTTTGCGCTACGCCAGTTCTGGCGCTGGCAGACGCAGGGAACTTACTTCCTGGCGTTCAACGCAATTCTGAACTTTACAACGGGCTACCTGGGGCGGAATTTTGCTGGTGTCGATACACTGGGAGTTCAACATGCTCTGTGCGGGAATTGTAGGTCTGCCGAACGTAGGCAAAAGTACTCTCTTTAATGCGGTAACGCAAACGCGAAAGGCGATGGCGGCCAACTACCGTTTTTGCACCATCGAACCGAATCAGGGAATCGTCACCGTTCCCGATGAGCGTCTCGAAGTCCTCTCGAAAATCAGCAAGTCGCAAAAGATCATCCCTTCTGTCTTTGAATTCGTCGACATCGCCGGACTCGTGAAAGGAGCCAGCACCGGCGAAGGCCTGGGCAACCAATTCCTCGGACACATCCGCGAAGTCGACGCCATCGTCCAAGTTGTTCGCTGTTTCGAAAACTCCGACATCGAACACGTGATGGATTCCGTCGATCCCATCCGCGACATCGAAATCGTGAACACAGAACTGATCCTGGCCGATCTCGATAGCATACAAAAACGCCGCGCAAAGCAGCAAAAGGCGGCCAAAGGCGGCGACAAGAAGGCACACGCGGAGCTCGATCTCATCGATCGCCTGGAACCGCATCTCAGCAGCGGCCAGTTCGCGTTCGGATTGGAAACGTCGCCCGAAGAAGCGGGCATCATGAAGGGACTCTTCCTTCTCACAGCCAAGCCTACGCTCTTCGCCTGCAACGTAGCTGAAGAAGAATTAGGCAACCCCGATTCAAATCCCTGGGTCGCGAAGGTCCGCGATTACGTCGGTCATCACCACGGCACCAGGGCTGTAGTCGTCTCAGCCGAAATCGAATCCGAGCTCTGCACGCTTCCGCCAGATGAACAGGCCGAATACCTGGCCGGCTTGGGCGTAGAGCAATCCGGCTCTGGTACGTTGATCCGCGAAGCCTACTATCTGCTCGGCCTTCGCACCTACCTCACCACCGGCGAGAAGGAAACCCGCGCCTGGACGATCCACGCCGGAGACAAAGCGCCCGTGGCGGCCGGCGTAATCCATTCCGATTTCGAGAAGAGCTTCATCTCCGCGGAACTCGTTGCTTACGACGATCTCGTAGCCTGCGGCAGCTTTGCCAGAGCCCGCGAGCTAGGCAAACTACGCACCGAAGGCAAGGAATACGTCATGCAAGACGGTGACGTAGTCGAGTTCAAGACCTTCTTATAAGCCCCCGCAATATCTTTCAACGCAAGAAGATATCTGTGGGTGAAAATTAGGGACACTCAGAATGTCAGGAAGCAGCGACGACCCTCGTAAGGCTCTCGCGCAGCACAGCGAGAGGCATTACAACAATGGCGAAGCAACCTCGCATGGCGGTGCCTGGCCGACGCAGTTGCCGTAGTTCTCTCGTTCGCCAATCGGGGCTCGATTTGGAACGCTGCGCTGTTAGGTTTCCTGTGGGCTTCTCTTCGTAATCCCGGCGATGCGTCTTCCTTAGTGTCAGAAAATCTCGGCTTGGGGGTGGAATCGCTGGCTAGAATCTGCATCGTCCTAACCGTAATCACCTCAACGGCCGACGTTGATTATCGAAAACCTGAGTTCCAAAAACCCGGAGTCGGAGTATGGACCGAAACCCCGCAATCATACTATGAAGTTAAAAAGGCATTTGAGGATCTTGGGATTAAGTCGGAAATAGTCGTGAGAACTACGTTCCCCGAACATGTGCTTGGCATATATTTCGGAAGTGGGACAGCCAAGTAACCAATAGAGCATCTCTTGCCTGCCCGCAAGGAACTATCCGGTGGCCGTTCTTACCTATCCTGATGGCAAAGCGACTAAGCCGATTGATCTCCAGTCTCCTTCTTGACCTCCTCAAACGCCCGCACCGCAAATTCCAGATCGTCCCGCGAGTGTCCCGCCGACACCTGCACGCGGATCCGCGCCTTGCCTTGCGGCACTACTGGATACGTAAACCCAATCACATACACGCCTTTCGCGAGCAACGCGTCAGCCATCCGGACAGCCAGCGGAGCATCCCCCAGCATCACCGGCACAATTGGATGCTCACCCGGCAAAATCGAAAAGCCGAGCTTGCCCATCTCCTCGCGGAAGAACCGCGTATTCTCGAACAGCTTATCCCGTAGCGCCGAACTCTCCGTCAACAGCTCCAGCACCTTCACGGAAGCCGCGACAATCGGCGGCGCAATGGTATTGGAAAAAAGATAAGGACGGGACCTCTGCCGCAACAGTCCGATGATCTCCTTCCGCCCGCTCGTATACCCGCCGCTAGCCCCGCCCAGCGCCTTGCCCAACGTCCCCGTGATCACGTCGACGCGCCCCATCACATCCGCATGCTCATGCGTGCCACGCCCCGTCTTGCCCATGAAGCCCACAGCGTGCGAATCGTCCACCATCACCAACGCGCAGTGCTGGTCCGCCAGATCGCAAATCTCCCGCAGCTTGGCAACATACCCGTCCATCGAAAACACGCCGTCCGTGGCGATCAGCTTGTAGCGGCTCCCCGAAGCCTCTGTCAACTTCGCCTCAAGATCCCCCATATCGCCGTTGCGATACCGAAACCGCGCCGCCTTGCAAAGCCGAATGCCGTCGATGATGCTGGCATGATTCAGTTCATCCGAAATCACGGCATCTTCCGCTTCGAGCAGCGTTTCAAACAACCCGCCGTTCGCGTCGAAACACGAACCGTAGAGGATCGTGTCCTCGGTCCCTAAGAACGAGCTCAACCGCTCTTCCAGCTCTTTATGAATCGATTGCGTGCCGCAAATAAACCGCACGCTCGCCATCCCATAGCCCCATTGATCGAGCGCCCGATGCGCGGCCTCCAGGACGGCCGGATGATTCGCCAGCCCCAGGTAATTATTCGCGCACATGTTCAGTACTTCCGCGCCGCCCGCTGTCACTTCAGCCTGCTGCGGACCTTCGATCACACGCTCCCGTTTAAACAGCCCGGCCTGCTCAATCCCGCCCAGCTTCTCCGTTACAAACCCCTGATAAGTTCCGTACATACCTAACACTCCACTATGTTCAATGCGAGCCCCGCGAGCGACGTCTCCTTATACCTTGACTGCATATCCAGCCCCGTCTGATACATCGTCTTGATCACTTGATCGAGCGACAGTTTATGCCCACCGCTCTCACGCATCGCCATGCGGCAGGCATTCACCGCTTTCACCGCGCCAAACGCATTCCGCTCGATACAAGGAATCTGCACCAGCCCGCCAATCGGATCGCACGTCATGCCCAGGTGATGCTCCATCCCGATCTCGGCCGCATGCTCCGCCTCTTCATTCGTCCCACCCAGCGCGGCCACTAACCCTGCCGCAGCCATGGAACAAGCCACGCCCACCTCACCCTGACAACCCACCTCGGCGCCCGATATCGACGCGTTCTCCTTATACAAAATCCCCACTGCACCCGCTGTTAAGAAGAACCGCAAGATGCCCTCCTCGTCCGCCCCTGGCAGAAACTGCTCATAGTAGCGAATCACCGCCGGCACCAGCCCGGCTGCCCCATTTGTGGGAGCCGTAACTACGCGCCCGCCCGCGGCATTCTCTTCATTGACGGCCATCGCGTAGGCGTTCAAGTAATCGAGGCCGGACATCGGGTCACCTCCGCCGCTTGCCCGCACCTTCTCATACATCCGAAACGCACGGCGCCGTACTTTGAGCCCACCGGGGAGGATGCCTTGCGTCGCAAGGCCCCGTTCGATGCTCTCCTTCATCACATCCCAAATCCGAAACACGCCCTCACGCACCGCCTGCTCGCTGCGAAGCGACGACTCGTTCGTCATCATAATTTCAGATATCGGGATCTGATACTCCAATAACTGTTCCGCGCTCGTGAAAGGATACGGAACATCGTAGTGCCGTTGCGCCGCCGCGGATTCGCCCGCGCGCACAATAAACCCGCCGCCCACCGAATAAAACACCTGGCTCATCAGTAACGCCCCATCCGCGCCGAATGCCGAAAACTTCATCCCATTCGAATGCTCCGGCAGCAACTGGTCGCGATGAAACAACAACTCATACTCAAACGGCAAGCGATCAGGCGAAGCCACGCAATCCACCGGCACGCTCTCCGGCGCTTCCCCCATTAATCCCAACAGCACCGCGCGATCCGTCCCGTGTCCGATCCCCGTCAGTGCGAGCGACCCGTACAACTCCGCGCGCACTTTCTTCACAACACCCAGATCGAGGCTCTTCAAAAACGCAAGCGCCGCGCGCATCGGGCCTACCGTGTGCGAACTGGAAGGCCCGATCCCGATCTTGAACAGATCGAAAATACTCGTTTTCATGAAGCGTCGGTCGCCAGCCGGATCGCATCTTCGATCTCGTAAATCTTATCGTCGAGATTCTTCGTCTCCTTGCCGGCCGCCTTCGCAACATCCAGCTTCTTATTCGCCAGCGCCAGCTTCTTCTGCAGTTCCACCACCTTCGGATCCGCCTTCTTCACCGGCTCCACCACCTTTGGAGCCGCTTTCTTGACCGAGCCCTTTGCAGCCGCCTTATACCGAAACGCCGTAATCTGCGCGGGCGGCTTCAGGCTCGCGCCGAAATCCGTGTGATACTCCTGTGCAATCTGCGCGGCCTCCACCAGCAAATCGCGAAACCGCGTCTCCATTGCGTGCTTCGCCTGCGACCGCAAGCTGGCCCCTTGCTGCTTCCACTTCTGATATTCCGAGATAGCGTGATCCATTTCCGTCATTCTAGTCCTTCATTCTCAGCGAGACCGAAAACGCTGCGCCAGTGCGGCCAGCTTGTCGTCCATCGTAGGCTGCGGCTTGGGCTCGCGCGGCGGCGGACCGGCATTCTTGATCTTCGGTAGATCGCTCGCCATCAGCGCCTTGATCGAAAGCGCAATCCGCTTTGCCTTTGCGTCCGCTGCCAGCACCTTCACCTTCACGATCTGCCCCACTTTCACCGCATCGTTCGGATCTTTGATGAACCGGTTCGAAAGCTCGCTCACATGCACCAAACCGTCCTGATGCACACCCACATCCACGAACGCCCCGAAGTTCGTCACGTTCGTAACGGTGCCCTCAAGAATCATGCCCGGCTGAAGATCGCTGATCTCGCGCAGATCGGCGCGGAAATGCGGCGCAACGAACTGTTCACGTGGATCGCGACCCGGCTTCTTCAACTCTTCCACGATGTCCCGCAGCGTAAACTCTCCGGCCTCCGCCTTGACGGATTCAATCAGCCCCGGCCGCGTCACCAACTCCTCAACCTTCACATGCAACGAAGCCGCAATTTTCTCCACCAGCGGATAGCTCTCCGGATGCACCGCCGTCATATCGAGCGGATTATCGCCCCCGCGAATCCGCAAGAATCCCGCGGCTTGCTCGAACGTCTTTGGCCCGAACCCCGGCACCGCCATCAACTGGACTCGCGAACGAAAGCGCCCATGCTCGTTCCGAAATTCCACGATCTTCAGAGCGGTCCGCTCCGTCACGCCTGCCACATGCTTCAACAGCGCGAACGAAGCCGTATTCAAATCCACGCCCACGCGGTTCACGCAAAGCTCAACCGTACCGCCCAGCGCTTCATTCAACTTGCGCTGATCCACATCATGCTGATACTGCCCCACGCCGATCGACTTCGGATCGATCTTCACCAACTCCGCCAGCGGATCCTGCAATCGTCGCGCAATCGATATCGCTCCTCGCACCGTCAGATCCAGATCCGGAAACTCCTTCCGCGCAATCTCCGACGCCGAATAAATCGACGCGCCCGATTCGCTGACCACCACGCTGAACACGTCGGCCAGCTTCGCTTCCCGCAGCATATCCTGCACAAAGCCCGAAGCCTCCCGCGACCCCGTACCGTTCCCGATCGCGATCGCCCGCACATTGTGTTTGCGGATCAGCCCCAGCAGCGTTTTCGCCGCGCCCGCAGTATCGTTCTTCGGTTCCAGCGGATAAATCACGCTATGATCCAGGAACTTCCCGGTATCGTCCACCACCGCGATCTTGCACCCGGTCCGCAAGCCCGGATCCACCGCCAGCACGCCGATCATGCCCGCAGGCGGCGATAGCAGCAAATTCCGCAGATTCTCGCGGAACACGCGGATCGCCTCCGTATCCGCCCGATCCTTCAACTCCAATCGCACATCCGTTTGGATCGACGTATTCAGCAGCCGTTTCCAACAATCCTCCGCCGCCTTCTCCAAATGCGGCACCCAATCGCCGGCCACTCGAATCACCCGATTCTTCAAATAAGCGACGGGCTTTGCAGGATCAAGCTCGATCTGGAAATACAGAATGTTCTCGTTCGACCCCCGCCGGATCGCCAGCATACGGTGCGAAGGAATCTTCGACGCCAGTTCGCTGTAATCCAGATACATCTTGAACTTGCCTTCAGGGTCGCTGGCGCCTTCCACGGCCTTGCTCACCACCATCCCCTCGTTCATCATCATTTGCCGCAGATGCTTGCGAAAATCCGCCGTCTCGCTGATCTGTTCCGCGATGATATGCCGCGCGCCCTCCAGCGCCTCTTCCGCCGACGCAACGCCATTCTCGTCACTCACGAAGGAAATCGCATAAACATCCAGCGCCACGGCCCCCGGTTCCTGCTTCCAAAGATATTCGGCCAGCGGCTCCAGCCCCTTTTCCCGCGCAATTGTCGCCTTTGTGCGCCGTTTCGGTTTGTAAGGAAGGTACAAATCTTCCAATTCATTCCGGTCCAGAACCGCCTCGATTTTGGCCTTCAATTCGGGCGTCAACTTGCCCAATTCCTCAATCGTGTTCAGCACCGTGGCACGCCGGTCCTCGAGCTCGCGGAAATACGCCAGCTTCTCCTCAATTGCCGCAATCGCGACCTCATCGAGATTGCCCGTCGCCTCTTTCCGGTAGCGGGCAATGAAAGGAACCGTACCGCCTTCATCCAATAATTGGATCGTGGCGATCAAACTCTTGAGCGGGATATTGAGCAGGCTCGCGATGTGAATCAAAATGGGGGTAGCAAGAAGTGGGGTCTGCTGCGGCATTCAGGGTGAATTCCCATCATAACGAGTCGCCCTTTGTTAACCTATTACGCAATTTTCCAGTGCAACTTCCTGCTCGGGAATGGGATTATTAAGGGTTACCTTACTGCGCCAAGCTCGCGCACCAATCGCTTGTTACTTCAGGGTTCCGGCGTTCCATGGCTCAAAAGTCTTATCGACGTTCTCCTCAACGGCCGAAGGCCCAAGCTGTCGCCGTCGCCGACCCCCCGGCTGCGAACAACTTCAAACTCTATGCCCTGGCATGCCTCGCCGCCTTTTTCGCGGCGTTCCAGGTCTACGCCCCCGCCCTGCACGGCCAGTTCGTTTTCGACGACCTCTTCCTCCTGTACACCAATCCCCACGCAGCCTCTCTCTCGCTCGCACAGTGGTGCGGCCTGCGGCCCGTTCTTGGACTGAGCTTCTGGGCCAACTTCCAGGCCGCCGGACTCGATACCTTCCCCTATCACGTTGTGAACGTCCTGCTACACTGCCTCTCGACTATCCTCCTGTTCCTCATCGTTCGCAAAATACTCGAAATGGCTGGTACGGAAGGTCTTCTCGCTGATATCCTTTCGGGCTTCTCGGCGGCGATCTTCCTACTGCATCCCATCCAAACCGAAGCCGTCGCCTATATAGCGAGCCGCTCGGAAACTCTCAGCGTACTGTTCATATTCGCGGCGTTCTACGTCTTCCTGCGCCGGCGCTCCCGGGAAATCAACTGGGCCGAATCAGCCGCAGTCCTGTTCCTGTTCGCCTGCGCGGCCGGGACGAAGGAACACGCCGTCGCTCTTCCCGCCGTGTTCCTTCTGACAGACTACTTTTGGAACCCCGGCTTCACAGTCAGCGGCATCCGCGCCAATTGGCGGCTCTATGTCCCCACCGCTTTCGTAGGCACTGCGGCCGTGATCTTCGTTTGGAGTTACGTCTCGCGCGATGCCACCATTGGTTTCCACATCGGCGGCCTGACTTGGTATCAGTACTTCTTCACGCAATCCCGCGCTCTGTTCGGATACATCTGGTACTTCCTGGTTCCAATCGGCTTGAACGTCGACCACGAATTCGCGGCATCCCGCACCATTACCGACCACGGCGCAATCATCGCCATGCTCTGTCTGGCTGCTCTCGTGGCTGCGGCCATATACTTTCGCCGCCGCTTCCCTTTAGCTTGCTACGGATTCTTCGTCTTCCTGGTCCTCATTGCGCCGACCTCTTCCGTGGTTCCGATTCGCGACGTCTTTGTGGAGCGCCGCCTGTACCTACCATTCATCGGTCTGATGCTGATCGCTCTCGAACCGCTCCGCCGCCTGCGGATGCCGCCGAAAACGATTGCCATCTTACTGGCGTGCCTATGTGTGGTTCCCGCGTTTCTCACCTGGCGCCGTACGGCCGTGTGGACCAGTTCCACCCGTTTGTGGGAAGACAGTGTCCAAACGGCGCCAAACAAGCCAAGGCCCCACATCGGTTTAGGCAACGCCTATATGCACGAACAACGCTGCCATGAAGCGGCCAAGGAATATGAAGCTGCCTACGCCCTGACTAGCCCCGATTTCACGCTGAAGTACAACTTGGCCGCCGCTTACGAGTGCATCAAGCAGCCCGCCCGGGCCATAGCGTTCTTAAAGGACGCAATTTCCGAGAACCCCAGCGCCGCCCCCAATCATGCATTGATGGGAATGGTGCAAGCAGAGACAGGAAAGTGGGAAGAAGGTTTAGCCGAGCTCAAACAGGCTGAACAGCTGGACCCAAACTACGCCAGAACCTATGCGTACCGCGGCGTAATCCTAGCCACCCTGCGCCAAAACGAATTAGCCAGCCGCGAGTTCGAAAAGTGCCTGCAACTGGACCCCAACAACCAAATAGCCCGCCGCGGCTGGAATGCGCTGAATCCGGACGGTGGGCAGTAGCGAAGAACCAGCACCATTCAACAACCTATAGGCTTCGAAATGAATGGTGAGCGCGTAGGAATGGTGTGCCGCGGGGAAAGGATTTCTTGCGCGCAATGGAGGCATATACTCGTGTGCAGGAGTTGGGGCACTCAAACGGACCTTTCCGTTGCGTTCATCGATAGATTCAGCGCCCCTGACAAATGGTCAACACGGAGAATCGTGCGCGTGGAAGCCGGGAACACTTGCGGTCCATCGTACTTCGCTACGCGTGTGCAATTGTCAGCATCGGGTTGGCAACATGGGTGCGAATTTTACTCGACCCCGCGCTCGGAGACATGTCTCCGTTTTCTGCTTTACTGGTAGCGGTCCTACTGACCGCCTGGTACGGCGGTACCTGGCCGGGGCTGGCCGCGGTGGTCTTGGGTGTTTTTTTTGCAGACTATTTCCTCGTTCCGCCGCGTGGCAGTTTCGGGTTCAAGGGCGCGGCCCAATATCTAGACCTGGCCTTCTTTATAGGAGTGGGTGGCGGCATTGCCGTACTTGGCGGCGCCATGCGGGCCGCACGCAACGTGAGTATGCAAAGGCTTAAGGAATCCTTGGCAACGCTTGCGGAAAGTGAGGAGCGTTTACGCCTCACGCTAAAGTTCTCTGGGGTCGCGGTGTGGGATTGGGAGTTCGCGTCCGATGTCATCACAGGGGATGAATACAGCTCGGACCTGTTCGGCTTTCCCGCCGGGGAGTTCCCGCGAACGATCGTGGAGTTCGGAGCGTTGTTACATCCTGATGATCGCGAGCGTGTTCAAGGAGAGCTTGCCGTATCTGTCGAGCAAGGCAGGGAGTACAGCACAGAATTCCGTGTTGTGTGGCCGGACGGCACTGAACATTTCCTGGCAAGCAGCGCAAAGGTGTACGGCGATCAAGCAGGTAGACCAGAACGGCTGGTCGGTGTCAGCTGGGACGTCACCGCGCGCCGGGAGGCGGAAGAGGGTCTGCGCGCCACATCCCGGAGGCTCGTCGCTGAAGGAAAGTTCCGGGAGTTGCTGGAAGCGGCGCCAGACGCCGTGGTGGTGGTGAACCGCGAAGGGAAGATCGTCCTCGTTAATACGCAGGTGGAGAAGCTGTTTGGGTACACACGCAAAGAACTGCTGGGACAGCCGCTTGAGATGCTGGTACCGGAACATTTTCGGGGCGAACATCCCGGACACCGCGCCGACTTTTTCGGCAACCCCAGGGTACGAGCCATGGGGGCCGGGCTGGACCTTTACGCACAGCGCAGAGACGGCACGGAGTTCCCGGTCGAGGTGAGCTTGAGCCCTCTCGAAACGGAAGAAGGCCCGCTGGTTTCCAGCACTATTCGGGACATCACGGAACGAAAACGTGCCGAACTTGGCCGAGAGCAGCTTGCTTCCATCGTCGATTATTCGAATGACGCCATTATCGGAAAGTCACTGGAGGGAATCATCGTCAACTGGAACAAAGGAGCGGAGCGAGTGTACGGGTACGCGGCCGAAGAGGTGATCGGCAAACCAATCTCCATCCTGTTGCCACCCGACCGTGTAGACGAATTGTCCAAAATCATTTCGGGGCTCCGCCGGGGAGAAGTAATCACCGAGGAAACGGTGCGGCGAACGAAAGACGGCAAGCTGATTGATGTAGCCCTGACCGTTTCTCCCATCAGGAATTCCCGCGGCCAATTGACGGCGGCTTCCTCGATCGCACGTGATATCAGCGACCGGAAGCTCGCGGAACAGCAGATCATGAACTTAAACCGGCAGCTTGAAGAGGCGGCGACGGAGGCCGAAGCTGCCAACCGGGCCAAGAGTACGTTTCTGTCAACCATGTCCCACGAAATCCGCACTCCCATGAACGCCATTCTGGGCTACGCACAGTTGATGCTACGGGATCCGGACCTGGGAGCAAACGCGAAGGAGAACCTTAAGATCATCGGCCGGAGCGGCGAACATCTGCTGATCCTCATCAATGATGTTCTGGACATGTCCAGGATCGAGGCCGGGCGGATTGAGCTCAATCCGGTGACATTCAATCTCCTAAGTCTATTGAACGAGCTCGCGGCCCTGTTTCGCCTGCGGGCTGAAGCGAAGGGGCTGCAGTTCAAGATGTTGGTCGACGGCGAATCTGTGCCTTACGTTGCGGCGGATGTAGGCAAGATCCGTCAGGTACTGATCAACCTTCTGGGAAACGCTATCAAATTTACCCAGCGCGGACAGATCACGTTGCACGTGACTTTGGACCAAAGGAGCGCCGGCAGGTTATGGCTATCAGCCCGCGTCGAAGACACCGGAAGGGGCATTACGGATGAGGAACAAGGGAAACTATTCGAGCCATTTAGCCAGACGAAGCGCGGTCTTAACCCCGAACAAGAGGGAACCGGCCTAGGGTTGGCAATTAGCCGGAAGTTCGCGCGTCTGATGGGAGGCGACGTTACGTTTCACAGCAGACCGGGCCTAGGCTCAATATTCCTGCTGGAGATCCCGATCGAGCGTGGCAAAGCGGAAGCGGCGGTCAAAGGAAGTCGTCCTCGCCGAGTCATTGGTATGCCGGCCGGAAGCGATGTTCCCAGAATTCTGGTGGTCGACGATCAGCCTGAGAACCGTGACTGGCTGACGAAGCTGCTGACGTCTGTTGGTTTTTCCGTGCGTAGCGCGGACAACGGCAAAACGGCCATCCGAAACTGGGAGGAATGGAACCCGCGTTTGATCCTGATGGATGTGCATATGCCGGTGATGGACGGATTGGAGGCGACTCGAAAAATTAAAGCAGATCCTCGCGGAAAGGACACCGCTATCGTGATTCTGACAGCGAGCGCCATGGAGGAGGATCGTCTAAGGGCCCTTCGGAGCGGGGCCGACGATTTCGTGGCGAAGCCCTGCTATGAGGACGAACTACTCGAAAAGATACGCGGCCTGCTGAACATTGCGTATGACTATGAAGATGAGGCCGAAGTGAACCCTCTCGCCCAGGCGGCGACCAAGCGCGGGGGACCGCTCAGTCAAGTACCGCCGGAGTTGGTTGAAAAAATTCGGAATGCAACCTTGGGCGGCGACAAGAAGCTTCTGAACCAGCTCATTCTCAGGGTTCGCGAGATTGGGAATGTCGAAGTCGCCGACACTTTGCATGAGTTCGCTGCCAAGTACGACTATGATGCCCTGATGCAATTGCTGGAGGAAGGGGGGAGCACCCCGGCCGTTGATGAAAATCCCGCGAATCCTCATTGAAAGCCTCGGCGGCCGTAAGAAATATTTGGGGAATATGCGTCGAAGTCCGCAAAACTGCCGATAAGCTATTCAGCCTCCATATGGAACTGACAGCCCACTATCCGGTCGGCGCTGTATCCTCAGTGACCAAGGGCACAGTGATGGTGGTGGACGATAACCCGGCGAATCTACTGCTGATGGAGGAAATGCTGCTGCCCTGCGGGTACAACGTGCGTTCCTTTCCAAGGGGGCGAATGGCGCTGGCAGCTGCAAATAAAGAGCCTCCGGATCTGATTCTGCTGGACATCAATATGCCGGAAATGACCGGATTCGAAGTTTGCGAGGAGTTGAGATTGAGCCCGCAGCTTTCCGGGATCCCTGTAATTTTTCTTAGCGCCATGAATTCTGCGGAATCGAGACTTCAGGGCTTTCGATCCGGCGGCGTCGATTACATTTCAAAACCGTTCCAGTTCGCGGAGGTGCATGCGCGTGTTGGCGCGCACGTCAGACTCAGACAACTCCATCGGCAAATCGAAACCGACAAATCCTGTTTGGAGGAGCTTGTGCGGATTCAGGTAAAGAAGATTTCGGATGCGCAGATGGAGACTATCTTCGCGATTGCCAAACTGGCGGAGACTCGCGACGATGAAACAGGACGGCACCTGGAACGTGTACAGGCCTTTTGCCGGCTGTTGGCCGCCGGGTTGAGCGAAGACCCGAGGCACCACGCCACGATCGGCAGCGCCTGGATAAACAACATCTACTACGCGAGCCCTCTGCACGATATTGGGAAAGTCGCTATCCCTGACCGGATTCTCCTGAAACCCGGGCCATTGACTCCCGAGGAATTCGCCGTCATGAAGACCCACGCCGCCCTGGGAGCGCAGACTCTCAGAATGGTTCACTATAAGTATCGGGACAATGGGTTCATTGAGATGGGTATCGACATTGCTCAATCACACCACGAGTGGTGGGATGGATCCGGCTATCCGGATGGTCTGGCAGGAGAAGCCATTCCGCTCTGTGCCCGCATCCTGGCCGTCGCGGATTGCTACGATGCAATACGCTCCAAACGTCACTATAAATCAGGTATTTCCCATGAAGAGACGTGCGCGCTCATTTTCCGCGATAGTGGAAAGCACTTTGACCCTGCAGTAGTTGCTGTTTTCAGCGAACTTTCGAACATTTTCCAGGATGTGTGGAATCGAATGAGTAGCGTTACAAAGGCCGCCGAGACCGAAGGCCTCAATCGGCCCAAGCGCAAAGAGCGTCCATCGGCCGCGACAGGAGTTCTCTCCAGCATTGGATATACGACGTGCCTGTAAAGCAGTCCTTAGTCCCGCGCGGCACGTCGATGGTTTCGTTGCCTGAACGTTCATCCATTTCCCTTGAGATGAAGTCGTAAAAGACGCGGCGAACTCGCGCCCATCTGATCCTCGAAACGTACCCACGAAGTAGACATACTTGTCGCGTCCGGGAAGCAGATCTCGCCAGAAAGCAACAGTCCCAGGCTTGATAACCAAGGCGGAAGCTAGGCTACTTGAGGTTCACGAAACTCTTCAAGCAGCGCCTCCTTCACGGGCTCCGCTTCCGGATGCTCTTCAAAGAAAAGCTCAAAGGGAACTCGCTGGTTGGTAGGCGTGTTGATCCATGAAGGCTCAAGGTGCGACAAGTCCTCGAGTTTTTAGAGAAGTTTGCAGATCTGCTTCTTGGTCAAACCGGGCCGTTGCTGCACCATGTACGCAACCGCACTGGCGAACTTTTCAGGCTTAAACTCGAATGCGATCATTCTACTCCCTTCCTCCACTTTATATCGGACACCCTCAGGAAAGTATCGAATGTCAGTGGTGAGCGCGGTAGGAATCGAACCTACAACCTAGTGATTAAGAGTCACTTGCTCTGCCAATTG
>Ga0302326_10011770_pt1 | contig 18777 bp, 25 predicted proteins | sample Palsa_T0_3_FD_202264 | JGI IMG/M metagenome (GOLD analysis project Ga0302326, IMG submission 202264) | Peat permafrost microbial communities from Stordalen Mire near Abisko, Sweden - Palsa_T0_3 | ecosystem: Environmental > Terrestrial > Soil > Palsa > Peat permafrost | place: Sweden: Abisko...
ACATCGGCGACACCGTGATCGTGCGCGAAGCGCGTCCGCTTTCGCGGACCAAGCGCTGGCGGCTGATCGAGATCATCGAGAGGGCAAAGTGACCCCGCTACGAACCCTGTTCGGGATCACGGTTGAGAATCGGACCACGATGTCCTCGGGAGCCACACGGTGATCCAGAACGAAACTCGAATGCGCGTCGCCGACAACACGGGTGCGCGAGAGATCCTCGTCATCCGCGTCCGCGGAGGCTCGCGCCGCCGCTACGCCGGCGTCGGGGATGTGATCGTCGCCACCGTCAAGCAGGCCAGCCCGCAGGGGTCGGTCAAGAAGGGCGAGGTGGTGACGGCCGTGGTGGTGCGCACGAAGAAGTCCTATGGCCGCGAGGACGGCACCTACATCGGGTTCGACGAGAACGCGGCCGTGCTGATCGACGCCCAGAACAATCCTCGCGGGACGCGGATCTTCGGTCCGGTGGCCCGCGAGCTGCGCGAACGTAACTTCATGAAGATCGTCTCCCTGGCGCCGGAGGTGCTGTAAGTCATGCCGGCACGGATCAAGACTGACGACGAGGTGATCGTGATCGGCGGCAAGGATCGCGGCAAGCGCGGCAAGGTGCTGCGGGTGGAGCCCAAATTGCAGCGCGTCTATGTCGAGGGACTCAACATCGTCAAGCGCCACCAGCGCCCGGTGGCCGGCTCGCCTCAGCCCGGTGGCGTGATCGAGAAGGAGGGCGCGATCCACGCGTCCAATGTGATGCTCGTCGACCCCAAGGACGGCAAGCCCACCCGGGTCGGAACCGAGATCCAGGACGGCAAGCGCTATCGCGTCGCCAAACGCAGCGGGACGAGGATCGACTGATGCCCACCGCGCGGCTGAAGACCAGATACCTCGAGGAGATACGGCCCGCACTCGTGGAACGCTTCGGATACTCGACTCCGATGCAGGCGCCGCGGATCGAGAAGGTGACCGTGAATATGGGAGTCGGCGACGCCAAGCAGGACTCCAAGATGCTGGAGGCGGCGACCGGACAGCTGGCCACGATCACCGGCCAGCGACCGAGCGTGCGCCGGGCGCGCAAGTCAATCGCCCAGTTCAAGGTCCGCGAGGGCATGCCCGTGGGCCTCGCGGTCACGCTGCGGGGCGAGCGCTCATACGAGTTCCTCGATCGGCTGATGTCGGTCGCGATTCCCCGCATCCGCGACTTCCGAGGCCTGAACCCGCGTGCATTTGACGGCCGCGGCAACTACTCAATGGGCGTGCGCGAGCAGATCATCTTCCCCGAGGTCGACTACGACGAGGTTGATCAGGTGCGCGGGCTCGATATCACAATTACCACGACCGCCGCGAGCGACGTGGAGTCGTTCGCGCTGCTCGAGGCGTTCGGGATGCCGTTCGCGAAAGAGGGCCGTCCCCAAGCGGCCCCGACACGAAATTAGAAGGAGCACATGGCAAAGACTTCACAGCGTGTTCGCCAGCAGCGGACACCCAAGTACAAAACACGGGGCTACAGCCGCTGCCGCCGCTGCGGACGCTCGCGGTCGGTGTACCGCAAGTTCGGCGTGTGCCGGATCTGCCTGCGGGAACTGGCCCACAACGGTTACGTGCCCGGGATGACGAAGTCGAGTTGGTGACGGTGACGCCATGTCGATGACCGACCCGATATCGGACTTTCTCACCCGCCTGCGTAACGGCGCCAAGGCACAGCATCACGACGTCCGAATCCCCTCTTCCAAGCTCAAGCGCGAGTTGGCGCGGATCCTCAAGGAGCAGGGGTACATCGAGGCCTACCAGATCGATCCTCCGGTTCCCGGACGCCCCGGAGAGCAGATCACGGTGACGCTCAAGTACACCAACGAGCGCCGCCCGGTGATCTCAGGCATGCAGCGTGTCTCCCGGCCCGGCCAGCGCACCTATGTCGATCACTCCCACATTCCCCGCATCCAGGGCGGGATGGGCACCGCGATCATCTCGACCTCCAAGGGGGTCATGACCGGCCACGAAGCCCGCCAGCAGGGCGTCGGCGGCGAGGTCGTGGCTAAGGTTTGGTAAGGATGGGAGGGAGCTAATCCACGATGTCCCGAATCGGAAGACAACCCATCCCCGTACCTGCGGGCGTATCGATCGCGATCGAGCCTGAGCTCGTGACCGTCAACGGTCCTCGCGGCGAGCTCTCCGAGCGCATTCACCGCGACATCGGGGTGGAGCGTGCTGGCGACGAGATCATCGTCACGCGGCCCACCAATCGCGGCGAGCATCGCGCGTTGCACGGCCTGACGCGCACGCTGGTGGCGAACATGGTCCTGGGCGTGACCGATGGGTTCGAAAAGCGGCTGGAGATCCAGGGCGTCGGCTATCGGGCCCAACTGCGTGGGCGCGACCTGGAACTGGCGCTCGGCTACTCCCACCCGGTGCCGATCAAGGCGCCGCAGGGGATCGAGTTCGAGGTGCCGCAGCCGACCCGGATCGTCGTCAAGGGCGCCTCCAAGCAACAGGTCGGCGAGGTGGCCGCAAATATTCGCAAGCAACGCAAGCCTGAGCCCTACAAGGGCAAGGGGATCCGCTACGAGGGCGAGTACGTGCCCCGGAAGGTGGGCAAGCGGGCATGACCGTGCTGACCAAGCCCCAGCGCCGGCTCAAGCGCCGCCGCCGCGTGCGCGCCAAGGTGCATGGCAGCGCCGAGCGACCCCGGATCTCGGTCTTTCGCTCCAATCGAGGGATCTCCGCGCAACTGATCGACGATGATGCCGGCCGCACGATTACGGCGGTGAACTGGACCGAGCCGGAGTTGCGAGCGCTGCGTCCGGCGGAGCAGGCGCGTCGCGTCGGGGCGCTGCTCGCGCAGCGCGCCAAGTCCGCGGGCGTGGAGGAAGCCGTGTTCGATCGCGGCGGATACCAATACCACGGGCGCGTTCAAGCGCTCGCCGAGGGTGCCCGCGAGGGCGGATTGGCTTTTTGACATGGCGCGAGCCGCTACCCTGACCAATTGATGGCCCGAGATCGCTCAACTTCAGCCGCCGGCCTGGACCTACAGGAACGCGTGGTGGAAATCAACCGCGTGGCCAAGGTCGTCAAGGGCGGCCGCCGCTTCTCGTTCACCGCGCTCGTGGTGGTCGGCGATGAGCGCGACGTCGTGGGCATCGGCTACGGCAAGGCGAACGAGGTTCCGGTCGCGATCCAGAAGGGCGTGGAGCGCGCGAAGAAGAACCTCTATCGCGTTCCCAAGCACGGATCGACGATCACCCACCAGACCACTGGCGTGTTCGGGGCCGGCCGCGTGTTCCTCAAGCCGGCGGCTCCCGGTACCGGCGTGATCGCCGGCGGCGGTGTGCGCGCGGTGCTCGAACTCGCGGGTATCCACGACATCCTCTCCAAGAGCCTCGGCTCGCAGAATCCGATCAATCTGGTCAAGGCGACGATGGCCGGTCTGGAGTCCTTGCGCACGCCGGACGAGGTCGCCGAGCTGAGGGGATTGTCGATCAATCAGGTGCTCGGCCTGACCACCGAGGACCGCGACGGCTCGCCCGACGCCTTGGCCGACGGCGCTGTCGGGACCACGCTCGACGGATCGGCGCAGACCTCGAGTGAGAGCGCATGAGCACGCTGCGGGTCACCCAGCGCAAGTCGCGCAACGGCTGCGACAAGCGCCAGCTCGACACGTTGCGGTCACTGGGCCTGCGGCGAATCGGTCAGACGGTTGAGCACTCAGACTCGCCCCAGATCCGGGGCATGATCCACAAGGTTCGGCACCTGGTCGAGGTCTCGGAGCCAGCGTGAGCGCCGGTTCCGAACACTCAGAGGGCACCCGCCCGGAGCGGATCGGGCTGCATAACCTCCACCCCGCTCCCGGTTCGCGCCGGCCGCGCAAACGGATCGGCCGCGGCGAGGGCTCGGGCACCGGCAAGACCTCCGGGCGTGGACAGAAGGGGTATGGCTCCCGTTCGGGCGCCAAGAGTCGCGCACGGTTTGAAGGCGGGCAGAACCCGATCCACATGCGGATGCGCAAGCTGCGCGGACCGAACATGAAGAAGTCAATGCCGTTCGAGCCGTTTCGCACGCACACCCAGCCCGTCAATCTGCTCAGCCTCGAGGAGCGCTTCGAGGCCGGCGACGAGGTCACGCTGCAGGCGCTGGTGACCAAGGGACTGGCGACTCGCAAGGGCGTGCCGGTCAAGGTGCTCGCCAAGGGCGAGCTGACCAAGGGGCTGACCGTCCACGCGCACGGTTTCAGCGCCGCTGCCCGCAAGCAGATCGAAGCGGCCGGCGGCAGCTGTCAGTTGATCGAGAGTTGAGGCTGGGAGCGGCATGATCGCGACGATCCTTGGAGCGTTCAGGGTCAGAGAGATCCGCAACAAGGTTCTGTTCACCGCCCTGATCCTGGCGCTGTACCGGCTCGGCACCCACATTCCCGCTCCGGGGATCAACTCGGCGGCGGTGGCCCAGATCCAGAAGAACTTTGGCGGCAACAGCATCCTGGGGCTGCTGAACCTGTTCTCGGGCGGCGGGCTGGGCCGAATCGCCATCTTCGCGCTCGGCATCATGCCCTACATCACCGCCTCGATCATCCTGCAGTTGTTGACGGTGGTGGTGCCCTCGCTGGAGAAGCTTCAGAAGGAGGGTGAGGTCGGGCAGGCGCGGATCACCCAATACACGCGCTACCTGACCGTCGGGCTCGCCTTCGCCCAGTCGATCGGTTATGTGTTCCTGTTCCGGAGCTTCGAGCAGCAGGCCGGTACGACGCTGATCTCCAACTTCACCTTGCTCAAGGTGTTCCTGATCGTGATCTCGTTGACGGCGGGCTGCGTGCTGCTGATGTGGATGGGCGAGTTGATCACCCAGCGCGGAATCGGGAACGGAATCTCGCTGCTGATCTTCGCCAGCATCGTCTCGCGGATTCCGGGCGGTGTGCAGGCGTGGTGGAACAACCCCGACCAAGTGTTCAAGGTGATCATGCCGTTCATCGTGCTCGCGGTCGTGGCCGCGATCGTGTTCGTCCAGGAGGGTCAGCGGAGGATCCCGATCCAGTACGCCAAGCGCGTGATCGGTCGCCGGATGACCCAGGGCGGCCAGACCTACCTGCCGTTGCGGGTCAACATGGCCGGCGTGATTCCGGTCATCTTCGCGGCGAGCGTGATGGCGATCCCGCCGACCATCGGTTCATTGATCGGCCAGAACCGCAACAACTTTGCCACCCATCTGGCGAGTTTCTTCAGCCCGAACAGCTGGCACTACGTGCTCGGCGAGAGCATCTTCATCATCCTGTTCACCTACTTCTACACGGCGGTCACGTTCAACCCGGTGGACCAGGCCGAGAACCTCAAGAAGTACGGTGGCTTCATTCCCGGTGTGCGACCAGGCAGGCCCACGGCCGAGTTCCTCGACCGCATCCTCGCGCGCCTCACGTTCCCGGGGGCGCTGTTCCTGGCTGCCGTGGCTGCGCTGCCGACGATTCTGATCAACCAGACCAGCGCAAACTTCACCTTCGGCGGCACCGCGATCCTGATCGTGATCGGCGTTGCGCTCGATACCATGAAGCAACTCGAGGCGCAGCTGATGATGCGCAACTACGAGGGGTTCCTGAAGTGAATCTGGGGCTAAAGTGATGGCTTGTGCCTGAGCTCAACCTGATCTTGTTCGGCCCGCCGGGTGCGGGCAAGGGGACCCAAGCCGACCGCTTGCAGACCGACTTTCAGCTGCCGTTCATTTCGACTGGCGACATGCTTCGCGCCAACGTCAAAGGGAGCACCGAGCTGGGTGCAAAGGCGAAGGAGTACATGGACGCGGGCGAACTGGTCCCCGACGACCTGATCGTCGCGATGGCGGCCGAGCGACTGCAGGAGGGCGACGCCCAGGACGGGTTCATTCTCGACGGCTTTCCGCGCACGATCGAGCAGGCCAAGGCACTGGACACGCAGCTCTCCGACCTCGGCCGTCGGGTCACGGCTGCGCTCCTGATCGACGTCCCCGACGAGGAGCTTGTGCGCAGGCTCTCGGGTCGGCGAATGTGCGTGAAGTCGGGTCACAACTACCATGTCGAGTTCGATCCGCCCAAGCACGAGGGGATCTGCGATCAGGACGGTTCCCGCCTGATCCAGCGCGATGACGACAAGCCAGACGTGATTCGCAACCGTCTGCGCGTGTATCACGAGCAGACCGAACCGCTGGTCGAGTACTACGACGAGCAGGGCCTGATGCGACGGGTCGACGGCACCCGCCAGCCCGCGGAGGTCCACGATCACATTCGCGCCGTGATCGCGACGCTTCGCTTAGAAGAAAACGTCTGACCGGACGGCTCCGCGAACCAGTGATCATCAAGAAGAGCCCTGAGGAAATCGAGCGGATGGCGGCCGCCGGTGCCATCCTGGTCAAGACGATGAACCTGCTCGCCGGCAAGGTGCGGCCTGGCGCGAGCATTGCCGAACTGGATCGGGCAGCGGAGAAGTTCATCCGCTCTCAGGGCGCCGAGCCGGCCTTCAAGGGCTATCGGGGCTTTCCTGGCTCGATCTGCGCTTCGCCCAATTCGATGATCGTGCACGGGATCCCCGGCCCGTACAAGCTCGCCCGCGGCGACATCCTCTCGATCGATATCGGTGTCGTCCTCGACGGCTGGGTCGCCGACGCGGCGCGCACCTTCCCCGTCGGCCCGATCACCCCGGTGGCGCAAAAGCTGCTGAGCACCACCGAGGAGTCGTTGTACCTCGCGGTGGGGCAGTGCCAGGCCGGAAATCGCCTGGGCGACGTCTCGCACGTGATCCAAGCGCACGTCGAAGCGGCCGGGTTGTCGATCGTGCGTTCGCTCGTCGGCCACGGCATCGGCCGGGAGATGCACGAGGAACCGCAGATTCCCAATTACGGCACCCCGGGCACCGGCGTCCAACTCGAGGCTGGGATGGTTCTGGCCGTCGAGCCGATGGTCACCGCGGGCCGGCACGCGGTTCGGGTCGGGGAGGACCATTGGGCGATCTATTCCCAGGACGGCTCACTCGCCGCGCACTTCGAGTTCACGATCGCGATCACCGCGGATGGACCCCGTATCCTCACTCCTTGGCACGAGGCCAACGGCGGGCGCGCCGTGGCCTAGGGCCTGCTGAACCGCCCTCCGGAGCGCCGCTCACCCGGGAGTTCGTGAGGAAATCCGACCAGGGTGATCTTTTGATCCCTTTTTGCGGGGAGTTCCTCACGAAGTCCAAGGGAGTTTCCCCCTGGGAAATTCCCCTGCTAGCATCCATCGGGTGCGCCTGCAGCGCAACCGGCTTGTGCTGCAAACGCTTCTCCGCTTGGTAGCGGCGACCGTACCGGTCGCCAGAGCCGGGCCGGAGGAACCCGACAAATCTCTCAGGACGAAAGCGAAGCGAGCGTGAAGGTACGACCGTCGGTCAAGCCGATGTGCGAGAAGTGCAAGATTGTCCGCCGGCAGGGGCGGGTGCTTGTGATCTGCTCGAATCCACGGCATAAGCAGCGGCAGGGCTAAATGGCGCGCATCTCTGGAATTAATATTCCGCTCAATAAGCGAGTCGAGATCGGCCTGACATATATCTACGGGATCGGACGCTCGAAGTCCAACGAGCTGCTGGCCAAGGTGGGCATCGAGCCCGACCGCAAGGTGCGCGACCTCACCGAGGAAGAAGTCGTCAAGCTGCGCGACCTGATCGACAACGACCTCACCGTCGAGGGCGACCTGCGTCGCGAGCGCTCGCAGAACATCAAGCGCCTACAGGAGATCGGCTGCTACCGCGGCATGCGCCATCGGCGCGGGCTGCCGGTTCATGGCCAAAACACGAAGACCAACGCCCGCACCCGTAAGGGCCCCAAGCGGATGCAGGTGGCCGGCAAGAAGAAGGCGGCTAAGAAGTGAGTCCAGCTCCCAAGCGGCCTCAGCGCGGGCGTCGGCGCGTACGCAAGAACATCCCGATCGGTCAGGCGCACATCAAGACTTCGTTCAACAACACGATCGTTTCGCTGACTGACCGCGAGGGCAACGTCATCGCCTGGGAGTCGGCCGGAGGCGCGGGCTTCAAAGGCTCGCGCAAATCGACGCCGTTCGCCGCCCAGGTGACCGCCGATGCCGCCGCCCGCAAGGGGATCGAGCACGGTCTCCAGAAGGTCGAGGTGTTCGTCAAGGGCCCCGGCTCGGGTCGGGAGACGGCGATCCGGTCCCTCCAGGCCGCTGGTCTCGAGGTCACTGGGGTCAAGGACGTCACCCCCCAGGCGCACAACGGATGCCGCCCCCGCAAGCGGAGGCGCGTCTAGATGGCTCGCGATACCGGCCCCCAGTGCAAGCAGTGCCGACGCGAGGGACAGAAGCTGTTCCTGAAGGGCGAGCGTTGCCTGACCGACAAGTGCGGCGTCGAGCGCCGCGGCTATCCGCCCGGCGATCACGGCCGCGGCCGTCAGAAGCAGAGTGAGTACCGCGTGCAGCTGCGCGAGAAGCAGAAGGCCAAGCGCTATTACGGAGTGCTCGAGAAGCAGTTTCGGATCTACTACGACAAGGCGTCCCGTCAGGGTGGCATCACCGGCGAGAACCTGTTGCGCATGCTCGAGTGCCGCTTCGACAACGTGCTCGTCAGGCTCGGCTTCGCGGCCTCGCGCCGCCAGGCGCGTCAGCTCGTCCTCCACGGACATTGGACCGTCAACGGCCGTCGCGTGAACATTCCCAGCTACCAGATGCGGGACAACGACGTGATCGCCATCCACCCGCGCTCGACCGCGACGCAGGTGATCCGTGACGCGACCGAGCTCACCGGCCAGGTGCCGGCGTGGCTCCAGGCCGACCACGACTCGCTGACGGCGAAGGTGCTGCGCAAGCCGGAGCGGCGTGAGATCGCCGCGCCCGTGCAGGAACAGCTGATCGTCGAGCTGTACTCGAAGTAGCCAGAAGAACTTGTCGCGCGGCCTCGTGGCCTCGCGCGGCGTTGATCGTCGCCTAAGCGACCAGGAACCCACGACGTTAGGACCCCGATGCTTGACTTCCAAGTCCCCCGAATCTCCAGCGAGTCGTCCGATGACACCCGTGGCTCGTTCACCATCGAGCCGCTCGATCGGGGGTTCGGCTACACCTTCGGCAACTCGCTCAGACGCGTCCTGTTGTCTTCGCTTGCCGGGGCTGCGGTGACGAGCGTCCGGATCGAGGGCGTCGCGCACGAGTTCTCAACCATCCGCGGCGTCAAAGAGGACGTCACCGACATCGTCCTGAACCTCAAGGGTGTCGTCTGCCGCATGCACAGCGACGCGACTGAGATCGAGGCCCCGCTGGTGGTCACCGGCCCGGGCGATATCACGGCCAAGGACATCGACCTTCCGTCTGGGGTCGAGATCCTGAACCCGGACGCCCACATCGCGACGCTGGAGAAGAAGACCAAGCTGGAGGTCTACCTGACGATCGGGCGCGGCCGCGGCTATCGGCCCGCTGAGGAGAACAAGTCGGCGGATCAGCCGATCGGCGTGATTCCCATCGACTCGATCTTCTCACCGGTGCGCCGCGTGGCCTACAACGTCGAGCAGGCCCGCGTCGGTCAGAAGACCGACTTCGACAAGCTCACGCTCGACATCGAGACCGACGGCTCAATCGATCCGCATGCGGCGCTGCGCGAGGCGGCTGAGATCTTGATCTCCCAGCTGGCTATCTTCACCGACGCCGATCGCGTGGTTGAGCTGCGCGAGGCGGGCGCACCGGGCACGCTGGAGCCGGGCCTGGTCGGCGGCGGACAGGTCGGCGCGCCATCGCGCCCGCCGAATGCCATGGACGACATCCTGATCGAGGAGCTCGAGCTCGGAGTTCGGTCCTACAACTGCCTCAAGCGCGCCGGGATCCAAACCGTCGGGGATCTCGTGTCGAAGACCGAGGGTGAGCTCAACGCGATCCCCAACTTCGGCAAGAAGTCGATCGACGAGGTCATCGAGACCCTGCACGCGCGGGGCCTCGGGCTCCGGAACGACTAGAGTCCCACCGGTCATGCGCCACAAGCGTCAGCGATATCAGCTCAGCCGTAGCTCCTCACACCGCAAGGCGCTGCTGATGAACCTGTCCAAGGAAGTGATCGATCACGAGCGGATCCAGACCACCGAGGCGAAAGCCAAGGCGGTCAAACCGGAGCTTGAGAAGCTGATCACGCTGGCCAAGCGCGGCGACCTGCACGCGCGCCGTCAAGCCCTGTCGGCGCTCGGGCAGGACAAGTTCATGGTCTACAAGCTGTTCGAGGAGATCGCCCCGCGCTACAGCGAGCGGCCGGGTGGCTATACGAGGATTCTCAAGCTCGGGCCGCGCCGGTCTGACTCGACGGAGATGGTCTTACTCGAGCTGGTCTGAGAGCTCGGCCGGATGCTGAGCGCCGGGTGTCCGCTCCGCCGCCCGCTGCCTGCGGTGACCCGCGGGAGGGTCGATGGTCTCCCGGCTCCTGCTTGAGTACGACGGAACCAAGTTCGCGGGCTGGGCACGCCAGAGCGGACGGCGCACCGTGCAGGCCGAGGTCGAGCAGGCGCTGGTGGTGGTGCTGCGGCGCGAGCACGTCAGCCTGACGGTCGCCGGGCGCACCGATGCCGGCGTCCACGCATGGGGCCAGGTGGCGAGCTACACCGGGGAGCCGGCCCGGGCGAAGAGTCTCAATGCGCTCCTGCCCTACGACGTCGCGATCCTGGACTGCACACTCGCCGAGCCCGGGTTCGACGCCCGTCGCGACGCCACCAGCCGGGCGTACTGCTACCGGCTGCTGACGCGCCCCGCGCGCAGCGCGCACGAGCGCCACCGCGCGCTGCACTGGCCCCACCGGCTCGATCGCCAGTTGCTCGACGCGTGTGCGGCCGCCCTGGTGGGAACGCACGACTTCACCGCCTTCACGCCGGGGGAGACGAACCACGTGCGCTTCTCGCGCGAGGTGCTGAGCGCCTTCTGGCGGCGCCCCCGCCCCGACGCGCTCGAGTTCTGGATCGAAGCCGACGCGTTCATGCGCCACATGAATCGTGTGCTGGTGGGGACGATGCTCCACGTCGCGGCCGGCAAGCGCACGCTCGAGAGCTTCCTCACACTGCTCGAGGGACGCCCACGCCCCGAGGCGGGACCGACTGCCCCGCCCCACGGCCTGTACCTGGTCGGGGCCGGGTACGGGGACGAGCGGGTGTTGGAACGGTGCGCAGGCGCCGAGGGGGAGTTTCGCCAGCTCAGTTCGGCCGTCGCCAACCGACCGGCCGCGTCTCCTCGCGGCACCGCCTGAGCGCCGCCTAGCATCTACGAGATGCGAGTGCTGCTGACCAACGATGACGGGATCGAGGCCGCGGGCCTGCAGGCGCTGCGCCGGGCGCTGGTGGCGCTGTCCGCGATCGAGCTGGCGGTCATCGCCCCGGATGGGAATCGCTCAGCCATGGCTCGCTCGATTACCACCCGCCGTCCGCTGTGGGTGCAGGAGGTCGACTTCGACGACGGTACCGTCGGGTACGCCACCGACGGCACTCCGGTCGACTGCGTGCGCCTGGCCCGGCTGGGGCTGGTCGAAGGCTTCGACGCGGAGCTCGTCGTCGCCGGGATCAATCACGGCGCCAACCTTGGCGACGACATCACCTACTCGGGAACTGTCGCCGCGGCACTGGAGGCGATCGTGCTCGGGCTGCCGGGGATTGCCGTCTCGCAGCAGTCCAGTGCCCGTGAGCTGGACTTCCGAGTCGGCGGAGGGTTTGACTTCAGCGTCGCCGCGTCGTTCACCGCGCGTTTGGTGGCCGAGCTGGAGAGCGTGCCCTTGCCGCCCGGGACGCTGTTGAACATCAACGTGCCCGGCTCGCATCCGGACGGCGTTGAGGTCGCACGGCTCGGAAAGCGCGTCTATCGCGACGAGTTGTCGCTGGTGGACGAGGCCGCCGGCGGCCGCCGCCTGTACCGGATCTACGGTGACGCCAGCTATGAACGCGGCGAGACCGGGACCGACCTGGCCGCCGTCGCACAGGGCAAGATCGCCGTGACCCCGATTCACTTCGATCTCACCGATCGAGATGGCCTGGACGCCTTGCAGCGCTACGATCTCGGGCGGCTGATCGCGCCCGCCGCGACCCGGCTGCACGAGAGCGGTGAAGACCACGCCGGGCGCGAGTGCTCTGCCGATGCGGGGTCGCAGGCGCCGCCGGAGGTGACCGGCCGGTGAGCGCCGCAGAGCCTGCTGCGACCGCACAAGCCGCGGACCGCGCCGCCGAGTTACGGCGTCAGCTCGAATACCACGGCTACCGCTACTACGTCCTTGATGACCCCGAGGTCGGGGACGACGTCTACGACGCGCTGCTCGACGAGTTGCGGGCAATCGAGTCGGCGCACCCCGAGCTTGTGACCCCGGACTCACCCACCCAGCGGGTGGGCGGAGAGCCCGTCAGCGACCTGGTCAAGGTGAGCCATCCCCTGCCGATGCTCTCGCTCGCCAACGCGCGCTCGGCCGAGGAGCTACGCGCCTGGATCCAACGGATGCGCAATCACCTGGCGCGGGAGGGAATCGAGGACCCAGAGTTTGAATTCGTGGCCGAGCCAAAGATCGACGGCCTGGCCATCTCGCTGCTGTATCGAGACGGCCGGTTCGAGCGCGGCGCCACCCGGGGCAACGGCGAGATCGGCGAGGACGTCACGCACAACCTGCGCACGATCCCCGCGATCCCGCTGCGGCTTGACATCGAGCCGCCGCCGGCGTTGCTGGAGGTCCGGGGCGAGATCTACATGTCGCTGCCTGACTTCGCGGCCCTCAACGAGCGTCGGGCGCACGCCGGGCTGTCAACGTTCATGAACCCGCGTAACTCGGCGGCGGGCACGATCCGCCAGCTTGATCCGAAGCTGGTGGCCGAGCGCCCCTTGTCGCTGTGGTGCTATGCGGTCGGCGCCACTGAGGGCATCACATTCGACGCCCATTGGGACGCGCTGCAGTGGCTGCGGGCCAATCGCTTTCCGGTTCATCCGGACGTCCAGAAGCTGCGCAGCGAGGATGACGTGGTCGCCCAGTGCCGCTCGTGGGAGCAGCGGCGGGGGTCGCTGGACTTCGAGATCGACGGCGTCGTGGTGAAGGTCAACCAGGTCGAATTGCAACGCCGGCTCGGGGTGGTCGGGCGCGAGCCGCGGTGGGCGATCGCGTGGAAGTTTCCGCCCACCACCGCCGTCACCCGCCTGAACCAGATCGGGTGGAACCCGGGCAAGTTCGGCGACCTGCATCCGTACGCGATGCTCGAGCCCGTTCATGTCGGCGGGGTCACGATCAAGCTGGCGACGCTGCACAACGAGGAGGACCTCGCCCGCAAGGACATCCGCGAGGGCGAGGAGGTGATCGTCCTGCGAGCCGGTGACGTGATACCGCAGGTCCTCTCGCCCGCCCCCCACATGGCGCAGCGCAGCGACCGGCCGCCGCCGCCGCGGGCGCCCGAGCGCTGCCCGGTCTGCGACACGCCCACGGTCAAGCCCGAGGAGTCGGTCTTCACCCGGTGCCCGAACCGTGACTGCCCCGGTCGCCGCTGGCAGTTGCTCAAGCACTACGTGGGCGCGCTGGACATCGACGGGCTGGGCGAGAAGCAGGTGAGCCTGTTCATGGAGCTCGGCTGGGTCACCACCGCGGCCGATTTCTACCGTCTCGACGCCGGGCAGATCGCCGGGCAGGCCGGTTTCGGAGCCGTGTCAGCGGACAAGCTCGTCGCGGCGATCGAGGCGTCAAGGCTCCAGCCATTCGGGCGTGTGCTCTACGGGCTCGGGATCGAAGAGGTGGGCTACGTCACCGGGCGCAACCTGGCCCAGCATTTCCGCACCATCGACGCGCTGCTCGCCGCGACGCCCGACGAGATCGAGCAGACGCCCGGCGTGGGCCCGAAGATGGCGCTGACGATCCACTCGCAACTCGAGGATGAGCGGATGCGCGCGCTGATCGAGGACCTCCGCGGGTGTGGGCTGACGCTGTCGGTGCAGGGCCCGCCGCCGGCGCACGGCCCGCTGGCGAACCAGACGTTCGTGCTCACCGGCACGCTCCCAGAACTGACCCGCGAACAGGCGACGGAGAGGATCGTCGCAGCCGGCGGAAAGGTCACTGGCTCGGTGTCGCGCAAGACGGACTACGTTCTCGCCGGCGCCAGCCCGGGCTCCAAGCTCGCCCAGGCCGAGCGGCTCGGTGTCGCGGTGATCGACGAGTCTGGGCTCCGGCAGCTGCTGGACGGTGGGGCGAAGCCTCAGCCGTCGTAGTTGGCCAGCGCGACCGCCATCCCGTCCTGAATCGGGTGCGCGACGTCAGGATCGATCGAGTTCATCAGGAACGCGAACGCGAGCGTGTGCCCGTCGCGCGCCTGGCAGTACCCGACCAGGTTGGAGACGGCAGACAGCGTGCCGGTCTTGCCGCGGCAGCGACCTTGCGCGATCGTCCCGTTCATCTCGTCCTGAAGCGTGCCGGTCTCGCCGGCCACGGCGAGCGAATTGACGAAGGCGGAATCTGTCGCCATGTGCTCGAGCAGGGTCACCACCTGGATGGGAGTGGTCAGGTCGTCGTAGGACAGTCCGGAACCATCATCGAGCTGAGGGTGGATGCCGAAGCTACCCGCGAGCTGAGCCCTGACCACGGCCGCGCCGTCGGCGGTCGTGCCTCCGGCTCCGAACTGGGCGCCGATGTCCTTCAACAGCATCTCGGCGAAGAAGTTGTCCGACGGCGTGTTCGTGAGTGCGATCAATGTCGCCATCCGCGGCGAGTGCACCTCGCCGAGCAGTGTGGCGCTCGCGGGCGTGACGCCAGCGCTGATCCGCGTCCCCTTGGGCACCTTGGCACCGTCGTCGCGGAGCGTGTTGACGAGGTTAGCCGCGGCAGTCAGCGCCGGGTGCAGGGCGAACGAGGTGCCGTTGAGGTCCGAGAATCCCCTGTCGTAGGCGATCGCGCTCAACTCACCCTCCACGAAGCCCGATGCCTGATAGCCGGTGGCCGGTGTGCCACGGAGCGAATCGAACTTCGATTCGTCGCCGACAACGTTTCCGCTCAGCGCCCTGATCCCCGTCGCGTGCAGGAGATTGGACACCAGCCGCTGGATCGTCGCGCCACCTCCATAGTTGCTCTGGTCAAAGCCCTGCGAGCCGAAGGTTGGATCGCCACCGCCGCGGATGTACAGAGTGCCGTCCCAGGTGCCACGCGAGGTCAGCGTCCCGCGGCCGAGGACCGACGTGGTGAGCGAGGCACTGGGTCCGAAGCGCAGCAGTGCCGTCGAGGTCGTGTAGAGCTTCTCCACCGAGGCTGGGAGTCGACCCGTCCCCGCGGCGGCTGAGAACAGCGTCTGCCCAGTGGTGAGGTCAACCACGTATGCCCCACTCGCGCGTCCAGCGGCGTGAATTCCGCTGCTCAGCGCCCGGGTCAGAGCGCGCTGCGCGGCGCCGGTGGCCTGCGCGGCCCGGCCCGACGACGCCCCAGCGCCTCCGCTCGGCTGACTGCTCGGAGCCGCAGACACATCGGTGGTCCAGATGAAGAGCGCCCCGATCGACGCCAGCGTGGCGAGCAGGCCTCGCATCTATCGTATGTAACCGCTCACAGAGCCAAAAGCTTCGGTCCTGTGGACTGAACTGCGCCGTACAATAGGACCGAGCATGGGCAAGGTTGTGAAGCTCGACGCTTCGGCGACGGATCGCCCGGCCACAGCCTCGCGCGAGGGTGGCCGCCGGCGGCGCGGGCAACGCTCCAAATCGGCGCTGGTACTGGGCGGCGGGGGGTTCACCGGAGGGGTGTATGAGATCGGCGCGCTAAGGGCGCTCGACCTGCTGTCGGTGAATCGGACCGTGAACGAGTTTGACGTCTACGTGGGCACCAGCGCCGGCTCATTCGTCGCCGCCGCGGTGGCCAATGGGGTCACGCCAGAGCAAATGATGCGCGTGGTCGTCCAGCAGTTGCCTACGCTCTACCCGGAGGCCCGTGTCGGCTCCCTGCTGAGGCCGAACTACGGTGAGTTCGTGAGCAAGGGATTGCAGATCCCGGCCCGACTCGCGGGGTTGGTGCGCACGCTGGTGCGTGACTTCGGCCAAGTGTCGGCGGTCGACGTTGTCGTCGGCCTCGCCGAGATGCTGCCGTCGGGCCTCTATACGGGGGAGGGGATCGAGCGCTACGTGCGTAGGATCCTGTCCGACTCTGGCCGCACCGACGACTTCCGGCTGCTCGCGTGCGAGTTGTATCTCGCCACCACGGATCTCGACACCTGCGAGCGGATCGTGCTCGGTTCCGAGGATTGGGACGACGTGCCGATCTCCACCGCGGTGAGCGCGTCCAGCGCGGTGCCAATGCTGTTCCGACCGGTGTCGGTCAAGGACCGGGAACTGGTCGACGGCGGCATCCTTTCGACCACCAACCTCGACATCGCGGTCGAGGCCGGGGCCAAGTTCATCATCGTGGTCAACCCGCTGGTGCCATATATCAACGATTTCGAGACGAGGATCCCGACCAGCACCGGCTCGCGCGCCCGACGGGTGTCGGACATAGGTTTCCCGCAGATCGGCTACCAAGCGTTCAAACTGCTGGCCCACCAGCGGTTGCACGAGATCGCCCAGCATTGGGGGGAGCGCTACCCCGGGGTCGACATCATCCTGATTGAGCCAGACCTCAACGACGTGCTGATGTTCGAGACGAGCGTCATGAACTACACCTCGCGCGTCGATATCGCGCGCCACGGTTTCCAATCGGTGACCGTCAAGCTCGCCCAGGACTACCCGCGGTTCAAGCGGATCTGCGCGCGGCACGGGGTCGAGATCTCGGCCACCCGGGTCCGCACGGTCGTCAAGCACTTCGAGGCCGAGCGCGAGAAGACTCGAGCGTGGCGGAAGATCCTCGAGCAGACGACTTCGACCCTGCTACGCCAGTCGGCTCAGGATTAGCCGGGCTACGCTCCCGCGGGCTGAGGCTGTGGCCGCGGCGACCCGGGAAGCTCGCGCAGGCTCGAGAGGAACAGAGTCTTGTCGATCCGACCGTTGAAAATTGGGACGCCCAACTCAACGCATTTGACGATCACGTCACGACGCTCCAAACCGGACTCACGCGCAAGTTCAGTGGGCGTCAGGTGATTGGCCATTGATCCTCTTCTCCTTTGCCGTTCACTACATGCTCACAAGTATGCCGTGCCGGACGGATGGTCTCAACCTCGGCGGCCCGAAATCGGTCCGCTAGCACCGGTTTTCGCCGATTCCGCGCTGGCCGCCGGAGAGTTTGCTGAGCAAACTCTCCAATCGCTCCTCGTCGCTCGGCGGGCGCTCGCGGGCCCGCCGCTGTGGGATACTGGTTCACATCGGGGCGTGGCGCAGCCTGGTAGCGCGCACCGTTCGGGTCGGTGAGGTCCGCGGTTCAAATCCGCGCGCCCCGATTTTTTGAGGGGATCGAGATAGGAGCGTGTTTCGTGGCCGTGACCGTGAGCAACCTGCAGAACTTCATCGACGGAGAGTTCGTCGCCGCACGGGAGGGGGCCACCGATCCGGTGATCAATCCCGCGACCGGGGAGGAGATCGCCCAGGCGGCGCGTTCTGACGCCGGCGATGTCGACCGGGCGGTGAAGGCGGCGAGCACTGCGTTTGAGACCTGGAGCCGCACCACCCCGGCCGAGCGCGCCCTGGCGCTCCTGCGTCTGGCCGATGCGCTGGAATCCAACGGCGACGAGATCGCCGCGATCGAGTCAGAGAACGCCGGCAAGCCGATCGAGTCGGTCAAGGCGGACGAGATTCCCGCCATCGTCGATCCGCTGCGATTCTTCGCTGGCGCGGCGAGGTGCCTGGAGGGCAAGGCGGCGATGGAGTACCTCGAGGGCTACACGTCGTACATCCGGCGCGAGCCGGTCGGCGTGGTCGGCCAGATCGCGCCCTGGAACTACCCGCTGATGATGGCGATCTGGAAGATCGGCCCCGCCCTGGCGGCCGGTTGCACGACGATTCTGAAACCCTCGCCCACGACGCCCGCGTCCGCGGTCCGTCTCGCCGAGCTCGCCGCCGACATCCTGCCCAAGGGCGTGCTCAACGTGGTGCTGGGTGGCAACGCTCCGGGCGCTGCGCTGGTCGAGCATCCCGACATCGCGATGGTGTCACTGACCGGATCGGTCGATACCGGAAAGTGGATCGCCGAGCACGCGGCGGCGACGCTGAAGAAGGTGCACCTCGAGCTCGGAGGTAAGGCTCCGGTGGTCGTGTTCGACGATGTTGACATCGACGCGGCGGCGGAGGCGATCGCCGGCTTTGGCTACTACAACGCCGGCCAGGACTGTACCGCCGCCACGCGCGTGCTCTCCAGCGCCAGGATCCATGATGACCTGGTCAACAGCCTGGCCGAACAGGCTAAGGGGCAGGTGCTGGGCGACACCGACTCGGCGCAGACAACATTGGGGCCGCTCAACAGCTCGCGTCAGCGTGAGCGAGTCGAGGGCTTCCTGGAGCGCAAGCCGGACTACGCGGAACTGGTCACCGGCGGCCAGGAGCCCGATCGCCCCGGCTTCTACCTGGAGCCCGCCGTGGTGACCGGCCTGCATCAGGACGACGAGATGATCCAGCGTGAGATCTTCGGTCCGGTGATCACGATCCAGCAGTTCAGCGACGAAGCGCAGGCCGTCGCCTGGGCCAACAGCACCCCGTATGGGCTCGCCTCATCGGTGTGGACCCGTGACATCAGCCGGGCGATGCGGGTATCGGCGGCGCTGCGGTTCGGTTGCGTATGGATCAACAACCACGGGCTGCTGACCAGCGAGATGCCGCACGGCGGTTACAAGCAGTCTGGCTACGGCAAGGACCTGTCGATGTACAGCGTGGAGGACTACACGCACGTCAAGCATGTGATGGCCGCGCACGACTTCTGACTC
>Ga0302326_10011771_pt1 | contig 18776 bp, 22 predicted proteins | sample Palsa_T0_3_FD_202264 | JGI IMG/M metagenome (GOLD analysis project Ga0302326, IMG submission 202264) | Peat permafrost microbial communities from Stordalen Mire near Abisko, Sweden - Palsa_T0_3 | ecosystem: Environmental > Terrestrial > Soil > Palsa > Peat permafrost | place: Sweden: Abisko...
TCATTACCGAACTCCACGTCAATGACTCTGGTTTGGTTTTCCACTACAAGATGCCCGCGACGGTCGAGCTCGCCGCGAAATCGCCGGAACCGAGCCTGATCGCATCCGTCGGGAAAAAGTAGAAATCGGAAAAGGAAAAAAGGAAAAGCAAGACGAGGGGCCGGGTTGTTCCGGCCCCCTTTTTTTGCGCCGACGAGGAAAATGTGGACGAAAATGTGAAAAATGCCCGCGTCCGCAAGCTTCTTCCATCGACACTTGCGTAGCCGCAAGTCTCAGACCGGTTTATCCTGACCCAGCAAGGGCTGCCTTCTTTTCCGCTCTCACTTTTCCGGTTTGGTCAGGCGGACGCTCGTTCGCTCGATGAATCGGGACGCGACGCGCGCTTCATCTCGTCGGTCATAATCACCGCTTCGGCGATTTGCTTCATGGATTTGCGAGTCTGCCGGCTTTGCTGCTGCAGCGCCAGGTAAGCCCGCTCTTCGTCGAATCCCATATCGCGCTGCAGGATGCCCTTGGCGCGTTCCACCAGCTTGCGGGTCTCGAGCTGCTCGGACAGCGCGGAATTTTCCGTCTCCAGGCGCGCCATTTCAATTTCCGCGCCCACCAGGAACCCCACCGTGGTAATCAGCCGAATGTCGCGCTGCTTGTACACGTGCGGCTGGATGTGCTGCAGGTTGATGACCCCCACCAGCCGGCCGCGGCATAAAAGAGGCACCGAGAGAAACGCTTGATATTTATCTTCCGGCAACTCGTTGAAGAATTGAAAGCGCGGGTCTTTGGAGGCGTTCTGCGCCAGGGCTACCACCGCGCGGTTCTGCGCCACCCATCCGGTGATGCCCTGGCCCACGCGCAGCTTCAGCTTGTCGATCTGCTCGGCGTGCGGATTTTTCGACGCCCGCAGGATTAAATCCTGCCCATCCAGCACGTAGACGAAGCACGAATCGCATTTCACCAGCGAAACCGCGCAGTCGATAACCTGGGTAAGCACTTCGTGGAACGGATCGGCGGCGGCCATTCGGCTGCCAATGGCGTGCAGCAGGTCCACTTCGGGACTGCTATGTATGGCGTGTGTATTGTCCATATTCAAACTTATCGGCAAATCCAGCCACGGTCCAATCGTAATTTTCAATGTTACAGATAATCGCCCCTCCGCCTACCAGTCCTCCGGCGAACGCCCCGTGGCCAGCGAACAAGCCCAGCGCGGAAAGTAGGGAACTTCGGTTCGGAAAATGCGGCGTTCCGTGTCGCGTACGAGGCCTCCGGCTCCGCCGCCGATGTCCCCGCCGCGCCCACCCGCCTTTGGCCGTCATCCAGAGGAGCGCAGCGACGAAGGACCCCTCCTCGATTCCATCCCCGCGCTAGCGCAATTCCGCGAAGCAGCCCGCCTTTTTTGGAGTGCTGCGGCTTGCCGCCGCTTTCTCAGCCGACACGCCACCACAGCCGCCCTCACGCCGAAGGCGCGCCACCGATCTTCGTCCATCGCCCGCTCTCTTCGCTTTTAACCGCACCGAAACGCAGCAAACTGGAACCCCACGAATAAAGGTTGCCGCTACAAAACCAACGCCTCCATCGCTGCCCTCCGGCCCGCTTGCCTTGCACGACGCCCAGGAATATGATGTCCTCGTCCGTCGCGCAGGCAGCTTTTCAGGCTCAGCAAACATGACATCACGACCTTCTCGTAGGTGCCGTACGCAATCATCGCAAATGGCTGAATCCCCCTCAGTCCGCAAATCGCAAATCATTCTCACCGCTTTTCCAGCACATCGTCGCCAGGATCAACCCGCGACGCGCGGTCCGTGGTCCACAAATCTTTTCCACATCGATTTCTCGTAAATCATTGCGAGCTTTAAGGAGGATTACGAAATGGCTACAGCAACTTCGGTCGTCCAAATGGATCCAAAAGTCAGCGGCTACGTCGGCCAGAAGCACAAAATGCTGATCAACGGCAAGTGGGTCGATTCCGCCAGCGGCAAGACCTTTCCCACCTACAATCCCGCCACCGGCGATGTCCTTTCGAATATCGCCGAAGGCGATAAGGAAGACATCAATCGCGCCGTAAAAGCGGCCCGCGCGGCGTTCGAGACCGGCCCGTGGTCCAAAATTTCCCATTCCGATCGCTCGCGCATGATCTGGAAGCTCGCCGACTTGCTCGAACAGCACCTCGAGGAATTTGCCCAGCTCGAATCGCTCGACAACGGCAAGGCCCTGAAAGTCGCGCGCGCCGCCGACGTGCCCCTGGCCGTCGATCATTTCCGCTACTACGCCGGCTGGGCCACCAAGATCGAAGGCAACACCATTCCATTTTCCGGCGTGCCGCAGGGAAAATTCTTCGCCTACACCGTGCGCGAACCGGTCGGCGTCGTCGGCCAGATCATTCCCTGGAATTTTCCGTTGCTCATGGCCGCCTGGAAATTGGCCCCGGCGCTCGCCACCGGCTGCACCATCGTGCTCAAACCCGCCGAGCAGACGCCGCTCACCGCGCTGCGCCTCGGCGAACTCATCCAGGAAGCGGGATTCCCCGACGGCGTCGTGAACATCGTCCCCGGCTATGGCGAGACGGCGGGCGCCGCTTTGGCGGCGCACGACGATGTCGAAAAAGTTGCCTTCACCGGCTCGACCGAAGTAGGCAAGCTGATCATTCACGCCGCCGCCGGCAACTTGAAAAAAGTTTCGCTGGAACTCGGCGGAAAATCCCCGAACATCGTCCTCGATGACGCCGACATCGAAGCCACCATCCCCGGCGCGGCCAGCGCGATTTTCTTCAATCAAGGCCAGACCTGCTGCGCCGGTTCGCGGCTCTTCATCCAGAAGGATATTTTCGACAAAGTGGTCGAAGGCATTTCCGACCGCGCCTCGAAAATTCGCGTGCGTCAGGGATTCGATCCCGACTGCGACATGGGCCCGCTCGTTTCCGAGGAGCAACTGAATCGCGTCGTCGGCTACCTCGACTCCGGCAAGAAAGAAGGCGCGCGCGCCACCACCGGCGGCTCCCGCGAAGGCACCAAGGGCTATTTCGTCAAGCCCACCGTGCTGGTCGATACCACGGACAAGATGAAAGTCGTGCAGGAGGAAATTTTCGGCCCCGTCGTCACCGCCAGCCCGTTCTCCAGCGTCGATGAAATCGCCGCCAAGGCCAACGATACGGTCTACGGCCTCGCCGCCGGCATCTGGACGCGCGACATCAAAAAAGCCCACGCCCTGGCCGCCAAAATCAAAGCCGGCACCGTGTGGATCAATTGCTACAACGTGTTCGACGCCACGCTCCCCTTCGGCGGCTACAAACAATCCGGCTGGGGCCGCGAAATGGGTCACGAGGTGCTCGAGCATTACACCGAAGTAAAATCCGTCTGCGCCGCGCTGTAAATTGTAAGTCTCGAAAGTTGAACCGGGGGCGGGGTCGTCGACCCGCCCCGCGCACCAAGCCTCCAGCTCTGCCGCGCGCCACCCCGCCAAGAACCTTTGGTGTGCGGTGGCTCGCCGCCGCTTTCTCGATGTCTGCGCCGCGCATTTCGCTCACGCCGAAGACGCGCCACCGATTTTCGTCCGCCCCACACCCGCCTTTGGCCGTCATCCAGCCCGCCCGCCGTAGCCATCGTCTTTCTCGGCGCAGGAGGGAGGAGCGCAGCGCCCGCGCGCCGAAGCAGCCGTGTCGCGAAGGCGTGACGAAGGACCTCTCTTCGATCTTAGCGTCAACACACACCGCCGTTGACTCCGCAAATTTCTAGATGTACCGTCATCCCAACTTCGCGGAGGAAACCATGGTGGTCAAGATGATCGCGCGCGTAACCTACTGGCTGGGAATTCTTTGCGTGGCGGCAGCGCTGTTCTCGCGGTTGATGAATATCCTCGGGTTCGAAGCCGTGCGCATGTCCACCAAAGGGAACCCAATCGATTTTCGTAGCTTTCTGGACGCGGCGCTGCTGTTCTTGTTTTCGTCGATTGCCTCTTCGTTGTACGCCCGCCTGGATTCCTGAAGAGCGTCCCGCCGACGAGTCTACCGCGGCGCATCATCGTCCGAACGCCCACGCCACCATCAGCGGGAACTCTTCTCGCCAGAATGCGCCACCGTGCGATCCGGCTCGCTCATTCATGACCACATCCGCACCGGCATCGCGCAGCGCGTCCGCCCACCTCGTTGCGTTCGCTAGGAAGAATGGCTCCTCGGTGCCCGCGACCAGGTATGTGCGCGGAAGCGGACTCGGCATAACGCCAGGCGGTTTGTAACCGCCGCCAGGCGAGGCGCAGAAGATCGCACCGTATACATCGGGGTGCCGAAGCCCAAGAGCGAGGGCCAGCTCTCCGCCCGCCGACGCGCCGAACACTGCGGTACGTTCGCTGGGCAGCGCCACGCCCCACCGCGACTTCGTCCATCGGCGAACGTCCTCGACGAAGAACTTCTCGTGTGCCGCGAACCGCGCTGGATCAAAACCCGGTGAGTACTCATGGAGCCGCAGCATGTCATCGGCCAGCCCATGTACACCGACGATCATTGTCGACGGTACCTCGGCCTTCTCGAGCAACCGGCCCCACTTCGAGATTCGCTGACCGTCACCGGCGAAGACGATTGCTTGGGGCGGGTGCGGCGGAACGTACACTGTGACCTGCCGTCCGCCGTCGTACTCGAACGTCTCGGTGACAAACTCTCCGGAGGCTGCGCCGGTCGGCTGGGCGGGCGTTCCGCCGGACTCACTTGGCTTGTGGTTGACGTGATTGCCTGCTTGCTCCGTCATGGCCTTGCCTTCATTTTATAGAACGATGCTCGCCCGTTCCGCGTCCCGTCTGTAGGAAATCTCGGTTCCCGGCCTCGCACCCGCCTTTGGCCGTCATCCACAGGAGCGCAGCGCTAGCGCGCCGAAGCTGCCGAGCAGCGAAGGCGCGACGAAGGATCTCTCTTCGACCGCATGTGCTTGGCACCAACGCAAATCGCGGGGCCGCTATTCATCCTTGGTTTTCAATTTCAGCCGGTGTTTGTTTTCTTCGAGGAACGCCCGCAGATCGGCGGCCACGTCCAGCAGCCGCGTCCACTGTTCGTAATACAGAGTGACCGGGAAACGCCCCAGCCCGTAAACGCTGACCCCGCCTTTTTCTCCAACGCGAAATTCCAGCGCTCCCGTTCGCTTCGATCCGCTCGCCGCCTTCTTTTCCAATTCCGCTATTTTTGCCAGCAATTCTTCTTTCGTGGGTTCGGACATGATGGGCCTCGCTAGGAGTGTATTCGCCTGACCGCCGCGCTCGTGCTCGCCGGGCGCGTGCGGTGCACTTGCACGATTCTACACGCAAACCGTCGGGCTACTGGGTCTCGGGAGGGAATTCCGCGAACGTCGCGCGCGCTCGCGCGAACCCCAGCGGCGCCACGCGGACCGAGCCCTGGAAGGGTCGGTCGATGTCCGCGATAGCCACCAGCGCGAGCGAGAGCAGCAGCGTCAAAAAGAAAACCTGCACCGCGTGAAGCTTGAAATTGTCCGTGCCGAACAGGCAAGAAGATAACGTCGTAATCCCCCCGCCGATAATCAGTACCATCCACAAAATATCCGGAAGTTGCGTTTCGCTTTGCAGTTCGCGGACCCGGCGATGTTCGGTCATGCTCGAAAGTTCGCTCAGCGTCAGATTCATGCTGGTCTGTTCCGAGAAACTTGTCGGCCGGGCCTGCAGGATCACGGTCCACAACTGCTGCACCACGCCGTGGCCCGCGCTGCTGATTTCGCCTCGGCGCATGGCCGGCCATTCCTCGTCAATCGCTATGTTGACGTAATCGCGCGCCAGTTGATGCACGGCGATGCGCTGCGCCGCCGGGAGTCCATCGGCGAGGCGGAAAACGCTGACCAGGCAATTCGCTTCATTGTCGGCGTTGATCTCCGCGGCCTGGAAATTGCTCCACACCGCATAGAGCATGAAACCGACGATCACCGCGTACGTGGTGCCCAGCACGCTGACTTGCCAGCCGATGATGTCGTTGTGATCGCGGCGCTGCGACGTCGGCCAAAAGCGGTGCAGGATCCAAAGAAAAAGCAGGGAGAATAAAATACACGCGAAAATCACCACCAGGTCGTCAAACGTGGTCAGCATGATGGCGCAACCATACAAGAGAAAGCGCCAAACCAAAAATGGAAAAATCAACTCCCCGGCCCCGTGTCACCCAGACTCCGCCAAGAACTTTTGGAGTGCGGCGGCTCGCCGCCGCTTTCTCGATGTCTGCGCCGCGCATTTCGCTCACGCCGGAGGCGTTTCTCAGCCCACACGCCCGCGAGACTGACCCTCACGCCGAAGGCCCTCCACCGATCTCCGCCCTCGCAGCGTTTTGCCTTTCGCCGTCAGGCAAATTTCATCCGCCCCGCGCCACCCCGGGTCGTCCAAGAATTTTGGAGTGCGGCGGCTTGCCGCCGTTTTTCCGCCGCATCCACCCTAAAAGTCGCGCGCAGCAAGCGAAGCAGCTTCACCGCGAACGCGCGACCAAGGCCCTCCCTTCGATTGCCGCGCCAGCCCAGGCTCGGCCCGTTCGAAACCGCGCAACCTTTCGCTCTTGGCCGTTTAGAATCGGAACGTCAACCCCACATACGGTTCGGCGATATGCGTCGTTGCGTTCGTCAATTGGGTGGGAACTGAAAAATCAGCCGCGGTGTAGACCAGTCCCCGGTATCCGGCCTGCACGTTCAGCCCGCCTTTGAGCCGGTACGTCACTCCTCCTCCGTACAGGAACGCTGGCCGATTCTGCCCGAGCCCGCTCACGTTGGAACCCGCGAAACTCGGCGACGAGAAAAACAGCGCCCCGACCCCGGATTCCAGGAATGGATGGAATCGCGCTTCTCGCGCGACTCCGAACGTGAACTGGTACGCCAGCGAAGCTTCGTTGAGGCTGGCTTGCGAAATGTTCCCCGAACCGTAGAATTGCGTGAACTGCGTGTGTCCGTAATTGGCCTCGATCGCGCTCCAGCGATTGAAATGATAACGATAATTCGCCAGCAGTCCGCCCGAGTAGCTCGCCGTATCCGTTATCCCTTGCCCGAACGCCTGCTTCTGAAAATCTCCCGTGAAATTCACCGACACTTCGGAATTGCCTCGCTGCGCAAACGCCGGCCACGAAACCAGCGCCAAGCCTACTAGAACTAGACCGATTTTATTTCGCATCTGAAATGGCCCTCGCCTTTATAGGACCGCCGCCGCGCGTGCGCGCACACCCGTACCCACGACGGACGTTCCATTTTTATTTTCACAACTGGCGGCGTGCTGCGAATTTCCGGCCAGCCGTACGCGCCGCGCCGGAAAATACCGGGCGACTCAGAGCGTTAGATGGAAGGCCCTCCGCGCTGGTTGCACAATTCCGGTGCACTCCCTAAAAATAAAGATGGAGCATTTCTGAAACCTTTTTCTTCGCCGTGCGTCGTCAGCGGAAATGAAACCCTTGCCGTGGTATCGTGTGGCCATGTGCGCAGCGCAAAATGATCCGGTGCAGTTGGAGCGGCTGAAGCAGGGTATGAAAGCATCCTGGATGGCCGGGGATTTCGGTCAGGTCGCCAAATATACCGCCGCGGAAGGCGCCGAATTTATTTCGCGCCTGCCCCTTCGCGCTGGAATGGACGTGCTCGACGTCGCCTGCGGCACCGGCAATCTCGCCATTCCCGCCGCGCGCGCCGGCGCCCGCGTCACGGGCGTGGACATCGCCACGAATTTGCTCGAGCAGGCGCGCGCGCGCGCCGCCGCCGAAAATCTCCGTATCGATTTTCGCCCCGGCGATGCCGAGCAGCTTCCCTTTGCCGATGCATCCTTCGACCTGGTGGTGACCATGTTTGGCGCGATGTTCGCCCCGCGCCCCGAGCTGGTCGCCGCTGAACTGGCCCGCGTCTGCCGTCCCGGCGGAATGATCGCCATGGCCAATTGGACGCCCGAAGGATTCTTGGGGAAAAGTTTTGCGGTCACCGCGCGCCTCGTGCCCCCTCCCGCGGATTTTCCTCGGCCGGTGTTGTGGGGCAGGGAAGACGTGGTCAAGGAACGCTTCGCCGCCGCAGGTTGCACCGTCGAAACGTTTCGGCGCAACGTAATGATCCGCTATCCCTTCGGCGCCGCCCGCGTCGTCCAATTCTTCCGCGAATATTTCGGCCCCACCCAGGTCGCCTATTCGCGTCTCGACGCCGCCGGCCAGGCCGCCATGGCTGCGGACCTCGAAAAATTGTGGGCCGCGCACAACGAAGGCCCCCCGGACGAATGTCACGTGCAGGCCGAATACCTAGAAGTCCGCGCCACGAAACCAGAATAATCTTCCGCCCGCCAACCTCCGCCGCGAATTTCAAACCCGCGCGCGCCAAGCGCTCCCGCCTTTTTTGGAGTGCGGCGGCTCGCCGCCGCTTTTCCGCCGTATCCCTCGCCACCCAAAAGTTCGCGTCAGCCACTCCCTACACAAAAAAGCACTGTCATCCCGACAGAGGGCTGCACCTTGGCCCGACGAGGGATCTGTTTTTTACGTTCTGGCTCTGCGTCCGTTCCTCTCGGCACCCCAACCGCCTTCGGCCGTCATTCTGAGGAGCGACGCGCTTGCGCGCCGAAGCGGCCGTATCGCGAAGGTGTGACGAGGAATCTCTGTTCGATTTCGCCCAGGTCTTCAAACGCTGAACATCGTTCACCGGTATTGGCAACTCTCCGGCACAGGTTTCCCCAATGCTTGCGCCGGAATCAAAGTCCCCGAGTCTTTGACCAGAAATGCATAAAACGCATATTTCGTTTCATTGACGCGCGGCAGCGCGCCCTCATAGTTCAAATCATCTTCCGTCGGGAACACCTGCCACGAAAAAGTGACCGGGCCGCAACCTTGCACCGCAACCGTGTAGCGGACCTCCACGCATTTTTCGTGGCCCGCCACCTGGCACGGTGTGCGCTGCCACGAGCCGTGCGCGTATTCGTCGTAGAAAACAAAATGGCGCTTCACGATTTCGATCCCGGAAGGATCGGATTTCATCCGAATCGTCGCATACAGCGCCGCAGTCGCCAGCACCGCCAGGAATACCGGAAACCACATCCGGATGTGGTGCCCGTTCCCCGGCGGCGTCGCCGAATATTTGTCTCGCGCCGCCGCTCGGCTTTCCGCAGGCGTGCGGCTTCCGTCGAGCGTGACCGGAAATCCGCACTTCACGCACAGCGTCGATTCTTCGGTCAGGCTGCTGCCGCAGTTCACGCAATACAGCATCTCGCGACACCTCGTAGCCCCGCGTTCCGCCGCCTGATTATTGCCGATACGCCCGTTTATTTCCACGGACAGCCGCGCTCCTGCGCGCGAACGCCGCGAGTCCCGCGCAACTCGCCTGAATCGAAATGTCTCGCGCGCGAATCCACAAATGGAGTAATGTTCCGGTCGTAAATCCAAATCGAGCGAGGAAATCATGGCAAAAGTGGCGCAGGGAAACGACGCAAAATCACGGCAGGTGGCTCCGGTTCGCACTCCCACCGGCCTTTCTTCCGAAGCGACGCGCGACATCACCGGCTCCTTGAACGCGTTGCTCGCGGATTTTTACGCGCTTTATTTCAAGACCAAGAATTTTCATTGGCACATGAGCGGGCCGCATTTCCGCGACTATCATTTGCTGCTCGATGAGCAGGCCGGCCAGATTTTCGAAGTGACCGACGACATTGCCGAGCGCGTTCGCAAAATCGGCGGCATCACCTTGCATTCGGTCGGCGAAATCAAGAGCCACCAACGCATTCTCGATAACGATGCCGCCTACGTCACCCCGGAAGATATGCTCGCCGAACTCAAGGGCGATAATGCGGACCTCGTCGCGCGCATGCGCGAAGCCCATGAATTAACCTCCGAACATAACGACGTGGCCACCACCAGTTTGCTCGAAAATTGGATCGATCAAGCCGAGCGCCGCGTTTGGTTCCTGTTCGAGACGACCCGCCGAGCCTAAGGCCCGCGCCGCGCGGATTTTGCTCGCTCTAGAATGACGTCGCGCCAGGTTCCGGCAGCACAATTCTCTTGGATTGCAATCTGCAATCAATGGTGGGACTATCCCCGCAACGAATTCGGTTTTTGGGGATTGAACTGCCATGCCGTATTCCTTCCAGTTCGACGCGGCCAATGGGCTTCTCCAGGGACGGCTGCACGGGCGCGTAACCTCGGACGAGCTGCGGGAGTACTACCGTTTTGCCGTGCGTTGCGCCGCGCAAAAGCGGCCGCTCGCGAGCATTACCGACCTGACCGGCGTCACCACGCTGGACGTGACGCCGCAAACCATTCGCGAACTCGCGGCGCTGCGCCCCGCCATGCCCGATGACGCCCTGCTGCGCGTCATCGTCGCCTCCTCTCCCGACGTTTTCGGCATGGCGCGCATGTTCGAATCCCACGGCGAAGCCACCCGCCCCAACCTCCACGTCGTCCGCACCTGCAAGGAAGCCCTGGCCATCGTCGGCGTCCCAGCCCCGCGATTCCAACACATCGACCTCGCCTCCCTGGACGAAGCCACCAAAAAAAAATAGCAAACGATGACCGGCCAATGCGTCACCCCTCCGCCCCCAATCGTCCCGCCTTTTTTGGAGTGCGGCGGATTGCCGCCGCTTTCTCGCTGTATGCGCCGCGCATTTCGCTCACGCCGAAGGCGCGCCACCGATCTTCGTCCGCCGCCCCCCCGCCTTTGGCCGTCATCCTGAGGACCGCAGCGCCGAAGGATCTCTCTTCGATTTCAGCCGACCAAAAAATCCGTAGCGCCGCGTCCGCGCCGGCCCGTCAAAGCCCTTTCCCAAATGAAACATTTTCTGGTTCAATGGCAGGGAAGCGCATCCCAAAATTTCGCACCACCGGAGCCACACCTGCCCGACCCCGGCGAAATCGGCCAACCCAACGAACCGCGCCCCGCGCCCGCGAGCACTCCGCCCAACCCCATGGCCGCCGTCCGCCGCAAGGACCTCATCGTCTGGGTGCTCGTTTCCTTCGCCGTCCCGGCGTTATTCGTTCTTAGCTTCCATCACCAGCTGCAGCCGGACAAATCCCTTCTCAGCGTGCGCGCCGAACTGCTGATGAAGGGAATCCAGGCCTTTTTCGTCGCGCTGGGCACCTGGCTCGTGGCCCGCATAGAGCAGCGTCCGCTCGCGGCCTACGGCATGCCGCCGCGTCAGGCTTTCGGCGCGCGTTTCTGGGAAGGCTGCGTCTGGGGATTCGCCATGCTCTCCCTGGTGCTTCTGTTGATTCGCCTCACCGGCCATTTTCAAATTGATTCCGTGGCCCTGTCCGGGCGCGCGATTTTCAAATACGCCGTGGGTTGGGCCCTGGTTTTCTACGCCGTCGCCATCAGCGAGGAATTTATTTTTCGCGGGTATCTGCTCTTCGTGTATACGCGCCGATTGAAGTTTTGGTACGCGTCGCTTTTTCTTTCCTGTTTGTTCGGCGTCGCGCATCTTGGAAATCCCAACGAAAACGTGTTCGGAATTTTGCAGGTCGTCGTGGTGGGCATGATTTTTTGCCTGACCATCCGGCGCACCGGCACGTTGTGGCTGGCCGTGGGATTCCACGCCGCCTGGGACTGGGCGCAAACTTTTTTCTACGGCACGCCCGACAGCGGCCTGCTCGGCGTCGGCCGCCTGCTCAATTCCTCGTCGGTCGGGCCGAAGTGGCTAACCGGCGGCGCGGCCGGGCCCGAAGGCAGCGTCCTCGCCTTCGCGGTGTTGCTCCTCTTTGCGCTCCTCGTGCATCTGCGCTTCCCCAACGCGTTGTACCCGGATCGCCCGCAATAAAAATCGAACTTCGAAACGCGAAAATCCCGGCGTCCAGGTTTTGCAGCGCCGCCATCACAACTTCCGCAAATCGCAGCTCCGCCTTTTTTGGAGTGCGGCGGCTTGCCGCCGCTTTTCCGTCGCATCCACCCTAAAAGCCCCGCACGCGTCGCGCCGCACTCGCCTGCGCGTGTAGGCCGCCTCCTGTTCTCCGCATCGCCCCCGCCGTTGGCCGTCATCCAGAGGAGCGCAGCGACGAAGGACCCCTCTTCGATCTTCACTTCTTGCCCCGCCGCAACCTATACAAGACATGCCGCCGCAGCACATGCCCCTCCGCCAGCCGGGGATGCTCGAAATCCTCCTCGGCATTATGGCTCATCCCGATTTTCTCCATCACCCGCCGCGATCGCGCGTTGCCGGTAGCCGTGAACGAAACCAATTCCTCGATCCCTAAATTTTCAAACGCGTGGCGAACCATCGCTCGCGCCCCTTCCGTCGCCAGCCCCTGGCCCCAATATTCAGCCGCGAGTCTCCAGCCAATTTCGACGCAGGGCGTAAACGCCGCCTCGAACGACGGCACCAACAGCCCCACGAAGCCGATGAGCGAACCATTTTCGCGCAGCTCGGCGGCGCACAATCCGAACCCGTGACGCTCGAAACGGTTCTCGATCTCGTCAACCCAACGGTCGCTCTCCTCTCGTGAAAGTGTATCCGGCATGAATTCCATGACCCGCGCATCGGCGTTCATGCGCGCGAAGGGCGCGCGGTCGGATTCCCGCCAACGCCTGAGGATCAGCCGGTCCGTCGTGACGATTGCCATGGTTTTTAGCCCAACTCACGCAAGGGCGGCCTCCGCCTTTTTTGGAGTGCGGCGGCTTGCCGCCGCTTTTGAGATGCCTGAACCATCGACCACTCCCGCGTCGATCGCCATCGCGCGCCAGCCCCGTGTTCAGGTTTCCGGGTTCAAGATGTCGCCGGTAGCCATTCCGCTGGCGCGTTCGCGGTGCTATTCTGGCGCCACGATGACCGACGCTATCGAAAAGCTCTTGGCGCAGGCAGCGCAATCGCGGCGGGAAAAGCGGCCGGCAGATGCGCACCGCGATCTCCTGCAAGCCGTCGCCCTCGCGCGCCAGGCACGCGACTCCGCTAAGCTGGCTCGCGCGGTGACCGAACTGGGACGCATCGAGCGCGACATGGGTCACACCGACGCGGCCCTCGCGTCGTATCAGGAAGCCGCCGCGATTTATCGCGAGCACGCTGACGCGCTGAAACTGGCCCACGCCGTTCGCCACGTCGGTGACATCTATCAGGACGCTGGCCGCGCTCCCGCGGCCGAGCCGTGCTTTCACGAGGCGCTCGCCATTTATCGCGCGCACCCCGAAACTCCGCCACTCGAACTCGCCAACGCCGTGCGCCCGCTGGCTCTGCTGAAAGACGACGCCGGCGCATTCGACGAAGCCGACCGCCTCTGGGAGGAAGCGAAAGACTTGTACGCCTCCGTGAACGTGCTCCCCGGAGTCGCGCAATGCGCGGCGCGCCTCGCGCTCCTGGCGCGGCGTCGTGAAGATACCGAACGCGCCCGGCGAATGCTCGCCGAAGCCAGCGCCGCGGCGGAAAGTTCCGGCGATTACAATTCCGTGCGTTACGTCAACGAAGTGCGGTCCTGGATCGCCGGTTAGCCCTCGCCGCGCCGAACTTCCGCCGCATTTTTAATTCTTGACCCTTCGCCGCGCCCAGGCGCAACATCGGGGCATCCGGCCTGGGCCGGGTTCGGTCAGGGGAGGTGCGCGATGCAACCCGAGGCCACGTACGACATCTTCCGTAAAACTTCCAACAAAGACGCCACCTGGGTGGAATCCGTTACCGGTTTGGAGCACGCCAAGAAGCGCATGCTGAGGCTCGCCTCGACCACGCCCGGCGCCTATTTGCTCTACGATCCGCGAATTGCGGCGTTCATCGAGCCCTTCGCCGAATCGGCGTAGCGCAACCGCGCTAACGTCTTTTTTGGAGTGCGGCGGCTCGCCGCCGCTTTTGAGATGCCCGAACCATCGACCACTCCCGCGTCGATCGCCATCGCGCGCAAGCCCCGCCGCTTTTCCGCCGCATCCCTCGAGACCCAATCGATCTCGTCAGCCACTCCGCACACAAAAGAAGCATTGTCATCCCGACAGAGGGCCGCACCTTGGCCCGACGAGGGACCTCTCTTCGATTGCCACCCCGCGCCAGCCGAACCCCCGCAAACGCCGTCCCGCCTTTTTTGGAGTGCGGCGGCTCGCCGCCGCTTTTCCGTAGCACCAAACCCTAAAAGCCGCGCCCTCATCTCAAATCGACCATCTGAAATCGACGCACGCACCTGCCATACACCGTCCGCCGAAAGTTGGCCGTTTCAAAACCACGTGCGGGGTTGGACTCTGTGGGCGAAGCCACGCAGAACGCCAAACGCTATTGATGGACGGGAGTCTCGTCGACGATCTTATAGTCCGCGGGAATTTCGAAAGTAGCGGCCGGCGGCTCACTGCGATTCACCTGCGTGATCGTTACCGTCTGTTGCCCGGTCCGCGGATCGTCGTGCTTCACCAGCATGTTCAGGCGCAGCTCTTCGGAGTACCAATATTCGTCGGTGACCACCACGGGCTTTTCCGTCCCGCTCGCGCTGGCCGCAATGGTTCGGGACTTTCGCACCCCGCGCACCACCACGTTCTCCATCGCTTGCGTGCCCAGGTCCTGCTGCTGGTAGCCGGGGCGGTTGATGTTGGCATCCGGATTCGAGCCATACGGCGGAGGAAATTGCGCGCGCGCCGAAAAAACCGTCTGGTGCGCCAAATGCGTTTGCAGATTCAAGAACGTGTTGAGCCGGGTCGTCGGATCGTAGATATGGAATGAGATCAGCACCGGCGCGTCGCTCGAAGTCTCCGGCACCATGGTCCGCAGCTCGTTGTAAATCCGTCCCTGGGAATCCCGCGCGATGTTGCGCGTGGATTTCTCCGTTTCGGAAGAGCCATCCGCCAGCGTCCGCGTGCTTTGCATTTCGACCACCGCTGTCAGCGGCACGTTCGCCACCGGCGTGACAAACACGCCCTCCATGATGTAGAAACTCCCACGATAGGGCGGGGGATTCTGCGTAGCCGCGGCTTCCTGCGCGCACGCGCACGTCGTTCCGGCCGCGAACGCAACCATTGCCGCCGAAATCACGAAGAGGGAACTGAAACGCCCGGTCTTGCCCAACGGCATAAAAACCCTCCAAACGGGAAGCGCCGCAAAAACTGTAGTCCCGCGATTATGCGCTGTCAATATCAACCAATGAGGCAGGGCTCGATGCGTGCAATCGCCAGGATTCCGCTTCTTGCAGCAGATGTTTCGCTAACCAGGTCGCATAATCCAAGGAACGGACGGCATGTCGTATAATCCGGCGGTCATGCAGACCACTGCAATGGGCGTGGTGCTGGCCCTTCAGTTCGTGATCGTGCTGTTCCTTTTCTTGCACGATTGGGTGCCGCTCGGCCGCCTGAACAACCTGAGCGGCGTCCGCACGGCGAACCCAGGAAGCAAACTACTTGCCGCCACGCTGATTAGCGCCGCTCCGTTCGCGATTGGCCTCGTCGCCAGCGCCATTTACTTTCGCAGCGGCTTTCCGCCCTGGCTGTATTGGTGGCTTTGGATCAGTTATGGGCTTTTGTTCTACGGCCTGCTCAGGGCGTGGTGGATTCCGTATCTGTTGCGCCCGATCCCGCGCGCGCCGCGCGTTACGAAGTGATGTTCGGCGCGACGCATTCTTTTCTCCCCAAGCGCAACGGCCTCCGGCCAGACACCCTGCACGTAATGTTTCACGCCGCGACGCTGGCTCTGCTCATCGCCCTGGCGGTGTTGACCGCGCAGCGCCCGTAGTGCTACATCTGGCGAAATTCCGGCACAGTCTGGGAAATTGGAAGACTGCCGCCGAACGGGAGCGAGTTCCGCATGTGTGTACAATTCGATTGGGCTGCTGTTACTTGGAACTAACTTGATATGCTTGCGTTCGCGGTGTTCCCAAGCCCATTTGCGATTGCCTCGATGTTGCTCGCGCTGCCCCTGATTCTCACAATTTGTATGAGCCTGAATCTACTCCGGAAACAAGACGACGACCGTCGAGCTGCCTGGACGTCCTTTCGGCTTCATACGAATTTCATTCTCGCTCTGGCCATTGCTGCCTGGTGGGTGATCTGGAATCGCTATGACCACTCGACTTTCGCTTCGCTCGTTGCCTCAACGTATTCCCAATGGATCAGTGCGTCCCTTGCGGAGGCTCTGTTGTTTTGGATGCCCCCGCTGATCATGCTTGGCGTTTTTCTGTTCGTGGGCAACCTGATCACCCGCCATATCTTCGCGCAGAAGTGGACGATAATTCAGACGATATGGCAATCCGGCTGGCAGTTAATCAGTTTTGCGGTTCCCCTGCTGATGGTAACAAGAGGATTCGAGCGGCTTCTCGAAGGAAGATTCGGAGGCTTTCTCTGGCTGCTCGGGGCAGGAATCATCGCGAGAGTGGGAACCGGCTTTCTGCGCTTTGCCCAGGGTATGAGGTGGAATCAATTACGGACGGGCGAGATTCGTAATCGAGCCCTGGCCGTGGCTCGCAGGATGGAGGTGCCGCTCCAACGCGTCTTCATGGTTCCCGCCGGTAAAGGACATTTGACGAACGCCTATGGGATGTCCGACGCTATCGGCGTTACCGACAACCTGGGAAAGTATTTGACGAAGGCGCAGCTCGACTTCGTGTTGTCGCACGAGGTGGCGCACGTCAAACTCAAACACGCTCGCAAATCACTTTTGGTTGCGCTCGCAAGTTACTCCGCCGTAGCACTCCTGCTTCTTTTCATTCGGCGAGAGGCGGCGCCGATTCGCCCGTGGTTAGAAATCTTCGCGATTATCGCGCCTTTGATTTGCATCTACTACGCATCGCGTAAATTTGAATTTTCAGCCGATCACGAAGCGGCAAAATCCACGGGCGAGCCGGAAACTGCGATCATCGCACTCCTGAACCTTAGCGCCGCGAGACAATTGCCCGTCGCAACAAGCCGTTTCACTGCGCTGTTTATGACTCATCCAACCCTCGCGCAGCGAATCTCGGCGATCGCTGATAGCGGTAGTCTCCGTGCCGAGCATCTCTCAGATGCCCTTAGGCGCGCTCACGTCGCCATCGCTCCCAGGTAGCGAGCCGCTGAAATTTCCTCCGTGATCGCCTTTGCTGTCCTGGCCGTTTCGTTTCTTATTTTTCGGACGGCGGAGGTGATGGGAGGCGCTTCGGCACATGGGTGGCGTCGGCGCGCTGGCCGTGATGTTTCTTCCAATCGCGCCCGCTCGCGCCGCCTTCATCCGCCGCGAACCCCTAGTCCGTCTCGCGGCTCCAACCTTTAACCACGCGATTTCCGGGCCATTTGGGTTAGACTATTTGGCACGCCAGCCCAGCGCGTCAATCCGTTCCACAGCTCAACACCTTAATCAACGCGAATGAACGCTAGGAATTTTCCAGGCAGCAAAAATATAATCGCCGGCAACGGCAGGAGAGCCAAATGTACTCAGTGAAACTCGAATATCAAGACCGCGAGAACGGGCCCGAAGGGCGGACCTTGCAAATCGACACCGGCTCCATGGCCGCGGCCATCGGTAAGGCGACCCGCGAATTTCTCAAGTCGCTCGATCGCAAGCAGCGCTTCGACGCGAATAAAGGCGGCTTGACCATCGTGTGCAGCAAGACCGCCGGAGCAGAACCCGCCGCAGAATAATCGCGCTTCGCCTTTTTTGGAGTGCGGCGGCTTGCCGCCACGTTTCCGCCGCATCCACCCTAAAAGCCCCGCACCCGTCGCCCCCAGTCGGAGCTTTTGTAGCGGCGGCCTTCAGGCCGGCGAATTGATTTGCACTCTCCAGCGCGCCCAAGAAAATCGTCAGTCGCCGCGATCTGCCCGGCCTATCTCCGCACGAGCCCATCGCGGCGACGAACGAATTTGGTTACCAGGGAAGTGCCTGGCCCAGATGGAAGAAACCGCCGGTGGGACCGTCGGCCCCGAGCGTCGCGAGTTGCGCGCTGGTCTTCCCGCCCTCCGCTAATTCCAGCGGCGCCTCCGCCCCGCCCATGTCGGTTTTCACCCAGCCCGGATGCGCGGAGTTTACCTTGATCGGCGTGTCGCGAAGCTCCTGCGCCAGATGCACCGTAAATGCATTCAGCGCGGTCTTCGACGCGTCGTAGGCGAAAGTCTTCTTGTCGTAGATTGGCGATTTCGGATCGGCGTGCAGCGTGAGCGAACCCAGGATGCTCGAAAGATTCACGATGCGGCCCGCTGGAGATTTTCGGATCAGCGGCAACAGAGTTTGGGTCAGCGCGATGGGCTCAAAAAAGTTCGTATCGAACGTATTGCGCAGTTTTTCCGCGCTGACGAATGATGTCGAATTGAACGGGCTTCCCGCGCCAGGGCGCTTCGCGCCTTCGTCCATCACGCCTGCGTTATTGATCAGAATGTCCAGCTTGCCGTACTTCTTCTCGATGTAATTATAGATTTCCTTGTGGTCCGCGGGCTTGTTCACGTCGAACCGCACCGCTTCCACCGATTTCGCGCCTTCTTTGCGCAATGTTTCCGCCGCGGCTTGGCCCTTATCGAGTTGGCGCGAGCCGAGAATCACGGTAATGCCTTGCTTGCCCAGAATGCGCGCCGTTTCCAGCCCCAGCCCGCGATTCGCGCCGGTGATGAATGCGACTTTCGTTGCTTCGCTCATGAATTCTCCTCAAAATGCACGTAGTGGCTTGCACCGAATTGGATGTCCCCACCAGCGCGGAAGCTTCAGCGAAATTCCACCAACACCAAGCCCAAATCATTTTGGAGTGCGGCGGCTCACCGCCGCTTTTGAGATGCCCGAACCATCGCGCGCAAGCCCCGCCGCACAATTTCACAACCACTCAACCCCATAAACACCCGGTCATCCCGACAGCGGCCCGGAGCTGGCCCGACGAGGGGCCCCTCTTCGTTCCGCGCGTCGCAGTGCTAAAGTAGCCGTGCTCGAAGCACTTTCGATAAGCAAGAACAAACCCAAAAATTTTATGTCCGCCGATA
>Ga0302326_10011772_pt1 | contig 18775 bp, 17 predicted proteins | sample Palsa_T0_3_FD_202264 | JGI IMG/M metagenome (GOLD analysis project Ga0302326, IMG submission 202264) | Peat permafrost microbial communities from Stordalen Mire near Abisko, Sweden - Palsa_T0_3 | ecosystem: Environmental > Terrestrial > Soil > Palsa > Peat permafrost | place: Sweden: Abisko...
GAAGGCGGGCTTCTTGCTAAATCGTTCTACCGTCAATATTCTTCATGAGGTCACAGCGCGCAAGTGGGTGAGACCGGGATGGTTGCTACCAAAGAGCGAATTTTGCACACCAGCACCGAGCTGTTCGGCCGGCAAGGCTTCGCCGGCACCGGGATGAACCAGATCGTCGCAGAGGCCCAAGCCGCGCTGGGCTCGATCTACCACTTCTTCCCGGGGGGCAAAGAGCAGCTTTGTGAAGAGGCCATCCGGACATCGGGCCAGATCTATCTGCACCTCATCGAGGCGGTCATCGACACCGCGCCCGACGTCACTGAAGGCGTTCGCGACTTCTTCACCGGCGCCGGCGCCCATCTGGTCGCCACCGACTACGCCGACGCCTGCCCCATCGCCACGATCGCCCTGGAAGTGGCATCCACCAACGACGAGTTGCGCCGGGCCACCGCTGACGTGTTCGAGCTTTGGGTCGCAGCCGCGTCCGATCGGCTGGAGACAGCAGGGATCCCGCCGCACACAGCTCGCGAGCTCTCGCTGTTCGCGCTCGCGGCTCTCGAAGGTGCATTCGTCCTCAGCCAGGCGAGCCGAAGCATCGAGGCCATCGAGGCGGCCGGCACCAATGTCGTCGCCTGCATCCGGGCCGCGCTTTCCTAACCTCTGCGATCCCACACGGCGGGTGGGGGCCAGACATGATGCACAGTGGTCAGCGGCCGGCGCGCCGCCACGCAGAGACGGCTCGCAGCAAGCAAACCGTGGACAGGATAAACAGCGTTCCCTCCACGATGAGACTGACCGTGCCCAACACGTAGCCCCAGTTGCCGACATCGCCCGGGTCCCCGGGCAATCCGACGCTCCGAGAGAGAATGTAAGCGATAAAAGGTCCGATCGACACCAGGGACGCGAGCGCCCAGGCTCCAGTCTTCCTTCGGAGGATCATCGGGATGGTTATGGCCGCAGCGATCTCGACAAGGTAATAGCCGACCGCCATATATAACGGGGTCACGTTACCGATGAATCCGCCTTGGTCTTCGATGTGGACGAGACCGACGGCCAAAAGGAGTGCGAAGGCCACTAAGGAGACGGGAAGGGGTGCGGCATCATCCGAGAGGGCAAAACGGAGGACCGACGATCTCGAACGTCTGGCCAGGCCGAGTTCTGCAGCGCGGGCGTAGTGATCAGCGAGGATCGGGTTGCTCATGGGGCTCTCCTGTGTGGGGGGTCTCGAGCAATAACTACGACCCGGCGCCGGCAACAGATTGGGCGGAAGGGAACTGCCTTCAGTGCACTGCTTGCGGCTGATCGCCGGTAACTCCGCTCAGGTTCGTGGCAGACGGCGGTAGCGGTAGTTGATCAGCAGGAGCAACATACCGGCCAGGATGGTCAGGAAGGCGACCTCGAGCACGAGCCGGATGGGCATACCAGTGAAGGGCAATTTGGTCAACGGCACCTTGGTAATCGTCACCGGGATTTTGGTGATGACTGCCGGAACCTTGGTAATAGTCGACCCCAGGGCGATACTGCTCACCGGGAGTGGGGTCGTGACCGTCGGGATCGTCGTGGTGGTCAATCCGACCGTGGTGGCGCCCACCGGGGCTTTGGTGGTGGTCGGCGGGCCTTTGGTGGTGGTCGGCGGCGTGCTGGTAGTCGGAGGCGTGCTGGTAGTCGGAGGCGTGGCGGTGGTCGGAGGCGTGGCGGTGGTCGGAGGCGTGGTGGTGCTGGTCGGAGGCGTGGTGCCGGTGCTGCAGGGCGAGTTGGTGAAGACGTTGTCCTGCAAGGTGACGGACGCGTTGCGGGCCAGGGCCCGGCCGTCAACAGTGGCGCCGGTGTTGAGGCTGATCGAAGTCAGCGCCAGGATGTTGCCGACGAAGGCGGTGTTGGTCCCCAGCGTGGCCGACGAGGTGACCTGCCAAAAGACGTTGCAAGCCTGGGCGCCGCCGGTGAGCATCACCGAGCTGTTCGAGCCGGTGATGAGCGTGCTGCCCGCTTTGAAGATGAATACCGAGTCGGGGCCCCCGTTGAGGGTCAGGGCCAACGGTCCGGGAAGCGATAGGCCGCTGGACGCGGTATAGACGCCCTGCGACAATGTCAGGCCGCTCAGGTCGACTCCGGTGACGTTGCCGGTGGTCGGTGCTGCTTTGGCGGCGTTGTAGGCGGTGGTCAGATCGCTCTGCGCCTGCAGGGCGACGGCGTCGGCGGCGTGGATCGTGCCGTACACCTGCCCCGGCGGGAAGCCCGTGATGGCGGGGGTCGGACTGGTGTCAAGGTCGAGGTTGAGGATGCTTGAACCCGTGTTCGTTACCCCGGCGCCGGCCAGGACTGAAGCGGCGGCAGCCGTCCCCAGGTTGATGGTCGTCGGGGTGGCTGCGTTGGCGCCCTCGACCATGATCCCGGCGAAGACCGTGGCCGACAGAAGGGCCATCAACGCGACCGAGGCGGAAGCCCTTCGAGAGATGTGAGAGGTAGCACCCCTCATCGGACGTCCTCGCTCCGCTTGGCAAGGACGGATATGGGCTGATACGAAGCGGTCATACTTACTATATCGGCCCAACTCCTACTGCCTAGATGGCGCAAATGGGCTAGCGCTTCGGACCGATCGCCAATGATCTAGCCATGGCCGGACATCAAACCGATTGGTCTTTATTAGCTGCCCACGAGGGCGCCGGGATACTCGATGACGCCCTCGCGCACGGCGGTCGCCACCGCTTCCAGCTTGGAGTGGGCCTGCAGCTTGTGCAAGATGCTCTTCGTGTGGTTCCGAACCGTGTTGAGGCTGACACCGAGCTGCTTGGCTATCTGTTTGTTGACCGATCCGGTGACGATCAGTCCCAGGACTTCGTGCTCGCGGGGGGTGAGATGAGATCCCAGCCCCCGATGGGTAGGTCGAAGCTTGCACAGAAGGGGAGTCAGGTCGCGCCGAGGGGCGATGATCTCACCTTCGTGAGCGGCCAGGATGGCTTCGAACAGCTCGTCGACCGCGTCCGCCTTTCTGACAAAACCTGAGCATCCCGCGGCGATGGCACCGGCCAGGCACGGGTCGTCGCTGTGGACCGTGAGCATGATGACCTTGACCGAAGGCGTCAGTATCTTGATCTGCTCGGTCGCTTGGAGGCCGTTACCGTCAGGAAGATCGAAGTCCATGAGGATGACATCCGGCTGGTAGGCCAGGGCGGCCTCGACCGCCTCCGAGACATTGCCCGCCGTTCCCACCACCCTGAGCTCAGGCCGGCTTGACAGCAGCCGAACCAGACTGTGGGCGAAGATGGCGTGGTCGTCCACCACCAGCACCCGTATTCGCCCGTTCCCACCTTCTAGTTCTGGATACTCCGCGCGGATGGCGGCAATTTCGCTCATGGAACCGAAGAACGCGTCCAGGAGGCGCGGCTCGAACTGGCGGCCACGAAGTTCCTGCATAATGGACATGGCTTCGTCGACTGGAAGGCCCGGACGGTAGACGCGATCACTCGTCAGGGCGTCGAAGACATCGGTGACCGCGGCAATCCTGGCCACCTCCGGTATCTCCGAGCCGAGCAGCCCCCTCGGGTAGCCACCCCCATCCCACCATTCGTGGTGAGACAACGCCACGTCGGCGCCCGTTCGCAGCAGCTCCGAGGTCGAGTCACGGAGGAGCTGGTAACCGATCTGGGCATGGCGTTGCATAGTGGCGCGCTCCTCGCGTGACAGCGAGCCTGGCTTGAGCAGGATCACGTCGGGGACACCGATCTTGCCGACGTCGTGCAGGGCCGTCGCCAGGCGGAGCTCTTCGGGCGGAAGACCTCTGTATCCGACCGCCTCGCCGAGCACGACCGAAAACCTGCTCATCCGCTCGATGTGCCGGCCCGTCTCCTCATCGCGCAGCGAAACCGCACGCGATAGCCGCTCGATCACTTCTTGGTCACCCTCGAGCGACGCACCAGATTCTCCCTCGAGCCCTTCAACGACTCGGCCAAGCATCCTGGAGCGCGCGATCGTCCTCTCCAACGAGCCCACGTGGAGCTGCCGGGCCGACTCGAGATCGCGCCGCCGCAACGCCCCGGCCAGGTTGATCACCAGCTCGTTGGCGTCGAAAGGCTTGATCACGTACCCGAACACGCCGAGATCGAAGGCCGCCTCGGCGATGTCAGGATCATCGACGACGGTGGTGACCACTACGGCCAGATCGGGGAAATCAGCGGTCAGCTCAGTAAGCAGCTCCAAGCCGGACTCGTGCGGCATCTCTAGGTCACACAGCACCGCGGCCACATCTGATTCGGTCTGGAGCACGAGGCGAGCCTGGCCGGCGCTGGCCGCCTCGACGCACGCATATCCGTGCTCACCCAGGACGCGCGCCGTAGTCCGGCGATAATCTTCATCGTCGTCAACGAGCAACACCTTGGTCATCGTGGCCGACGCGACACTCTGCGCCACTACGAACCCGCGTCCAAGACGTCGCGGACCTTGCGCAATAGTTCATCGGATGAGAATGGCTTCTCGATGAGGTTGACGCCTTCCTCCAACACACCTTGGGGAGCAATGACGTCGTGGCTGTAGCCGCTCATGAAGAGCACCTTCGTCGTCGGCCGATGTTCCAAGACTTCTATCGACAGTTCTTGGCCCGAGCCTCCTGGCATCACGACGTCGGTAAGTAGGAGATCGATCTGGGCCGGGTGCGCGCTCATGATCGCTAGCGCGGCATCGGCGTTAGCCGCCGCCAGGACCGTGTAACCGCGCATCGCAAGCATCCGCCGCGCTGGTTCGCGCACGATCTCTTCGTCCTCGACGAGCAACACCGTCTCCCCTCTTGACGAGAGCTGCGCATCTGGCGGCAGCTCACGCTGCCCTGACACCGGGTCCTTGGTTGCCGGAAAATTGACCTGGACAGTCGTCCCTGAGCCGAGCTCCGAATCGATCACGATGTTGCCCCCGGCCTGGGTGACGATGCCGTACACCGTCGCCAAACCCAGACCCGACCCCTCGCCCTTGGTGGAGAAGAATGGCTCGAAACTGCGGGCGGAAACCTCTTGACTCATTCCCGTCCCGGTGTCAGACACCAGGAGCCGCACGTACACGCCCGCGTCGATGGCATGAATGCGGGCGTAGTGCTGATCGACTTCGAACGTGCAGGTCTCGATCTCGAGCTTGCCGCCGCCGGGCATGGCGTCCCGAGCATTGACCGCCAGATTCATCAACACTTGGTCGATCTGGCCCCGATCGGCTTTGATCAGCGGGAGCTCCGAGGCAAAGACCATCCGCAGATCGACACTCTCACCGATCGTGGTGCGCAGCAGCTTTTCCATGTCGCTGACAACCGAGTTCAGGTCCAGCACCTCTGGTCGTACGACGGTGCGACGGCTGAAGGTCAGGAGCTGGTGCGTCAACGCCGCGGCGCGCTTGGCCACCCCGGTGATCTCTCCGACGTCCTGGACCAGCGTCACGAATACCTCGTCCTCGGACAAGCCGCGCCGGTCCATCTCCCGCCCCAGGTTTGCGGACACCAGGCCCGCGTAGTTCATGATCCCCGCCAGCAGGTTGTTGAAGTCGTGGGCGACACCGCCGGCGAGTTGCCCGATGCTCTCCAGTCGCTGCGCCTTCTGGAGCTGAGCCTCCATCATCGCCCGTTCCTCGTCGCGCTCTACCATCAGGAGTCTCGCCTCCACCTGGGCCCGCTCTCGTTCGATGCGCTGGCGTTCGGTGAGATCACGCACCGCCGCCGCCAAAAAAATGCCCCGGTTGGTCTCCACCGGCGACAACGAGACGCCGACTGGGAATTCGGTGCCGTCCTTGCGCCGCCCCATCGGCTCTAGAGCGAGGTCCATCGCCCGAGCAGTCGGGCTGGCAAGATACGCGGCCCGATGACCTCGATGCACCGATCGGGCTCGATCCGCGACGAGCATGTCCACTCGCATTCCGACCAGTTCATGGCGCGCGTAGCCGAAAAGCGACTCGGTTTGGCGATTCACCAGATGGATAAAACCTTCCGCGTCGACGACAATGAGGGCATCTGGCCCGTGCTCGAAGATTCGCTCGTATTTGACCTCGATCTTCTCAGCTTCGGCGCCCGGCGCTCGGCGAATCTCCGGGGCGGGGCTATTGGCCCCTAGTCGGCGCGGCGCTGGCCTTAACGTGGTGACCGCGGTGACCTCGGTGACTATCCCGGCCGCGACACCGTCGGGAACGACCATAGGGTGAACCCTTTCGCCAACAGCGATAACTGCTCGGGTTCCCACGGGGATCCCATTGCGCCGTACGGCCAGGCGCAGCCGCTCGTTTTGAGTAATTGAGAGCGTATCACCCCTAATGATATTTCGCAGCGGGACCCTAATGACAGTAGTAACTACGACGGACCCGTTTGCTGGAAACCATCAGGCACTATTTGTACAAATGGATAATAGGAGGATACCGGCGATACATATTTTCAGCCGAGTGCCCTCGCCCAAACAACTGGCGCGTGCAGAGAAGGCGGCGCAAGGGCGCTGATCGTCACTCCCTACGCTCAACTGTAGGTTGCTTCGACCCACCATCGGCCTGCTTCGCGGGCGACGAGGTGGGCGGCGCCATCGTCGAGTAACAGCTGAAGCCAGGCCTTTCGACGCCCGCCCGCGTCCCACCACCGCTCCTCGATCGGCCACGGCCCTGCCCACGCCGTCACTGCCAGTGGTGGGCCGCCGGCGACGGTCAACGTAGCGGGGGCCGCGCTAATCATCCCCCGCCCGCTCACCTCCACCGGCCGGCGGTCACCGTCGCGCACCTCGGCAGGCTGGGGCGGGGAGTGGATCACCGCCGGCGCAGGACTGGCCAGCCGGCCCGGCCAGGGCGGCATCTCGGCTGCCACGGCCCGACCAACTCGGCGAGCCGGTCCAGCCCGGTGAGCCGGTCCCGGCCGGTGAGCCGGTCCCGACCGGAGGTCGCCCCACGGCACCAGGCGGACCTGCTCGGCGGGACTGCGGCCGCCGGCAAGCACCGCCGTGACCACCGCCTCCGGGCCGAGCATCCCCTGCACCCGGGCCAGGGCCCGGGCCGCCCCGGTGTCAATAGCCGTCGCGCCTCCCCAGAACCCCAGCTGCCGGCCATCATCGGGACGCACCTCTTGGGGAGTCAGGCGCAGCCAGGTCAACCCACCAGAAGGCCTCGACTCCTCCCCGCCGGTCAGCCAGCCGTCCAGCTGCCAGCGGGCCCGCTCGGAGAGAGCCGCCGCGGTGAGCGCCCCCTCGTGGCGCCAGCGACGGACCAGTTGCTCGCCGTGCTCGGTCTCGGCCTCAATGGCCACCATGGTGCACGCCAAGCCCAGGTTGGCCAATCGCTCGTGAAGCTCGTCGGCCAGCGCTTTGGCCACAAAGGCGGCGGTGTCCACTCGCTCGGCAGGAGGATCCAGCTCGGCAATGACCGCCAGATCCGGCGGTGGGGTGCGAGCAGCCAGCGAGCGTTCGTCCTGGCCTCGGGCCAGACGATGGGCGGCCGCCCCCTCCGGGCCGAAACGGCCCAGAACCGACGGCCCCGGCAGCGCGGCCAGATCACCCAGGGTGCGGACCCCCAACCGCACCAGCAGATCGGACAGCGCCTCGAACCCCAACCCGAGCGTGCTGACGGGCTGGGGAGCCAACCAGGTCCGGCTGGAACCGGGAGGCACCACGACCACCGGCTGCCTGCGGGCGCCTGGAGCGGACCGGGCGGTCCGGGCGGTCAGGGCAGAAGGGGCGGACAGGGCAGAAGGGGCGGACAGGGCAGACCGGGCCGCCAGCCCGGCGGTGAAGCGGCCGTCGGCCACCCCTACCCGGCACCCGGGCTGACCCACTGCCCGGTCCACCGCGTCCGCCACCCGGGCGGCCAGGGCCTCGTCACCACCGAAATACCGCGACGGTCCTCTGGTGGCCAGGGCCGCCGCGCCCGGAGCCAGGACCTCCACCGCCGGCGTCAACATCTCGAGCGCCACCACCGCCGACTCCCACGCCCGGGCCTCCTGGCCGGCGTCAGCGGGGATGACCTCCAGCTCCGGGCAGCGGCCCTGGGCCTCCCGGCGCCGCAGGCCGGGGCGCACCCCGTCGGCGCGCGCCGCGGCGGTGGCCGCCACCACCCGGTTGGCCCGGACCACTGCGGCGGGGACAGCGGGCAGGCAACCGGCTGCAACCACCGGCCAGTCCGGAAACCAGGCCACCAGCATCCGCACCTCGAGCCCTGTCTGCTCAGCTCACCAACGCCGGCCTGGTCAGGTCGGGCGCCGGCCCGGGCAGGACGGGCGGCAGCCGCAAGACGGCGCGCCGCTCCCGGGCCGCCGCCCGCCGGCCGGTCACCACCACTTCCAGCCGCCGCGACTGGAGGTAGCCGTGACCGGTCCCGAGCCCATCCCAAGTGGTGCTGGCAACCGAGAGGCGGAGATCGGGCCCCTCCGGCCAGCACCGCATCCCTGCGGGCTCGAGCACCACCAACACCGTTCCCTGCTCCCGGGCCCGGGCGACCAGCCGGCGGGCATCAACGGAGCGCACCCGGCCAGGCAGTCCGAGGAGCAGCAGGCCCATCCCGTCCAGCAGGGCCGCCGCCACTCCCGGCCACCGGTCCCCCGGGACGGGCACCAGGGCCAGCCGATCGAGGTTGACCCCGAGCTCGGCCGCCGCCACCAGCCCCAGGGATGGCAGACCCACGGCCGCGACCCACGCTCCTTCCGCGGTGGCCGCGGCGGCAAGGGACAGGGCCAGCGAGACGCCTCCCGACGCCGAACCGATCACCAAGGTGCTGCCCCGGCGCAGTCCTGGTTGCGGAAAACAACCGCCCAAGGCACCCGGAACCTCCAGGATGCGGGTATCGGCTGTGGCAACCGGCCGGCTTCGGGCGGCCGCCAGGCTCAGTGAGGCGGCCGGGCTCAGCGAGTCAGCGGGCGCACTATTCATCGCCTCCTAATGGTAGCGACGAATGCGACCGTAGTCGAACAGATGTTCGATGCTGCTGGCCTGGGCCGTCCTGCGGGTCGACGCTGGTCAGATCGGGTGGCGTGGAACCGCCTGTGGGCCGAGCCGCCGGGATGTCGTCGGGCATCTTTTCGCCTACCTTCTGCGCATGGCCCAAGTCGACACCACCACCGGCACGATCGAGGCGAGCGACGAAGGCGGGGTGAAGGTCTTCAGAGGCATTCCGTACGCCAGCCCACCGGTAGGTGAGCTGCGCCTGCGGGCGCCCCGGCCCATGGAGCCCTGGGCCGGCGTCCGCTCCGCCCAGGAGTACGGGCTGTGGGCACCGCAGAATCCACCCGCCTCGACCCTATCGGGGGACATACCTGGCGAGCAGGGCGAGGACTGCCTCACCCTCAACGTGTGGACGCCCGGCCTCGACGGCAGCCGGCCCGTACTGGTGTGGATCCACGGGGGCGGGTTCGTGGGTGGGAGCGGGGCATCGAGCATCTACTACGGCGACCGGTTGGCGGCCCGAGGGGACGTGGTGCTGGTGACGATCAACTACCGGCTCGGGATCTTGGGGTTTCTGGCTCATCCGGGACTTGCGGATCCCGAGGCTGGAGGGGCCATCGGCAACTGGGGCCTGCTCGACCAGGTAGCCGCCCTCGGCTGGGTCCGCGACAACATCGCCGCCTTCGGTGGCGATCCTCACAACGTGACCATCTTCGGCGAGTCGGCCGGTGGCATGTCGGTGGCGGATCTCCTGGCTGTGCCCGCGGCGCACGGGCTGTTCCACCGGGCGATCGTGCAGAGCGGGCCGCCCAACGCGGTGCCGGCGGACCGGGCCACCGAGACCGCCGCCAAGCTGCTGGCCGAGTTGGGGGTCGCAGTCTCCGACCTGCGCGACGTCCCAGTGCCGGCGCTGCTCAAGGCGCAAGCGGCCCTGATCGCCTCGCGCCGGGGAGGTCCGCTGCCACTGACGCCGGTCGTGGACGGCGCGGTGCTGCCGGTGCATCCGCAACACGCGATTGCGGCTGGGACCGCCGCGGCCGTTCCGCTGCTGATCGGGACCAACCGCGACGAGTTCAAGATGTTTATCGTCGCTGACCCCAAGGGGCGAGACCCTGACGAGGCGGTGCTGCGCCGGCGAATCGAGCGGTCCTTCGGCGAAGGCTTCCCGCCCGCTGACGAACAGCTCCGGCCGGACCAGGCGATCGAGGGGTATCGGGCCATCCGTGAGGAGCGAGGGGACTCGGTGGATCCCCGGGAGTTGTGGTCCGCGATCGAGAGCGACCGCATGTTCCGAATCGGCTCGATCCGCGCCGCCGAGGCCCACGCCGCCCATCAGCCGCAGACCTACAGCTACCTCTTTACCTGGGAGTCGCCGGCGATACACGGGGCGCTCGGATCCTGCCACGCCCTGGAGCTGCCCTTCGTCTTCGGCACCCTGGACTCCCCTGGCCTCACCCGGTTCGCAGGCGCCGGTCCGGCCGCCGAGGCGCTCAGCGGGCAGATGATGGACGTCTGGCTGGCGTTCGCCACGACAGGGGACCCTGGTTGGCCGGCGTACGAAGCGACGGATCGGGCGACGATGGTGTTCGGCGCCGAGAGCGGGGTACAGCATGCGCCCTTGGACGAAGAACGCGCCCTGTGGACGCGGGCCTAGTCCCTGGCCCAGCCGGTCAAACTGCCGCCGGCCACAAGCCGAGCACCCGCCAGAAGCGGCGGTACACCGGACCGGCGAGGCCCAGCTCCACCCATAGGCGGCGCAGCTTGGCCATGGAGGCCAGCGCCTCGGAGTGGTGAGCGGCGTTATGGGTGTAGGCCTCGGCGACGACTTCGGCCGGGATCTGGTGGCGCCGGACGATCTGGGGCGACGGCCGCAGCATCATCTGGGCCATCCCGGCCAACACCAGCGGCCCGCCGATCGCCAGCACTCCCCGACGCGCCGGCCCGAGGGTCGGCACTTGGCGCTTGAGGTAGTGGCGAGCGAACGAGAGATGCCGAGCTTCTTCGGTCACGTGGATGCGCATGATCCGCTCCAGCAAAGGGTGGATCGGGTTGCCGCTGCGCAGCTCCTGCCGTTGCACGTAGTCGATGGGATCTTCCCCGCCGAGCACGAACGCAAAGAACAACGGTGGAAATCGCCGGCCCAAGGTGGCCACGAAACGGGCTCCCAGCTTGTCCAGCCTGGCCAAGCCGGCGGCGTCGAACCCGCTGCGGTTGACGAACTCCTGGAACATGAGCGAGTGCTGGGCCTCCTCGATCAGCTCGTGGTAGGCGTAGCGAAACTCGGGCGAGCCGTTGGGCAGGGTCTCGGCAAATTCGAGCAGGCCCTTCTTGAGGACTCGTTCGAACTCCAGCCCGATCTTCATCTTGGACGCCACCAGATCCAGACCGAGGCGGGCTCTTTGCGGCTGCGGCAACGCCCGATACCAGGCGGTAGCGCCCAGCGGGTCGTCCTCGGGGAGCTCCCAGAGGGGGTCGGCGGGGTCCAGCGCGAGCTCAGGAGAGTCCCAGGCCACGTCGCCGTAGGCGTCGAAGTGGCGTACCACGGACTGCTGGCTGAGACGGGCCAGCAGCGCGTCGTAGACGTCTGCTTGGGTAACGACGACCGCTTCCTCGTCGGCAATCTCGGTCCGCGTGTCGGTCATTTTTTTTCCTCCTCGAATTGGGGGGTCAGCAAACGGCTGATGGCCTTAAGGGCCACGATGAACTCCTCGGCCGGGATCTGGTCGTCGAGCGGGATCAACCGCCCCAGGGCCATGCCGTCCATCAGGGTGTAGGCGAAGGCGAGACCGAACTGGTGTAACCACGGATCCACACCCTCCTCAGGCGGAAATATCTCGGAAAAAATGACTTGGCTCTCCGCCACGAACCGCCGGTCGACCTCCACGACCGCGGCGCGCAGCTCGGGGGCGGTCCGAGCGGCCAGCCACAGCTCAACCCACGCCACGAATGTCGGCCCCTGGAACATCGACCACAACAAGTCGATCGCCGAGTCGAGCTGAGCCGCCCCCGGCTCGGTGTCGGCGAAGGCCTTGCGAAACTCGGCGCGGCGGCGCTCGAGCAGGTGGTCGACCGCCGCCGTGAGCAGTTCGGCCTTGCTGGAGAAGTGGTGCAGCTGGGCCCCGCGCGACACGCCGGCCCGGCGGGCCACTTCCACCGTGGTGGTGGCGGCGTAGCCCCGCTCCACCAGGCACTCGAGGGCGGCGTCGAGCAGGGCGGCCCGGGTGGCTACGGCGCGCGGCTGCGGCCGGCGGCCCGGCGCTTCGGTCTCGGTCCCCCGGGTCATGACCGTCGTTGTACCACGGCCTAAACAAACAGTCAAGACTGATTGTTTAGCGAGGGCCGACCGGACTGGGTGCGATCCGCGCCTTGTGGGCGATTTGCTGGCTGTGGGCGACAAAACCGTGCACAAGTGCCGGCGGCCGGTCCGTTCTCAGGGATCCGGGCCGAGGGAGGTATCGGCCCCCGCCTACATTGGCGGCCGATGCCATGGGACCTGCAGCCCGTCGGCCTCGAGTTCCTCGAGACCGCCCCCTACCGCCACACCACCACCGAGGTGGTCCACCGCCCCGCCGAGGCGATCTTCGCCGCCATCGCCGAAGACCCGGCTGGCTGGGGCGCCTGGTATCCGGGCTTCTCCCACCAGGGCCGCTACCTCACCCCGCCGCCTCACGGAGTGGGCGCGGTGCGAGAGGTGGTCATGTTGGGGGTTCGCTTCCGGGAGGAGGTGCTGGCCTGGGAGACGCCCAGTCGCTGGGCGTTCTGCGTCAACCAGGCCGCGCTCCCGTTTGCCAACGCCTTCGCGGAGGACTATCGGGTGGCACCGCAGGGCGACCGCTCGGTGGTCCAGTGGACGCTCGCCCTCGATCCTCGGGGGCCACTGCGAGTCGCGACACCACTAATGGGGGAGGTGTTGCCCCACCTCTTCCGGCGGGCCATGAGCAACCTGAGCCGGCGGCTCGGGTAACTGCCGCTCGAGATCAAGAGTGAGCGACCGCGGGTTCCGGACTCGGGGCGCCACTCGGCACGAAATCCTTCTGGCGCACCAGGCCAAACGCGCTGACAGCACCGATGAAGGCGACGACGGTCGAAATCACCAACAAGTGGTTGAGCGTGCTGGAAAAGCCGATCCGGTAGGCGTCGATCACCGCGGTGCGTTGGGCAGCAGGCCAGGCCGCGACCGTGGCCCGCACCTGACCCGACGTAAATGCCGTTACCAACTGAGCGTGGTGGGCCACGGCCGCCGCCCGCCCGGCTGGAGTGCTCAACAGCGCGGCCGTCACCTTGTGGGTGATCTGGCTCTGGAAGACGGCACCGAGGGCGGCGATACCCGTGGCGATGCCCACTTGGCGGAACGTGTTGGACGACCCCGAAGCCATGCCGCTGCGTTGCGGAGGGACCACCCCAACCGAGGCTGAGGCGATCACCGGGTTGGCGGTGCCGACTCCCACACCGGCAATGAGCAATCCGGGGAGCAGGACGGCCCAGCCCGAATCAGGATGGGTTCGGGCCATGAACAGGCAGCCGATCGACACGAGCAGCAAACCGCTCCCCATCAGGTAGCGGGCCGGGATCTTGGCGAGAAGCCGACCGGCCAAGGGAGCGGCGAAGAAGGACACCACCGAGATCGGGAGGAAGCGCAGACCAGCGTCAAAGGGCTTGTAACCGAGATCGTCCTGGAAATAGAGAGTCAGGTACAAGAACATGGCGAAGATCGATGCCGCGATGGCGAAGGTGGCGACTGAGATCCCGACCATGGCTGGCCGCCGGAAGAGCGAGAGGTCGAGCATCGGATCGCTCCCTCGCCACTCGGCGACGAGGAAGATGGCCAGGAGGAGTCCCGCACCGATGAGCAGGGCCAGGATCTCTGGGCTCCCCCAGCCGGCGTCGTTGCCGCGCACCAGCGCGTACACCAGCATGAATAGGGCCAAGGAGAAGCTGATGAAACCGATCCAGTCGATCCGCCGGGTGTGGGGATCCCGGGATCTGTCGACCTTGGACAGGGTCAGCAATATGGCGACCGCACCGATCGGCACATTGAGGAAGAAGATCCAACGCCAACCGATCCCGCTCGTGATGGCGCCACCGACCAGCGGGCCTACGGCCACGGCGCCACCGATCACCGCCCCGTAGATCCCGAACGCGGTGCCGCGCTCCCTGCCTTGGAAGGCCTGGGCGACCAGGGCGAGGGAGGTGGCGAACATGATGGCCCCGCCGACCCCTTGGGCCGCTCGGGACAGGTTCAACATGAGCGAGTTGGTGGCAAAACCGCACACGGCCGAGGCGAGGGAAAAAACGCCGAGCCCTACGGCAAAGACCTCTCGGCGTCCGAACATGTCGCCGACGACTCCGGCGGTGAGCAGGAACGCCGCCAGCGTCAACGAGTAGGCATCGACCACCCATTGCAGGTCACTGAAGCTGGAATGCAACGAGGTCTGGATGCTCGGCAACGCCACGTTCACCACGGTGATGTCGAGCAACAGCATGAAGGTGGCGGTGCAGACCGTGATCAGCGTCCACCATTTGCGGTCGAGTGCTGGCATGGGGCTCAGAGGATAGTGACCGCGGCTGGGTTTCCGGTCCCGGCAGACGCGACGAAGGACCGGCGGGGGGATGCCGGTCCTTCGTGAAGCTCAAGGGGCGGGGGAACACCCCGAGCAAGTCCATTATGCGCCAGTTTTCACAATCGTGGCAAGAGACATCGGTCACAGCCTTCTGTCGTGTTCTGTCGTGTTGATCGATCGAACCGGACGGGTGCAGTCGCCGAGCCCCGAGTCTGCGCCGGTGCGCTAGGTTCCGGCGCATGGGAGGCAATTCAGGGCTGGACAAGGTGGCGCTCTCCCCCGCCGAGGCGGTTGCCGATGTACCTGAGGGCGCCAGCCTGGCGGTGGGCGGGTTCGGATTGTGTGGCGTCCCGAGTGTCCTGATCGGCGCCCTGCACGACCGGGGAGTCACCCAGCTGCGGGTGGTGTCCAACAACTGCGGCGTCGACGAGTGGGGGCTGGGCGTGCTGCTCCGGGACGGCCGGATCGCCAGGATGACGTCGTCGTACGTGGGTGAGAACAAGGAGTTCGCCCGCCAGTATCTCAGCGGCGAGCTCGAGGTAGAGCTGGTGCCGCAAGGCTCGCTGGCCGAACGGCTACGGGCCGGCGGGTGCGGGATTCCGGCGTTCTACACGGCGGCTGGCGCGGGCACCCTGGTCGCAGAAGGCGGGATGCCTTGGCGGTTCGGCCCGGACGGGAGCGTGGCCGTGGCATCGCCGGCCAAGGAGGTGCGGCGCTTCGACATCGCCGGGTCGGGCGAAGAGCGGGAGTACCTGCTTGAAGAGGCCATCGTCTGCGATTTCGGCCTGGTGCGGGCGTGGAAAGGCGACCGGGAGGGCAATTTGGTGTTCCGCGCCAGCGCCCGCAACTTCAATCCCCTCTGCGCCATGGCCGGTCGGGTCACGATCGCCGAGGTCGAACGCCTGGTGGAGCCGGGCCGGATCGATCCGGACGACGTCCACACCCCGGGGATCTTCGTCCAGCGCATCGTCGAGGTGGGGCCGGATGCCGAGAAGCGCATCGAGCGGCGCACCACTCGGACTCACGTCGGGAGTGACTGATGGCGCTCACCCGGGAGCAGATGGCCGCCCGAGCCGCACTCGAGCTGCAGAACGGCACCTACGTCAACCTGGGCATCGGTCTGCCGACGTTGATTCCCGGTCAGCTCCCCTCCGGCGTGACGGTCCGGTTCCAGTCCGAAAACGGGATCCTCGGTGTCGGTCCGTACCCCATCGAAGGTGAGGAGGACCCCGATTTGATCAACGCCGGCAAGGAGACCGTGACGGTCCTGCCTGGCGCCTCATTCTTCGACTCGGCGCTGAGCTTCGGAATGATCCGGGGTGGTCACATCGACGCAGCCGTCCTGGGGGCGATGCAGGTTTCGGCGGCCGGCGATCTGGCCAACTGGATGATCCCCGGCCAGGTCGTCAAGGGCATGGGCGGTGCCATGGACTTGGTGCACGGCGCCCGGCGGGTCATTGCGCTCATGGAGCACACGACCAGGGAAGGCGGCCACAAGATCGTCGAGCAATGTTCACTGCCCTTGACCGGCAGAGCGGTCGTGCACCGGATCATTACTGACCTGGCCGTTATCGACGTCACACCCGACGGGCTGGCCCTGGCCGAGCTGGCCCCGGGGGTCACCACCGACGAGGTGGCCGCCAAGACCGAGCCCGCCTTGCGAATCCCTGCCGGCGCCGTACCACTGATGGTGGCGAGATGACCATCGACTCCACTTCAGCCGTCCTTGGTCGCCAGCCGCTCCAGGAGGGGGACCGCCTTGGCGAGAAGGGCGCGCTCCTCGACGGTGAACTCCTGCAACCGGGCAGCCAGGAACGCGTCGCGACGGGTGCGGGTCTCGGCCAACAGGGCCTCTCCGGCGGGGGAAACCGCCACCCGGGCCACCCGGCGATCTACGGCGTCCACCCGGCGCTCCAGCAGCCCTCCCTCCTCGAGACGAGCGGCGATGCGCGTCATGGACGGTGGGGCGATGCGCTCGATGGCGGCCAGCTCACCCAGCGATAACTCGCCATGGTTGGCAACGACCGACAGGGCGGAGAGCTGCGAGGCGGTGATCTCGCCAACCGCCTGCTGGCGCAAGCGACGAGACAGGCGCAGGACGACCAGCCGCAACTGGCTCCCTAGGGTGGGTGCGGTGGTCGCCGCCATTGGCGGAGTGTAGCGATATCCGGCCGGCCTCCACCCCCACCCCGGCTACCCAAGGCAGCCCGTTACCTGCCACCATGGAACTCGTGCCGATGCGCGAAGACTGCCGCCACTTCCAGAGCCGGACCTACGACACCGGCGAGGTGGCCCGGTTCTGCGTGCTCAACCTGGCGCCGGAAGCCCCGTGGCGTTGCCCGGACGACTGCCCCAAGTACGAGCGCGACATCATCGACGCCACCTTCACGGTCGGTTCGCTCGTTCCACCGCCGGTCGAGGACGAGCCCGACGAGCCGCCCGGGGACGTGGCCTCGATCCTGGACGAGGCCGACGCCATCGTGACCGCGGCCGGGCCTGAGATCGTGGCCGAAGTCGAAGCCGATCGGGCCAGCAAGCGTTGGTGGCAACGGCGGAAGCGGCGCGGCGACGGCGACAACGGCGGGATCCACCTGAGCAACCGCTGAATCCCGGCTCAGACGTCAGCGGCCCGCTGGCGACGCCGGCCCCCTGGCGACGCCGGCCCGCTGGCGACGCCGGCCCGCTGGCGACGCCGGCCGGGTGGCCTGGGCCAAGTCGGGCTCTACGAAGTCCGACCAGCCAAACCGGGTGCTGTTCCATTACTTGGGTGCGGTTAACCCACTTGGGTGCTTGTGACCCTCGATTCGAGGGTCACAAGCACCCAAGTACGCCAACCGCACCCAAAGTCGGCGAGGGCGGCCGGGGCGGCCGAGTCAGGCCCGGCGGCCGGCCCCGCCAGTCGTTTGGCTCAGGTCGGCCAGACGGAGACGGGGCACCGCCGGCGCACGGCCGGCTCAGGTCGGCCCGGCGGGCGGCCGGCGCCGGCCCGCCGGCAACGACTAAGCCGGGGCCGCGCCCAGACCGGCCTCGTCGCCGGCGCCGATGTCAAACGCCAGCCACATCGCCGCGTAGGAGCCGCCGAGGGCGAGGAGCTCGTCGTGGGTACCGTCCTCGATGACCCGGCCGGCGTCGAGCATCACGATCCGGTCCGCCCGTTGGGCCGTTTGCAGCCGGTGGGCGATGAGCACGGTGGTCCGCCCCTCGGCGATCACGCTCATGGCCCGGGCCACCCGGGCTTCAGTGGCCAGATCCAGGTTGGAAGTGGCCTCGTCGAGCAAGAGAAGGGCCGGCTTGACGAGCTCGGCGCGCGCCAGGGCCACCAGTTGCCGCTGGCCGGTGGACAACGACCGGCCTCGCTCAGTCACCCGGTGCAGGTACCCGCCGGCCAGTCCGGCGATCAGCTCGTGGGCCCCTACCGCCCGGGCCGCGGCCTCGACCTCGGCGTCGGGTGCGTCCGGGCGGCCGTAGGCGATGTTGTCGCGGATAGTCCCCGAAAAGAGGAAGGGCTCCTGCGGGACGTAGCCGAGCTGGTGGCGGTACGCGGCCAGGTCGATATGTTGGAGGTCGATCTCGTCGGCGCGGACCGAGCCCGCCGTCGGGTCGTAGAAGCGGATCAACAGTTTGACGATGGTGGACTTGCCGGCGCCGGTCTCACCGACGAGGGCTACCGTCTGGCCCGGTTGGATCTCCAGGTCCACGCCGCGCAGGGCCTCCTGGCCGGTCCGGGCCGCGGGATAGACGAAGTGCACATCAGCTAGGGACACCCGACCGGTGAGGTGACCGGGCGGCGTCGGATGCTCGGGAAGGGCAACGAGAGGGCGGATCGCCATCAGGGCGTTGATCTGGGCCATCGACGCCCCGGCCTGCTGGTAGGAGTCAAAGGTCTGCGACAACTGCTGGATGGGGTTGAAGAACAGGTCGAGGTACAGGAGGAAGCCGACGAGCTCTCCGGCGCTGAGCGAATGGCGAGCAATGAGGACGGAGCCGAAACCGAGCACCAGCACGGCCGCCATGTCGGCCAGGAACTCCACGAACGGGAAGTAGGTCGAAACCAGCCGCTGGGCCGTCAGTCTGGCGTCGAGGTAGCCAGAGGTGAGCCGGCGGAACTCGCTCTGGTTGCGGCCCTCGCGTACGAACGCCTGGGATTCGCGTACGCCGGAGAGGCTCTCCTGCATATTGGCGTTGACAATGGCGATGCGCTCACGGGCCCGCCCGTAGGCGCGAGCCGAGAGGCGCCGATAGACCACGGTCGCGGCCGTCAGCGGCACCAGGACCGACATGGTGGCCAAACCCAGCTTCCAGTTCCACGCCACCAGCGCGATCCCCACGCCGGCGATGGTGAACAGGGCC
>Ga0302326_10011773_pt1 | contig 18774 bp, 17 predicted proteins | sample Palsa_T0_3_FD_202264 | JGI IMG/M metagenome (GOLD analysis project Ga0302326, IMG submission 202264) | Peat permafrost microbial communities from Stordalen Mire near Abisko, Sweden - Palsa_T0_3 | ecosystem: Environmental > Terrestrial > Soil > Palsa > Peat permafrost | place: Sweden: Abisko...
GCAAGCGCGGTCGGCGACGCCCTCGGCGCGACCGCCGCACGGCAGGCGATCTCTGGGTATCTGCTGGTCGTCGGTACGCCGACGATTCGCGCGGGGGACGTCATCACGATCTCCGGCATCCCGTCAGGGGATGTGACGGTGCGCGTCATCGAGGCGGTGCACGAACTGGACGACGCGGGATTCCGGACCCAGCTGCGGGTGGAGGGAACAGGATGAAGGTGCGCCAATGAGCCCGATCATGCCAGTGCTCGAGGCCATCGTCCGTGAGCAGATGGCGGCCAGTCGAGGGATCGAGCTGGGCATCGTGAGCGCTGTCTACACCAATGCCGGCGGCAGCGGCGACAACAACCTGGCGGTGGACCTTCGGATCCGCGGCAGCGCACTGGAACTAACGCACGTGCCGGTCGCGGTCGGCCGGCTCGGCCTTTCCGTGGTGCCCCGGGAAGGCGACCTCGCAGTGGTCGGCTTCGTTTCCGGGGACCTCGACGGGGCCGTGGTCCTCGGGTTCCTCTACGACGAGCAGAACCGGCCGCCGGACGGGCAGCCCGACGAGATCGTCTACACCGTCCCAGAGGACGAGAACGACGACACGCGCCGGCTGGCCGTGCTGTTGCCCAGCGGGAACTCGGTCGTCGTCCAGGACGCGAAGGTGACCATCTCGATGGGCTCTACGAGCGTCACCGTCGAGTCCGACGGCGACGTCAGCATCCAGGCCGGCGGAGACATCTCCGTCCAGGCGAGCGGCGACTTCAGCGTCTCGGCCTCCGGCGACATCACTCTGAACGCGGACGGGTCGGTGAGCGTCCAGGGCGGAAGCGACGTCTCCGTCCAGGGGCCTTCGGTGACCGTGCAAGCCGATTCCGACGCCACGCTGCAGGGCGCGACGACGACGATCGCCGGCGTAGTCAGCTTCTCGGCCAGCTAGAGCTCTGGGGAAGGAGTCGCCCATGCCCGGACCGCCGGTGACGATCGGCTGCGCGGTGCTGTTGACGCCGGGTGCCGCGGGCCCGCCTGACAGTGGCGTGATCGTCGGAATCCTCCAGACGGTGGCCACCGCCGACGGGATGCCGCTGGCCACCGCCGGATCGATCTGCCAGATGGTCAACTCGCTGTCCGGGGCGCCCTACCCGCTGCCGATCGGCGAGGCGGGCGCCTCCTCGGGGGTGCTGGTCGACGGCGAGCCGCTGGTCCGGCTGGGCGACATGATCCCGAGCGGACCCGGTGTGCTGCAGATCCTTGGCCCTCCGGCCGCCCCCTACATTACCGACGAGAACCCGCCATGACCGCCAGCTACGACACCGGGTTGCCCAGGCTGGGGCGGGACCTCGCACTCACCTTCAACGGGCCGGCCGGTGCTCCGTGGGTCGACGGCGACCTCGCGACCACGACAAGCTACGGCCCGGACGGCGCGCCGGCCGCGACCGACCTCGGGGTCGCCGGCGGCCTCACCGCGGCGACGCAGCTGCTGGTCAACCGCCTGCGGACGATCGTCGGGGAGCTGCAGCCACTCGGTCACCCGCAATACGGCTCGGGCCACGAATCGCAGCTCGGCCAGCCGAACATCGCCCGCACCAGGAACCTGGTGAAGCTGTACGTGCTCCAGGCGCTGCAGCAAGAACCGCGGATCGAACAGATCGTCTCCTGCGTCGTCTTGCCCGGCCCGGATCAGCCGAGTCCGGACCAGCCGTACCTGGTGCAGATCGCGGTGCGGGTACTGCTGCTCGACCAGGACAGCCCGGTGAACTTCGTGATCCCGTTCAACCTGGCGGTGGGCGCATGACCTTCGCAGCCGAGCCGTACACGGTCTTCGTCGACGACCTGGTGAGCGCGCTCACCGGGGGCATCGTCCGGGACACCTTCCTCTTCGTTCCCGGCGCGCCCCCGTTCACGCTCTCTGTCGGGGGCGCCTACTCGAGCGGGACAGTCCGGATCCAGGGGATCGCCGACGGCGCGAACCACAGCTTCCAGCCAGGCACCGACTTCACGGTCACGGCGGACGGGACCATCCAGTGGAATACCCAAGCCGGCTCACCACTGGCACCCGCCACGGCAGCGACGCTGCCGGACCTGGGAACCCTCTTCTATGCCAACTACGAGCCGACCATCGACCAGCAGGCGCTGCCGCCGCTTACCGACCGCAACCCGGGGAGCATCGTCCGCACCCTGGCCGAAAGCTTCGCTCGCGAGTACGCGGTTCTCTCCCGCCAGCTGCAACTGGTCTACCAAGCCGGCTTCCTGCAGACCGCGACCGGGCCCGACCTGGACCAGATCGCCGCGCTGGTGGGCCTGACGCGCCGGACCGGCCTGACGGCGGCCGGTGAGGTGGTCTTCTCCCGGTCGACGCCGGCGCCGGCCAACATCAGCATCCCGCTCGGTACGCTCATCTCCTCCAGCGACGTGCCGCCGGTCACCGCGGCCACGACCGCCGACTGCACCCTACTCGCCGGGGCGCTGTCGGTCACCGCGCGGGTCGCCGCGCAGCTGCCCGGCACGCCGGGCACGGCGCAGCCGGGCACCTTGGACGTCATCCACCTGCCGATCCTCGGCATCGCGGCGGCGACCAACCCGGAGCCACTGCTGCTGGGCGCGTCCGACGAGACCGACGCCGCGCTCCGGCTGCGCTGCGAGCGGGCCCTGGAGACCTCCGGTGCTGCGACGGTCGACGCGATCACCGGCGTGCTTACCACGATCCCGCAGATCCAGGAGCAGGACGTACTGGTCATCGAGGATCCCCTCAACGCACCCGGCGTCATCAACGTGGTCGTGGCTCCGCTGCAGCCGCTTACCGCGGAGCAGGCCCAGTACGCCGCACAGCTGCTCGACGGGATCAGGCCCGCCGGGATCGTGCTGCGCTCCAACCTTCAGCCGACGCCGGCGCCACCGGCGCCCGGGCAACCGCCCACGCCCACGTCCCCGCCTCCGGCCCCGGCCCCGGCCCCGGCGGGGCCGCCGAACCCCGCGTTGCTCCAGGTCGCGGTCTCGGCCATGGTCACCCCGCAGAGCCTCACGCTGACCCCCACCCAGCAGAGCGGGCTCGTGAGCCAGGTGACCGCCGCGCTGCAGGCGGCCGGCGGCCAGCTCGGGGTCGGCGCCGCCGTCGTGTACAACGCCCTGGTGGCGGCGGCGATGTCAGTGCCGGGCGTATACGACGTGGCCATCGACCTTCAGCCAGCGGGGCAGCCGACCGTCCAGACCAACGTGGAGGTACCGCAGCAGCAGCGCGCCGCTCTCAGCCTCACGGTCCAGCTCCAGGCCGCGCTCATCGCCTTTGACCTCGCGGTCACGGTGACTCCGCTCGGCACCGCTACGCTCACCGACTCCCAGACCGCCCTAGCGGAGATCTCGGCCGACATCCAGCGCCGGCTGGCCACCGCGATAGCCAGCGTGCAGGCTCCGATCACGGCAGCGTCGTTCCTCGGCATCCTGACCGACACGCCGACCTACCACGTGAACGCGCTGACCTACGAGGTCGAATACGTCGCGGAGGGCCTGCGGGTCAGCACCGCGGACGCGGCGGTGGTGCCGACAGCTGACCAGGTACCGTGGATCCGCTCGGTGCGGGTGGCCGAGTCATGAGCACCGGGACGGCTCGTGTCGGCGAGGTGCTCGGCCGGTTCCCGGCCTACCTGGGGCTGGCGGACGCACCCGTCGCGACCTGGGTGGCGACCGGGCTCGCCGGCGACCTCGACGTGCAGACCGCGCAGCTGCTCGGCGTCCGCCAAGCGCACCGGATCGGGCAGGCGGCCACCGAAACCGACCTGTTCCTGCTGGCGTCGCTGCACGGGCTCGGTCCCGAGCGGGTACAGCCGCTCCGCATCCGGCTGGACGCCGTCGCGGCGCTCGCGGGCCAGCTCGCCGCCGGGACGATCGACGCGGCGACCGCGGCGCAGCTCGTGACCAGCCTGCTGCAGGTGCCGGCGGCGGCGCAGCCGGCGCTCGGCCAGCTCGGCGCGGCGCTGGCCCCGCTACTCAGCTACAGCGCGCAGGTCGGCTACTTCCGGGCCTGCCTGCAGACGGTGATCGGGCTGCACCGAGCGGGGAACGGCACGGTCAGTGCGCTGCTCGGCGCGGCGTCGGCCTACCTGGGACTCGCGCCATCACCGGCAGTGGACTCCGCGGACGGCTACCAGCACGTGGCCAGCTGCACGGACCTTCTGACGCTCACAGCCGCGGGCGGCGCGATCGCCAGCGACCCCGACGTGCTCGCCCTCGAGGAGAACCCGCCGCGCCCGGCCCAGCTGGCGCCTACCGCCCGCGCCTCGGGCGACCGGTTCCAGCTACTGCGCGTCGGCCTCGACACCGTCCCCGTCACGATTCAGGTGCTTGGAGTCGGCGACGGCACCGTCGGGCCGATGGTGGTCAACGTGGACGCCGGGTACGGCCTCGGCTACCTGGGGACGGTCCCGGCCGGCTCCGAGTTGCAGTTCACCAGCGACGGCCGGGTCACGCTCGACGCCGCCGACGTCGGCCCGCTCGGGTTCTCGTTCTCCGGAGCCGTGTTCGCGAGCGAAGGGGAGCTCCGCCCGGAGGACTTCTTGTTCGCGCCCTCTTCAGGGCCGCTGGGCCCGAATGACGCCAGCTTCGCGGTGACCGCGCCGACAGCCGATGCGTTCGATCCGGCCCCCGCCTTTCCGCACCCCGAGCTGGCGTTGGTGCCAGCAAGCGCGCCGAGCGGTGAGAGCCGGTGGGCGTTCTTCGAATCGGTTGGCCATTTCGGCAGCCTCGTCGGCAACCAGGCGGTGCCGGCCCCCAGCTTCACGGGCGGCTACCTGGACGGCGGCCCGCCCGGGTCGCGCAGCGCCGTGTTCGCATCCACCGGGCCGCCGCCGACCGCCGCCCAGGTCGGATTCCAGTGGCTCGAGCGCGAGCTGTACGCCGTGCGGCTCTGGATACCCGCCCGGTTCGCGGCACTGGACCAGCCGCATGCGACGCCGGTCAGCGAGCTCATCCGGCAGCTGCTCGACCGCCACCGTGCCGCCGGCGTGTACGTCTACACCGAGTACGGCACGCCGCAATGGGTGCTGGGAACGGGCGTACTGCCCCCGGCGACCGGGACCGCGGATCCCATGGTGCAGCTGACCGGGACGGTGCTCTGGCCCACTGGCACCGTTCAGCCCTCACTCGTTCGAGCGCTCTGAGAGGAGCCCGCCCATGCCACTCGCTAATAAGCCACCGCTCGTCGACGCGCAACCGGGACAGCCGATCACCGCGCAGGGCTGGAACGTGATCGTGGACGGGCTGAGCGCGCTCTACGACGCGGTGCTCGCGCTGGCCGGGAGCACGGTCTCGGTGACCGTCCTGGACCCGGCCGGCAACAACTTCGCCAGCGCCGTCGTGATCGCGATCCCGGTCTCGGGAGGGACGGCACCCGTTGAGGCGCTGCCGCCCTACCCCGGTGTCGCCACCTACACGCTCAGCGGGCTCAGCCCGGGAAACTGGAACATCCTCGTGATCGCGGACGGTTTCGTCGCGCCCGCCACGCCTATCACGATCCCGGACTCGACGACGGTCACCATCACGCTGCACGGAGCCGTCGTGATGCCGGACCTGTACACCGTCGCTGCGCAAGACGCCCTGACTACCCTGTCCGGCCTGACGATCACCGTCGACGTCATCCTCGACGTCACGGGAACCCAGATCGCGACCGTGAACATGCCGCCGGTGAGCCAGAACGCGCCAGTACTCATGCAGCAGCCCGCCGCGGGCACGATCCTCGACCCGAACCTGCAGCACGCCCGGCTGCTGATCGCTGCGGCACTGCTCCCCGAGCCGATCGTGACCATGCCCAGCCTCATCGGGCTGAGCTACGACGAGGCGGCTGAGGTACTGAACCGGCTCGGGCTCGTCGTGGGCACAACCTCGGTCCAAGGGCTGTCATAGTGACCGCCGGCACATCTAGCGCGGCAAGGAGGCACGCCGAATGACTGACCAGGAGCCCCCGGAGGGCACCCCACCGCCGCAGGAGCCGCCCGTCGTCGCGAGCGGCAAGCAGGAACCGGAGCCGGCCCAGCCGGAGTCGCCACCGGTGGCCCCCAGGTTGGGCGCGATCCCGGTCGGGCCGCCCTTCCGGTTCATCTCGCCGATCGGGGGGCGGCTACCGGTAAGCTCGCCGATCCAGGCGCCCTTGTCGACGCCCATCAGCGGACTCGCCGCTGGTCAGGCACCGGTGCTGCAGGTGGGTCCCGCCGCGCCACCGGTCTTCATCGCCCTCGGCGACCAGGCGACGCAAGCGGCGATCAGCCGGAACGGCGTTACGGTCTCGCCCGTCCCGATCGACCCGAACCAACTGCAGAACCTCCACCTGCTCCCGCCAGTGTTCTCACAGCGGGTGGTAACGCAGAGCATCCCGCCGGGCACCCGGGTGCCCCAGGGGACCTCTGTGGACCTGGTGTTGGCCTCACCGACCATCCTGCCGATAAGCATCGTCCCCGGGGTCCATCCGGGATTTCTGGGCACGCCGCCCGGCGGGACGGCTCCCTACACCCTGGCCGGCGTCTATCAGCAGTTCATCCAGAACAGCCCCGCACTGCAGAGGGTGCTCACCCGTAACATCACGGCCCCCGACCCGAGCTCCGCTGATGGCCAGGCGATCGTCAGCGCGCTCAGCAGCCTGACGCCGCCGGTGCAGGACACGCCGGGCGATGTGGCCGCGGCGTTCGCCGGGCTGCAGGCCGCGATGACGTTCGGAAGCTGACCGATGGCCGGCCCAGCCAACGATCCTCCTGCCGCGGTCGGGAGCGGCGTGAGCCAGGTGCAGTCAGTCAGCCTGCCGGCCGGTGCCGTGGAGGTCGGGCTGACCGGCATGCTCACCGTCGAGCCACCCGGGGTCACGGTCCTCAGCGACGTCGCCACGATCAGGCCCGCCGGCTCCGACGTCGGCCAGTCGACGGCGGCCACCTTCGTCGTCGACTTCGGCGCGCCGCTCACGGTCTCGGCGATCTGGTTCCCGGCGGCGCCCAATGGCGACGCGAACACGATTGCCGCCGCCGCGCTGTGGCTGGGAACCCAGTTCGTGCCCATCTGTCCGGGCGGACCGACCGGCGGTGACTCGACGGACCAGACCGATGGGTTTGCGTTCGACGGCAACAACATGGTGAGCCTTGGTGAGGTGCAGACCCAGAAACTGCAGGTGAGGCTGACACAGCAGCTGGACCCGGCCGATGCGCAGAGCTACGCGATGGTCAACTTGCCCGCGGCGCCGACCAGCGTGCAGATCAGCCTGAACGGCATCCCCGCCTGGCGGAGCCAGGCCAGCGCCACGCTGCTGCCGGGAACCCCTACCGAGGTCGACCTCTCGGATGCGCTGGGTGCCGTCGCCGCGGCGAGCACCGGGGCCGTCTCGGCCACGGTGACGGTCTCCGCGTCGAGCCCGCTCCAGCTACCGGCACTCAGCCTGGCTCCGGCCACCTACCTGCTGGAGTTTCCCGCGCTGCCGAGCCAGCAGGTGCCCGCGCTCGACCTGGACGCCCCGCAGGAAGGCACATATCAGCTGACGCTTCCCCTGTCCGCGGCGGCGGCCGTCTGGTCGGTGCGCGAGGTGCTGCTCACCTTCGCGGGCAAGCCTGCTGGGACTCGGGTCATCGAGCCGACCCTTCCCGTTCTGGCCCAGACTGCCTCCCTGCGCCTGCAGGCGGGGACGACGCTGGTCGCCGGGCTGCCGACGGCCTGGCTGGCGAAGCTGCAGACCCTGACGGCGCTCCGGCTGCCGCTCAGCGTCACCCCGGCCGACGATCCCTCCGGCCTCGAGCTAGCTCCCGGGCTGTACTCGCGAGACGGCTCGACGGGCTCGCTGTCGCCGTTGCCGGGAGCCAAGCTCGCGCCCGTAACCGTCGCACCAGCCGACGCCGGCGACGCGCCGATGTGGGTCGCGCTGCAGCTCGCCCAGCCGCTGACGATCGATCCCAGTCAGCAGCTCTGGCTGGCGCTCGGCGTCGTCCGCGGGTCGGCAACCTGGTTCACCGCGGCGCCGAGCCCGGTTGCCGACCAGAACGCCCCGCTGGGCCGGCTCACCACCTCGGGCGCCTTCTTGGCGCTCTCAAGTGTCGGAAACCTCGCCGGACCGTTCGCCGCGATGCGGCTGGTCGGCACCCCGCTAAACCCGGCAGCTTGTCCCGCCCTCGCCGTGGGCGTGCACCCGGCCGCGGCCGCCGACCTGGTCCTGGTCACCCCGACCGCCACGGGCACCACCGTGCGGGAAAAGCTCAGCACCCCGGTGACCCCGACAGCGGCGGCGGATGGGTCGGTCGGGCTGCCCCTCGACGTGATCGTCGCCGCGCCCGGCCAGTACACGCTGCAGGCGGTCGCCGTGCGCTACCAGCCTCCGGCCGGCGGACCATGAGGCCGCGACCGGCTCCGGCCGGCCCAGACACGAGCGGAGGTTCACGATGACCGAGCCGCAGCGAACCGACTTCATCGACGGGTTGCGCGTCACGGCGCTCCACCTCGAGCACATGGAGGAGGCCGGCGAATCCGCGATCGGCGATGTCCGGCAGGCGCTCGGGCTTGGGCAGGTCTGCTTCGGGCTGCGGCTCGAGGCCGTGTCGGGCGCCCTCAGCCTGACCCCCGGGCTGGCGTTCGATCCCGGCGGCCTGCCGCTGCGGGTGGTGGAACCCACGACCCTGCCACTGCCGTCGGGCACCGGGCCGTTCACCGTGCTGCTCACCGCCAGCAACCACGACGATCCGGCGAACCAGTTCGGCGGCGCGCCGACGATCATCTTTCTGGACACCACGGCGTCGATCACCGCGACCCAGCCAGCCGCGAGCCCGGACATCGTAGTGCTCGGCACCGTTTCAGTGCAGGGTGACGGCTCGCTGCAGGTCAGTCAGGACGACGCCAGCTACCTCGCCCCAGGTAATCACGCGCACTCGGGCACCTTCTACCAGGACGCCGCCGGGCTGTGGTGGTACGACGGCCCCCAGGTCGCCGGTGCCCAGGGCCCGGCTGGCCCGCCGGGCGCCGAGGGGCCACCTGGCCCTGCTGGCCCGGCAGGTGCTCCGGGCCCGGCGGGCGATCCGGGCCCGGCGGGCGATCCGGGCCCGGCGGGGCCGCAGGGGCCGCCTGGGCCGCAGGGTCCAGCCGGGCCGCCGGGTGCCCAGGGCGCGCAGGGTCCCGCCGGCCCGCAAGGGTCGCAAGGCGTACCGGGGCCGCCGGGCGCCCAGGGGCCCGCTGGCCCGCAAGGCCCGCAAGGCCCGCAAGGCCCGCAAGGCGTACCGGGGCCGCCGGGGCGCTCCATCGGGCCGCCGCCGCCGGTGCCGCAAGCGATAGCGGCACCAGCCGCCGTGGCCAGGACCGAGCGTGACCCCGCCGCCGCGGCACAGGCCGAGCCGAGTCAGCCGACGGTCACGGTGGCGCGCGCGCTGAGCTGGGAGCCGTTGTCTCCGGTGCCCGCGCGGGACGCCGAGCGGCTGCTCAGCGAAGGGCTCGTCGTGACATTCAGCGCGCCGCTGGCGGCCGAGTCAGTGGCCGACGTGGCCAGCGAGCTGGTCACCTGCCTGTACCTGCCTCGCCGCCCAGGGATGACCGCGATTCCGCTGTTCGGCACCGCCGCGGTCGACGGCGTGCGGCTGATCTGGTCCGCCGACCCGGCCTCGTTCAGTGCGCTGCGGGAGGCCAGCGGTCTGCCGGAAGGCCGGGTGGTCGTCGACATCGCGTGCGACCACCTGCTCGATGAGAACATGCGGCCGGTGGCAGGCAGCATCGCCGTGCTGCGCAACGGCCCGGGACCGGCGGTACCCGGCGGCCTGCTCCGGACGTGGGTCAACGTGAGCGGGTGACCCGTGCGCGACATGAAGGGCGAGGAGCCGCGCAGCCGGAGCGGGGTGCTGCTGCTCCGGGTTTGGACCGAGGAGGAGGGGCCGAGCTTCCGCGCGAGAATCAGCAGCGTCGGAGCCGACTCCTCGGAGCAGGCAGTGGCGGTCGCCGCTGATGTCGAGCGTGCCATCGAGATGATCAGGGACTGGCTCGGGCAGTTTGTCAAGCCGGACGGCCCGCCGCCGTGAGGGGAGCTTACGTGTGATGATGACCGACCGCGCCGCCCCGCTGATCGCGACGGTAATCCTGAGCTGGCAACGGCCCGACCTGCTGCGCCAGACGATCGACTCGTACACGGCGTGGACCACTGTCGCTCACCGGGTCCTCCTCGTCGACAACGGGTCCGACCCGGCCACCCGCGACGTCATCGCCGCGGCGCGGGACCGTGGCGCGATCGACCGGGTTGTGTGGCTGGCGGACAACTGCGGTGGCGAGTCGCTCAACCTTCTGCTCGACGACTCCTCCGCACCCTTCCTCCACTTCAGCGAGAACGACCTTGAGTACCGGCGTGGCTGGGACCTCGACCTGCTCTCCAAGTTCGACGCGTTTCCGGACCTGGGCCAGCTCTCGGTCTTCTCAGCCGAGCCCGAGTCGGCCGCCGGTGAAATCGGGCCGCGGCACGACGCGATGCCCATGGAGCGCGACGGGCGCCGGGTCTGGCGTGCGGCGCACAACGTGGGGACAAGCAGCGTGGTACGCCGGGAGGTCGCCGACGTCGGCGTACGTTGGCACAACCTTGAGGCACAGGGCCTGCGGTGGCCGGACGACGGACGATTCTCGACGGATGTGAAAGCGGCCGGCTACCTCGTCGCATGGAACGACCGCCACGTGGTGACCAACTGGGGTCACAACGTTGCCGAGTGGAGCCGTCGGATCGGCTACTATCTCGCTGACTTCGGCTCGAAGCCCTGGGTCGGCCTTGAGGGCCTCGAACGGATGCTGCGGGCCCAGGGGTATGCGCTGGATCGCACCCCGGCCGGGGCGATCCGTGGGATCCGGCCGGCGGAGCCATGACGCCGTTGACAGGGGATGGTCCGGGGCCGACACTGGCAGGCGTCGGCAGGGCAGGCCCACCGGTGAGGGGAGCGATCGCGTTGAAACAAGTCGGGCTCGATCTCGCTGTGCCGCCCGCCCAGGGCGTCGTCGTGCTTGGCATGCACCGCAGCGGGACCTCGCTCGCCGCCGGGCTGCTTGAGCTGGGCGGGCTGCGAATGTGCCTGCAGGCCGACCTGGTAGAAGCCTGCTGGAGCAATCCGACCGGCCACCGGGAGAGCCGTCGGCTGCTCGCGGCGAACGACCAGCTGCTCGCCGAGCTCGGCTCGGCCTGGGATCGCCCGCCGGCCTGCGACGTGTCCGAGCGCCTTCGCGCACTGGTTCCGGTCCTGGGCGAATCGCTTCGCGCCGAGTTCCTTGCCTCCTACCCAGCGTCCGGATGGATCTGGAAGGACCCCCGCACCGCCATTACCCTGCCATTCTGGCGCGAAGTGCTACCGGAGTTCGCGGTTGTCCTGATGCTTCGCAACCCGCTCGAGGTCGCGGGCTCGCTGGAGAGGCGCAACGGCCTCGATACGAAGCGCTCCCTGGAGCTGTGGGAGTCCTACCTGAGCCACGCGATCGCGGCCCTCAGCGGGCTCCCGGTCATGGTGTCGTGGTACCCATCGGTCCTCACCGTCCCTAGGGCGTGGGTGAACCGCGTCCGCGACTTCCTGGCCGGACACGGCCTTCTGCCCGGCCCTGCCGACTGGGAGGCGATCGAGGGTCTGGCCAGCCGGGCCCTGCACCACCATCGGCACGACGACATCGCCGTCTTCGCCGCCGACGCTGTGACAGCGTCACAGGCGGGGCTGTACCATCTCCTGCTCCAGCTGCCGGAGCAGGTGGACGATTGGCCGGTGAGAAACGTCGGAGCGAGGCAGGTGACGTCGCGCCCTTCCTCGGCCTCGGCCTCGGCCACGGCCTCGGCCACGGCCATGGCCACGGCCTCGGCCACGGCGGAGGTTGCCGACGCGCCCCGGGTTACACCGCCCGGGCCTGAGCCTGTCCGCACGGTATGGGTGGCCGGGTTCCCTTCGCGCTACGGGGGAGCAGACACCGAGCTCGACCATACGATCGACCTTTGGCGCTCGGCGGGGTTCGCCGTGCACCTAGTCCCGATGTTCGGCGCCACGGATGAGATGGTGCGCAGCGTGATCGCCCGAGGCTGCGAGGTCCATGCGTACCGGCCGGGCATCTTTCGCGACAGGACGGTCGTCAGCTACTGCAACGGCGAATTCCTGCGTCTGCTCCCCGAGATCGTCGAGACGGGACGACCGGGTCGGGTCGTCTGGTTCAACTGCATGACGTGGCCGTTCGAGAATGAGCTGCGGGCACACGAGGCCGGCTGGATCGACGTGTTCGGGTTCGTCAGCAACTACCAGGAGTCGCAGCTGCGGCCCCACCTGGAACGGATCGCCCCGTACAAGACTTTCCCGTACCGCCCGTACTTTAACGCCCGGCGTGTGCCCTGGCAGCCTAGGGAGTTCGCTGGCATCTACGGCCTCGGCCGGATCTCGCGGGACGATTCCGCGAAGTTCGCCCCCGACACCTGGCAGATCTTCGACCGCGTCCTGGTCCCGGCGAACCTGCGGAAGAAGGTCTTCATCCTCGGTCACGGCCCCAACGCCGCCGCCCGGATCGGTCTACCGCCCGTCGGCCTGGACTGGCTCACCTGGTCGCCCGATGCGATACCGAGCGCCGACTTCTACCGACGCATCAACACGATGATCCACAAGACGGGCGGCTCGTCAGAGTCCTATTGCCGGGTCGTGGTCGAAGCATACGCACACGGCGTGGTGCCGATCGTCGAAGACGCCTACGCGCTGCCAGAGTTGGTGGTCCACGGCGAGACCGGGTTCCGCAGCTCCGACTCCGACGAGATGAGCTATCTAGCCAGCGTGCTTGCTTTCGACGAGCGGCGGCACCGCGCGATAGCCGAGGCTGGCCGCCGTCATCTCGAGGAGCTGGTGAACCAGGACGCTGCGCTCCGCGGCTGGCTCGAGGTGCTGTAGCCACGGAAACGGCCTGTCACAGATCCCGGATGGTGGCCTTCGGTACCGGGGACCCGGGCCCGGCGTAGTCCGCCCAGAGCGAGGCCGCATCGTTCCAGCGGAGTTCGTCGTCGACCATGCCGTCGTGGCCGGCGGCCCCGGCGACCCAATCGCGAGTCACGCCCCAGTGGTGGAAGACCCAGCTCCGGGTCGTGCTCAGGCACGCGTAGCCGAACGCACCCGCCCGCCGCGCGTATTCGTAGTCCTCGCCGCCGCCCGGATAGAACTGCTCGTTGAGCGGCCCGACCTGACGGAACGCCGCCATGTCCACCACCGAGCAGAACATCTCGACGCCCGGTGCGTCGGACTCCGGGACGATGGTAAGCCGCTCGCTGACAAAGTGCCGCTGGGTCACCAGAAACTGCCAATCGGCGTCCGAGTAAGTCTCGCGGTAAGGCAGAACGAAGTGGTCGTCACCCGGCTGACGACAGATTGCCCAGTACGGGATCTTGACGGATATCGGGTTGACCACGATGGCCGGCCGGCCGTCGAAGGCCGCGCGCTGGAAGCTGCGCATCACGCCGGGCCACCAGCCAGGGTTGATGAACTCGATGTCGTCGTTGCAGATGGTGAGGTACGGGGTCTCGACGAGCAGCGACGCCAGGTTGACAGCCTTCGCGAAACCGAGGTTGCCGCTGGCGTGCCGACGTGTGACGGGGGTCCGGAGAAGCATGAGATTCCGGTAAGCGCGGCGCCAGCGTTCGATCGGAAGGCCATCCTGCGTCTGGTCGACAACGATGACGTAGAAGTTCGTCGGCGTCTGTGCGTACAGCGTCTCGATGCAGCGGTCGATGTAGCCCTCGCGCAGCACAGGGATCACGAACGTGTTCTGCACGGGCTTCTCCTTCCGGCGCGCCGCGCGTGACGAATGGCGTCCGCAGTCAGCCCGAGGATGAGCTCGAGGAGTCTGGCGCGGCGGACGAGGAGGAACTCGCCGGGGCGGCGGACGAGGAGGAGCTTGCCGGGGCCGAGGACGAGGACGAGCTTGCCGGGGCCGAGGACGAGGTGGAGCTTGCCGGGGCGGCCGATGAGGAGGAGCTTGCCGGGGCGGCGGACGAGGAGGAACTTGCCGGGGCCGAGGACGAGGACGAGCTTGCCGGGGCGGCCGATGAGGAGGAGCTTGCCGGGGAGGCGGACGAGGAGGAACTTGCCGGGGCGGCCGATGAGGAGGAGCTTGCCGGAGCCGAGGACGAACTGCTGGAGTGGCCGCCCGAGGAGGAACTCGAGGACCCGTGTGACGACGAGCTTGACGAGGCCGACGGCGTGCCGTAGGTGAACTGGTTGCCGGTCACTCCCGCAGAACGTGGCAGGCGCGTGGTCTCCGGGTCGGGCGCAGCGCTCTGACCGTTTACACGGCCATCCTCATTACTCATCTCAGTCTTCCCTTGCTTCGGTGAATGGTCTGACTGGCTCGGGACGTCCGGGTCGTTGGCGGCGTCGCACAGGGATCAGTGCTCGTTCGGTGGGGCCGATGCGGCTGAGGTGCTCTCTAGCATGGCCGCGAGCCGGATCAGCTGTGGCGATGGCTCGATCCCCAGCTCAGTCCACAGCAGCCGACGATAGAAATGGTAGGTCCTGATGGCGCTCGCATAGTTGCCTTCGGCAATGTAGGCACGGATCAGGCACCGTTGTGCGGTTTCGCGCAGGGGCTCGCCCGCCGCCGCAACGAGCGCCGCCTCGATGGCATGAGCAGTGCGCCCGGCGGCGAGATGCAGCTCGGACAGTTGCTCCAGGGCATGCAGCCGCAGCTGCCGGAGCCGCTCGCGCTCGACCAGCACCCAGTCGTCGGTCCAGCCCGGCAGCAGGTCCGCTCCCAGCTCGACTGGATCCGGGAGGGTGGCAGGAACAGATGGCCAGCTGGTTTCGATCACCTCCCTCGCGCGGGCAATCAAAACCCTCGTATCGACCCAGACCGAAGGCGACAGGGCAACCAAGGTGTCTTCCGCGACCACAAAACGACCTGCCGCTCGATGGACCCGCCAAAGTGCCGATCTGAGGCTCGCGGCCGCGTGGGCTTCGAGGGTGTCGGGCCACAGGACTCCGGCGAGACGGCGTCTTGGTACCGGAGCGCTCCGCAGTGCAAGGAACGCCACAAGGTGTTCCAGCCCCGCGGAGAGGCGAACCGAGGTGCCACGAGCCCGGAGCTCGAACGTGTCGAGAAGGCGCAGCGTCGGGCCGGCCTGTGCGGCCAACTCGTGACTGGGAAGCGACTCGGTAGTCACCTGCTGGACCTTTGGTGGAGGCTAGTTGGACGGACCGGCAAAGGGCAGAAAGGCCGAGCAGCCTAGTGGGAGACGAGCGGCCGAGTGAGAGCTAAGCTCTGTAAAGTTTCCCTTGATGGTTACCATGGCGCCTGCCGCGGGGTCAAGCCCCATTGGCATGACCATCCCGACGCGATAAGCTAAATGCATAACGTTGGTCTTTTCTTCTATTCCGTTACTGCTGCCCCAACGGACCCACTAAACCACGAGCCGGCTAGTGCTCGTGGTCGAGTGTCGTGGGATGGCAAAATGTGATCCGGTACGCCCTTCGCGCAAAGTCAGCATCGCCGTTGCCCGCCTGGCCCATCTATCGTCATCCCGTTGCCGCACCGGCCTCAGGGGTTTCCATTGGATCAACCCAAGTGTCGATGAAGGGAGCCACAGCACATGCCCGAGATGGTGGAGATCCCCGGCAGCGAGCGCACACAGATGGTCGGCTCGGAGCTGATCTCGTCGTCCGTGCCGGACGACGAGATCATCACAGCGACAATCGCGGTTCGACCGCGGCCCGCTGGGGCACGTCGCGCGGCAGAGATCGCCGAGCTCCCGCCGAGCCAGCGGCCGCGCCTGACCGACCAGGAATTCAACGAGATCTACAGTTCGGACCAGCCCGACGTCGACCGGGTCGTGGACTTGGCTCGCACCGGCGGCCTCCAGGTGCTTGACGCTTCCGCCGAGCGGCGCAGCGTTCGGGTCTCAGGCACGGCGAAGCAGTTCCATGACCTGTTCGACGTGACCCTCCAGAGGTACCGGATAGGCGGCAAGACCTTCCGGGGCCGAACCGGCCTGCTCAAGGTGCCGGCCAGCGCCGCCGACGTCATCGAGGGCGTGTTCGGCATCGACAACCGGCCGATCGCGCGGCGCCACACAACGGCTCAGGCCAGCACCGACCGCGCCAGCAGTCCGAGTGTGCCGACCGCGCTGCAGGTCGCGCGGGCGTACGACTTCCCGAGTGCAGACGGCTCCGGCGAGACGATCGCGATTCTGGAGTTCGGCGGCGGTTACCGGAGCAACGATCTGCAGGACTTCTTCACCGGCCTCGGGCTGTCAGTTCCCACCGTGGCGTCGGTCGAGGTCGACGGTGCGACGAACTCGCCTGTCGATGCGCCCGCAGTGACGTCTGGGCCTGCCGCGGCAGGCGCGCCTGCCGTGACAGATGTGAGCCCGCGTGACGGCGATCCGGGGGGAGGCGACCAGGTGGTGATCTCCGGGAGCGGGTTCACCGGGGCGACCGCCGTGATGTTCGGCTCGGTGCCAGGAACGATCCAGTCCGTGGACTCCGATTCACAGATCACCGTGACCAGCCCCGCCGCGACCGAGACGGTCGAAGTGAGCGTCGTAAGCCCCTCCGGAACGCCGACGGTATCAAGCCTCAACCCGGCGAACGGCGCCGCTGCCGGCCAGACGCAGGTGGCGGTGACTGGCACCGGCTTCACCGGTGCCACCGGGGTGGTGTTCGGGAACGTGCCGTCGGGGAGCGTTGCGGTCGCCTCCGACTCACAACTCCAGGCGACGAGCCCGCCGCCCAGCATGGGCGTGCACGTCACGGTGACGGGGACGGGCGGCACCTCGGCCGCCAATGCGGCCGACTACTTCATTTACAACGACAGCGACGGCGAGGTGACCCTGGACATCGAGGTCGCGGGGGCAGTCGCCCCCAAGGCGAATATCGTCGTGTATTTCGCCCCGAACGGTTCCGATGGCTGGCGGGACGTGCTCCAGCATGTCGTCACGGACACCACGAACAATCCATCGATCCTCTCGATCAGCTGGGGTGGACCGGAGGACCTCACCTGGACCAGCCAGCAGATAACCGTCATGGAGAACCTCTTCGTAGAGGCGAGCACCAAGAAAATCGCCGTGTTCGCCGCCTCGGGGGACAACGGATCGGCAGATCTGGCCCCGCAGGCCGCGGCCAGCAACCCGGGACCGCACTGCGACTACCCGGCGTCGAGCCCGAACGTCACCGGCTGCGGCGGCAGCACTCTGACGCTCTCCTCCGGTGCCCGCGCGAGCGAGGTTGTCTGGAACGACCCTGATCCAGCCGATACGACGGGAGTCGACACGGGAACATCGGGCGGCGGCGTGAGCGTCGTCTCCACGCCCGTGCCGTCGTGGCAGGCAGGCGCGGGTGTGCCGAACAATCCCAAGGGGGCGACCGGTCGCGGGGTTCCCGACGTCTGCGGGCATGCCGACCAATACCAGGTCGTGCTCCGCGGCGTGGTCACCAGCATCGGCGGGACCAGTGCGGTTGCCCCCCTGTGGTCCGGGCTTGCTGCGCTCGTCAACCAGCGGCTCGGGCGCCGCTTCGGACCGTTGCTCGACGTGCTGTACGGCTCCTCGGTCGCTGCAACGTTCTTCGACATCACGAGCGGGACCAACGGCACGTACCAGGCTGGCACGGGCTGGGATCCTTGCACTGGCCTGGGCAGCCCGGACGGGACCAAGCTCGTCGCGGCGCTCGCCGGCGGGGCACTACCTGTGGTGAATCAGATCAACCCGGCGGGAGGCCCAGCAGCGGGCGGCACGTCCGTCGTGATCACTGGGTCCGGCTTCACCGGTGCGACCAGCGTCGGTTTCAGCGTAACCGGTGCGCCGCAGATGACAGTGGACTCCGACACACAGATCACCGCGACCAGCCCCCCGGGCAGCGGCACCGTCGACATCACGGTCGTGACGCCCGCAGGGACCTCGGCGACCGTCGCTACCGATCAGTTTACCTACGCCTAGCGGCCCAGGGATTCAGAGCCGCAGCCCGCGGAGACCCGATGCCAAGGCGAACGCACCGGACGCCGGCGCCATGAGCGAGCTCGAGGTCCGGCTGCTCGATCGGTTCTCCGTGCGGGCGAACGGGCGGCTGGTGGCGCTGCCGACGGCTTGCCAGCGGTTGATCGCGATGGTAGCGCTGGAACCCAAGGGCGCCGAGGTCTCCGTGATCAGGCCCCTGCTGTGGCGCGAATCGGCTCCCGATGCGCGGACGGCGAGACTGCGCGCAGCCGTGTGGCACGTCCGGCGGGAGTGCCCCGGTCTGCTCACGTCGCGATTTGGCCGTGTTGGGCTCGCCGAGACGGCGGAGGTCGACCTGCACTGTGCCACGGAGCTAGCAACTGCCGTGCTAAGAGATGAGTGCGGATTCGCCGGCCGCGGCTCTATAACGAGCGCGCTTCGGTGGCTCGAAGACGACGTACTGCCGGACTGGTGCGAACCGTGGCTCGAGCCGTACCAGCGAAGCTACCGCGAGCTGCGGTTGTGCGCGCTCGAACGACTCGCGAAGCGACTGCCGGGACAGGGCCTTTGCGTCTACGCGATCGAGGCGGCACTCCACGTCATCCGCGACGATCCCTACCGCGAGTCCGCGCACGAGTTGCTTATCGCCGCGCACGTCTCGGAAGGTAACACCGCCGAGGCTGTACAGCACTTCCGGGCGCTGCGCCGGACGCTGAACGAGGAACTCGGGGTGGAACCGACGCTGCCCCCTCCCGGATTCGCGGCTGGTTGCGACTAGCGCCTGTTTTTCGAGGAAGCTCCAGGTCACCTTCTGCAGCGCGCCCCATGTCACCACCGTGAGCAAGTTCTGGTCGTAGGCGAGCAGCGGCACGGCGTGCCCGCCCCAG
>Ga0302326_10011776_pt1 | contig 18773 bp, 19 predicted proteins | sample Palsa_T0_3_FD_202264 | JGI IMG/M metagenome (GOLD analysis project Ga0302326, IMG submission 202264) | Peat permafrost microbial communities from Stordalen Mire near Abisko, Sweden - Palsa_T0_3 | ecosystem: Environmental > Terrestrial > Soil > Palsa > Peat permafrost | place: Sweden: Abisko...
TGCGTACTTGAGAATGCTTGCCTCCATCTCCTGCATGCAGCCTTTCACCAGGGCAGGCGGCGCCGGCACGAAGGCCGCATCCTCAATTCGCGGCGACTGTCCGATCCAGACTTGGGTCTCGCGATAGTCTCCAACAGGGAAGTGGGTCGCCTCCCCCTTCATCAGCAATTCATGAAGTTCGTTGATGAGCGCGAGGTCGAGCGCTGCGCGGCCCCCGACGCGGATGCGCTCGAGGCCGTGCTGGAGTGCTGCGACGTAGCGTTCGGTGATTTTCACGTCCGCAGGGAGCCCTCCAGTACTATGCGTTGCTTCATAAGTGAGCAACTGTTGCAGGTCCGATTTGGTGCCTTCGATCTGCGAACTCATGACGGCTTCGCGACGTGCGAGCGTGCGGGTCACCATGTCTGAATTAGAAAGGTGCTTGAGGGTGCCTTGCAGTCGGCCCAAGGCGGCGTGTGCCTTGGAGAAGCCAGCTTCCCGCCCTAGGCCCAGGGGGAGCATGCGCGGCGTGGGTGGCGCCATGAGCGCGAATGCATTCGGATATCCCGGGGCGGGCATCAGATAACGCTGACGATCATTCGCGATTTGGTCTCGGCGCATGCGTATTCCGGTTCGAGCGCGAAAGCTTTAGAGCCTAGGCAGGCTTATTAAGAATATCAAAAAAACTTAAAATGCGCAATGACCTTATAAAGGTTCCTGGCAATCATTACGAGCGCTGTGCGCTTTTTTAAGGGAGGCCATTAAGGATTGCGCTAGTAGCGCACCAGCGCCGAACCCCAGGTAAAGCCGCCGCCGAAGGCCTCGAGCAGCAGCAATTGCCCGCGCTTCACCCGGCCATCGCGCACAGCCGTGTCCAACGCCAACGGCACCGAGGCCGCCGAGGTGTTGCCATGAGTGCCGATGGTGACGATCACGCGCTCCATCGGCAGATCCAGCCGCTTGGCGATGGCTTCGATGATGCGAATATTGGCCTGATGCGGGATCAGCCAGTCCAATTGGTCCTTGGAGATGTTGTTGGCGCTCAAGGTTTCGGTAACCAGTGCCCCCAAGGTGTTGACCGCCACCTTGTACACTTCGTTGCCCTTCATCTGCACGCCGACATTACCCGCGCGAATCAAATGAAATCCCTTCGAGACCCCGTCGGGGTACAGGAGCAAATCCTTGTACCTGCCATCGGAGTGCAGGCGCGTGCTGATGATGCCCGCTTCCTCCGAGGGTTTCAGCACCACCGCTCCGGCACCGTCGGCGAACAGCACGCAGGTGCCGCGATCCTTCCAATCGGTGATTCGCGTCAGCGTTTCCGCGCCCACCACCAATGCGCACTTCGACTCGCCCAGGCGCACGAACTTCTCCGCGACGCTCAAGGCGTAGACAAACCCGGTGCAGGCGGCTTCCAGACTGAAGGCCGGGCAGCCGTGGATGCCCAATCGATCCTGCAACAGTGTCCCGACATTCGGAAACACCAGGTCGGGCGTGGTGGTGCCGACGCAAATCAAGTCAACTTCGCTTGGCTCGATTCCTGCGGCGAGCAAGGCACGCTTGGCCGCGTGTTCCGCCAGATCCGTCGTGGTCTCGCCATCGGCCGCCACGTGACGCTGCGATATCCCGGTGCGCGTGCGGATCCATTCATCGCTGGTGTCGACCAGTGCCTCGAGATCCGCATTGGTCAATATCTTTTCCGGCAAATAGCTGCCGGTTCCGGCGATGCGTGCGTACATTGAAATCCTTCAAGCTTCGCGTGAAACGCCGAGTCGCTCCGCGATCTGCGCCGGTACGCCGTTGCGCGCCTCCAATACCGCTACCTCGATCGCGCGCTGGAAACCGAATACATCGGCGCCGCCGTGACTCTTGATAACGATGCCGTTCAATCCGACCATCGTGGCGCCATTGTAGCGTCTAGGATCCAAGCGTGTACGCAACGCATCGAATGCCGGCTTGGCGATCAAGGCGCCCAGTTTGCGCATGGTGGTGCGGGTCAGTTCCTCACGCAGCGTGTCGGTGATGAGCCGCGCCGCCCCTTCGATCGCCTTGAGCGCGACGTTGCCGGTAAAGCCGTCGGTCACCACCACATCCACGCGCCCGGAGAAGATGTCGTGCCCCTCGACGAAGCCTACATAGTTGAGGTCTGCGGCAGCCAGCAGCTCGTTTGCCGCCTGCACCGTCTCGTTGCCTTTGATTTCCTCTTCCCCGATGTTGAGCAGTCCCACCCGCGGCCGCTCCTGGGCCCCTTCCAGATCGGCCGCCAACACCGAGCCCATGACGGCGAACTGGCACAACTGCGCCGGAGTGCAGGAGGCATTCGCTCCCAAATCCAACATGTAGGTGTGGCCGGTCCGCGATGGGATGATCGATACGATGGCCGGGCGCTCGACCCCCGGCAACATCTTCAACACGAAGTGCGCCGTGGCCATCAGTGCGCCGGTGTTGCCGGCGCTCACGCAGGCGTGCGCATCCTGCGCCTTGACCAGGTCGATCGCGCGGCGCATCGAGGAATCCTTCTTGCGCCGCAAGGCGTCGCGCGGGTGGTCCGACATCTCCACGACATCCGCGGCATGCAGACACGCGACGTTCGGCAAACTCGTGCCGTCAAGTTCCCGCTGCAGATCGGCTTGCCTGCCGATCAGCGTGAAGCGCACCTCGGGATATTCGCGGGCCGCGGCCAGGGCCGCGGGTACCGAAACCGACGTCCCTTGATCGCCACTCATGGCGTCGATGGCAATATGCAGCGGCGCAGTCACTTGCGTTCAGCCGGATTCTCTGGCGGCAGAAGGCACCGCCGCCGTCAGCACCTATTCTTCAGCCGCCGCCGCGTCTGCCTTGGTCTGCAACACCTTCTTGCCGCGATAGTAGCCATCGCGCGAGATGCGGTGGCGCGAGTGCGTCTCGCCGCTCTTGGCATCGACCGACACCGCCGGCGTCGACAATGCCGAATGGGAACGATGCATGCCGCGCTTGGACGGAGTCTTTCTACTTTTTTGAACTGCCATGGGTGCTTTGTCCTATCAAGTTCTCTTCAATAAATTCTGTAGCGCCGCCAACGGCCGCGATCCATTACGTATATCTCGCGCCGCGACTCTACCGGCGTCGCGGCCTCGCTGCTTGCGAATTCAACTTCACTGCTCGCGGCGACCTCGAACGGGAAGCCCTGCAAGCATCGCTGGCAGACCAAATTCGGTTTCGCCTTCACGCAAACCGTCGCGCCCGTACGCCCCGCGCCAATACTCTCGAAGGCGAAGCTCGCACTTGCAGCGCCTTGTACATCCGCCAGAAGGTCTTGCAGCCTGGGCAGTTCGCCCAGCTCGTAGACGCGTTGCAAGACCGCCGCATCATCGGCCAGGTGCAAGCAATCGACTCGGTCCGGCAAGCCCGCTGCCATGGGGCGCGTATAATAGGGCCGGTTCCCACCTCTGTCAAAACGAATCCGGTGCAAGTCTTTGTTTTTGAAGTCTCCACCCGAACTTATTCTGGCGTCGACCTCGAAATATCGACGCGAGCTGCTCTCCCGCCTCGGCCTGCCGTTTGTCTGCGCCGCCCCTGCCATCGATGAATCCGTGCAGGCGGGGGAACGTGCCGCCGCATTGGTGACGCGGCTCGCGCGGCAGAAAGCCTCTGCGGTTGCCGCGCTTAAGCCGGGCGCGTGCGTCATCGGTTCCGATCAGGTCGCGGTTCGGGTGGATGCCGCCGACGGGGAAACCATCCTCGGCAAACCCGGCAATCCGGCAGCCTGCGTCGATCAGTTACGGCGTTGCTCAGGCCAGACCGTGACATTCATGACCGCGGTCGCCGTGCTCACGAGCGACGACGGCAGCGTGGTCGAGTTCACCGATTCGACGCGAGTCATGTTTCGCGTGCTGGATGACCCGACGATAGAGCGCTATGTGGCGCGCGAAATGCCGCTCGACTGTGCGGGCGGCTTCAAGAGCGAGGCCCTCGGCATCACGCTGTGCGAATCGATCGTCAGCGCCGATCCCAGCGCCCTCATCGGCCTGCCGTTGATTCGTCTCGCAGCCGCGCTGCGCACCGTGGGCTTCGAGCTACCTTGAGCGTTTCGCGCCGCTTTTGCGCCGCGGCGCGCCGCCGCGCTTTTCCGATTTGCGCTTCACCGGCGTGATGGCGTCGAGTACCGCGGCCAAATCCTGCGGCAAGGGTGCACTCATGTGGAAGGGTACTCCCGTGCCCGGCCAATCAAAGGCGATCGACTGGGCGTGCAGAAACGTGCGCTTCAAACCGTGTTGCTTGAGTTCGGCATTGCGGGCGTGATCACCGTACTTGTCGTCGCCGAGCAGAGGGTGGCCGGCAAAGTTTGCATGCACGCGAATCTGGTGCGTGCGTCCCGTGGGTATGTCCACCTCCATGAGCGTGGCCAACGGCCCGAAAAACTGCACCGGTTTGAAAATGCTGACCGAATCCTTGCCGGCGGCGGCAACCCGCACATGGCGCTCTCCATGTTGCCGGTTGTCGGTCGCCAACGGCGCATCGATACGCTTGGTGCCCAGTTGCCAGCTGCCGGCAACCAAGGCCATGTAGGTCTTGTGCATGCCGCCGTCGCGAATCAGCGCGTGCAGTGCGCTCAAGGTGCTGCGGTCACGTGCCACGAGCAGGCAGCCGCTCGTTTCACGGTCCAGGCGGTGGACCAACTCGAGCGTCTCGCGCGGCCGCGACGCGCGCAGGCACTCGATCACGCCGAAGCTCATGCCGCTGCCGCCGTGCACCGCGATGCCGGGCGGTTTGTCGAGCACCAACAGGTGCTTGTCCTGAAAAATGATCGATCTTTCCACGAGGTCCGTCAGGCTGCTGGAGGGCCGGCCGGGCTGGTCTGCCGCATCGATGCGCACCGGCGGCAGGCGCACCTCGTCGCCCTCCTGGATGCGGTATTCGGCGTCGATTCTCTTGCGGTTTACACGCACTTCCCCCTTGCGCAGCAGCCGATATACCCGGCTCCGCGGCACGCTTTTGAAGTGCCGAATGAGGAAATTATCGATTCTTTGGCCGGCCTCATCGGCGGTTATCGTGTGCAGGATCAGAGGGCTTTTGGGACTCGCGCTGCGCTGCGGGCCTGTGCTCGGGATGGTCATGATTTTCGCGGTCGCCTAACGGTGTTCTAAGGCATTGATTATATTGACCCTCGAGGGGTGCCATGCTAACGTGTCAAGACCGTGTCAGGCGCAATAACCTTAAAGGGCATTGCCCGCTTCGAGGTTCTGCAATAAGGCACAGGTTTCAAGCGGCCCCCCAGCTTCAAGTGGGGAGCCGCATATTAGTTGGTTCTGGATGTCCAGACCATCGCTCGGCCGATGAGACGGACGCGCGCAGGCCTAAACTTAGGCGTCGGCGTCTGACAAGCGGTTAACCGAGAATCAAGGCCCCGGGCTTGCCGTATACGTTCTGGCTTAAATTGATGGAGTGGATACCGGTCGCGATGCTCGCGCTCGGCACACTCCCATACTTCGCCGTATCCACGGGTTTGTCCCCGCTTTCTATTCTCAAGGTCTCCTCGGCCCCTACCACATCAGTTGGGGCACATGAAAAGAATGCTCGTCAACGCAGTTCAAGAAGAAGAGCTGCGAGTTGCACTAGTCGACGGTCAAAAACTCTACGACTTATCGATTGAAATTCCCTCCAGGGAACAGAAGAAATCCAATATCTACAAGGGTCGGGTCACCCGCGTAGAACCGAGCCTCGAAGCAGCCTTCGTCGAATACGGCGCGCAGCGTCACGGCTTTCTGCCGCTCAAGGAAGTCTCCAAGGATTACTTCCAGGCGCAAAATCCCTCGCAAGGGCGGATGAACATCAAGGACCTGCTGCGCGAAGGCCAGGAACTCATCGTTCAGGTGGAGAAGGAGGAGCGCGGCAACAAGGGCGCGGCCCTCACGACCTTCATCAGTCTTGCAGGGCGCTTCCTCGTGTTGATGCCGAACAACCCGCGTGCCGGCGGTGTGTCGCGGCGGATCGAAGGCGAAGACCGCGAGCAGATGCGCGACGCCATGAACGGCCTGGTGATCCCCGAGGGCATGGGCGCGATCGTCCGCACTGCGGGCGTCGGCCGAACCACGGAGGAGCTGCAGTGGGATTTGAACAACCTCAAGAGTGCGTGGGACGCCATCGTGGCGGCCAACGATGGCAGGCCGGCGCCCTTCCTGATTTTCCAAGAGAGCGACGCGGTGACGCGCGGCCTGCGCGACTACTTCTCGGATGACGTCGGGGAGTGTCTGATCGATGATCCCGTGGCCTTCCAAAAGGCTCAGGAGTACATGACGCGCTTCATGCCTCCGGACGCACAGCGCAAGCTGAAGCTGTATCAGGATCCGGTGCCGCTGTTCACCCGCTACCAAATCGAGAGCCAGATCGAGTCGGCCTATGCGCACAAGGTGAATCTGCCTTCGGGCGGCAGCCTGGTGATCGATCACACGGAAGCCTTGGTGTCGATCGACATCAACTCGGCGCGCAGCACGCGCGGCGGGGATATCGAAGCGACGGCACGCAACACCAACCTGGAGGCGGCCGAGGAAGTCGCCCGGCAGCTGCGTTTGCGCGACATCGGCGGTCTCATCGTCATCGACTTCATCGACATGGAATCAACGGCAAATCAACGCGCGGTCGAAGACATGCTGCGCGATTCGGTCAAAATGGACCGCGCGCGCATTCAACTGGGGCGCCTGTCGCGATTCGGTTTGCTCGAGCTGTCGCGGCAACGCTTGCGGCCCGCGTTGAGCGAAACCACACACATCAATTGCCCGCGATGCAGCGGCATGGGAACCATCCGCAGCGTCGAATCCATGTCGCTGGCGCTGCTGCGTCTGATCGGCGAAGAGGCGCGCAAGGAGCGTACCGGCCGCGTCATCACCCAGGTTCCGGTCGATGTTGCCACCTACCTCATGAACGAGAAGCGCGAACAGCTCAGTCAGATCGAATTGCGCGACAAGGTGTCCCTGGTGATCGTACCCAATCCGCACATGCACACGCCGGCGTACACGCTGCGCCGCATTCGCGATGACGAGAAGGAGCTGCCCGAGAACACCACCCTCAGCTATCAAATCGCGGAACAGCCGAGCGTCGATGACTCCAACATCGGCAACCGCGACAAGAAGCCTCAGGGCGACGTCCCGTTGGTCCCGAGCATCCTGCCGGCTTCCGCGGCACCCATCGTTCCCATCCCCGAGCCCGTCGCGCCCGCGGCAATCCCGGAGCCGGGCGCCGCGCCGCCGGCGGCACGAGCCGGCATATTCGTCAGGCTGTGGCACTTCCTGTTCGGCCGCGGCGCTCCGAAAACGCCTACCGGTGCGGAGGCCGCGGCGGCAACGCCCCCGAGCCCGCGCGATCGACCCGTCCAGCGAGACGGCCGCCACGATCGATACCGCAACGACCGCGATCGCAACCGGCCGGACCGGGAGCGCCACCGCGAGGCGCGTCGGGACGGGCCGCGCGATCCGCGCCGGGATCGCCCGCGCAACGAATCAGCGCCGCGCAGGCCCGATGCAGGGCCTGCGCAGGAGCGCAGCGGTCCGCCGCGCGGCGAGGCGGTGCGCGCCGATCAGGCACCTCGCGCGGAAGGGTCACCCCGCCCCGACCAAGGTCAGCGGCCCGACGCGGCCCGTCCGGACTCCGCACCCCGGCAGGAATCCGGCCCGCGCCAGGACTCAGGGCCGCGCGGCGAGGGCGCCGAACGCAGCGGCCGCAGCCGCCGGCGGCGCGGTCGGGGCCGTGGTCGCGACGGTGGCGGCGAGAGTTCACCCAATGGCGCCAACCCGGCGTCGAGCAGCCCGGCATCGAGCAGCCCGGCATCGAGCAGCCCGGCATCGAGCAGCCCGGCATCGAGCAGCCCAGAGTCGAGCAACCCGGTGTCGAATGGTGCGCCGCCGAACGGTGCCGGCTCGCCCTCTGCACCCCCGCCGGCAGGTGGGGACAGCGCACCTCGCGATATGCCGCCCGGGGCCAGGGAACCCGCGCAATCATCGGGCGCCGGCACCGACAACAAGTACGTGGTCTGGTCTTCGGCGCCGGGCGAGGTTCAGCGCCCGGAGCCGGACGAGAGGTAAGGCGGCGCTGCCCTGAGCGCGCGCAGCCGCAGCTGTATGGCGGCGGCAAAGACGATCGTGGCGGTGGCCAGCGCCCGCAGGCTGGCTATCGCCGAGTCGTAGATCAGCCAACCCACTCCATGGTAGGGGTCCATGAGCAGGCCGGACACGATAAGAGCCGCCCACAGGGCAAGGCTGCCCAGCGCAATGGCCCAACCCCAGGCGCGCCGCTCAGGGGCGGCCATGATGCGTTGGGAAATCGCCTCTTCCTGGCCCGCGCGCAATGCGTAACAAAGAATCGCGATGACGACGAGAAGTCCGCCCAAGGAACTTAAGTCTTGCATCGCGCGCGCGAACATCACGTGGTGATGCCCGACATCGAAAACCAGCTCATCCAGCAACGGCAGCATGCGCACACCGCGCGCCCCTTCATGCGTGAAAGCATCCCACACCAGGTGCGTGAATGCGCCGGCCAACACCCCACAAGCAGCGAGCAGCCACTGGGTGGGGCTGCGGATGGGGGCCGGCGATTCATGAGGATGCCAGCGTGCGTAGGCGCCATCGGGCAGCACCTCGATCATCGGTACCTTGATGAAATATTGAAACACCCAGTAAACCGCCAGGCCCAGGGGCAAGGAAAAGGTGAACAGGGATGCCGCGCTATGGGTCTCGACGCGATCCAGGTGCCAGGGCATGAAAACGCGGAAATCGGGGACCATGGAACCGATTACGGCCGCCGATAGTACCTGCCAGCGGGCAAGCAGGCGCGAAAACGGCAATACGGCGGCGGCGTGGGACAGGGTGAAGGGCATGCAGGGGCTCTCATGTCATCTAACAGTCATATTACAAGGGTAAAATTTGGGGGTTACGTCCCAACATTATCTGGACAAATACTATGGCGAATGTTTCCGCGGTTGGCGAAGCTAGCTTGGGGTCCAAGGGCGCAGCGCCCGCCTCGCCTCTGGTTACGCATAAGACCAATCCATGGTTCAACGTCCTGGCTGCGGTCGTGGTCATCGGCGGCATCATTTACGCGGGGTATCACCTGGCCCAGGATCTTAGCGTGGTGCGCGACACACGTGCCTACCCGTATGTCCTGCTCGGCATCGCGTTGCTGATCGCGCTGGGATTCGAGTTCGTCAACGGCTTCCACGATACTGCGAATGCCGTGGCCACCGTGATTTATACGAACTCATTGTCCCCCAATTTGGCGGTCGTCTGGTCCGGATTTTTCAATTTTCTCGGCGTATTGGTTTCGACCGGGGCCGTGGCCTTCGGCATCGTCTCCTTGCTGCCGGTCGAACTGATCTTGCAAGTGGGCAGCGGCGCCGGTTTTGCCATGGTGTTCGCGTTGCTGATTGCGGCCATTCTCTGGAACCTAGGCACTTGGTATTTCGGACTGCCCTCCTCCAGTTCGCATACGCTCATCGGTTCCATCATCGGCGTCGGACTCATGAATCAGCTCATGGCGGCGAACCCGTCAGGCACGAGCGGGGTTGATTGGGGCCAGGCGACAAAAATCGGCGAGACGCTGCTGGTATCGCCGCTGATCGGTTTCAGCGCAGCGTGGCTGTTGCTCACCATTCTGAAGGCAACCATCCGCGTCCCGGCATTGTATAAAGAGCCGCAAGGCAACACGCCGCCGCCCTTGTGGATCCGCGGCCTGCTGATCCTCACTTGCACGGGTGTGAGTTTCTTCCACGGCGGCAACGACGGCCAGAAGGGCATGGGACTCATCATGCTGATCCTGATCGGCACCGTGCCGACGGCTTACGCGCTGAATCGCACCATGCATGAGGCCGACGTAGCTCAATTCGTGACCGTGTCCGCGCAGGCACAAACCACCTTGTCGCGCTACAGCGGCAACGCCGTTGCAGAGGACACGCAGGATGCCCGCGCGACCGCAATGCAAGTGGTGCGCGACCGCAAGATCACAGCGCAGGGCGTGGCGGCGTTGAGCGTCCTCGCCAAGTCGATTTCGAACCAGGTCGGCGAATACCATTCCATGGCCAACGTGCCTGCGGGTTCCATGGTCAACATTCGCAACGATATGTACGTGGTCAGCGAGGGGCTGCGCTTCATGACCAAGGCCGCCACCCTCAACATCAGCAACGCCGACAAGGCAGTGCTCGGTTCCTATAAGGGGGAACTGGATCATTCCACCAAGTTCATTCCCACCTGGGTGAAGGTTGCGGTGGCGATCGCCTTGGGGTTGGGCACCATGATCGGTTGGAAACGAATCGTCGTGACCGTGGGCGAGCGGATCGGAAAGACCCATCTGACCTACGCGCAGGGTGCCTCCGCTGAAATCGTCGCCATGGCCACCATCGGTGCCGCCGAGCTGTATGGACTTCCCGTCAGCACCACGCATGTCCTTTCCTCCGGCGTGGCAGGCACCATGGTTGCCAACAATTCCGGCTTGCAGTGGGCGACCGTGCGCAACCTGCTGATGGCATGGGTTCTGACATTGCCGGTGTCCATCGCGCTGGCCGCCGGACTGTTCTGGCTGCTACGAACGCTGTTGTAATTCGGCAATCAGACCGCGCGCCGCCGCGGTGCAAAGATCGAGCACCAGCTCGAAGTCGCGTTCGGTGCCGTAGTATGGGTCGGGAATCTCCAGCAAACCCGACTGCGGCGCGTATTCGAGGAACAGGCGTAGCTGCGCACGCGCGTTGTCCGGGCGAGCGCTCTTAAGCGCGCGCAAGTTTTCCCGATCCATCGCAAGCATCAGATCGAATTTCGAATAGTCGCCGGGCTCGACACGACGGGCCCGCAAGCCGCTGATGTCGATTCCCCGCCGCCGCGCGACGGCCTGGCTGCGCGAATCCGGCGCAGCGCCGATGTGATAGCCGGCCGTGCCGGCTGAATCGATCTCTATTTTCATGGGCGGAGTCTCTCGAGCCGCGAAGTGGCGCATCACGCCTTCCGCCGTGGGACTGCGGCAGATGTTGCCGAGGCAGACGAAGAGAATTCTAGAGGATTTGTCTTCTCGGACTTTTTCCAAATCATCTACTTTCATTTCATGACCATATTTGTCTATTCCCATGTCACGGTGTGTGCCGAACTCGATCACCTGCAGCCAATCCCCGAATTGCTGTCATCCCGCGTCCAGAAAATGAAGCGCCCTGTGGTGCCTTCTAGCAGCAGTTTCGCACTGCCAAGTTCGATCTTTTGTCTGGGAACGGATTGGCGTAGACGAAATTCAACTTGTTGAATTCCGGCCCTCGCGCCAGCCGGTACCACGGTGAGTTTCACATCGGGTCCGACCGCCACAAACCCTTTTCCGTGGCGATGGACTGACCAACCTACGAGTTCAAGTTCGGTGGCGAGTTGGGTTGCGTCTGACGCATCGAGTGCCGCCGTCAGGCCCACAACATCGTCAAGAGGGCGGTCAGGGAGGAACCTCCACTTCTCATACTGCTCGCGACTTAAGGGATGTTCGATGGGCTCACCCGGATGTTTGGCAGCAAGAAAGCCGGGATCGATTTCCATGAACCACGTCGACATCGCGTGGGGTCCGGCGCTCTTGATGTCCGTGGACGTGAACCAGGGGATGGCGCCCGTAGGAGAAGTACTGGGCGTGGTGTCCACTTCAACTCTCTCGCCATAAATGGTGCGCAGGCGAGCAGCGATAGCCGTAACGCCGCCGACTTCCTCCACCGTTAGGCCAAGCCCGGTGTCGCCAGGGCGCATGTCGGCAGGAAGTGCCTGCGCTCCAAAGAACTCCATGTAGGTTTGGCGTCCATAAAGGTAGAAGCCGGTCCACTTTCGGTTCCCCGCCACCACATTGTTCTCTTTGCCAGCTGCAAGCGCAGCGACTTGAGGAGAGCTGCGCAGCGCGTCGTAGCTTGTGGAATCGAGCGCCACATAGAAGTGAGTCAAAAATACGGGTGGCACACGATCGTTGGAGTGAGCCACAACGCATGGAACCGTCAACAGAAGAACCCAATTCAGTGGCTTCATTGCTCTGACTTCTTGACCGTAGCTATTTTCCCACGATTCGCACCAGCTCAGTGTCAGTAGTTGGCCGCCTGTAGCCTGTGGGACGACCCCGTTTCACAAAATGCTTTCTTGACAGATGTCGTTGCAAATTCAAACTGCGTGGCCTTCAACGGCGATAGTTCATAGTGCGTGAGGTCGCTGTCCGCGCGGCATCGGTTTCACCGCCAATCTGGCCGATAGCAGTAACGAGGCTAGCCGGTCGAACGTCTGTGAGCTCTGCTGACAGTCACGGGGGGTGTTCCGCAGCGTCGCGTGTCGTCGCCAACAGTGCCCTTACACGCTCCAGATCCTGCGGCGTGTCCACGCCCGCGGGCGGCGTTTCGTCCAATGTCACGACGTGGATGTGCATGCCGTGCTCGAGCGCGCGCAATTGCTCGAGTTTCTCCACCGTCTCCAGTGGCGTCGGCGGCCATGCCGCGAACTCGAGCAAGCTGCGCACTCGGTAGGCATATAGGCCTATGTGGCGAAGGGCGCCATCGTAGCGGTCCGGCTGCCCTCCCGATGCATGGTCGCGCGGCCAGGGCAGCGGCGCGCGGCTGAAGTACAGCGCGCGGCCATCGCGTGCACAAACCACCTTGACGCAATTCGGATCGAGATACTCCGGCAGACTTTCCACCGGCGCAGCCGCGGTGGCGATGTCGATGCGCGCGGAACCCGCCAAAGCCCCTGCAACCTGCGCGATGACGTCGGAGGGCATCATGGGTTCGTCCCCCTGCAGGTTGACCACGATATCCTCAGCCGCAAAACCGCGTGAGCGGACCACTTCGGCGATTCGATCCGTGCCCGAGGTGTGCTGACTCGAGGTCATGAGCGCCTCGGCGCCGAATCGCTGTGCGGCGGCGCGAATTCGCTCATCGTCGGTGGCGACGATCACCGACGCAGCGCCGCTGTCGCGGGCGCGTTGCCACACCCAGTGGAGCAGCGGACGATCGCCGATGATGAGCAGCGGCTTGCCGGGCAGGCGCGAGGCGGCGAAACGGGCCGGAATGACGACATGGAACATCGCGCTCGCTCAACCCAGCAAGGGATCGTCGGCGTTCAGCACCCGCGCCTCTTCCGGCAGCATCAGCGGTATTCCGTCGCGAACCGCGTAGGCGAGCCGGTCCGGACGGCATACCAGCTCGAACGCATTGCCGCTCCCCACGCTGCGCAGCGGGCCCTTGCATATCGGGCAAACCAACAATTCGAGTAGTCGCTTATCCATGATTTCCTTGGGCTGCACCGCCGTGCTCGCCGATCAGCCGCGTTACGATGCCAAGCAATTGCGCGCCTTCACCGGCCCCGAAGCCGGCGCTCACCGGCACATACCAATGCTGCACCTTGGCGAATGCCGCGCATTTTACGGCATCCTTCTCGGTCATGAGCACCGGACGGCCGTCGCCGAATTCAATGTCGGCCGGTCCCAGCACGGCATGGTCGGGCAATTCATGGGGAATTACCTGCATGCCGAAGGCGCGCAGCATGGTGAAGAATCGCTGCGGGTTGCCGATGCCGGCCACGGCGTGAACGCTTTGACCGGAAAATTCGCGCAAATCGCGCGGCTTCGAGTCAAGCCGCGGGTTCGAATCCAATAGCGACACCGCCTGCGAGGCCTGCAGATGCATCCCGAAGACCCGGCTTGGCCCTGCGCGCCGGGGTTCGCCGCCCCGCACCGCCTGTCCACCGGTGGGATCGAAGCGCGCCGTGCCGGCGCTCGCCCCGTTGACGATGATGGCATCGACCTTGGCCAGCCGGCTTCTGTCCTCCCGCAATGGCCCGGCCGGCAGCAAATGGCCGTTACCGAAGCCGCGTTCCGCATCGATGACCACGATCTCGCAGTCGCGGCGCAAGGCGTAGTGCTGCAGACCGTCATCACTCACGATGACGTCGCAACCCGCATCCACCAGGATCTGGGCCGCCGCCGGGCGCTCAGGGCCCACCGCCACCAAGGCACGCGTGCGGCGCGCCAGCAGCAGCGGTTCGTCGCCGACCAGTGCGGCATCGTCCGATTCGCGCACCAGGTGGGGCCGCCGATTCGAGCCTCCAAACCCGCGCATCACCACGCCGGGTCTATGGCCGGTTTCCTGCAGGCGCTCGACCAGCCAGCACACCACAGGAGTCTTGCCGGTGCCGCCGACGCTCAAATTCCCGACCACGACCACCGGGCGCGACAGGCGCACCGAAGCGCGAATGTTCTTGAGGTAAAGCCAACGGCGCAGCTTGGAGACGGCGCCGAACAGAGCCTCCAGGGGCAGCAGCCACGAGGGCGGCGCATCCCTCGAGTACCACATGCGGTTCAGCCACGATTGAGCCGACATTCGTCTCGAGGCTCCTAGCTCAAACGTTGAACTGCATCCCGTGCAGCGCGGCGTACAGCCCACCGAGCGCCAGCAGTTCCCGATGCGTGCCCATCTCGGCGATCCTCCCCGTATCGAGTACGATGATGCGATCCGCTCCCTCGACCGTGGAGAGACGATGCGCGATCACCAACGTGGTCCGCCCCTGCATGAGCGTGGACAATTCCTGCTGCACGCGCCGCTCGGATTCGTTGTCGAGCGCCGCCGTGGCTTCGTCCAGCATCAGAACCGGCGCATTTTTGAGCAGCGCCCGCGCGATCGAGATGCGCTGCCTCTGGCCGCCGGAGAAATTCTGCCCGCGGTCGGTGAGCACCGTCTCGAACCCTTTGGGCTGCTGATTCACGAATTCCATGACATTGGCGGCCCGCGCGGCCTCCGTCACGGCCGCATCGCTGTTGTCCACCGCATTGAACGCGATGTTGTTGCGGATGGTGTCGTGAAACAGCACGACTTCCTGGCTGACCAGGCTGATTTGCGAGCGCAAATCGGTGAGCTTGTAGTCGCGCACGTCCACCCCATCGAGCAGTACGGCGCCTTGCTGCACATCGAAGAAGCGCGGCACGAGCCCGACCAGCGTGGTCTTGCCGCTTCCCGAGCGGCCGACGATGGCGACCGTCTCGCCCGGATTCACGTGGAAGCTCACGTCCCGCAGCACCTCGCCCTTCGCTTCGTCATAAGTGAACGAGACATTGCGGAATTCGATTTCGCCGCGGGCGCGGGTGATCGAGCGGCTGCCGCCGCTGCCTTCGGTCGGCTCATCCAACACTTCGAACACGCTCTGGCCGGCGGCGATGCCCTGCTGCAGCGGACCGCTCATGTTTATCAGGCTGCGCAGCGGCGAGGGGATCATGAACAACGCCGTGAGAAAGGCGAAGAAGTCCGGGAACTTAAGTCCGCCCAAAATCTGCTTGATCGACACGTAAAGCACGCTGGCCAGCGCAATGGCAGCAATAAGCTGCACCACCGGATTGCTGATGGCCTTGGTGCGTATCAGCTTCATATTGGAGGCGCGGTTGTGCTCATTCACCTGCTCGAATCGGTCGGTCTGATGATCTTCCGCGTTGAAGATCTTGATCAGCCGGTGCGCCTCGATGGCTTCCTTGGCGACGCGCGTGACGTCGCCCATCGAATATTGAATGCGTTCGCTGTAGCGGCGAAAACTGCGATTCGCGATCTGCATGAGCCAGGCGATGACGGGCGCGGCGAGAATGCAGAATGTCGCCAGCCGCCAGTTATAGTAGAAAAGCACGCATAGCAAAAACACGATGCTCAAGCTGTCGCTGATGATCGAAATGGCGGCGTTGGTCGCCGCCGCCGCCACCAGCTCGATGTTGTTGGTGAGCTTGGAGAGCAGATGCCCGGACTGCTGCCGGTCCAGATAGGCCGTGGGCAGGCGCATGTAGTGCGCGAACACGTCATGCCGCAGGCCCTTGATGACCTGGCGGCCCACCCAGCTCGGGTAGTAGTTGGAGAGGTAGTCACCGATGCCGCGCAGCGTGAACAGCAAGATCACTTCCAGCGGCACCTGCCATAGCGCATTGGGATTCTTCTCGAAGAATGCGCCGTTCAGAAAATTCTTAACCAGCGCGCCGGTGGCCGCATTCGCGCCGGCGAACAAGATCGCGCCGAGCACGCCGATGGAAAACATGCCCGCATGCGGCCTGGCGTACTTGATCAAGCGCCGATAGATCGCCCAGCCGTCGGCGGCGGGCTTGCCAGCGGCGGTCTTGCCAGCCGCGGGCGCGGCGCTCAAGGCGCCTTGTCCTCGTGAACCGTGGCGATGTTGAGCTGTGAGAATCCCAAACGTCCCGCCACATCCATGGCGGTCACGACGGATTGGTGGGTCGAACGCGCATCGGCGCGAATGGTAATCGGTCCGCGGTCATTCGGCGATTCTTTCAGCAAGGCGGCGCGCAGGGTATCGGGAGTGGCGTTGATGAGCGTGCGTTCGTTGACCCGGTATGTGCCCTCCGCCGTGACCGTGATCACCAAGGGTTCGTGCGCACCGCGAGGTGTGGGGACCTCGCTGGAGCGCGGCAGCTGCACCCTCACCCGTCCTTCTTGATTGAAGGTCGTGGATACCATGAAGAAGATCAACAGCACCAACAGAACGTCGATGAGCGAGATCAGGTTGATCTCCGGATCCTCGCGATGTCGGGGTCGCAGATTCACTGTTCGCGCGCCATGTAGCCGCCGCGCTCATCCAAGGCGTCCGTGAGCTTCATGGCTTCCTTCTCCATGCGCACCACCAGCCGTTCGACCTTGCCGCGCAGGTAACGGTAGGCGATCAACGAGGGAATCGCCACCGTCAAGCCGGCCGCGGTGGTGATGAGAGCCTCGCCGATGCCGCCCGAGAGCGTGCGCGGATCGCCGATGCCATTGGCCGTGATGGCGTTGAACGCATGGATGATGCCGGCAACGGTCCCCAGCAGTCCGAGCAATGGAGCCACCGCCGCGATGGTTCCCAAGGTGTTCAAGAATCGTTCGAGTTCATGCACCACGTGGCGGCCGCCGTCCTGCAGCCTTTCGACCATCAGTGCTCGCGGCTTGTCCCGATTCGCAAGCCCGATGGCCAGCAACTTGCCGAGGGGCGAGTTCTGCTCGAGCGCCAGCACCAACTTGTCGCTGAGTTGATCAGCTTCGATCCAGTTCCACACCTTTTGCGAAAGATCACGCGGAATGACGCGGCTGCTCTGCAGGGTCCAGAGCCGCTCGAGAATGATCGCGACCGCGGCGATGGAGCAAAAAATAATCGGCCACATGAAGCCGCCGCCCGCGCGGATGATCTCCCACATTGCGTCCTCTTTCTTAAGTCAAATAACTAAAACTGCGGGGCATGATACTTGAGCGCAGACTGTTGAGACAGCACTATCGCCTCACGCTTCAAGTTGTTGATTTACAAGGTAGCCGAGCAAACCCATTTCGCGCTGACAAAAGCGGCATAATGGCCGGATGCAACGTTGGCTGAAGCGCATCACACCAAAGCGTCATACCCTGGAGAAGCATTGGTGCCTGCGGCATTTTACCGCCATGCTGATGGACCGTGGCTGCTGGACGTTTCACAGATACAGCGTCACGCGCGCCTTCGCACTCGGACTGTTCATTGCCTTCATACCGCCGACCCCGCTGCTGCCGCTGCATTTGCTCATCTGCACCATCCTCGGCATGTACTTTCGATTGAACCTACCCGTCATGTTCGCCACCGTGTTCGCCAGCAACCCTGTTACCTGGTTCCCGCAGGTCGCAGGATCCCTCTGGGTCGGCGCGAAGCTTATGAGATTGGATCTCATGCCGCTGCTGCACGCCGTGAAACACCAATCATTTTGGGCCGATATCGGCGATCTATGGGCGCCTTTGCTGCTCGGCGCCCTGGTACTCGGGTTGATCGCCGCCGCCTGCGGCTTCATATTGGCGGAGGTGGCCTGGCGCGCGCGCGTGGTCTATCACCTGCGCCGCCGGCGCGCCCGTTCAAGCGCCCGCCGGCCCGCGCTCGATTAGCACACCGTCCGTCAGGGTCAGCACCCGATCCAGCTTGGCCGCGAGACGCTCATCATGCGTGACGATCACGAGGCTCGTGCCGAGTTCGCGGTTCAATTCCAACATCAACTCGAACACCTGAGCAGCATTCTTGCCGTCCAGATTGCCGGTGGGCTCGTCGGCCAGCACGAGCTTGGGACGCGTCACCAATGCCCGGGCCACTGCCGCACGCTGACGCTCGCCGCCGGAGAGCTGCGAGGGACGATGATCGAGACGCTCCGCGAGGCCGACGCGGGCCAGCAAGGCGCTTGCTTCGCTGCGCGCGGCCTTGCCGCCCAAGCGGCGCACCAGCAGGGGCATGGCGACGTTTTCCAGCGCGGTGAATTCCGGCAGCAGATGGTGGAATTGATAGACGAAGCCCACCGCCCGATTGCGCAGGCGCCCGCGTTCGGCGTCGCTCAATTGATTCATCTGCGAGCCGGCGATGCCCACGGTGCCCCGGGTCGGCAAATCCAACCCGCCCAACAGCTGCAGCAAGGTGGTTTTTCCCGATCCTGAGGCGCCCACGATGGCAATGCGCTCGCCGGCGGCCACCTCGATGTTGGCGCCGCGCAAGACCTGCAATTTGACGCCGCCCTGCAGGAATTCCTTGACCAGATTTTCGCCCTGCAGCACCAACTCATTAGGCATCATCGATCCTTTTAATCATTTCGCAATGATTCGGCGGGCAGCAACCGCGCCGCGCGCACCGCCGGGTAAACCGTGGAGAGGCAGGCGAGCACGAATGCAAATCCGCAAATGCGCAGCACATCCATCGCATGCACGCGCGCCGGCAGATCGCTCATGAAATACACGCGCGCATCCAGGAATTTGAAGCCGAGGATGTCCTCCAGCCCGTGCACCAGCTGCTGCAGGTTCACTGCGAGCGACACGCCGAGCAGGA
>Ga0302326_10011777_pt1 | contig 18772 bp, 16 predicted proteins | sample Palsa_T0_3_FD_202264 | JGI IMG/M metagenome (GOLD analysis project Ga0302326, IMG submission 202264) | Peat permafrost microbial communities from Stordalen Mire near Abisko, Sweden - Palsa_T0_3 | ecosystem: Environmental > Terrestrial > Soil > Palsa > Peat permafrost | place: Sweden: Abisko...
AGAAGCATTCTCGACGCTCAAAAGTCTGTGCGCGCTATCAGCGATCTTTCGGTTGCTGACCATTTGAATGGCAGGGGCGCGGCCTCAGCAACATGTCCGTGGGTAGTCTGAGAGCTGAACATTAACCAAGATCCGTTCTCAACCCCTCATGTAGGTAGTTTGGCAAAATCTATGTATCAGCGCTATGGCTAAGACTGCATAATGGTCATACGCATTATGCATAATAAGCAGCTCGAAAAACTCGACTTCCGCTCACTCCGCATGCTGAAGATCCTTCTTGATACGGGGAGTGTCACGAAGGCAGGCGAGGCGCTGTCTATCAGTCAACCGGCAGCGAGCAGAGTCTTAGCTCAGCTCCGCCTTGCATTGGGAGATCCACTGCTCGTTCGAGGACGTCACGGAAATACGCTGACTCCAAGAGCTGAAGCGCTACGCCCAGTTGTGTCGGAGACGCTGGACCTCGTGTCGACTTTATTCGCGAACCGCCCTTTTGATCCACGAGACTCGAACCTGACGCTCAAGGTCGCGACTACGGACAATGGTGCGGCAATCGTACTTGCTCCTCTTGCGCAGCAACTGGCGAAGTCCGCGCCGAACATCAGAATCGATATCTCGCCTTGGAGCACACAAACACTGTCACACCTGGAAGATGGTCGGTTGGATTTCGCCTTGTATTGGGAGAGGAAGCTGCCGGAGAATTTTCACCATAGAAGCCTCTTCAGGGATAAATACGCTTGTCTGGTCCGTCAGAAACATCCTTTGCTACGGAAGGTGAGGCGGGATGGCAGTCTTAATTATAGGGAAGCTGCAGCTTTTCCTCAGATCATGATGCTCTTCCCGGACGGCGACCTGTTGGTATCCGACGATGTTCTTCAGCGAATGGGCCATCCCCCGAAGCGCATCGTGATGAGTACGCCGTACTTTACGTCCGCGCCGCTCCTGGTAGTAGGCACCGACAATCTGATCCTGCTGCCCTCGCGCTTGGGGGAAATCCTTGTCAAATCAGCACCCGTCGCACTTATTCCGCTCCATGACGATGCGGATTTCGAATATCGCCTTATTTGGCACGAGCGCACCCAGAGGGACCAGAGCAGAAGCTGGATACGAACGCAGATCTACAATCTGTTTGCAACCTCAACCGGGACCGCTGACGTGGGCGGAAGCAACGAGGGTACGCGAACCGGCAAGACACGCCGCTCCTGAACTGTAAGCTTCGAATCTCCTGAAGCGTTGCATGGACGATTCGTACCGCGAAGTCGGCTTCCCTCAAGTCTTCCTTGATCACGACGCAGATCCGGGGCATCCGGGCGATTATGGGATGTAGCTCCGGCGGCTCGGCGGCCATGGCCATGGCGTGGTATCGCACGGATCTCTACCACAGGGTTATAAGCTACTCCGGCACGTTCGTGTACCAGCAGTGGCCATACAACTCCGAAACACGCACGGCGCCTGGAACTTCCATGAGACCCTGATTCCCAACAGTCCGAAGAAGCCTTTGCGCATCTGGATGCAAGTTGGCGATAGGGATCTTCTCATCCCCCGCGACAACTATCACGACTGGGTTCTTGCCAATGAAAACATGGCTAGGGTGCTCGCTGCCGCGGGCTATCCTTACCAGTTTGTCTTTGCGAAAAACGCCGGGCACTGCGACCGCGGCGTCAAGGAACAAACACTACCCTTGGCTCTTGAATATGTTTGGCAGGGTTACTCGAAGTAGTAACGAGCCCGGGGTAGCCAGAATCTCGTCGCCGGTTGGCCTACGGGGCTGCACCGCGGCAGAATCCTCGCGCTTTTCTCATTGGTCAAGAGATCAGTTTATCTTCGACGCTGCGAACTTTGTCTTCCATCGTCTGTTCGCGGTCGATACGAGTTCCGAAACGCATACTGGTGGAAATGCGAGGCACACCAGCGGTATGCAAGGCTTCATGACACTGCTTCACGGCGGCGAAGACCCGGTCCCAGTCGCCCTCGATGTTGGTACCGTACGCGTGCAGGTGCGTTTTGAGGCCTGCGGCCGAGAGGATACGCTCACAGATCACGATCTCCTTGGAAACCGAGACTCCGACGCCGATCGGAACGATGCACAGATCCGCTATGACTTTCATAACCCTATTGTGGGCGCCGGCGGCCGCGTCTGGCTAACAATGCCGGGAAGCGCATCCCCTTAACCTCGCTTCTTTTTTGACAAGAGGTCGCAGCAAGCCCTCGTTCAGTTCCTTCAGACGCTTGAATCCATCTGCCATGGGTCGAGGGTTAGGGCGCTTTGGATCGGGACCTTGACCGTTCGGTCGAGCCATCGTAGTTTCGCCGCCTCCCACAATCCAACTTCGGAACAGCGCTGGTACGAGATAGCTTCCGGATGCGCCACCTCCGCCAGTATAATGATTCGACGAATGATCGATCGCCGTTCCTTTCTCGCCTCCGTGGCGTCCACACTGGCAGCGCGCCTGGACGCTGCTCGGTCGCAAGCACCCAATATCGTTTTCATTCTTTGCGACGATCTGGGTTACGGCGATCTGGGCTGCTACGGCTCGAGGATTTCCACCCCCAATCTCGATCGCATGGCCGCCGCCTGCGCGCGATTTACCAATTTTTCTTCCGCCGATCCGGTCTGTTCGCCATCGCGTGCGGCTCTGCTCACCGGCCGCTATCCGACCCGCGTCGGCGTTCCTCACGTGTTTTTTCCGCAGGACAAAGGCGGCATGAATCTGGATGAAGTGACGCTCGCCAATGTGCTCAAGAATCGCGGCTACCAGACCATTTGCATCGGCAAGTTTTGCTGGTGGCCCCTTCACTGCTCCCGAGCTGCGCGTTCGCGTTAGGCAAAGTTTTCTTGAATTTCAGTGTTTTCAGCTTCGGCGTATTGGTTTCACCAGCCGCTCCCAGTTCCCGTGAGCAAATAGTTCCTTTTGCTCCAGAGACAGTGCCGCTTCTTCAATAAAGAGTCGGCCCGGTTTACCCGGGCGGTACTGGTAAGGGTAATCCGTGGAGAACAGAATGCGCTCAGGTCCAACCACTTCAAGCGTGCGCTGCAGATAGGACTGACTCCACATGCCGCTCGGCGTCACGTAGAGGTTTTGCTTGAAGTAGTCGGCGATAGGTCTCTGCAGCTGGGTCACACGCGCCATTGAACCGAGCCGTTCCAGATAAAAGAGAACAACCTCGCCCCAGTGGCCGAGGATGATTTGCAGGTCAGGGTACTTATCAAAGACACCGGCCAGGATCAGACGGACGAATTGAATGCCGGCCTCGTAGTGCCACCCCAGGCCGAATGCCGCAAAGGCGGTATCGATCTGGTCGCTAAAGCCTGAGTAATAGACATCTCTCACGGCGCGTTGTGGTATCTGCGGATGGATAAAGAGTGGAACGCCAAGTCTCGCAGCCGTCTCGAACATCGGGAAATAGTCCAGGTGATCGAGGTTTTTCTCGCGCGTACGACCGCAGAGCATGGACCCCATTAACCCCAGGCGGGTGACCCCCCGCTCAAGTTCTACCGCAGCTTCTTCCGGCGCTGCGGTTGGCAACGTGGCAAAACCCTGGAAGCATGTGGGGTACTTCGCCACCGTCGCCGCAACCAGATCATTTGTCCGACGTGCCAGAGCTATGCTCTCCTCCGGCGCAAGGTTGTGCAACGCTGGCGTTGTCACGGAGAGCACCTGGACATCAATACCGCTCTCATCCATCAGTGCCAGTCGTTGCTCCCCCAGATCGTCGAGCCGCTCCTCAATCTCACCCCGATCGAACCCACCGGCACCCTCTTGTCCAATCGCAGACGCTGCCCAGGCGACGCGAATGTCCGCAGTCACAAAATGCTCTTCGATACTGATCAACTTCGTCATGGCTCCGTCTCTCTTCCGTTCATTCTGGCGCGACCGGCGCGTCTGAACCTGGCAACATCAGTGCCAGGCGCTCAGCGGTCGTGCCGCAAGCGAGTGAACCATGCACATTTAGGCACCCACACACAGGTTCTCCTCGCGAACGTTCTATTGAGGCAACTTGGGGCGCGTCCAATGGTACTCAGGGGTCTCGCAGTCCACGCAGGCTACGTCCTCTACCGGCTTACCTTTAACGGCCGCAGTAAACCAATCGAGGAATCGCACACCGTTGGTCTGACGAGTGTAGAACCTATCCAGCACATGGGGACGTCCGCGATTGTCCAGCGCATTTTTTGCCAGCACAGCGTCATAGTACCCGCCGATGATGGCTTCGTCGTGCCCCCAGCTGGTAAAGGTGCGGAAATTCGGAATCTTGGCGCGGATATAGGCGTGCGCATCGTCCAAATTCGACGCCACATCAGGTGCATCCACTCTCACGAGCTTCATGAAAAGGGCTTGAACTTCATCGTGCCTTTCGTTGTATTGGTGAAAGGTAATTTGAGGATGAAGCTCGGCCGCTCGGATATACAGGTCCTCAAATGACAGGCCGTCCATGCTCAGGTCTTCGAAGCCGATAATCCTCTTGAAAAGGTTCGCTGTCCCCCAGGATTTGAAGAGCGGCGCAAGTTTTTCGCCTACGCGATAGGCGCCCCCGCCATCGGCAAAATGGGTAACAGAGGCGTCCGGATAGTGTTGAGCGACGATATGGGTGTAAATGGGCGATGCGATTGCCCCTGCGCTCCACCCCATTACGGCGACGGTCTTGGGATCCCGGTACGTCTTGAACATCCAATCCAAGGCCGATGCTGCATTATCGTAGCCCTTGTGCAGGATATTGATCTCGCCCGCAGGCTGGCCGCCCATTGCAGGTACGTCATACGTCATGACCGAGTCGCCGAGAAAGAGATCCCCGTTGCCGGTGGGAAGATAGACGACGGTATAGTCAGCGAGCGGGTTTTCCGGGTTGTCAGTGTCGAAGATCCCGCCCAAATTGCTCGGATCCTGTTCCAGGCCGGCAAAGGGCCGGTAAAACGGTTTCCCGTGCAACGCACAGTTTTCGCCCGTCCAGCACGCGCCACCGCCGGAAAGGATGACGGCGAGCTTGGTGGGATCGCCTTCCCGCACCCAAAAAGAGTAGGGAGTGCCCTGTGAGCACCCAGGTGCTCCTGCTGGCAGGACATTCCGCCAGGTATGTCTAAACGATTGAACGAGTTGGCGTTGCATGATGGTCTCCTCGACGATCTGAGTTATGTAGAAGCATTCTCGACGCTCAAAAGTCTGTGCGCGCTATCAGCGATCTTTCGGTTGCTGACCATTTGAATGGCAGGGGCGCGGCCTCAGCAACATGTCCGTGGGTAGTCTGAGAGCTGAACATTAACCAAGATCCGTTCTCAACCCCTCATGTAGGTAGTTTGGCAAAATCTATGTATCAGCGCTATGGCTAAGACTGCATAATGGTCATACGCATTATGCATAATAAGCAGCTCGAAAAACTCGACTTCCGCTCACTCCGCATGCTGAAGATCCTTCTTGATACGGGGAGTGTCACGAAGGCAGGCGAGGCGCTGTCTATCAGTCAACCGGCAGCGAGCAGAGTCTTAGCTCAGCTCCGCCTTGCATTGGGAGATCCACTGCTCGTTCGAGGACGTCACGGAAATACGCTGACTCCAAGAGCTGAAGCGCTACGCCCAGTTGTGTCGGAGACGCTGGACCTCGTGTCGACTTTATTCGCGAACCGCCCTTTTGATCCACGAGACTCGAACCTGACGCTCAAGGTCGCGACTACGGACAATGGTGCGGCAATCGTACTTGCTCCTCTTGCGCAGCAACTGGCGAAGTCCGCGCCGAACATCAGAATCGATATCTCGCCTTGGAGCACACAAACACTGTCACACCTGGAAGATGGTCGGTTGGATTTCGCCTTGTATTGGGAGAGGAAGCTGCCGGAGAATTTTCACCATAGAAGCCTCTTCAGGGATAAATACGCTTGTCTGGTCCGTCAGAAACATCCTTTGCTACGGAAGGTGAGGCGGGATGGCAGTCTTAATTATAGGGAAGCTGCAGCTTTTCCTCAGATCATGATGCTCTTCCCGGACGGCGACCTGTTGGTATCCGACGATGTTCTTCAGCGAATGGGCCATCCCCCGAAGCGCATCGTGATGAGTACGCCGTACTTTACGTCCGCGCCGCTCCTGGTAGTAGGCACCGACAATCTGATCCTGCTGCCCTCGCGCTTGGGGGAAATCCTTGTCAAATCAGCACCCGTCGCACTTATTCCGCTCCATGACGATGCGGATTTCGAATATCGCCTTATTTGGCACGAGCGCACCCAGAGGGACCAGAGCAGAAGCTGGATACGAACGCAGATCTACAATCTGTTTGCAACCTCAACCGGGACCGCTGACGTGGGCGGAAGCAACGAGGGTACGCGAACCGGCAAGACACGCCGCTCCTGAACTGTAAGCTTCGAATCTCCTGAAGCGTTGCATGGACGATTCGTACCGCGAAGTCGGCTTCCCTCAAGTCTTCCTTGATCACGACGCAGATCCGGGGCATCCGGGCGATTATGGGATGTAGCTCCGGCGGCTCGGCGGCCATGGCCATGGCGTGGTATCGCACGGATCTCTACCACAGGGTTATAAGCTACTCCGGCACGTTCGTGTACCAGCAGTGGCCATACAACTCCGAAACACGCACGGCGCCTGGAACTTCCATGAGACCCTGATTCCCAACAGTCCGAAGAAGCCTTTGCGCATCTGGATGCAAGTTGGCGATAGGGATCTTCTCATCCCCCGCGACAACTATCACGACTGGGTTCTTGCCAATGAAAACATGGCTAGGGTGCTCGCTGCCGCGGGCTATCCTTACCAGTTTGTTTTTGCGAAAAACGCCGGGCACTGCGACCGCGGCGTCAAGGAACAAACCCTACCCTTGGCTCTTGAATATGTTTGGCAGGGTTACTCGAAGTAGTAACGAGCCCGGGATAGCTGCCGATAGTACGAATTAAACGGGGCCTGCGCGGCCAACTCACACTGCACTGCGCGCCGCTCGAAAAAGCGCTTCGCTCACGGCATAATAGGGTGTGGGCATCATATCATCGAGCCTCCGGAGCGCAGCGGGTTTCTTCCGGATTGTGGCTTTTTCTGCAGCGCTGAGCGTCGTCGCGCAAACGCCGCAATCTGCGAGTGTACATCCAGACTTTGACGGCGCCTGGAGTTCCGCTACCGCCATTCCACTCGAGCGCCCCGCGCGGCTCAAGAACCAACCGTTCTACACCCCGGAACAAGCGGCCCAATTGCAAAGAAAGACAGGCGGGGCGGATGACGATCCGCTGAGCCGGTTGGAGACCGGTTCGCTGATGCTGCCCAGCCTCCGGACCTCCATCATCACCGATCCTCCCGATGGCTTGCTTCCCAGCCTCACCCCCTCGGCGACCGCCGCCAGGCGGGATCGCTTGAAACGGCTTCACAATCCGGCCGCGGCGATAGATATGGGGCTCCAGGATCGGTGCCTGCTCTTCCCAACCTCCGTGCCGCCCATGATTCCCTACCGCTACAACAGCAACTATCAAATCGTCCAGACCGGAGATGCGGTCATGGTGCAGGCGGAAATGATCCACGATGCGAGAATAATCCGGCTCGATCGCAGCTCGCATCTACCGTCTAATATCAGGCAATGGCTGGGCGATTCGGTGGGGCACTGGGAAGGCGCTACGCTTGTGGTGGAGACCACCAACTTCAACGATGCCGGCGGCTTCTACGGGGACGCCGGGGGAATGTATGGCTGGGACCACAACATGCGCGTTGTGGAACGCTTCAGTTTGCTCGACGCCAATACCATTCTCTACCGCTTTGAAGTGGAGGATGCTACCGCCTACACGCAGCCCTGGAAGGGCGAACTCACCATGACCCGGGTCTTAAACCCGCCCTTTGAGTACGCCTGCCACGAGGGCAACCTGGATTTACCCAATATTCTGAAACTGTCAACTTCGCATCCGCATCGAGCAGCACCAGCATCTCGTTGACCAACGCTGGTACGAGATAGCTTCCGGATGCGCCACGTCCGTCAGTATAATGATTCGACGAATGATGGATCGCCGTTCCTTTCTCGCCTCCCTGGCGTCCACACTGGCAGCGCGCCTGGACGCTGCTCCGTCGCAACCACCCAATATCGTCTTCATTCTTTGCGACGATCTGGGTTACGGCGATCTGGGCTGCTACGGCTCGAGGATTTCCACCCCCAATCTCGATCGCATGGCCGCCGCCGGCGTGCGATTTACCAATTTCTCTTCCGCCGATCCGGTCTGCTCGCCATCGCGTGCGGCTCTGCTCACCGGCCGCTATCCAACCCGCGTGGGCGTTCCTCACGTGTTTTTTCCGCAGGATAAAGGCGGCATGAATCTGGATGAAGTGACGCTCGCCAATGTGCTCAAGAATCGCGGCTACCGGACCATTTGTATCGGCAAGTGGCACCTGGGGCGTCCGGTCGAGTACCTGCCCACCAGCCGCGGTTTTGACGAATACTTCGGCATCCCCTATAGCAACGACATGAACCCGCGTGTGCTGATGCACAACACCGAGGTCATCGAACAAGAGACCGATCTCTCGACGCTGACGCCGCGCTATACCGAGCAGGCCATCCGATTCATTCGCGAAAATCGGGGCGCGCCGATGTTTCTTTTTTTGCCGCAGACCTACCCGCACATTCCGCTGGGCGCTTCCGAGCGCTTCCGTGGCAAATCGTCGGAAGGCCTGTACGGCGACGTAGTCCAGGAAATCGACTGGAGCGTCGGAGAGATCCGCCGCACGCTCAAGGAAAACGGCCTTGAACAGAACACGTTCGTCATTTTTACAAGCGACAACGGCCCCTGGTATCAGGGCAGTCCCGGAAAACTGCGCGGACGCAAGAACACTACTTACGAAGGCGGCGTGCGCGAGCCGTTCATCGCCGCGTGGCCGGGCAAGATTCGCGCCAATCGCGTGTGCGACGGCCTGGCGTCGATGCTCGATATGTTTCCGACGATCACGCGGCTGTGTGGAGCCGCGCTGCCCGCGAAACCGCTCGACGGCATTGATATATGGCCCCTGTTGACGGGACAGAAAGCATCCATCGATCGGGAGGTCCTACTGTATTTCGATGGCTGGGATCTGCAATGCGCGCGCTGGATGAATTGGAAATTGCACGTAGCGCGGCACAACACCGCCGCTTACACGCCGTCGCCGCCCGAAGGACGCCTAAACTACTCGCTCGCACGGCCTGAGCTTTACAACCTCGCATCCGACGCGGATGAAAGTTACGACGTCGCGCCGCAGAATCCGCAAATCGTCGCCGAAATGCAGCGCAGAATCAACTCGCTGCTCCCGAGTTTCCCTGAGGAGGCGCAGAAATCCTGGGCCGAGGCGCAAAAACGCCGCTCGAATCCCAGTGTGCCCGCCGGAGCATATCCTCGGCCTAATCCTTGATCGAGTGGTCCCTCCCGCATTAGCACAATGGGAGCGCGGCAAGCGCGAACTGGCTGGAGTTCTCGCGAAAAGCGCTAAGCGATTCCAGGATGCTTGAGTGGCAGCCCTGGCAGCAATGAATAGGCGCCATAGTGTTGCATAACGGGCTCAGGGGAGAGCGCCTCTGGAAACAGGCGATCCAATTGTACCCAGCGTTGCCATGAACGGCTCTCCTCTCACTTGTGTAGCTAGAATTTCTAAAGGCCCCGGCATGCGAATGGCCCTGGAAGGAGATCACCACTGGCCAATTCTACGTCAGGCGGTCATTTCGCTTCGCGCCGGGCGAGCGCGACCGAATTGCGGCCCCTTCGAGCCAAAAGGCTGTAAATCGAAACTGGTCCACGAGATTCGCCATGCCATCGCCGACTGATTGTATCCAAATCGGCTACCTGTCATCGAACGCATGCGAGTGGCCTGCTTGAAAATGGACTCGATTTTATCGTGTCCGGGCTTAGACACCGATCCACAATCGAGGAGGACTCCCATCTCAAGTACGCTGTCCTTCATCTGTCGGCTCGAATCGAAACTGGTTTTGAAGGCTAAGCTCATGGAAGCGGGTTGGGAGTTCCTTTTTGACGTTGTCGAGGACGTCGACCAAGAGCGGTCCGAAGCTGGCGACTTCCGAAGTTGCAGCCTCAAACAGTGCATTCTTCGTCTTGAGGAACACTTCGCGATCCAGTTTGAAATGCACCAAATTCGAGAACTTTCCGAATTTGCGCGACGACGAAATCGTTTACGGCATTTCCAGAAAACGAATGGCGAAGCAGGCCCAGCTATACCTTCACGCCGCTCAAGAACTGAAAGCTCTTTCGGATGCTCGCAATCGGATCGCCCGCCGTGTAATCCTGTTCGACGAAGTAATGCTTGGCGCCGGCGGCCGCGGCGGCGCGCAGAATCGCGGGAAAATCGAGCACTCCCGATCCCACTTCCTGGAAGCTCTCTTTCGGCACTCGCTCGTTGTATTGAACCGGCGTTCCGGCAGCTTTGTCCTTCAGATGGACCAGCGGAACCCGGCCCGCAAACTCCTGCAGAATCGCCACTGGGTCGTTCCCGGCCACGCTGACCCAAAACACGTCGATCTCGAAATTCACTAGCTTCTTATCGAGATCGGTTTTGTATACGTCGATCGGACGCTGCCCTATCGGCCCTCCGAACTCAAACGCGTGATTGTGGTAGCAGAACGTCAGCCCCGCCGCATGAACCTGCTCGCCGGCACGGTTCAGTTTTTCCGCCAGGCGTTTGTAGCCCTCCACGCCGTCGCGCTGATCGGGCGGCAGATAAGGGAAAACGACGTACTCGACGCCGTGCCGCTTAGCGGTCGCGATCAACTGATCGAGGGGCGGGCCTTTATATTCGTCTGGCGACTTGGCCGAAATCGACAATTCGTCCAGATGGCTGCTGACCGCCTTCAGTTTGTACTTCTTAAGAATCGGCGCCAGCGTATCCATGGAACCGCCGGCCGTTTCGACTTGCGTGTATCCGGCTTCCGCCACTTGGCGCAACGTTTCGTCCTCATGGCCCGCGAGGATGTTGCGCAACGTGTAAAGCTGCAAGCCTAGCGGATGGTGGAAATTTCCAGCCGCTGATCCAAGTCCCGCCGCGCCCACGGCGGCTGCTCCCGCCCGCAACCAGGCGCGACGCGTAATCGGATGAGGCATCATCAGCAACGATTATTCCACAGTGCTCTAAACTCTGTGCGGCCCGCGCTTTCCCGGCACCAGGCGTCAAAATGCTGATATGCTTGGAAACCATGACGATCAACAAACTTCGATTTTGTGCGGTTTTGATTGGAGCGTTCGCGGCCGGATCGCTGCTCACGGCTCGCTTGATGAAGATCCAAGAGGCTCGAGCGGCGAGCAATCGCGTTTACGAGCTTCGCTTCTACCACACTTACCCTGGCCGCCTGACGCCGCTTGTGACGCGCTTCCGCAACGGCGAGGTGCAGGTATTCGAAAAGAATCACATGAACTTCATGGGCGCTTGGGTCCCGCAAGACGCTCCGAACCACGAGAACCTTTTCATTTACCTGCTGGCGCACGAGAGCCGGGAAGCAGCCAAGAAGAACTGGGCCGGTTTCGGCGCGGATCCGGACTGGAAGACCATCCAAAAGACTTCGGAAGCCGACGGCAAGATCGTCGAAAAGGTGGACAACTGGTTCCTGGACCCGACGGACTTCTCACCCTTGAAGTAATTCAAGGGGCCCTGGTTCAGGCATGAGACTGGTTGACCTTTCCCGGCCGCTCGAAAACGCGGTGCCCGCCGACCCGCCCGGGCTTGGGCCGCGTATCGAGTACTCCGATCACAAGCAGTCGCTGCCCGGAATGCTGGCGATGTTTCCGGGACTCGAAGCGGGTCAGTTGCCGGCGGGCGAGGCTTGGGCCGTGGAACTGCTCACCATCAGCACGCACAACGGAACCCATGTCGACGCGCCCTGGCATTTTGCTTCTTCGATGAACGAGGGCGAGCGCGCCTGGACCATCGACGAGGTTCCGCTCGATTGGTTCTATCGTCCCGGCGTCAAGCTCGATTTCCGCGATTTGCCGGATGGGCATGTCGTCACGGCGGCGGAAGTTGCCGAGAGCGTTGGGGCGACGGGACGCGAGTTGAATCCGCTGGACGTCGTGCTGATGAACACGCGGGCGGGGGCGGCGTACGGCACTCCGGCTTACGTCGATTCCGGCTGCGGATTCGGGCGCGAGGCTACGCTTTGGTTGCTCGAGCGCGGCGTGCGGGTTATGGGAACCGACGCGTGGAGCTGGGACGCTCCGTTCTCGTTCACGCGCCGCCGATTTCTGGAATCGCGCGATTCGTCGATCATTTGGGAAGGCCACAAGGCGAGCCTGGAAATCGGGTATTGCCATATCGAAAAGCTGGCGAACCTGGAACAGTTGCCGGCCAGCGGTTTCCTCGTATCGTGTTTTCCGTTCAAGATTAAGAGCGCGTCCGCGGGCTTCACGCGCGCCGTGGCGATCCTATGACTCCGAATTCTGCCATCTCCAGCATCACTACCGAACGGCGCGGCCCCGTGTTCCTGATCGGCTTGAATCGCGTGTCGAAACGCAACGCCTTCGACCCGCCGATGTTCCACGATCTGGCGCGCGCGTACGGCTCGTACGAAGCCGATCCCGATCTTTGGTGCGCAGTGGTGTTCGCTCACGGACCGCACTTCACGGGGGGCATAGACCTGGCGCAGTTCGCACCCCTGTTCGCGCGGGAGGACCCGTTCACGCAGGAAGCCGGTCAGATCGATCCGTTCGGCATGCGCAGCCATCTATCGAAGCCTCTGGTGATGGCCGTCCACGGCATTACGTTCACCATCGGCATCGAGATGTTGCTGGCCGCGGACATCCGCATCGCGGCCTCGGACGCACGCTTCACGCAACTGGAGATCGCTCGCGGACTATACCCGCTCGGCGGCGCGACGTTCCGGCTGGTTCGCGAAGCCGGGTGGGGAAACGCGATGCGCTACCTGCTCACGGCGGATGAGTTCGGCCCGGCGGAAGCGCTGCAAATGGGCCTGGTACAGGAAGTGGTCGAACCGGGGCGTCAATTGGAGCGAGCGGCTGCCATCGCCGAACGGATCGCCGCGCAGGCTCCCCTAGGCGTTCAGGCGACGCTTCGTTCGGCGCGCCTGGCCGTCGTGGAAGGCGAAGCGACAGCGGCGGCGCGAATCCGGGACGACCTGCCTGCGATTCTCGCGAGCGACGATTTCCGCGAAGGATTGGCGAGTTTTCGGGAGCGGAGAGCCGCAAATTTCCACGGCAAGTGACGAGCGCCTCAGCCGTTCACGAACCGCCGCGCGCGCTCGGAGCACGACACCCATTCCACACCGTTACCGAAAACCTTCCGGATACGGTCCACCAATGCGCTCAGCCCTTCCAGACCCAGGCCCGTGCCCTGCGTGTAAAGCGACTGCCAGTGAGTCAGAAGAATTACGGGATGGCCCGATTCGATCAATTCGCGAATGCGGCCCGTGCGTCCATCCGCCGACAGCATCCGGTCAAGGTTGTTCTGCAGGAACTGACGCCGTTCGCCCGTGGGCTGATACTGGCTCCAGAGAACATCGGGAGCGTTCGCGGGCACGCTCACCACGGTCTGATCGCGACCGGGCGCGCGGTATTCAATCGACAGCTTGCGGGGCGTTCCAAAACCGTTGCTGTAAAGAAAATACCATGTCAGTTTGCGTTGAAATACCTTCCACTGCGCATCGGCAAGCGCTTGCGCGTATTTCTGCTCCACGTCGATGCCGGAATCCCAGGGGGAAGTGATGCCGGTGGCTGGCAGCCCGACGTTCTGCAGAATCTGGAAGGCCAGCGTGAAGTAATCGGTCACTTCCTCCAGCGGCGCCTTCGTCATCCATGCGTCCTCAAAGATGTGCTGGTAATCGCCCTTCTTGAGATCGTAGGCCTTCAAATGGGTGAGGAACTCCGGCGTGATGTCGAAGCGCGGCGCGATCCGCTCGCGCATGATCTTCAAGAAAGCTTGCAAATGATCTTGCGGCACGCGCTTCAGGGATTGGTCGATGCGGCCCAGGCAACTCGGCATCGGGATGACGGTGATCTTTCCCCGCAGCTCCAATCGCTCAAAGGTGTCGGCCACGCGCGCGACGAACTCCGGCGGAACCAGAAACGGCGTCTCGTATCCGGGGATTTCGTAGAACAGCGGATCCACGGGCGATCCATCATCGACAATCAGCGATAGGGGAATCTTTCCCGGCGCACTTTGCGCCAGCGCAGCCATCCCAAGCCCACCGGCCGCGGCTTTCAGCGCCGAACGGCGCGTCACTACCAATTCATCCCCGATCATGCACACCCCCACAGCCTACTTTACCTTTCAGCGGCTCCTGCGCGAATACGCGATCTCCGATACAATCTGTGTCCAGGGAGAAGTCTACATTGCGCTCACTGGTCCTGTTGTTGTTGATTGGCGCCGCGTTCGGCGAAGACGGCGCGGTCGTATACAAGCAGCGCTGCGCCGGCTGCCACGACGTCGGCGTAGGCCGCGCGCCACGGCCCGAAGCTTTGATGCTGATGTCGCCGGAGAACGTCGAGGGCGCGCTTACCAACGGCATGATGATGATTCAGGGCATCACCATGACCAACGCGGAAATTCGCTCGGTGGCCGAGTTCGTGACCGCCAAGGCGTTCGGCGGTGATGCGCTGCCAAGACAAGCGTTCTGCGCCGGCACGAAAACATGGCCGGCGGACCCGCTTGCTTCCGCGTATTGGAATGGATGGGGAGCGGGCGCGGATAATCACCGTTTTCAGCCCGCCGCGATGGCCGGGTTAACGGCCGAGGATGTGCCAAAACTGAAACTGGCTTGGGCGTTCGGGATTCCCGGCACGCTGCGGGCATACGGGCAACCAACCGTGGCCGGCGGGCGAGTTTTCATCGGCACCGGAATTCGCAGGGTGTTCTCCCTGGATGCCGCCAGCGGCTGTGTGCTTTGGATGTTTAACGTGGACAGCAGTGTCCGCACAGCGATCAGCGTCGGACGCGCGGGCGCACGCTGGGCCGCGTTCTTCGGCGACCAGAGCGGCCAGGCATACGCCGTCGACGCCGCTACCGGCGAATTGATCTGGAAGACGCGAGTGGAAGGGTATCCGGGCGCTTTGATTACCGGCGCGCCTGCGTTATATGAAGGTCGTCTCTACGTGCCGGTATCTTCCGGCGAGGAAATTTTGGGAGCGGTCCCCGGTTATGAGTGCTGCAAGTTTCGCGGGAGTCTCTCGGCGCTCGACGCAGCCACCGGCAAAGTGATCTGGAAAAGCTACACGATTCCGGAAGAGCCGCGCCAGGTTCGTAAAACCGGCCACGACGTGCAACAGTGGGGACCGTCGGGCGCGGGAGTCTGGTCGGCGCCCACCGTCGATCCCAAACGCCGCGCGATTTATGTCACCACCGGCGATTCCTATTCCGATCCTGTCGCGCGCACCAGCGACGCCTTTGTCGCGTTCGATCTCGATTCGGGCCGCATGCTGTGGTCCCGGCAAATGACCCAGGGCGACGCGTTCAATGCCGCCTGTGGCGGTCCCAGCGGCGGAAATTGTCCGGAGGCAAAAGGACCGGATGTGGACTTCGGCTCCTCGCCCATGTTGGTGAACCTCGCCAACGGCAAGCGCGCTCTGATCGCCGGGCAAAAGTCGGGCGTGGTGCACGCCGTGGATCCGGACCAGCAAGGCGAGGTGCTGTGGCAGACGCGTATCGGCAAGGGCGGCGTGGCAGGCGGAGTGGAGTGGGGAACGGCGGCCGACGATCGGAACGTGTATGTCGCTTTGTCGGATGTGGGCCATCATCGGCCGGACGCGGGCACACCTGGCAACAAAACGATTTTCGGCGGCCACGCCGAGTACGATCCGGTTGCGGGCGGGGGCATGTTCGCCCTGAGTGCGTCGACCGGCGAACGCGTTTGGCAGACACCGCCACCGCCCTGTGGAGACCGGAAAGGTTGCAGTCCGGCCCAATCCGCGGCGGTGACCGTGATTCCCGGCGTGGTCTTCTCCGGCGATTTAGGAGGCCGCCTGCACGCGTACTCGACCCAAAATGGATCCATTCTATGGGAAGTGGAAACGGCTCGCGACTTCGACACCGTGGACGGAGTGAAAGCGAACGGCGGCGCCATGGATGGGCCCGGTCCGGTGATCGTGGGCGGAAGGTTGTACGTGAACTCCGGCTACGGATTCAACGGTGGCATGCCGGGCAACGTTCTGCTGGCGTTTTCGGTGAATGGCCGCTAGGCCGCGATAATAGGACTAGCTATGCCTGCACCCGCGGAACAAGAAGTCGACCTCAATCAAACCTACGACGCCGTGATCGTCGGCTCCGGCGCCGCGGGCGGAATGGCCGCGCATGTTCTCACGTCGCACGGCATGAAAGTACTGCTGCTCGAGGCCGGCAAGAAGCTGGACATCGAGAAAGAACTCAAATCGATGGAGTGGCCGTACGACCATCCCCGGCGCGGCGGCCTGCCGCCGGATTCTCACGCGCTCAGCCGGAACGAATACACGTTCCGCAAGCCGCCCTACGCCAAAGGGCTGCCGAACAAACACGTTTACTCCTACGTGGAAGGTTGGACCGGCGCCGACTACAGCAAGAACATTGTCGTGGAGGAGAAGGACAATCCCTACACCGGATCGAATTACGCCTGGGTGCGCGCGCGCTGCCTGGGCGGCAAGACCAACATCTGGGGGCGCCTGGCGCTGCGGCTGTCCGATTACGATTTCAAAGCCGCCTCTCGCGACGGCTACGGCGAGGACTGGCCCATTTCCTACGCCGACATCGCGCCCTACTACGACAAGGTCGATCTCTACCTCGGCATCGCTGGCCACAAAGAGAACCTTCCATATTTGCCCGATAGCCTCTTCCAACGATCCACGCGCCTCAACTCGGCCGAAGTGAAACTACGCGAGAGCCTGGCGGGAATGGGCCGCGTTCTGACGCCGTATCGCGCCGGAGTGACCACCGACGGCCTGAAGCACAACAAATACCGCAGCCGATGTTTTGGGCGCGGCGCGTGCGACCGGCACACCGGCGGATGCGACATACACGCCGCTTTCGATTCGCCGACCGGCCTGATTTATCCGGCCATGGACACCGGCAACCTGACGCTGCGCACGAACTCCACCGTTCACGAAGTGCTGGTCGACCAGAACACCGGCAAAGCGCGTGGCGTCGCGTTCGTCGATTCCCGGACAGGCAAGAGTTACGAGGCTAAGGCGAAGGTGGTGATACTGGGCGCTTCGACTCTCGAATCCGCGCGCCTGATGCTGCTTTCCAAATCGCGCATGCATCCGAACGGCATCGGCAATTCGAGCGGCCACGTCGGCCACAATTTCTGCGAGCACGTCATGGGGCCTTCCGTCACGGGCCTGGTGAAGGAACTGGTGGGCAAGCCGCGCACGCTAGACGACGGCCGCCCCGCCGGCTTCTACGTCCCGCGCTTTCGCAACTTGGCCGAGCGCCAATCGAACTTCATCCGCGGTTACGGCTTCGAGGGCGATAGCGGAACGCACATGTTTCCGGGACACGCGGATTCCACGCCCGGGTTCGGGGCGGCGTATAAGAAGAAGGTGCGGGATTACGCCGGCGCGTTCATCAGCATGGGCGCGTTCGGCGAGGTGCTGCCGCGCTACGAAAACTACATGGACATCGACCCCAACGTGAAAGACCGCTGGGGCATCCCGGTGCTGCGTTTCCACTACCACTTCAGCGACAACGAGAAGAAAATGGCGGCCGACATGGCGGACTCCGCGCGCGAGATGTTTGAAACGGCGGGGATCGAGATCGTCGGCGTCGACCGCGAGATCCTTACGGAAGGCTGGTCGATTCACGAGCTGGGGACCGCGCGCATGGGCAGCGATCCAAAGACGTCGGTGCTGAACCAGTTTCAGCAATCGCACGACGTGCCCAATCTGCTGGTGGTGGACGGCAGCAGCCACGTGAGCGCGTCCTGCCAGAATCCGACTTGGACCATCATGGCGCTGTGCTGGCGGTCTTGCGACCACCTGGCCGATCAGGTGCGAAAAGGGGAGGTTTGAAATGTCGAGCGATATCGAACGACGGGAATTGTTCAAGATCGCGGCCGCTACGGCTTACGCGGCCAAGTTCGGCGTCGCGCAAGAGCCGCAACGATTCTTCACGCCGCAAGAGTTCCTCGTCGTCCATGAGTTGACCGAAATCATCATTCCGACCGACGATCACTCGCCGGGCGCGCGCGCAGCGGGAGTCGCGGCTTATATTGATGCGCGGTTCGCCGAATCGCTGGACACGGAGAAGAAGGAGTTGTGGCGCAAGGGTGTCGAACTGGTGAGTCAGGCCAGCCATCAGATGCACGGGAAGGCGTTTCTAGATAGCTCTCCGGCCGAGCGCGAAGCTGTGGTCGGGCGCATGGCTCAAAATGAGGATGAACCGAAGAGTCCCGCGGAGAAGTTTTTCGTAGAGCTAAAACGCGCTACTGTGCACGCCTACTACACATCGAGTATCGGGATTCACCAGGAAATGGAGTACAAGGGCAACGTCATGCTGAACCAATTCGTCGGGACGGAGCTGCCTTGACCGGGCGGTCTTCTCAGCCGCACGAAGACGCTGGATCGGGTCCCCTAAAGAAATCGCGCAAACTCCTCGACTGTAAGTCCTGCCTCTCGAATTAGCGCCCGAAGAGTTCCTCTGGCGAGTTCCTTATGGTTGGGAACGGATAATCGTCTGTGGGGCGGGTTGGCATGTCGGAGAATAATGTGGCTCCCGTGCTGCTCATCGAATTCGTACCCAGTTTCCGGAATGCCTTGACGGCCTCGCTGCCAGAGACGACTGGCAACTTCATCCGCTAGCAACCTCAATGAACTCTTCGAATATGCCTGGGGGTATGGCTTCGCCGTGCTTCTTCAGACTCTTGATGTA
>Ga0302326_10011778_pt1 | contig 18772 bp, 20 predicted proteins | sample Palsa_T0_3_FD_202264 | JGI IMG/M metagenome (GOLD analysis project Ga0302326, IMG submission 202264) | Peat permafrost microbial communities from Stordalen Mire near Abisko, Sweden - Palsa_T0_3 | ecosystem: Environmental > Terrestrial > Soil > Palsa > Peat permafrost | place: Sweden: Abisko...
CATCGTCGACGTCCATTTTGTTCCTCTAATGCCACACGTGTGGAGCAATCTGATGGATGGATCAAAGCGAAGGGATTCGGCGAGTTGGAGATGGGGGCGAGGTCGATTGGCTAGCCGCGAGTTGGTGGAGGGCGAGTGCGTCGATCGGGTGCGGATGTTGTCGCTGGTCCGTTTGATGACACGACCGCCGAACTGCCGTTGCCTGCGATCGGTGCGAACGGCGCCCATGCGTCGTTCGATGCCCGCCCTTCCCGCCGGCAGCGAAGCGGGGTCAAGTTCCCGGAGAGGGCAGCCCTTGGGCCGAGCAAGAACTTCTGGCGGGTTCGCCCGCAGGGCGAACTTCAACGATCACGAAACCGCCAGAAGTTGTTGTGAGCCGAGCCGGCGACTTGACGCCGGGGCATCGATGATCTCTGCCAAGAGTCCGACAACCGTGTCCTCGATGTCATAGTTGTTGGACTTCTGGAATTTTTCGAAGTTTTGATCTGTCATCCAAGCGGGACGTTGGTCCACAATGGTCAACTCAGGATAATGCTCACTTATCTGAGCCACCGACTCTGCACTATTGCCCAAACCGCTCCTTGTCCATCGTCATACGCAACCAGATGGGGAGTCTTAATTTCCATGAGACAAACTCCAAAGAACCCTTTCTTGCGTCACCTTAGGTCTCGCTGAAGCGATTGCGGAACCGGCTCGTTGCGATGAATCCGTGAAGAACCTCGACGTCTCAGCGGGCGGAGGCATCAACGACGGTCAGCTGGCGGTCGCCCGTAACAAGCCGAGGTACTCGGAAGCGGCACCGACTGTTACCGAGCGCTGTCGTCACCCTCAGGCCCAAGAAGGTTTCGCAGAGAGTCAGAAGTCAATGAGGCTCACTCCCGACGAGTGGAAAGGCGCTCCAGGGTTGGAGCTGGGACTCGGCGGAGCCTCCCGCCTCGGCCTCTGCCTCCGGCGACGCGCAACGCGACATGTACCCTGGGAACGAAGAGCCGGGAAGCCTGGTCGGCACATGGAAGGCTCGCGGTCAGGAGCTGACATGTGCCAGTGCCACCACCATCTACCCGACCCGTCCACCCGGTTACACCTCGGACCCGGACGCGGCCCGTGAAGACGCTATGGGTACACCCGTGAGCGAGGTGCTCAGTTGTGTGGCCTTCATTTTGGGTGCGGCCGTAAGTTTGGCCACGAGCTGGGTCCTCGTTTCGCGCCTCGAGCGGGTCGGCGAAAGATTCGGCCTCACCGAGGCGCTGCTCGGCATGGTGGCCGCCCTGGCGGCCGATGCACCCGAGATAACGGCCTCAATCACCGCATTGGTGCACCATCAACCGACGGTCGGAGCCGGAGTCGTCCTCGGCTCGAACGTCTTCAACTTGGCGGCTCTGCTTGGTTTGGGGGCGGTTGTGGCAGGCCGAATCAGCCTGCACCGAAAGGTCGTGGTATTCAGCGGGACGGTTGCCATCTTGATCGGCGCGGCCTGTCTCTTGAGTGTGGGGGGAAAACTCTCGGCAGGTGTCGGACTGGCTGTTGTCCTCGCCGTATTGGTTCCCTTTGTTGCCCTCTTGGGTGCGCACCGAAGGATCCTCGGACGGCTCGGTCTACCAGCTCGATGGACGGCGTGGCTCAAGGAGGCCATCGTCGAGGAAGAGATTGAGATCAAAGAGGGCATCTACCCACAACGGGGCACTCGTGCTGACGCGCTCGTCGCCGGCGGAGCGCTGGTGGTCGTCATCTTGGCCAGTGTGGCCATGGAACGTGGGGCCTCCTCCCTGGGCACGCATTTTGCCATCCCGGAGATCATCGTCGGCGGCCTCGTCCTGGCCGCCGTCACCAGCCTTCCCAACGCCGTCTCCGCTATCTATCTGGCTCGACGGGGCCGTGGCGCGGCCACGTTGAGCACCGCGTTGAATTCCAACTCGCTCAACGTCACTGCCGGCCTCTTGATCCCGGCCACCGTGATCGGTCTGGCCAAACCGTCGGCATCAGGCCTGCTGGTCGCCGGGTGGTATGTGGGTCTGACCGCGCTGGCGTTGGTGCTCGCCTATGCCGGGCACGGGCTACAGCGCGCTACGGGCGGGCTGATCATCGCCGCTTATGCCTTCTTCGTGGTGGCGCTGCTCGTCATCACTTGAGGCTCCCAAGTTAGTTGCAGATCCTTCACACTGCGCGGAGCTGAGGGCGCAGGGCGGCGCCGGCCTGATCGGCGAGAGCGACGGCCACCACTAATTGCTCGCGGGAAACCGGGTGCCCAGCGGTTGGTGTAAGGACGAAGCGACCCAGCGCGTGACCTCTGCTCTGCACGAGCAACTCGATCTCGGGCCCGGGCAAGCCCATGCTAGGGACATCCCAGATCCCTCCTCCAAGGAATACTCGCCCGTCATGTTCGATGCGCAACACGGGTCGCTCCGCCGACGAAGGTTCGTAACGAGCAGACCGAAGGTGCAGTAGGTCGATGAGCTCGTCTTTGACTCGTGCAATAACCTCAGTGGCAGCTGCGGCCGACGCGACAAGTTGCGAGATGTCATAGATCACGCCGACGCAGTCCGCCTCCTCAGTTGCCGTCGCACGGTGATGACGGTTGCGGGCCGCAAGTTCCGTCACGATGATCCCAACTGCAAAGAGACCCAGCGCCGTCTGAATGTCAGGCCGGTGCGTAATGGCCAGCTTCTCGTAAGGTCGAGTCAGGAAGAAATCGAACCACAAGGTGGCCGAGACCGTGGCCACGAACCCAGAGACCCGGTTGCCCAGTGTGGCTAACGCCACGATCACTGCAACGAGGATGAGCGCCGACGCGGTATCGGCGAAACTCGAACGGAATGGGGCCAAGATCGCGGCTACTCCAAGCGGTAGGAAGACCGCGGCCCCGAAAGCGATCTGGTCTCGGTAACGACTGATTTGCTTCATGGTCACCCCGCTTCAATATGTCGGCGCCAGTTTCTCCCGACGCAAGGTCCGTGACTCAGAAGGAGCCATGGAATCGGTGATCGGCCGCACGGGAGCGGGCAATAACCGGACCGAGACTGCCCCGGCGAATACAGGCAGCCGACGTCGGCCAGCGAGGACGCGCGACGGCCATGACAGTCTGTAGCCTATACAATAGTTGTCATATGAATGAAAGAGCTGTCGGAATCCCCATTTCGATCCCCATTGCGCAAGAGACGATGGTCGACGCCGTTCTCAGCGCCAGTCGGGTGCTCGTCGCGATTGCGGCTCGCTCTTTGGCAGACGCGGGCGAAGAGGTCACCCTTCCCCAGTACCGATCCCTGGTGGTGCTGGCGTCACGCGGCGCCCAAAGCATGGCGGCCCTCGCCGAGGCGGTCGCCGTTACCCCAGCCACGGCGTCGCGCATGTGCGATCGGTTGGTCAAGAAAGGGCTGATCCGACGGCGGAGCGACCGTCATGACCGCCGGCAGGTGCGGCTTGCCCTGACCGAAACGGGACGCCACCTCGTCGATACCGTGTCCGCCCGGCGCCGCCTAGAGATTGCCGCGCTCCTGGAGGCCATTCCTCCCGAGACACAGCACTCCGTCGTGAGCGCGCTCACGCACTTGGCCCAATCTGCTGGCGAGGTTCCCGAACAGAGTTGGAGTACCGGGTGGGATCTCTAGACGAAGCGGAGACTCCCCATCCGAGCAGCGGCGTATGGGTGCGTTCCCTTGCAGCGGGCGCGGCCCGTTGGGTGGCCGCGGCCTCCTACCTCAAGAAGTGGGTGGTGCTCGGCGTCGTCATCGGAGCGGTAGCGGGGTGCGGTGCCATCGTTTTCTACGAAGCCCTGGTGGTAAGCACCCACTTCTTCTTGGGGGTGCTCGTCGGCTACCACGTACCCACTCCGATCGGCGAGGGGGGCCAGGCGGCGTCCGCCGCAGCGGCACGTCCGTGGGCCCTCCCCCTCGTTGCCGGCACCGGCGCGCTCTTGGGCGCGGTGCTCGTCTTCCGCATCGCCCCCGAGGCGGAGGGGCACGGCACCGATGCCGCCATCTCGGCCGTGCACCACAACCCGCGTGGGGTTCGCTTCCGTGCCGTCATCATCAAGATCGTGGCGTCTGCCCTCACCATTGGCTCCGGTGGTTCGGGGGGCCGGGAGGGGCCGACGGGGCAGATCAGCGCCGGCTTCGGTTCACTGCTGGCCCGGATGCTCGACCTCGAACCGGCGGACGGTCGCATCGCCGTGGCGACGGGAATCGGATCGGGTATCGGCGCTATCTTCGGCGCGCCGCTGGGCGGGGCGGTGCTGGCGTCAGAGATCCTCTACCGCGACGACTTCGAGCCGGCGGCGCTCCTACCGTGCTTTATCGCCTCGGCCGTCAGCTATGTGATCTTTGGCGCAGCCGAGGGCTACAAGCCTTTGTTCGGCTTCGTCGGCAGCTACCACTTCAGCGAACCCTCCCAACTCATCTGGTTCGCTCTCATCGGCGTCTTGGCCGGGCTGGTCGGTCTCCTCTATGCCAAGGGCTTCTACGGGATGGCCGACCTATTCCGGCGCTCCCACCTGCCCCGATGGGTCAACCCTGCAATCGGCGGTCTGTTGGTGGGGGCGATCGGCATCGCCATCCCCGAGGTCATCGGCACCGGCTACGGCTGGGTACAGACCAGCCTCGGCCACCACGGACTGCTCTCCATCCCTCTCTGGATCGTCTTGGTCGTCCCCTTCGCCCGGATCTTTGCCACCGGGCTCTCGATCGGATCTGGTGGTTCGGGGGGTATCTTCGGGCCGGGCATGGTCATCGGTGCCTTTTTGGGTGCCTCGGTGTGGCGGCTCTTCGAGCCGGTCTTCCCCTCCATGGGCCACAGTCCCGCCCCCTATGTGATCGTCGGCATGATGGCCTGCTTCGGGGGAATCTCACGAGCGCCGTTGGCGGTGATGCTCATGGTGGCTGAGATGACCGGGAGCCTGTCCATCCTGACCCCCGCCATGGTGGCGGTCGGCATCTCGTGGCTCATCGTACGGCGCAACGACGACACCATCTACCGGAGCCAACTGAAAAGCCGGGCCGACGCACCGGCCCAGCGGATCCTCGCCGGCCTACCACTTCTCGGCGCCATTCCAACCACCCGAGCCATGGTCACTCCACGATTGATCGTCAGCTCGGACATGACCGCTACGAGTGCGAAGGGGGCGCTGGAGCACGCCAATCTCAACGGTGCTCCTGTTGCCGACGGAGCCAAGCGCTTCATCGGTACCGTGGCACGATCAACGCTCAGCTCTTCTGGTGCGGATCGAAGAACCGTGACGGAGCTCGTCGATGCCGGGGCCCCCGTCGTCTCCGCCTCGAGTCGGCTCGACGTCGCCCTGGAGAGTTTGACGGAAGCACCACTGTCCTGGGTCCCTGTGCTCGACGACGACCGGCGAGTTGTGGGCATCCTTTCCGTTTCGGACATCGTGCGCGCCTACCGTCAAGAGCTGGCGGGCAGCGCGGAGCGGATAAATGGACTCGGTGCGAGGGCCGGCGTTTCACTGGTGACGATCAGAGCTGGCTCGCCCATGTCCGGCAAGCCATTGCGCCAGGCGGCGCTCCCCAAGGGCGTCCTCATCACCTCAGTCACACGAGGGGATCGAGTGTTCGTCCCCAATGGCGACACAGAATTGATAGGGGGCGACCAGCTCTCCGTTCTGGGTCAAACGGCCGACTTGGGGAATATCGGGCAAGTTGAACCGCTGGGACCGCCGTCACGTCTGAACAATGGTTCTTTCCCTGCACTGGAGTAACAAGCACATCAAAAAGCGTTTCGCGTCTCGGACTACCCATCTGCTGGATTCGAGGGATTCACCTTCGCTCGTCACCATTCTTGGGCTGCACTGCCTTAGGGCCGTGCCGAAGGTCGGCGCTGTCGGCGCTGGTGATTCCCACGTGGATGAACACTTGAGTGAGCGGCTCGCGGCGCCCGGTATCCGGCAATACTGTGCACTCGGACCCGTGTCTTCGTCGGCTTCAGTCGCTATTGCTGGACGAGATCCACGATCGGCATGATGGCGGGCGGCTGCGCCAGCTCGATGCCCAGCTCCGCCATGACTGGGCCGAGGTAAGTCGGGAACTTATCGAACGCCTCCTGGCTCTCCCAGACATCGAAGACCTGAAGCTGCCCCTCTTCACCGAAGCATGAGTGGAGCTTCATAGCGCCTTCCAGCGCTCCGGCCTCACGGAGGCGGTCACGCCCCTTGGAATGCTGCTCAGAAGTCATGTTCTTGGTGACGATGTAGATGGCAATCACGGGACGTGAACTCCTTGTTAGTTGGCTATCACAACATTCGTTGATGAGCGTCAGCTGATCACTTCAAAGCGTCACCGGCGTCGATCACCTCCTCGTGCTCGCTGTGGCGCACAATGAGGCGTCCCTTGACTACGTAGCCCAGTGCGGGCTGGGGCATTTGCCGTCCGGGAGAGCGCATGGGACCGAGGTCGTGGTCCCGGCGAATGTCCACGAAGTTCACAATACGTTCTCCACTAGCTGCAAAGCCTGCTGGTCCAGTCCACTTGGTTGCGCCTTCCCCTGCGCTCGCTCCAAGCCAACATCGTGGATCGGAACAATCGTGACTCTGGACGTGAACTCCGTGGCGGCGTCGATTACCGGCTGACTCGCCAAAGCTCAGCCACCGCGATCGTTTCTGGTACAGGAGTGTGAAGGCGGCTTGAGTGGTTTTCGGCGAACTCTCCTGAACCATTCACGCAGTTCAGCGGCATTTCTCGTCTTCGGTGAACCCCGGCGGTTGTCGGCGACCGCGCGATGGACGCGGTGTTTCACTGGTGACGGTCAGAGGCGATTCGCCTATGTCCGGCAAGACATTGCGGCGGGCGGGGCTCCCCAAGGGTCTCGTCGTCACCTCAGTCACACGAGCGGATCGATTATTCGCTCCCAACGGAGACACAGAGTTGGCGAAGGGTGACCAACTTTCGGTTCTTGGTCAAACAGGCGACTTGGAGGACCTCGGCCAAGTTGAGCCGCTCGGACCACCGCCACACCTAAACAATGGCTCTTCCCGTCCGCTGGAGCAGTAACCAGTTCCAAGGCGTTCAGCGTCCCCTATTGTCGCAGCCTCGAAGGACGTGCAGTGGGTCGTCCACCGGGCGCCCTTTTTGCCAGCACGCTCCGCAATCGATCTCGTCAACGCATGTTTGCCCGCTGGGTTTCGATATCAGTCTCCTCACGGAAAAACGCCCTGGCAACCGCTATTGCGTTGGCGTCAAGCGGTGAAGCGCCATCGCAAATAGCGGGAAGTACGAAACTGATCCGAGTACCACCGTTGGCGGGGGGTTCGGCCCAGATCCGGCCACCTTGCGCTTCAATGAGGCCTCTGGCGATGGCCAAGCCAAGCCCGGCTCCCCCGCTGGCCGGATTGCGAGCGCTGTCGGCACGCCAGAATGGCTCGAACACGCGCTCGGTCACCTCGGGCGCGATCCCGATCCCGGTGTCTTCCACGGATACCAGCACTGCGCCGGCCCCACCGGCTACCGCAACCGTGATTTTCCCTCCTGCGGGGGTATACCGCAGAGAGTTAGTGATGAGGTTGGTCAGAACGCGTTCGATCTTGTCGGGGGCGCACCTCGATTCCGTGGCGCCACCTCGTTGCGCCGCGAACAAGTGCACCCCTCGGGCTGTTGCTTCGGCTTCGAATCTATGCACACAACTTGCCACCAAGTGCTCCAAGTCGACAGCATCGAACTCCAGGGTCACTGCACCCGAATCGATACACGCAAGTTCGAAGAGGTCGTCAACCAACGCTCCCAAAAGGCGGACTTGACTCTGCAATGGGCTTAGATAGTGGCGGGGCTCGACGATGCCGTCCTCTATCGCTTCAAGCATTGCCTGCAGGGAAGTGATGGGCGCCCGCAGGTCATGACTGGCCCACGCTACGAGTTCGCGGCGAGCATCGAAGGCCTCCTCGAGATGCGTGGCCATCACGTTGAATGACGACCCGAGTTCGGACAGTTCGCTGGGCCCTGCCTCGGGCGCCCGCGCTCCGAGGTCTCCTGCCGCCAACTTCTGCGAAGCTACGCGGATGACGTCAAGAGGAGTCACGATATTGCGGGCGAGTAGGAACGCCCCCAGCAATCCGCTCATCGTGACTACGCCAGTGATGAAGATGAAGTCGGCGTCGTTTCCCATGTGGAACATCACCAGACCCGACACGAGAACGGCGCCCAACGGGAGCAGGACCGCGACGAGAGCCAGCCCCATCAACTGCAACCGGACCGATCGCAAAGACCTCAGAAGCAAGGCCGCCACAGTGCCAATGACGAGTGCTCCTACGCCTACGCTGATCCCTAGCAGTGTCATGCTTCAAACCTGTAACCCACGCCCCAAATCGTTACGATTATTTCGGGTCGAGACGGGTCGCTTTCAATCTTTTCTCGAAGACGCCGGACATGGACGGTGACGGTGCTTGTCCCTGCGTCAAGAGCTGCTTCATAGCCCCACACCTGCGCAAGAAGTTGTTCACGAGAGAACACGGTGTGCGCATGACTGGCCAGACAGAACAAAAGGTCGAACTCAGTTGCGGTCACGCCTATTTCGACACCCTCTCTGAACACCCGACGCGACGGTCCGTCAATGATCAATCCGGCTACCTCAAGCCTCAGCGGCGTCTTCTGCTGCCTTGTACCTGTCCGGCGCAGGATTGCCTTGACCCTGACAACAAGTTCCCGCGGTGAAAACGGCTTCACCACATAGTCATCCGCACCCAACTCAAAACCGGTGATTCGGTCCGATTCCTCGCCGCGGGCCGTCAGGAGGATGACCGGAACGTCACTTATTGACCGTATCCACTCGCACAGGTCCAAACCATTGACCTTGGGCATCATCACGTCGACAATCACCAGATCTGGTGGGTCGTCTTGGATTATTTGCTTGGCCCGTTCTCCATCAGTTGCCTGGAGCGTCCGCATCCCTTCATGGTCGAGGTAGCGGACGACCACGTCGCGGATGACGTCGTCGTCGTCGCAAACCAGGATGGTCGAAGGAGACCGTTCGACCGTCCTACCTCCGAGTTTTTCGTATGCGGACAAGGTGGCCATCAACTCCCAGCTTAGAGAACGTGGCGTCGACACCTTTCGCGGCAGTTCTTACAAGTTGGTGACATCCGTGTAGGGAATTTCGCCTTTTGTAAGACCTCACGGGCCAGTTCCGATTTCCCCGAGAGTACGGTCGTCGTATGGACGAAGGGTCTACGGGAGAACCACCGGTAGACCTCGGAGACGGGCAGGGCGAACCGATCGATCCCGAAGCCAGGACCGCTCCGGATCCGTCTCCGACAACGCCAACGTTCACCCGCCGCGCCGTGGGTACGGCCAGGCAGGTGGTCAGGCGTATACGGAGCGCTCGGGTCCGCCTCGAAAGCCGTGGTCGCCGCATCGCTGCGTCATTGTCGGCGCGAGCGGAACGAGTGGTGAACCGCATCAGGCAACGCTTCCATAGCCCACTCCACAGTGAGTGGCTCGCCGCCGTTATGGGGATCGGGCTCGGCATCAGCTTCACCGTTTGCTTCCTCACGGGGTTGGTTGACTACCTGGCCCAACACCCGCCGACGTGGTTCCACCTCCCGGTTCACCCCATCAACCTCTTTCGAGTTACCGAGGGAGTGCATGTCTTGACGGGGATCATGACGATCCCACTGCTGTTGGCCAAGTTGTGGGTCGTCTACCCGAACTTCTTCACCTACCCGCCGGTGAGGAGCATCGCGCACGCCTTGGAGCGGTTGAGCCTTGTGCCGCTGGTTGGAGGGGCGCTCTTCGAGTTGGCGACCGGTGTGGCCAATATTGCCTATTGGTACAGCCCGATGCCCTTCGATTTCACTACTGCCCACTTCTATGTTGCCTGGATCACGATAGGTGGGCTCATTGTCCACATCGGAGCCAAAATCACCCTCACCCGCCAGGTCGTCTCAGGACGACAGGCTGAACACGCGGCGATCAGGGCCGAGGGCTCCCGCCAGGCCACTGACGCACCTGCTGAACCCCTCAAAGGTCGGGGATTTCAGAACGGGCTGACCCGGCGGGGCTTTCTCGGCACCGTCGCCGGAGGTGCGGCCGTGCTCTTCGTCACGGTGGCCGGGGAGACGATTGCGCCCCTTCGCAAACTGGCCATTTTGGCGCCTCGCAACCCGGTAATCGGTCCTCAGTCTCTGCCCGTCAACCGGACCGCATCGGGAGCGAATGTGATTGCCGACGCGCTCAGCAACGAGTACCGCCTGGTCGTCGAGGGAAGGTGCAAGCGACCGCGGACGTTCACGCTCGACGAGCTTCGAGCGCTTCCCCAGCGCGAAGCCGGCTTGCCAATCTCCTGCGTCGAAGGGTGGAGCGCAGCAGCGGAATGGAAGGGGGTCTCACTCCCCACTCTGTTGAAACTCGTCGGGGCCAAGCGGTCATCGCAAATCAAAGTCGAGTCGATCGAAGACCAGGAACGACCGTATTCGAACTCCATCATCGACCCTCAGCACGCCGCCGATCCCGACACATTGTTGGCCCTCGAACTCAATGGGTCCCAACTCGACCTTGACCATGGCTACCCCGTGCGACTCATCGCACCCGACCGACCCGGGGTCCTTCAGACAAAGTGGATCCGCCGGGTGGTCGTCCTATGAGCGGAGATGGTCCCGACCACGACGAGATTCCTGCCATCTCGCCGGGCATGGACTCCGATGCAGAATTGCAGAGAAAGCTGGACACAGAAGGGGAAGGTCACGGGATCACTTTTTGGATCGGACTCGCCGTGGGGTGGGTCGCCATCATCATCGGGCTGTTCGGCATTTTCGACCATGGCTCGCAAGCGAACCCTTTGAAGGTCTTCCGCCTCCTAATAGGGCTGAACATATTCAACGACGCCATCGTCGTTCCGGTGGTCGTCGGAGTGGCCTTTGCCCTGCACCGCTGGGCTCCCCGTTGGCTGTTGGTCCCGGCCCAGGTCTGGCTGATCATTTCCGGCGTGGTCTCGCTGTACGCGTATCCGTTGGTTGGTGATTTCGGCAGGAAGCCTTCACAACCTAGCGAGCTCCCCTTCAACTATTCCCATAATCTCTTAATCGTCCTCGGCTGCGTCACCCTGTTCTGCGCTGGGCTGGCGGTCCGCTCTTGGCGACGCAAGCGCCGAACGACAGCGTGAACCTGGAGGGAGCAGCGGATCTCCCAAAACGGGCCATCGTTTTGAGCCGTGTGATCACCGGGGTCGTGTCTTTGGTGCCCACCGGGGCCTTCTTGTTCGTTGCGTTGCGCCGCATCGGGTACCCCTACGAGTTGGAGTGGCTGGAGGGTGGAGCAGTTGAAATTGTGCGACGGGTGGCGAGTGGACACTCAATCTATGTACAGCCCTCCTTGCACTATGTGCCCTATCCCTATACCCCTTTGTACTTTTGGGTCTGCGGGATTCTTTCTCATGTAATCGGCGTCGGATTCCTTCCGCTTCGGCTTGTCTCCCTGCTCTCTTCTCTGGGGTGTTGTGCCATGTTGGTCGCCATTGTCCGACGCGAGACTGGTGATGTCGTCGCCGGCGTACTGGCGAGCGGTTTGTTCATGGTCACCTTTGCCGTGAGTGGTGCTTGGCTCGATATCGGCCGGGTCGACTCCTTCGCCCTGTGCTTGCTGTTGATGTCGCTCTATGTGGGCCGGCGCGTCGAGAGCGTGCGGGGGGGGCTCATTCTCGGCCTCCTGATGTTCTTGGCCTTCATGGCCAAACAGAGCGATCTGGTGGCAGGTGCCCCGGTGCTGATCTTTCTCCTGTTCGTTCGACGTCGGTCCGGGGTAGCTGCACTCCTGACGGTCTCCGGTCTGGTTGTCGGATCCACCTTGGTGCTCGACGCCCGAACGCACGGATGGTACGGCTACTACGTCTTTACCGAACTCACCCACCAAGGAGTGGTGTCGTCGGTCTGGAGCACGTTTTTCACCCAGGATCTTTGGCATGTTCCTTGGGTCATCGGTTTGGCTATCGTCGGAGTCGCGCTCAACGTTCGCCATCCCGACTGCTCATGGCCCCGAGCGTCCTTGTTTTGGCCGGTTGCGACCTCCGGTCTCCTTCTTTCGGCCTTCGTATCTCGACTGCATTCGGGTGGTGGAGAGGACGTCCTGATTCCCGCCTACGCCGGGTTGGCCATCCTTGGTGCCATGGGGTACGCGGCCATCATCCGCGGAGCACAAGTCCAGCTGCCGGCCGGCCTCGTAGCCCGAAGATCCTGGAAACCGGCCGTAGTGGCGGCCGGACTGGCCCTGATCGCGGCGACGCAGATCGCCGCCCTCCACTACAGCCCGGGGAAGTACGTGCCCACGGCTTCCGATGAAGCTGCCGGTCGTAGCTTCATCGACCTGGTACGAAGGACTCCCGGCCCCGTCATCGTCTCCAACCACCCGTACTACGACACGCTGGCTGGCAAGGCTTCCTGGGCCCAGGGTGAGGCAGTGCACGATGTTCTGAGGGCCGGTCCCAGTGCGGCGCGAAGCGACCTGGAAGCAAGTATCAACGCATTTCTCATGGAGCGGGCGCCGACGACCATCTTCAGCGATGACCCGGATTACGCTCTCGGCTCCTACTCCGACGCCTACTTTCGTCTGACCTCGACGCGCGTCTTTGCTTGCGCGCGGTGCTTCTATCCGGTCACGGATATCAAGCGACGTCCGGCCTACCGCTTCGTTCGCAGGTGAGCGGCGAGGAGACGAGCAGCGGCTTGTCGAGTTGCACAAACCAACGACCTGAATCTTCCCACAAGTCGGTCAGGGCCAACCCGGCCAGATCCGCTGTGAGTTCGGCGTCAGTAGCGCTCAACGAGGCCCACGAAAACCATGCTCCTCCCTTCTCACCCGACTCGATGAACAATTCGAGAACCTCTGATGGATCGCTCGGCGCACCGGTTTCCACCAACGCCCTCCCGCCCGGGACCAGAAGTTCGACCACTCGCCGAAGCAGGGTGCCCGGACAGCCTCCAATTCCGACGCTGCCGTCCAAGAGGAGAACGGACCCCCACCTGGCTCCGCCGGGAAGGGGATCGAAAACAGATTGCAGACGGACCGGCCGCCCGCCGGCCTGGGCCAGAGCGACGAACTCCGGAGAGATATCGATGCCGACAACCTCAGTGCTCCGTCGATTCAGGGCCTCGACGTGACGACCTGGGCCACACCCGATGTCCAACACCGGCCCGGTCGCACGACTTATGACGCGAAGATCCACCTCGTCCGCTTCGGCCAACCATCGGTCAACGTCGAGGAAATCGAGGCGACCATCGCGGGATCGCAACTGGGCTCGGAGGGCCACGAGAGGACTAACCATGCCCGACTCCTTGGGAATTCAAGGCGTTGAAGGACAAGGGCACACATGACCTGAGCGCGGCTGCAAAGAGGGTGTCCGGGGCGCGGTGAGCCACGTCTAGAGCGTCGGTCAGGACGTCGACGTCACGTTGGACCGGCAGCATTCGGCAGTGAAGACCGAGCGATTGCAGCCGCGCCAGCTGCTGCTGCCCCGTACGGGCGGTACTCATCTCGACACGCTCGAACATTCCCGGGATCGGTTGTTTGGCGCCGATGATCCAGAATCCGCCATCTTCGGCCAGACCCAATACCACGTCAGTGTCATCGTGAACCAGCCAAGTTGCAGCCGTCTCGATCAGGCTCACCCGGACTTGTGGCGTGTCCATGCCGATCAACAGGATCGGAAGAGGCGCCTCGGCAAACGCATCTGCTATGGCACCGGCCAAACGCTCGGGGAATGACCCCGAGCGTTGCGCAATCACGCGGAGATTGGCTGGTAACCATGATCCCGGATCGCCCTCGAGAACGACGGTGCGCTCGAGCACGCTGGCGTTGCCAACCGTGTTCAAGGTGTCCGTCAGGGCTGCCGCAGCAACGAACGCTGCCTGTTCCAGGGTCAGTGGTGGACACAAACGGGTTTTGACCTGGCCCGCAACCGGTGCCTTGGCGATCACGATGACGTGCACAGGAATGGGCCGAATGACCCAGGTGGATGTCTGTTGCCTCATCGCAGAAGAGTCGACATGTCACTCACGGCCTGTGCGGTGCCTCGTAACGTCCCGGTGACCTTGGATCGTCCGACCCGGGGCCGATATGGGATCATTACCTCGGTGATGACCAGACCCTCCTTGTGAGCGGCGAGCACCATCTCCAATGGCCACCCGGAACGTCGATCCATCAGGCCAAGACCGGTCAGCCGCGAGCGTGTGGACGCTCTCATAGGACCAAGGTCGCGCAGCGAGAGGCCCGTACGGCGGCGAACTTCGAAGGACAGGGCCCGATTGGCCAGCCGAGCGTGCAGCGGCCACGCCCTCTTTTCGGCCACCCTTCGCCCGAGCACCAAATCGGCCGACTGCTCGATTACCGGCCCGGCCACGGCGGGCAGATCTTGAGGGTCGAGCGAACCGTCGCAGTCCATGAAGCAGACGACATCATCCGGTGCGGCCATCAATCCGGCCCAGCACGCGGCGCCGAAGCCTCGCTGCGGTTCAACGATCACCTGGGCGCCCAACCGGGCTGCACATTTTGCCGAACCGTCGGTCGAACCGTTGTCCACGACAAGCGGTTGGTAGTTGATCGGCATCCGAGAAAGGACCCAGGGCAACGCCGCAATCTCGTCGAGGACGGGGAGGATGACAATGGGCATTGATTGACCGTACTCACGCACCAAGCCTTTCGGGCCCAGATCAGATTACGAAATGCTTAAACCGCGCCATTCTTCTTTCCCTTAATTGTGATGCTGCTTATGCTCGTTTCATGACACCCCCGCCCACAACGCATCGGACGGCCTACTGGTGAGGATCGTCGTCAGCGGAGGATCTGGTTTCATCGGTTCCCATGTGGTGGACGCCCTCGTCGCGACATCACATGACGTCGTGGTTCTCGATCGGGAGGCGCCCCGGTTCCCGAACCACAATGCCCGTTACACCAAGGAGGATGTGCGAAACCCGGCGGCGTGGCGCCAGGTCCTCGAGGGTGCGGATGCCGTGAGCCACCAGGCCGCGCGCGTCGGACTCGGAGTCCGCTTCTCCGATGTCGTCGACTATGTCTCCGACAACGATGTTGGTACAGCTGCGATGTTACTGGCCATGGACCAAGTAGGATTTGCTGGCCGCATTGTCCTGGCCAGCAGCATGGTCGTCTACGGAGAAGGTGCCTACAACTGCAGCTGCTGCGGGCCCATCCGGCCGAAGCCACGTTCACCGGAGCGGCTCACCGAGGGTCGGTTTGAGCCCCCCTGCCCTATCTGCGGTGGAGATCTCGACCCAGTTCTTACCCACGAAGACGCCCCCATCGATCCGCGGAACGTCTATGCCGCTACGAAGATCCACCAAGAACACATTTGTTTCGCCTACGGACGCGAAAGTGGTAACTCCGTGATCGCGCTGCGCTACCACAATGTCTATGGCCCTCGGTCGCCGGCGAACACCCCGTACGCCGGTGTGGCCAGCATATTTCTGAGCGCACTGCACAGTGGAGAAGCTCCACGGGTATTCGAGGACGGTGGACAACGCAGGGACTTCGTCCATGTGAGCGACGTTGCTCGGGCCAACGTGCTGGCGCTGACTGCACCAGCATCAGTTCAGGGCAGTTTCAACGTGGCCAGTGGAACGCCTCATACGATCCTCGATCTGGCCAACGAGTTATGGCGTTCCCTGGGACGATCGGCACCACAGCCTGTCGTCACCGGAAACTGGCGGCTTGGTGATGTACGACACGTCCAGGCCTCTCCGGCCTTGGCTCTCGAGTTGCTCGGGTTCTCGGCGGAAGTCTCCCTTGCCGAAGGTGTCAGCGCGCTCACCTGACCGTAGCGACCTCAGCACCACAAATTCCTCAATTCGTAAGGATTCTTGGCAGTACCAAAGAAGTCAATGCGTCAAGCTGACTGAATGGCCAACCGGCTTCGCTGCTTCCCTAACCGAGCAACCATTGGATTTCTCGGTTTGGTCGCATTGAGTGTGGCGTGCACTTCCGGTCCCGTGTCCGCATCATCACCCCTACTCTCACCGTGGCCCACGGCGCTTCACGACAGCACCCACACTTCGACCGCTTCGACGGAAGGTCCACTTCACGCAAAGCTGGAGTGGACGCGATCCCTCGGAGGGAACATCACTCCAGGGCCGGTCGTGGCGGCGGATGGCACCATCTATATCGCCACCAACGCCGGAGTGCTTCACGCGCTCGATCCCACAACTGGAGCGGATCTCTGGACATTCAATGGGGGTTCGCCTTATTCCGGTGAAACGGATCTCTCCACCAGCCCGTTGGTTCTTCCTTCGGGGTCAATCCTTTGGCCCGGACCCCGCGACACGCTCTACGAGCTCTCGGCTTCGGGTCAACGATTATGGTCACATCGGTTCGTCGGTTCAGTCCTGTCGCCGGTGCTCTCCGGATCGAGGGTGTACATCGAACTCATGACCGGCTCCCTTTGGGAGCTGAACGTGCAGGGGGTCACGCCTCAATTGGGATGGGCCGTTACGGTAGGACACGTTTCATTCGGAAGCCCCGTCGTGAGTCCTGACGGCAATATCATTACCACCGCCGACAGGAGTGTGATCGCCGTTTCCGACCAGGGCAGCTCCGGGGTCATTCGATGGCGACACGTTGCCACCGCGACCATTGAAGTCTCACCATCTGTGGCGACTAATGGGAACGTGTTTGTCACGGCCGATGATGGAACAGTGTATGCGTTGAGAGCCGACGGCACCCTTCGGTGGAGGAAACACATTGGCCAGGAGTCGTACTCGTCGTCGTCAGTGAGCACAAACGGATTGCTTTACTTCGGCGACAACGGCGGAGAGCTGAACATCGTGCGGACCACCACAGGAGCAGAAGTCGACCGTGACCATGGCAACAAAGGGATTTGGGGTGCAGAGGCCCTTGACTCCCGCGGCGACGTATACTTCGGAACGCAGGGCGGTGACATTTACGGCTACAGCGGCAAAGGGCGACTCCTGTTCCATCTCAGGGCGAGCGGGCCCATCGATTCGTACCCGGCCCTAGCGGCCAATGGGACCCTGCTCATCGGCGATGAGTCGGGGACCCTGTACGCCATTGAGTGAAGACGCCGGACGGTCGAGCATCCGAGCGACCAAAGACAATGCGGCCCCCTTCGAAATTGTGCATTTCGTAAGGATTGATCGGCCTATCCGGACGATCAGTTTGCAATGCTGGCCCATGACCCGGTTCGACGCCAACAGGCCACCATGAATGAGGCGGCAGTTGAAGTGAATGGTCTCTCACACCGTTACGTCCGACGGGAGCGTGTCCTGAGCGTCCTCCAAGACGTGAACCTTGTCATGGAAAGTGGTTCGTACGTTTCGCTGGTCGGCTCGTCGGGGTCGGGAAAGTCAACCCTGCTCAGTCTGTTAGGTGGCCTCGAAAAGCCCCAAAGCGGGAAGGTAGTCGTGGCCGGCGCGAACTTGGGGTCGCTGAATGGTGACGAGCTGGCCCACTTTCGAAGAACTGTTGTCGGCTTCGTGTTCCAGCATTTTGGTCTGCTCGAGGCACTGACGGCACTCGAGAATGTCGAGCTCGCCCTCATGCTCAATGGAATTGGACGCTCCGTTCGCACGCGTCGGGCGACCCTTCTCCTGGGAGACGTTGGGCTCGGTGACCGTATGAGTCACCGCCCCCATGAGCTCTCTGGCGGCGAACGCCAGCGAGTAGCGATTGCCCGCGCAATCGCCAACCAACCCCTGCTCATACTGGCCGACGAGCCCACTGGCAATCTTGATGGCGAGGCGGCACACTCGGTGGCGGAGCTCCTCTCATCGCTTCGCCGTGAGCGTGGTTGCACGCTGCTCGTAGTGACCCACAATCCGGCAATTGCCGCACTGGCAGACATGCACTTTGCACTTGTCGATGGTCACCTCACACCCGTCGGATCGACCGATGGCGGAGAGTTGGGAGGGATGAGCGGTGCGATGGCGTGATGCCATTGAAATGGCCCGGCGGGAGCTCCTCCGACGGCCGGGCCGGGCCATTCTGACCATGGTCGCGGTGGCGCTGGCAGCCTCACTGCTGACCGCCCTCGTCGCTATCGCCAGTACGGGACGCGACCGCGTCCTGGACCAGATAACCCATGGAGGGGCACTGGCCAGTATCTCCGTGGAAGCGGCTGCGCCCAATCAGAGCCAAGAAGGTCTCGACAACCCAACCCCAGGTCGACCGTTGGCTCTGACGGCGTCGGCGCTGCGGGCGATGCGCAAGATCCCGGGCGTCACGGCCGTCATTCCGATCCTCCAGGCTCAGGTAATCGTCATACCGCCGGCCCGGCCCCCGGCCGGCTCACTCTTGTGCGCCGCGGCTCGACCACTCCCCCACTGTGAGGGATCGAAGGGAAACTCTTCGGTGGTGCCGATCTACGGGGACAATATCGTCGGCGCCGACCTATCCCACGTAGGGTCACTGCCCGTCTCGCTCCTAGCGGGCAATTATCCCTCGGTGAATTCGACGACGGAAGTGGATGTGACGCCGAACTACCTCACTCGAGTGGGCCTGGGCGACGGCGCTGCACATGAAGTAATCGGGACCGACGTGGAGCTGGGCGCGTTCAAGGTATTGACGAGGGGATTTCGGGTGGCACTGCGGTGGTCAACCGTCGAGATCGTTGGCGTCGTCGACCAGCAAGCGGGATCGGGAGACTTTCTGACATACCCGAGCCTGGTGATATCCGAGTTCCGCTGGACCGCTGCCGGTCGTGCCAACGGAGATTCCAATGCGCCGCAATCGCGGTATACCGGCGCCCTCGTCGAGGCCGATCAACTCAGTCACGTCAGTGCCGTGCGACAGCAAATCGCCACAATTGGCTACTCCAGTAGCGCTCC
>Ga0302326_10011779_pt1 | contig 18771 bp, 15 predicted proteins | sample Palsa_T0_3_FD_202264 | JGI IMG/M metagenome (GOLD analysis project Ga0302326, IMG submission 202264) | Peat permafrost microbial communities from Stordalen Mire near Abisko, Sweden - Palsa_T0_3 | ecosystem: Environmental > Terrestrial > Soil > Palsa > Peat permafrost | place: Sweden: Abisko...
TCGAAACGCCCGCTGGGTTCAATCTAACGAATGTCTATGCCGGCGACATAGCACTTCCCGCGAACAGGTATCGGGATACGCCGCCGCGTCGGGCCTTTGTCGAGCGGCTGCTCCCCGCAATCAAAAGCCTGCCGGGCGTGACTCACGCCGCTGTCTCGACCAACCTGCCGTTCAACAACGCGACCAACGACAGTGCAGTCACAGTCGAGGGCGATGAAAGCAAGACGGCCGAAGGGGTCCACGCTCACTTTCTTTCCGCCGTGAGCAGTGACTTCTGGGCCACCATGGAGATTCCGCTCGTCAGAGGGCGCTTTCTCAGAGATGCCGATGCCCAAGGGACCGCTAGGGTATGTGTCGTCGACGATGCCTTTGCCTCCCACTACTGGCCGGGCATGGACCCGATAGGGAAACATCTCGAGATGAACATCGTGTACGAGAAGGACAGGGGCTCCACGGTCGTTGGCGTGGTGCGCAGCGCAAAGCAGCGGCTGTTGTCCGAAACCGCCGGGCACGGTCAGGTTTATTTCTCCTTTCCAAGCGAGAACCTGGACACAGGCTTCTTCTCGCTCGTGGTGTCCACGACGCTGCCGGCAGAATCAATCGCCCCAATGGTCAGGAAGGCGATACAAGGTATCGATCCCGGTCTGACGATCGATAACTTCCGATCCATGAAAGCGCGGATCGACGACACGCTCGTTGCGAGACGCTCGCCGGCAATCTTGGCCGGAGTCTTCGCCCTGGTGGCACTCTTCCTTTCTGGCATCGGGACCTATGGCGTCATCAGCTACGCCGTTTCGCAGCGCCGTCGTGAAATTGGGATTCGCATGGCACTTGGGGCACATCCGGTGCAAATCCGAAACCAGTTCCTGTCCATCGGCGTACGACTCCTCGTAGTAGGGACCGCAATCGGGATCGCCGGTGCCTGGCTATCGGAGCGTGCAATGCAGGCCATCCTATATAATGTTTCGTCAGTCCAGGCACCCATGCTCGCAGCCGCCGTTGCGGTCATGGGGGCCGTGGCTGTCACCGCATGCCTGATTCCTGCCGCCCGCGCCGCGAAACTCGACCCCGTCGTCGCTCTGCGGTCCGATTGACGTCCGATTCCTAAAACGCACAAATTCGGGTTGCGCAACCCGTCAGAGATTAGGGCTGATCGGATAAAGAATCACGGATTTGCCCTACGCCCCCTCGTGACTACCGGGTCGTCGCGAGTTAGGAAAAACAGGTGATTTGGTTCCAAAATCTAAAGAATTCGCGTTCGCACCCGGCTACATCATGACAAATACGAAGTGGGCCAACAAATAGGGTAGATTTGCCTCCGAAATTGACCGAGCCGGTTCTCGAACTGCTGGAGATAAATCTCGATAGCAAATTCTCAAGTGCCCTAAAGCCAGCATGTAGGAATTTCCGCAATCTGAGGGTAGATTTACCTCCATTTCCCCGGAAAGACTACGCGCAATCCCATCCTGTGGGGGCCACTGCACTTGCGCCCTGGGATAGCAAAATGAACTCGACCGCCGCCTCTTCGAAAATTACGCGAAACCGCTCAAGTTCATTCACTGCCAAGCCGCTTCTCAAAAGCTTCGGCGGTTAGATACCGTCCACCTCGCACGGCCCGTATCTTCTTTGCTGTGGCGCGCCTCGTTTCGGGCGTGTTATGCCGGAGTCGAACGAGGAACGATTGTAGCTCCCTCAATTCGCGAGACTTGAGGCGCTTCATTTCATTCCTAATCGCCAAGAGTGTCATTGAGGGACGGTGCTAAGAAACCGGATCGTCGTCAATTGCCTCGGGAGCAACGTTGAATTGATCCGCGCCCATGGCCTCGGATTCGTTGGTCAACCTTCTTCATGGAGGACCGCATCAAGTCTCGAGCGAACCTCGTCAAGAGTGCCGACGTCCACCTTGCCTGCGTATTCGGCCTGACGCTCGCGCCAATCCAAGCTACGGAGTTGATCTGAAAGAATTACGCCCAAGACGCCGGCACCAGCAGGGATTTCAACTTCGAAGGGATATCCCTTTGCCCGTGAGGTTATGGGACACGCTAGCATCAACCCGACCTTCCTATTATATCTCTTTGGCGACAGCACCAAATCCGGACGGCGGCCAGCCTGTTCATGGCCAGCTTGCGGCGAAAAACTCAGCCAAACGATATCGCCCCGTTGAGGGGTATAAGGGGTCATTACCAAATTTCGTTACCGCGCGCCGAGTCATCATACCCGGCAAGATTTAGATTAGATGCATCGATTTCCGATAGCAGGGCCTTGAGCGATGCTTTGGAACGCCTTGCCGGACGCATAACTAACGACCCGTCAGAGAGAGAAAGCACCACTGCGGTGCCGTCCTTGACATGGGTTTCCTCCGCAAACGCCTTCGGTATACGAAGGGCCAAACTGTTTCCCCAACGTTGGATCGTTGTTTTCATATGCCGTATCTACTTTGGCTATCCACGTCCGTAAAGCCAGATTGAACAGGCAACGTTGAAATTATCCGCGATGACGAAGGCGCGGCTCGTGCCTCGCGCGAGACGTGCCTGAGGAAGGCGCCGGATACGAAGATTGGTAGGTGAATCAGTGGCTGATGCCATCGGTGAAATTTAAGCAGCGCTTCGCTGCGATCAGGTAAAGTAAAATATGGACGAAGAGGAGACCACAGATCGCTTGAGTAAACGGCTCCGATTGGATGCCGCGATCATGAAGGATAAATAGTACGCCGCTTGCACGAAGGCAAGATGACGGGGATGCGGGATTCGGGCCGGGGTCGGTGTTAGTCCGGGTGGTTGGTTGATTTGGCGGAGATGAGTGGGGTTGGCTATCCAACGCGGAGGGGGATCTGGACATGCGATTTTTCCATCGAGACCTTACAACGAGACAATGCGGTCGCGGCTATGCCCCGTCGTCCGCCACCCGCTCCACGTTGCCAACAAGCAGGACGTAAGAGAGGACGCCTCCGAACGTCATGACCGAGATGAACGCCATCGCCTGCGCAAAGCCGCCGTACCTGACGATCACACCGATCACCAGCGGCACGATCATGGCCGCGAGGTTGCCGCAGAAGTTGAAGACGCCCCCGGTCAGCCCGAGGAGCCGCTTCGGCGCCATGAGCGACACGAGAATCCATGTTATCGACGCGAAGCCGTTCCCGAAAAACGAGACCGCGAGGAAGAACATCACCCATTTCGGCTTGTCGACAAAGTTTGCGCCCACAACGCAGGTGGAGAGCAGCATGCCCGCGATGATCGGCCCCTTCCGGGCAAGGGACGCCGACACGCCGCGCCTGACGAGGGCGTCCGAAAGGACGCCGCCCGCGATGACGCCGAGGAAGGCCCCTATGAACGGCAGCGACGAGAATATCCCCTCCCGGATAAAGTCGAAGTGCCTGTAGGTGACGAGATACGTTGGAAACCAGGTGATGAAGAACCAGGGGACGGCATTCAGCGCAAACTGGCCCAGGTAGATTCCCCAGAGCTTCCTCTTCGTGAGCACGAGGCGCAGGTCGGCCGCGTTGATCGAGAACCTCCGGTCGGTCCTAGGCCGTCCCTCGACCCATCCGCCGCCAGCCCGGATGTGGTCGCGCTCCCGATCAGAGAGGCTGCGGCTCTGCGCCGGATCCCGGTACAAGAGGTACCAGATGGCGGACCAGGCCACGCCAATCGCGCCAGTTATGAAGAAGACCGAGTGCCAGCCGAAACGCGCCTGGGCGCGGACGAGGACGAATGTGAGGAAAGCCAGCCCGGCATACTGCCCCGCGGTGTAGAATCCTATCGCGGCCGCACGCTCGTCCTCCGGGAACCACGTGGTTGCGAGCTTGTTGCAGATCGGGAAGGCGGGCGCCTCGAAAAGCCCAAGCAGGAAGCGCAGCCCCATGAGCACGAGGAAGGTCTGCGCAAAACCCTGGGCGAGGGTCGCCAGCGACCAGAGACCGCAGACCGCGGCGTACATCGACCTGGCGCCGATGCGGTCGACGAGCCACCCTCCCGGGATCTGAAAGAACGCGTAGGTCCAGCCGAACGCGGAGAAGATCAGGCCCAAGTGGATCGGGTCGAGACGGAGGTCTCTAGCAAGCTCGATCGACGCCACAGACATGTTGCTCCGGTCAAGGTAGTTGATGGCGACCGTGACGAAGAGCATGCCCGCTACCCGGAGGCGGACATGGCTGGATTCGGGGCTTGGCATGCAGTCCCGCCCGGGTGCTATTCCACAGGCAGGGGGAAGCGGACGGGCCTCCCGTCGCGGGTGGCGCGGTAGATCGCCGTGAAGAGCTCCACGGTCCTGCGGCCGGCGTCGGCGGTGACGGCCGGGGGCCGGCCGTCGATGACGGCCTTGAGGAAATCCCCGACCTGTACACAGTGGAAGTGCGCCATGGGATCCGTGCCCCCAAAGAGGGCCTCGTCCTCCTGCCTCCACTTCGCGGGCATCTGCTCCTCCCCGGGGATCGTCCAGATGTCGTTGAACGCGGCGTCGGCAATCGTGGTGCTGCCGGCGATGAACATCGCGCCCCCGTCCGTCTGCACGCCAACCGAGGCGCCGTTGGCCCCGTGGATGGACACGCGGGCATTGACGCCGGGATTCTGGCTGTTGCTGACGACGATGTTGCCCAGCGCGCCGCTCTTGAACCGGACGACTGCAACGGCCGTGTCGTCGACCTCGATGTACGGGTGGTTGAGGTTCGCCCAGTAGCCGAATACCTCAGCCACGTCCCCCATGTACCATAGGAGAAGATCCAGCTGGTGCGGGGACTGATTCACGAGGACTCCGCCCCCCTCCCCCGACCAACTTCCCCGCCAAGGATCGCTGCGGTAGTAGGACTCGCCGCGCCAGCCGAGTATGGTCGCCGTCCCGAGGACAGGCGCGCCAAGGCGCCCCGCATCCAGCGCGGCGCGGATCCTCTGGCAGGCGGGATAGAACCTGCGCTGTGACACGAGGCCGATGACGGCGCCGCCGGCCTTGGCCGCCGCCATCATAGCGTCGCAGTCCGGGAGCGTCGACGCCATCGGCTTCTCAACGAGCACATGCACCCCCGCGCGCGCCGCAGCGATCGTGGGGGCGGCATGGTCGGGATGCGGCGTGCACACGCAGAGCGCCTGCACGCCGGACTTCCCAATCATTTCCTGGACGTCCGTGTAGGCCGCAACCCCGTATTTCGCCGCGAAGGCCTGGAGCTTTCCGGAGGGCCGGCCGCACACGGCCGTGAAATCCGACTCCGGGAGCGCCTGCAGCGCCGCAGCATGGAGGTCGGCCACCTTTCCGGTGCCGACCAAGGCTGTCTTCAGTCTTTTCATGAGATTGCCGCGACGTTCAGGGAAGGAGGAGGACTTTCATCAGCCCCTTTTCGCCGGAGCGCAGGCGCCCGAACCACAACGCTCCGTCCCCAAGAGGCGCCGCCGCGCTGATGAATTCGGTCACGTTGACCCTGCCGCTGGCAATGAGTCTTAGGCACTCGGGGTATTCGCCGGCCGACGCGCAGGTGCCGATGAGCGTGATCTGCCGGGTCACGACGGCCTGCAGCGGTAGCTCGACCCGTGGCTCGGCGTTGCCGACAAGAGTCACGCTACCGCCCTTTCGCGCGCACTCCACGGCGGTCGCCAGCGTTGAGGCGAGGCCGACGACCTCAAAGACCGCGTCCGCCCCCCGCCCGTCGCAGAGCCCCCGGACCTCGGCCGCCAGCCCGGGCGAGCCGGCCTTGAGCGCAGCGGTCGCGCCGAGCTTCAAGGCGAGCCTCAGGCGGTCGCCGTCCAAATCGATCGCGATCACGCGGCCGCATCCGGCGGCCTTCAGGACCTGGATGACCAGAAGCCCGATCATTCCGGCGCCGAGCACCGCGACCGACGAGTCCGGCCCGAGGGGAGTCCTCTTGACGGCGTGCACAGCCACGGAGACCGCCTCGACCATCGCCGCCTTCTCGAAGGCCAGGTCGTCCGGCAGGCGGTAGAGGGTGCGCGCGGGCACAGCCACATACTCGGCGAACGCCCCGTCTCGCCGGAATTCCGCGCACGAAACGCCCAGAACGCGGCGCTCGTCGCAGAGGTTAACTTCGCCGCGAAGACAATGCCAGCACGTGCCGCAGTAGACCGTTGAGTCAAAGGTGACCCGGTCGCCCAGCCTCCATCCCTTGACCGCAGCGCCCACCTCGGCGATCTCGCCGGCAGCCTCGTGGCCCATGATGATCGGCGGGATGCGCCTGCCGGTGCTACCGTCCATGCCGTGAACGTCGCTGCCGCAGATGCCGCAGGCCCGGACTCTGACCAGCACCTCGCTCGGCCCGGGAACCGGCTTCTCCACATCCTCAACCCTAACGCGGCCGTATTCCTTGAGTACAAGCGCCTTCACGGTGCGATGATCGAACGTGTGTTGATGGGAATGGAAGGGGGCGGACCGCTGTTCGATGGGCGAATAACCGCCGTTTGAGGAGCAGCTTCTCTTTTATCGAGCAGTAATCGTTTGCGCTAGAATACAAGCACTTACAGTTGGCGGCGACAATGTGACTACCTTTACCCACACTGCTGGGGTTGCGACTATTATCTCGTCAATTTTCCCGCAGCTCTCATGTGAAGCCAAATTGGTCTCCATGAAGCCTCGGCGGTTATATAGGTCTGCATCTTGCTCCGGGGCAGCAGCACGACCTTCGGGCCTGCGCACCGCTTCATTCGCACTTGGAGGGAAAATGGACGGTCGCGGACCGCGCTTTCGATTCGAACGGCTTTCGCCGCTCTCTCGCCGGCTCCGGCGCATTCAACTGGATCCCTCCCAGCAGCCGACGGCGCACGCCGATCCGCTTCGACCGCGAACTTTACCGGCATCGCCATGTGGTCGAAAACTTCTTCAGCCGGATCAAGCGCCACCGCCGTATCGCGACCCGCTACGAGAAACTCGCGGTCACCTTTCACGGCTTTGTTTGCTTTGCCGCCGTCCTCGACTGGCTCCACCACGAGGTCTGAGGCCGCCCTAAAGCACTGTCCAGCGTTCCATTTCCCGGCTGCTGAAAACGAAGCCGGCGACCGCAAGTTGCAGCGCTTGGCGCCCATCCCACGGATAGTCCGGGGCGCGCCGCAGTTCCAGGACTCCCCGCAGCGCACACCGCGCGTTCTTCACACTCACTTCCACCCGCTGTCCAAGCGGCAATCCCCACGCGGCCGCGATTTCCTCTCGCAACTCCGACACCACCGCAGGGGCTGGATCGTAGCCCACGTCCAATCTCAAATCGGTTTGATGCTCGGCCATAGCGGAGTTCCTCACCCGAAATCATCATTTTCCTAACCGTCATGGCAAGTGCCGCCTCAATCAATCGGTTTGAAGACATTCCCTAGTCATGGCGGTAGTGAATCCGGCGGCTTGCCGATGGACCCTGACCCCTGCGCCAAGACCGCTGTTGGTCTCCAGAAAGCCGTGCTTTGCTTCCTCCCTACACTCCATCCAGTGGTTCTACGGGAACGGCGGTTTAATGACCGGCCCGACAGGTTTTGGAAGTGGAGGGTCAAATCGCGGCATGGGCCCCAGAATCACCCCAAAAGTGTTTCCTCCTGGTGACTCCTGCACCGTGGCCACGATCTTGCCTGCGTCGCTTATGGCCGTAGTGGCGACAATGACAGCGCCCATATCCAGCCCAAAGGCGGTAAGAAGCTGACCTCCGTTCTCCGGATCCCAGTAAAAGCCGAAACTTACATCGCCGCCGTTAACCCCCGACCCATCAACTGTCCCCACCATTTGACCCGAACTGTTCACGTTGGCGATCGTCATCGCCAGGTTGTCAGGAGGAATTGCGTTCTGCGCTCCTGCGGCATTCCACAGGTCAGACGCGTCACCCACGAAGATGCCGGCGGCAGGGTCGGCTTGGTTATAAAGCTCAAACGCCGTGCCTCCGCCGTCATCATCAAATTGCACCCCGGCAATCCACCCCGAATTGCTCATCGTGGACACGTCGATCCCGGGAATGTTCGAGGAAACGACGACCGGTTCATTCGGGTTGGTGATGTTGACAATCGCGTAGGTTGTGGCGGCATTGCCGGCCAGCAGCACCCAGCCCGCATCGTTAATAGCCAATGCAGTGCCCGGTCCCGTAAGTCCTGCCTTTGCCAGGGCTTCCGCCAAAGAAACCAGCGTATAAGTCACCGGCCCCGTCCCCGATGGGTTAGCCAGGACGCCAACATATTCATCATTCTTGTGCGCATCCTGGAATGTACCGATGACCTGACCCTGGCTGTTCATGCCGTATACCATCGCCCCGGGCGAAGACGGAATCGGTAACTCCGCCCAGGCTCCACTCGGCTGAAGAAATCCCACCGGCTCTCTACTCAGAATCACGCTGGAATTGCTGAGCGCACTGGGAGAAAGACCTCCGGGGGGAACGCCCGTTGGCCTTATATCCACCACCGCTCCGCTTGCCGTGACAATGTAATAGGGCGGACTGTTCATATACCCACCTGCCACTAGCGCCATTAGCACGTCTCCATTGCTACTCGTTGCGATCGGACGGGAAGACCAACCCGAAAAATTCGGATAATCCAGCCTCTGCTTAACTTCAAATGCCATCGCCATCGCCTCTTTCGCTGCAAGGTTTCCGTGAGTCGGTTGTCAGCATTCTCAAAGACTTATCGGATCAGGGTCTAGACTACAGAAAAACGCTCCAGCTGACTCACCGGCAATTCACTTCTTGAGAGATTCAGCCGCTATAAATTTTCCCGCTTGGACGGCGCGGATGTTTCGCGCGGTGGCGCGCTTCCACCCGGGTTTGCCGGAACGTAGCCTTATCAAATACGATTGCAGCTCATTCAGCTCACAAGACTTGAGCCGTTTCATCTCATTCTCAATGGCAAGGAGAGTCATTGCCGGAAGTTCTTAAGAATCAGAATGGCCGTCAAGATGGCTCAACGAAGATTTCACATGATTTTGCGTAGCCGGCTGCGCGCGGCGTGCTTTCGGCCATCTCCTGGAAAATATTTTCTCCGCTACCGTCTTGCGAGTCCCATTTGAACGACTCGATGAGACGAAGGCGCCCGCCATCAAATGTTTCAATCCTCGCCGTCGAAGAACCACCGTCGATCTGGTCGTTATCGCTGATCTGGCAATAGCGGATCAGGAATGTATCGGCGTCCACCAATCCCACCAAGTCATGTGTCTTTGATTATGTTCACCCGAGCTCTGCACGCCTTTTATATTGTGCGTTTTCGACGCGGACCATCGGGATTTTATCGGTCGATCTGCCAGCCTCCCCCAAGGGCCTTGTAGAGCGAAACGAGGTCCATCCGGAGGGCCCCTTCGCTCTGAGCGAGGCTGTCCTCCGCCTGAAAAACGGCGCGCTCCGACTGCAGCGAGGCAGTCTGGTCCGCCAGGCCCTGCGAATAGATCTCGGCCGTCACTTGTTGGGCGTGGCGCGCCTCGGCGACTGCGGCGACGAGGCCCCGCCGCCGGTCGCGCTCAAACTGGAATTGCACCAAGGCGTCCTCGACGTCCTTCAGAGCCTGGGAGACTGCCGTCTCATAGGCCAGGAGCGCCTGGGACTGCAGCTCATTCTGGACCCTGATCGCCGCGTGCAGCTTCGCCCAGTCGAGGATTGGCCAGCTAACCCCCGGGGCGATCGAGTAGTAGTGGCTGCTCCACTCGGGCAGCAGCCTGACCGTGCTGCTGTCTAGGCCGAAGGACCCGGTGAGACTGAACTGCGGGTAGAGCTCAGCCGTCGCGACCCCGATTTCGGCCGAGGCGGCCGCCAGCTCGCGCTCGGCCTTGCGCACGTCGGGTCGGCGCCGCAGGAGGTCCGAGGGCACACCGACCGGGACCTCGGGCGGCAGGGGCGGAAACGCCTTTGGCACGGCCAACTCGGCGGAAAGAGCCGTCGGCTCGAGGCCGAGCAGGAATGCCAGGGCGTGCTGGGCCACCCGCTCGGCCGACTCGAGCGGTGGGAGCGCCGTCTCGGACACCTTCAGTTGCTCAAGCAGCTGCGCGGCCTCGACCTCGTCCCCCAAGCCCTGCTGGAACTTGTCGCGCGAGATCTTCCAGGTCTGGCGCTGCGACTCGATGTTCAGACGGGCCACTCCCTCGCGCTCCTGGGTCTCCCGGAGCTGCAGGTAGGTGGTCGCCACCTCGGCCATCAGCGTCACCTGGACGCCGTACTCGCCCTCCTGCGCGGCCGCAGTCTCGGCGCTGGCCGCCTCGAGCGCCCGGCGGGTTCCGCCGAAGAGGTCGACCTCCCACACGGCGTCAAATCCGGCCTGGTAGAGGTTGGTCGTCACGCCGGGGAGGCCCCCTTCGCCGAAAGGCGAGTCGGGGCCGCCGGGCTGGACGCCTTGTTCAGCTCCCGCCGTGGGGGCCTCCGCCGGAGAGCCGGATTCCTCCTGTGGCCGCACCCGCCCCGGAAGGCTGGCGCCCCTCGACCCCGATCCGCTGGCACCCGACCCGCCCGATGACGATGAGCCGCCGGCCGGGGCGCCGAGCGGCAGCACGACGTTCTTGCTGCCGAGGCTGCGGTTGTAGCCGGCGGTGGCGTTCACTTCCGGAAGGAGGGCGCCGGCCGCCATCTGGCGCTCGGCCCGCGCCTCGCGGACCCGCGAGACGGCGGTCTTCAAGTCCCGGTTATTCCGGAGCGCCCGGTCGACCAGCGAATCGAGCTCCGGGTCATGGAGCACGGTCCACCAGCGGGACAGGGCAACCGGGTCGGCGGCCGCGCCGGTCGGGGTCCCCGCCCCGATCGGCGCTCCCGGGCGCACCTCAGCGAATGCCGCGGGACCCGAGGCCCTCGGCGCGAGGTACGTCGGGCCGACGGCGCAGCCAGCGGCCAAGGCGAGGAGCGCGACGGCGGGAACTGTGAGATCAGTGCGCGGCACCCTCACCCTCCCCGGGTTTGACGTTGCGAAGCAGGAAGGCGAAAGGCACGCAACAGGCGGCGAGGATTGCCAGGAAGACAAAGACATCGATGTAGCTGAGCATCTCGGCTTGGCGCTCGACTACCTGCCCAAAGGAGGCCACCGCCTGTGCGGTCGCCAGGTGCATGCGGGAGAATACCGTCACCTCGCTGGCAAGCCGGGCGTGGTGGTACTGGCCGCGGCTCGCCAGCAGGCCGACCGCGAGCGAGATCCCGAAGCTGCCGCCCAAATTGCGCATCGTATTGATGAGGGCGGATGCGTTGTTGCTCTTGCCCGGGGGCAATCCGGCGTACGACACCGAGGTGATGGGCACGAATAGGAACGGGAGCCCAATTCCCTGGAATAGGCGCCCGATGGCCGCGTGGGCGAAGTTGATGTCGGTGTTGAAGCCCCGAAGGTGCACGCAGGCCAGCGATTCGACGACCAGACCGAATGCGATCAGGTACTTGGGCTGCACCTTCTGGAGCAGGGCCCCTACGACCGGCATCATACAGAGGGTCCCCAGCCCCCCGACCGTCAGCGCCAGACCTGCCTTCAAGGCCGTGTACCCCATGATGCTTTGCAGATACTGCGGCAGCATCTGGGTCGTGCTGATCAGGATGAAGCCCGTCACGAACATCACCGCCATGGCCGAGGAGAAGTTGCGGTCCTTCATCAGCGGCAGGTCGACGATCGGGTCGTCGTGGTTCAGCTCCCAAAAGACCAGAGCGATGAGGGACACGGCGGAAATGATGGCAAAGGTGAGGATGAAGTCCGACGCGAACCAGTCGTCCTCGGTCCCCTTGTCGAGGACCACCTGCAGGCAGGCGAGGCCGACGGCGACCAGGATGAAGCCGAGAAAATCAACCTTGAGCCCGTCCTTCAGGGCATCCTCCCGATCCTTCTGCACCGCCGGCGGGTCGGAGAGGATCAGATGGGTGAGGAGCAACGACAGGAGGCAGACGGGAACGTTGATCAGGAAGATCCACCGCCAGGAGAAGCTGTCGGTGATGAACCCCCCGATCGTCGGGCCGAGGGTTGGGGCGACGACGACCGCGACGCCGTAAAGGGCGAACGCCTGTCCCCGCTGCGCTGGCGTGAAGGAGTCGGCCAAGATCGACTGCTCGCTCGGGGCGAGGCCCCCGCCGCCGAGGCCCTGCAGAATCCGGAAGACGATCAGCCAGGAGAGGGAGGGGGCCAGGCCACAGAGGAGCGAGCTGCACCCAAAGACTCCCACGCAGATCATGTAGAAGCGCTTCCGCCCGACCACCTTCGAGAGCCATCCGCTGATCGGCAGGATAATGGCGTTGCTGACCAAGTAGCTCGTCAGCACCCAGGTGCTCTCATCCTGGCTTGCGGCCATGCTCCCGGCGATGTGCTGGAGGGAGACGTTGGCGATGCTGGTGTCCAACACCTCCATGAAGGTGGCCATCGAGACGATGATGGCGACCAGCCAGGGGTTGTGATCTCCGGCCGCTGACCGTTCGAGGCCCATGGCGTCAGCGGACCGTTGCGCTTATCTCCACCGACATACCCGGAGCCAGCCGGCGGTTGGGTTCGTCCGGGATCTCGTCGAAGACGACCTTCACCGCCACACGCTGGACCACCTTGACCCAGTTGCCGGTGGCGTTCTGGGCCGGGAGCGCGCTGAAGGTCTGCCCGCTCGCCGGTTCCACGCTGTCGATCTTCCCTGTCAGCTTCAGGTCCGGGTAGGCGTCGACGGTGATCTTCACGGCCTGGCCTTTCTTGATGTGGTTCAGTTGCGTCTCCTTCAGGTTAGCGGTCACGTAGACGTTTCGGGGCACGACGGCCATCAGCGGAGTGCCCGCGGTGACGACCGTGCCCTCGGTGGCGTTTTTGTTTGCGACCCGGCCGTCGATCCGGGCGATCACCCGGGTGTAGGAAAGGGTGAGGTCGGCCTGGGCCAACTGGGAGTCGGCGCTCTGGATCCCGGCCCGGGCGGCGGTAATCAAGCTGCCCGCGTAGCCGACCTGTGCCTGGGCGGCCGCCACGGCGTTCTGGGCGGCGTTCAGCTGCGCTGCCGTGGTGGCCGCGGCGGCGGTAGCGCCGTCCATCTGCTGGTCGGAGACGGCGCCGCCATTGACGGCCTTCAGGCGTTGATAGCGTCCGAGTTGGTTGGCGGCATTGGTGGCATTTGCCTCGGCCGTCGCGAGATTGGCCTTCGACTCCTCTACCTGGGCGTCGTAAACCGTCTGCTGGGCCTGGGCCTCCGCCAGCTGGGCCTGGGACTGCGCGAGTGTCGCCCGGGCCTGGTCCACCTTGGCCTGGTAATCGGAGGCATCGAGCTCGACGAGGAGCTGGCCCGCCTTTACGTCCTGGTTGTCGTCGACCAGCACATGTTCCACCCGTCCGGCCACCTGGGGGCTCACCAGCTGCGGGATGCCGTCAACGTAGGCGTCGTCGGTCGTGACGTGATCGCGGGTGTGGCGCCAAATGAGGATGCCGGCGACCAAGATCACCGCGACTGCGAGCACGAGGAGCCCGACCGGCAGAGGTCGGCGGTACCACGGGGCACCGGCCGGCTTCTTCGGTTCGTCCTTCGCCCTATGGTCTTCCGCCTTGGATTCGGCTCCGTCCTTGGAGTCCGCGGCGCCCACCACATTCACAGTGTAGCTGCCCGGCTGGAGCGTAATCGCCTTTTCCCCGCCCGGCTTTGCGTCCTTGGCAGCCGGTCCCGGTCTTGCCTTTTCTTCCTCTCTCGTGGCAGGGGTCGAATCCTCGGTGTTCATTGGTCGGTGGTAGGGCGAATGGACACCTTGCAGCGGTTCAAGCGCAGTCGATAGACCGGATTTCAACTAGTGAGTTACTCCCGCCGCGCCAGATAGTTGCCGGACGGGGAGGCATCTTCTTCTCCGTTCCAATATCCTCGCCCTGGAACCCTCGTCCCCATCACGGACAAGACCCAGGCCGCGCCGGTTGGCTTTCCTCCGCCGACCCGAAGTGCTTGTTCTCCCGGCAAGAGATGGATTTTCTGAAGGATTCCCAATGGCTACGGTGTTCGCCTTCTCCATGAAGCAACCGCTTGCCCGCTTTGGCCCATGCGGCGAAGGCGTGTCGCCCGCAGCTTGGGCCTCGAGCGGCGCGCATCTACCCCATGGCTGACGGAATACGGTCGCGGTCCTCCTCAAGATTTGGACGTCTCCTTTTCGGTGCGGCGGCGATCTTGCTTGGGCTCGTCGGGTTCGCATGGGACGACTTTGCGACCAATTGGCAGCGCGTTAACGAAAGCATTCCGTTCCATGGAGCACTGGCCTATGGAACTGCCGCATTGGAACTCATCGGCGGAGCCTCATTGCTTTGGAGCACAACCGCCCGGCGGGGCGCCGGAATGGTCACTCTCGTGTATATGGTATTCGCCCTAGTCTGGTTCTGCGCGGCTCTTGGCGCACCCCAGATCTGGGATTCCTGGGGAAACGTCTTCGAGGAGCTATCGATCGTCATCTCGGGGGCCGCAATCTACGCCTCCCTGTCGCCTCCCCAATCGGCCTGGCATCGCCGGACAGGGGCGCTGAGCCGTCTCTACGGAATCTGCCCGATCTCATTCGGTTCGACGCATTTCGTTTATCTCTCGGGGGCTGCCACATGGGTCCCTAGGTGGCTCCCCTTTGGAGGCGTCTTCTGGACGGCGGCAACAGGCGCCTTGTTCCTGCTCGCTGCGTTCTCAATCCTGACGGGTTTTCTTGCAGGCCTGGCCTCCCGCTTGAATGCGATTATGATCGTCGGTTTCGAGCTGCTCATTTGGGTGCCCAAGCTCACCGCGGCGCCGCACGATCACTTTACGTGGTCCGGCAATGCAATTTGCATCGCTTTGGCTGGGGGCGCCTGGGCCGTCGCCGATTTGATCAACCGACGCGGAACTCAGGATTCCATGCCTGAGTGACTCGGTTTCCCCCGTTCCAGCATCCGCGCCATTTCCCCCGCGGCATAATAAAAACTTAACACCCCGGTCGCGGAACGAAGATGGAGGGTCCTGGGTCGGTGCTACAAAGCGACGGGTAACGCGGGTGATTGGTCGTTGCGCCTCCTTTCCGCTTTCAAGCTTACCACGAAACGCCCATAAGAGAAAAAATGATGAAGGCCCCCTCGCCGATCTACCTTTCCGAAAGTCAGGTATTCTGGGGTGAACTGGCTCCCACCGAGCACGTCGTGTACATGTATGAGGCCAAGGACGCCTTTCTCCGTCTCTTGGAGAATTTCACCTTGGACGGCCTGAAAAACGGCGAGTCAGTGATCGTGATCGCCACGAAGGCGCACCGCCAGGCCCTCAATGACCGGCTGGAAGAGCGAGGCCTCGATCTCGCCAGCGTTCGGGCCACCTGCCAGTACATGAACCTGAGCGCTGAGAATTGCCTCGCGACGTTCATGAAGGACGGCTGGCCCGACGAGAAGCGCTTCAACGAGGCTGTCGGGAACATCATAAAGAAGGTCAATCGGCCGGGGCGCAATATCAGGGCGTTCGGCGAAATGGTCGCGCTGCTGTGGGCCAATGGCAATTCCGGGGCCACGGTGCGACTGGAGCACCTGTGGAACGAATTCCGCCGCACCCAGCCCTTTGCGCTGTTCTGCGCCTATCCGAAATCTGGTTTCACCGATGACACGGATGCCTCGCTGCAGACAATTTGCGAGGCCCACACAAAGGTGATTTTTGCGGAGCAAACTGAGAAACGGCGCCTTGGCTGACGAAGGCCGCCTACGCTCACACTTCCGCTCCAGCCTTGATTGTGGGTTCCGGAGACCCCGACGGATCCGCGTAAAGTTCCCTAAAGGCCCCTCATATCTCGGAGTCTGCAATGGAGTGGGTCGGAAGCGTGGGCTCGTTGCGCCGCGGCCGACAAGATCGATACCCACCTCGCGCCCCGTTGTGTTTGGTCCGCGAAAGAGCTCCAATGGCCATGGAATCCCAAAGCGAACGGCGCACTGAATCCCATTGAATACCGCTCTGCTGCTTGCTCAGGACCTTTCCGCATTTCGTCGAGACTACCTCAGCAGGCTGCGCTCATCCAGGAACCGCATGACCGGGGCCAGGATTCACCACCTGCGGGCGCTGGCCCGTCGTCTGCGGGTATGCCTTGAATTGGCCTTCACAACATTGAACGACCCGCTATCCAAAAAAGCGGTTCGGACCGTGAAAAGGCACCTTCGCTTCCTCGGCTCGCTCCGCGACACCCAGGTTCAGCTGAAGCGGCTCGCCATAATGTCCCGCACGCTGCACGGCCTTGGCCCGGTGGTGCGGAATCGGGAACGTGAAGAACACCGCCTCCAGAAAAAGGTAAAATCGCTCAGGCTCCGACGGCTCGACGGGCCGGTTCGAAAGGTGGAATCGCTTCTCCGGGCTCGTCCAGACAATGCTGCGACGGAACGCATGTCGATTGCCCGGCTCACCCGCTTCATCTCGGCCGCCCAAAGGCAGGTTTCCGTCTCACGAACCTTTGCCGCCGCGGGCCCAGACGAGTTGCACCGCGCCCGAATTGCACTCAAGCGCCTCGTCCTGCTGGGCGAAGCTTTGCCCACCCTGTTCCGGACGACTGTTGTCGCCCGGATGGATGACATGAGAGACGAGCTCACGCTTCTGGGCAGCATTCATGACCTCGACGTATTCTCGGAATGGCTTGGCGCTAGGCGCCATAGGAAAAACCTAAATCCCAAGGCTGCCCGGCGTCTCCACGCCCGGCTCCTGCTGACGCGCGACCGGGACCTGGAGGTCTGGGTCGTGAAATTTTCCCCTACTTCTTCCTGAACGAATTTTGGTGGAGTCGGATGTGGCTTTCGGACTTCGGGATGCCAGAGCTGAGGCACGCCTTCGCCTCCAGCCAATTGTCCAGGTCCCTTCCCCCTACATATCCGCTCCGGTCGTAGAGGTGATACGCGTAGTCGCGGATCTCCTCTTCACTCAAAGGATGGAGGGTTGCCGAAGTATGGGGTGATTTGGTGCTCATTGTGTTTCCACGCTCACTGCATGCGAAGCATCGGTTCTAGGGGATTGCGTTATGATGCGCCTGTTCGCGCGCCGGGTCGATGGGGTCCAAACCCTACCCTTTCTCCCGGTGACGCCGAAACTTTTTGAGCCGATTCCAAGTCGGCACCCCCTATCGACGTTTCATGGCGTCGCTCGAACCATGGGTGCGAATACACAGGGTATTACCCCATATCCCGTGCCATCGTCCCTCGGGCATACTTGGACGAGCGATTCACACACAACCTGCGCCGCAACCACCCGCATTACCGTGCTCCAAAACACCAGAGGCCTTTATGGCACGGCCATTGACGGGTCTGATGGGCACATCGGGACCCTGGAGGACCTTTACTTCGACGACAAACGTTGGGTTATTCGATACCTGAAAACCGACGTCGGCACCCCTCTCGAAAGTCGTCTGGTCCTGCTCTCGCCCCTCTCCCTTGAGGAGATTGATGATGAAATAAAATTTCTGCAGGTGCATCTGACATTGGAGAAGGTCCTGAACAGCCCCTCAATCAACGCGAAGGCTCCCATTTCACGGCAGTATGAAATAGACTATTACAGATATTATGGGCTGCCTCCCTATTGGCCCTCCGAGCCGGCGCTCGGCGCCCAAATCCCCCAAATAGCGACGCCGCTGCACTATTGGCATGGCGTGGCGGAGGACCCGCCCGTCAGGAGCGCAAGGGCCATTGCGGGCTTCCATATCCACGCGCTCGATGGGGCAATTGGGCAGGTCAGCGGCCTATATTTGGACGATCGCGACTGGTCGATTCCGGCCCTCGTCGTCGATGCCGGCCACTGGTATGCGGAAAGGGACATCCTCATATCCGCCGACAATGTGGACCGCATCAGGTACGAAACCTCGACCATCTTCGTTAACCTCAACAAGGCGGACATCCAAAAGACCCATGAGCAGGATCTCGCGAGGGTGGCCACGGGCGCAACTGACCGAGACCTGCACCGGTCCGTCCGATGATGATTGCGGGCGCCCGAGCCCTTAGCGGCGGCCGTGGATCGGTTCGGACTGTGGCTTGCTGCAGCAGGTTGTCCCCTGCGCAGGCCACAAGGGACCGCGCATGAAGGACAACACCCCTCAAAATACCGGTGTGATTGTATCGGTTCGCGGAAGCGTCGTTGATGCGCGATTCGACGGCCACCTGCCCCCCATTTTCTCAATTTTGCACGCGGGTCCGGAAGGCAAGATCGTTATCGAGGTTCTCTCGCAGCTTGATGCGCACCGCGTTCGAGGCATAGCGCTCACCCCCACGCAGGGCCTGGCGAGAGGGACGGCCGTGGTCGACACAGGCGGCCCGCTGCGGGCGCCTGTCGGCAAGAGTATAATATCGCGGATGTTCGACGTCTTCGGGAACGCCATCGACAAGCTGCCCCAGCCTCAGGGCGTGCATTGGCAGAGCGTGCACCGCGCCCCGCCTCCATTGTCCGCACGTTCGACAAAATCGGAAGTCTTCGAAACGGGGATAAAGGCGATCGACGTGCTGGTCCCGCTCGAGCGCGGAGGCAAGGCCGGCCTCTTTGGCGGCGCGGGCGTCGGCAAGACAGTCCTTCTCACCGAGATGATTCACAACATGATCGGGCACCAGAAGGGCGTCAGCGTCTTCTGTGGAATTGGCGAGCGATGCCGTGAGGGCGAGGAGCTCTACAGCGACATGAAGGAGGCCGGGGTGCTCCAGAACATGGTTATGGTCTTTGGCCAGATGAATGAACCGCCGGGAAGCCGGTTCCGCGTAGGCCTCACGGCGCTGACCGTGGCCGAGTATTTCCGGGACGAGGAGCATCGGGATGTCCTTGTGCTGATCGACAACATTTTCCGGTTTATCCAGGCCGGGATGGAAATCTCGGGGCTGATGGGCCAAATGCCGTCGCGCCTCGGCTACCAGCCGACCATGAGCACCGAACTCTCGGGCCTGGAGGAGCGCATCGCAAATACGAGTGCGGGGG